>Ga0207433_10011526_pt1 | contig 13456 bp, 19 predicted proteins | sample YelNatPaOPGAMG01_FD_187559 | JGI IMG/M metagenome (GOLD analysis project Ga0207433, IMG submission 187559) | Hot spring thermophilic microbial communities from Obsidian Pool, Yellowstone National Park, USA - OP-RAMG-01 (SPAdes) (version 3) | ecosystem: Environmental > Aquatic > Thermal springs... | reverse complement strand
TCATTTTCTTGAAGTTAACCTTAGGTATAAGAAGCCCTTTTTTAGCCATAACCCCTTCATAGCCCAGGTGCATGTCTGCAACGACAATGGCATTGAGGCTTTTTATAAACACTACGGGCAGACCGTCTATGAGCTCTATGTCTTCATCAAGCATCATTTTTATCTATCATTTTGAGGCGTTTATTCTTTTTATTACCATCTTATGCAGGTATTTTAGGTATTCGTGCCTTTCTTTCATCATTACCACATCTGCATGACCAAATGTTATCATCGAATGGGCAAATGGGCTCGGCACCTGTGTTTTTATGACCCTGTATTTTGTCTCTCCGGATTTTATGCTTTGGAGTAGAGCCTTAGTCCTTGGAAGGTCCATAACCTCTTCAAATATCTCCCTGTATGTTTCTTTAAGCACTGGGAAATTCTTGTCTATCTCCTCAACCGCTTTTATCAGCAGCGTGGCATTTATCTGCTGCTTTCCTACCGGAAGTTTGTACCCTTTATAATTGCGCAGTATCATGAAGCTCCTCGCAGCAACGTGCCTGAACCTGCGCTTCATTATCTCTGTTTTCCTTATATTGGCTTTTAGAAGGGGCTCTGGATCGTGCAGTACCATAGCGCTTATCGCGTCTTCTATATCTGAAGGCTTAAGCTTTGATTCTGTATTTATCAGAAAACCGTTGTCATTTATCATTATCCCGACATCCTCGCCAAGCTTGCGTCCTATGTGTATTGCAAGCACCCTGGACAGAGTGTCGTTTATGCGTCTCCCGTAAAGCGAATGAAATATTGCGAGGTTCTGGCCGCTTTTTGGGTCTACAGTTATTTCCGCAATTATGAGCTTGTCGTTTGGCACCACGCCTGCAAAAAGCTGCTGCTCAACAAAATAATTGTATATGGCTTCAGAAGCATTGCTGTCTATTGGTAGTGATGAGAGCAATGTCTTAACCTTTTTAGGCATCTTTGATTTCAGCTTTAAGGCGCTCTTCTTGAAATGCTTGCTTATCTCCGAAGAGATTGATCCCCTGAACTTTCCAATTTCCATTGCAAGCTCGTAGCTTAGCGGAAGCTGCTCGGAAAACCAAGGAGGTATAGTAGGGGATGATGAAGTAGCAAGTGTCACATAGCAACGCATTCCCTTTGCGTATTCAAACTTGTACAGTCTTCCTCCAAGAGTAAATATATCGCCCTGCTTCATTCGTGTAAGAAATTCCTCTTCTATATTGCCTATCCACTTCTTTGTCTTGGAATCGAACACATTTACAGACACCTCGTCTGGTATCGCTCCAAGGTTCAGCATATATATCGGGCGTATCATTTTGCCGCGCCTGCCGAACGTGTGTTCATTTTCATCATACCAGATTTTGCCGTAGACGCGCCTACTTTCAAGGCCCACGTATTCTCCTGCGAGATACTTTACCGTGTCCATGAAGTCCTCATACTTCAGGCTTGAATATGGGTAAGCTGACCTTACGACTTCGTACGCCTCTTTTACGTCCCACTTCTTCATTATCGACATACCGACTATGTGCTGCGCTAGTATGTCCAAGGCATTCATCGGGACCCTGAACGAATCGAGGTGCCTTTTCAAAGCAGCGTCAAGCATTATGCTGCATTCAACAAGGTCGTCCCTGTTTAGAACTATTATCTCGCCTTTCGCTGTTGACTTGTATTTATGCCCTGCCCTGCCAATCCTCTGCACCGCCCTTGTAACACTCTTGGGAGAACCCAACTGTATTACGTTTTCTATGCTACCTATATCCACGCCGAGCTCAAGGCTTGTAGAAGATACTGCACATTTAAGCGATCCTGATTTAAGCAATTCTTCAACTTCAAGCCTGGATTCTCTGGAGAGAGACCCATGATGTGCAGCTATTTCCTCGTTATAGCCGAATTTTTTCTTAAGATTAAAGACAACACGCTCTGTGCCGCTCCTTGTATTTGTGAATATAAGCGTTGACTTGCTTTTCTTTATTATGCTGTTTATGATGCTGTATGTTTTCTCTTCTACCTCTTCTTCAGAGGCGTATATCATGTCCTTTACCGGGCTTATTGCTTGAACTTCAAGCTTCTTGCTCCACGATGCATCTATGACTACACAATCTTTAGGTGTGCCTTTTTCATCACACCCGACAAGGTATTTTGCCGCTTCCTCCAAAGGATAGAGGGTTGCACCTAGCCCTATGCGCGTGAAGTCGTGGCCTATCATGCTCCTAAGCCTTTCGAGCGATAATGCGAGATGCACGCCGCGCTTGTTGTTTGCAAGCTCGTGTATCTCGTCTATCACAACGTATTCCACTTTTTTCAGGTTCTCAGAAAATTTTTCTGATGTTATAAGTATAGCCAAGCTTTCGGGAGTAGTCACAAGTATATTTGGAGGGTGGGCGAGCTGTCTCTGCCTGTCCTTCTGAGGTGTGTCTCCGGTCCTTACTGCTATTGTCACATGTGACGACTTTTCGTTCTTTGAAGAAAGCTGGTATATCTCCTCCAAAGGCTTTGCCAGATTCTTGTATATATCGTTATTAAGTGCACGCAGTGGTGATATGTATATGCAGTATACTTCCTCGCTCAATTCCCCTTTGGATGCCTTGTCAAAAAGATCGCTAAGTATAGCAACAAAACCCGACATAGTCTTGCCTGATCCAGTAGGTGCTGCTACCAGTATATTTTTGTGCTCGCTCACAAGCTTGAATGTGAATTTTTGCGGTATTGTAAGTTCGTTGAAATTCTTGGTGAACCACTCCCTGACATCCTTATTCAATACGCCAAGGGACTCCTTGTCGCTGAATCCCTTTTCCATATAAGTTATCATTTTAGCACCGCAAACAGTATAAGAAAAAGAGCTGGCAAAAAGCCAGCGAAATCAGTTTAACAGATAGAGAACAGAGACGCTCACGCATATATCGACTTGTATTCCGTTCCGGAATCGTCTATTATGTGTATGCACTCCCCTTCGCACTGTATAAGGCATGCCTGGCAGAGTATGCACGCGTCGCCATTTACTGCGACTGAAATGCCTCCGCTGGTCCCATCGTTGGTATCAGCAAAATGGTGGTGTCCATCCTCAACCTTGGACCATTTGTCGAAAGTCGCCTTGTCTGATGTGCCCTTCCACTGTGCGCTTTCGGGTGCGCTATCTTTGTTCACTTCTTCAACATTCGTCCTGTCCCTGAGTTCGAATACAGCTACAGGGCAGACATCCTTGCAGTGCTGGCATCCTGTGCACAGGGGCTTATCTACATATACCTTCATTTTATCACTTTATCGTAAACACTTTATTATTTTCAACGAAAGCATTTAAAACAGGCAAACAAAATATTTAACCTGTTGTAAAAGTTTCACTTGGCGCGGTTGAAGTTTTCAAGGTTCTTCATGCTTATTGTGTGCTCGAACGCGTCCATTACTGCCATTAGCACATTGTATGTAGTCCTTGTCCTGCCTTTTGAAAAGCTCCATATGTCTTTGACTCCTGCAAGTTCAAGCATGCGCTTGACGTGCTTGCTTGCGACTATGCCAAGGCCTTTTGGGGCAGGCTTTAGAATTACTTCTACGCTGCCGCATTTGCCCCTTGTTATAAACGGAAGGCTGTGCTGCTGACCGCATGTGCACTGCCATGAGCCGCATCCCATTATTACAGGTATTACATTCCTTTTTGCAGCGTTTATAGCTGAGTCTATTGCAGCTTTTACTTCGACATCTTTTGCGGCACCTACGCCGACGTGGCCGTTGCCGTCCCCGACTATTGCAGTGACCCTGAACTTTTGCTTTCTGTTGTTGCTCGTCATCCTTTGGACGCTCCTTATTTCAACTATTTCGCTGTTTATGTTAGGAAGTAGCGCATCAACAATGCCGTTCTCCTCTATACTCTTGCCCATGCTGAATATCTGCTCCAGACTTGTTATGCTCCCCGCTTTGACCATTTTGCCGAGAGCGGTTACTGGCTCCCATGCAGCCACATCAAATTCCCTGCGCCTTTCTTGATTATTATATTTGCCTCTTCCTCTCAAAAAATCACTTTGCTACTTCAATCTTGGATTTAACACTATCAAAAAGCTTGTCAAGCTCCTTTACGTTAAGCTTTGACTTTTCGTAAAGCGAAAACTCGGATGTGCCCTTCTTTGAGCCCATCTTGGCGTATTCAGCTATATGCTTCCCCGAAATCCTGTCCTCGTCGGCTTCTATGTCAGAAAGCAGTTCCATGCCGTTGTCCTTGCAGCCTTTTGCAGCGGAAAATATCACATTGCCCTTTATCGGCTTATGCAAGCCTATGTCAAGCACCATCGAGCCTTTTATGCCCTTATCCTTGGCTTTCTTTGCCAGAAGCATTCCGGTCAGATATGCGGTCGGTATGTTTGCCTTGGGAAGCCAGCCCATTGCCTTGAGCTCTGATGATACGGCGCTAGCCATAACCACATCACCATTTGGCTTGTAGTCGACTATCTGCGCGGTTATTGACCTGTTGCTCCTGCGTATTACAACGCGCGGCAGCCTGCCCTTAAGTAACGCAATCCTTTTCCTGTAGTTCGTAAGCGACTTCGCACGCCTTCTCTTAACAATTTTCATATAAATACCTCATATATGCTTGAGCTTTTCAAGCCTCTCAGGGCTAAGCTCGACACCCTTGCTTTTTATGTGGTTCAAGAGCGTAGCCTTTGTCTGGAAAGTGCCTCCTTTGACCAGGGCGTAAAATTCCTTATATTGATCGTTGTTTATTGTCTTGTCTGTTTTAAGCGCAGCGAGTATCCTCCTCTGCGACCTCATCCTTTTCATGTGGTTAGCTGTTGAGCGTGTTTTTCTTGTACCCTTCTTCTTTCCGGGGCCGCGCTTGCGTCCTTCAGCCCTTTTCTTTTTCAACGACTTTCCGTATTTGCTTATATTGTGTTTTTCCACTATCGCGTATATGCTTCCCTTCTTTATGAGATCCTTTACGTCGTCGCGCGTTATTGCCTTCTTTGCATCGTCTATAGCATTAGGCTTTATCCTTATGCTTCGCTCGCCGCGCTTCATTATATCGGAAGCTACCCTTTTTGTAAGTTTTACGCTCATTGATGAACACCGTTTACAATCCTGACGCCTTGAGAAGATGCACGCTTTGACATTTCGAGGCGCTTCCTCTTTCCTACGTCATGGGATATGACTATATTATAAGTGCTTATGTTGGGATTGTGCAAAGCCCTGTCGAGCTCTGACATGTTGTGTATAAGCATAAGCCTTTTGCCATCGGAGCGGACACCAGAAACGCTTGCAGGATTCTTGTAGCCTATGGTTGGCGTAGCACCCATAAAGTCCTTTTTTATCCTCTTCTTGTTGTCCTGCCCTCTCTGCTTGTGCCACCTCTCAGGTACGTGCTTCCTGTTCTTCGCACCAGCATTTGGCACGTTGAACTTGGGATGACCCTTTTTCTTTACGTTTGGTTTCTTTATAGACATAAACTTCACTCTATTGCGTAGTAAACTCCGTCCTGAAATACCCTCTCGTCCTTATGCCTTACCCTGCACGCCTTGCGCACGTTGGCAGCAGTTTGTGTAACGTCCTCAAGCTTTGTGCCGAATATCCTAAGCTTTTTCTCCTTTGCCTCAGCCTTTGTTGAACCGACCATAGGCGCTGTGCGTGCAGCCCTTTCCCCAAGCATATTCTTTATACTTATGACGCCTGGCTTTATCTCTATAGTCATAGGGAAGTGTGCATATACGGCCTCCATATTAACCTCAAAGTATTTTACCACTCCATTAATGTCGTTCGAAAGCTCCTTTACCAATGAGATTTCTGATGTCGCTGCCTTTTTGGCGAGCTTCTTGTTTACAGGAGCCTGTTCTACGAGTATCTTTGAGCCTTTTGCTTCAACTTTGAGCAGAGCGTCGTTGAACTGCCTTTCGTTTGCGCCGAGGGGGCCTTTTATTGTTACCTTGTTGCCGCTAATTGTTGCGGTGACACCCTGTGCCAATGTTATTTCAGCCATAAAATTACCATAAATTATTAACACAAACCTCAGTATACATATGCGAGCAAACGCCCTCCAATATTCTGCTCTCTTGCATTTCTATGGGTCATAAGGCCCTTTGATGTAGAAAGCACTAATATGCCAAAATCCTTGCTGGGTATGTATCTTTCCTCGTATTTACGTATATCCTCGCTGGACATTGAGTAGTGAGGCTTCACCACACCTATGCCGTTGATTTTGTTGAGGAGCTTGAGCTTCAGCATCTTTGCATACCTATCGCTGAATTCTTCGTAGTCTCCAAGGTAGCCCTCATCCTTAAGAAGGTCCACGAAGGCCTTTATCTGCTTAGTCGAATACACTACGCATTCCCTTCTTCCGATGTTTTCGTTGGTTTTTATCTTGTTTATAGTATCAGCGAGTCTGTCAACCATCAAATCAGCCATATTTTTTAAAATTGAGATCCTTAGCAACCTCTCTGAAGCATCTCTTGCATACGTAGAGCCCGTGCTCGCGTATCAGTGCGCGGCTTGCACCGCATATCCTGCATTTCCTTGTGCCTTTGCCTTTATATTTTTCTTCTGGTCTAACTTTCATTAAGCAGCACCCTCTACGGTTACTCCGAATTCCTTTTCCAAGTATGATTTAAGCTCATCGCGGGATATGCGCCTGTGCGTCCTTCTGATTACCCCGTTCCCGCGCTTCTTAAGCTCGGTCCTCAAGCCGGGCCTCTTGAAGGATACATTGACGTTCATTCCAAGCATTCCTATTACGGGATCGTACTTTATGCCATTTATGTCTATGTATTCCTTTATGCCAAAATTAACGGTATTGTCCTGTATGCTGCGCTCAGGCACCTTATCGCTTACTGCGTCAAACAGCCTTTTTGCAAGCGCCTTAGCAGCCTCGTTTCTGACCGTGACAAAAGCACCTATCTTAGCACCTTTGGATATCTTGAATTGTGGTATCCTTTTGGTTGATATCGAATCAGCAGGCTTGAAGCTAGATATCTGTTGAAGAAGCTTCCTTGCGTTTGCCTGCAGCTTGTCGTCGTTGCCCGTGCCGATGTTTATTACGAGCTTGTTTATCTTTATAAGCCTCATAGGGTTTTCGTTATTTGCTGATGATTTCTCTTTTGCCATGAAGTTCACCCTGTTACTATAAGGTTTTCGACCAGAGTGTCGAATTTCTCCCCATTTTCCTGTTCTACTGTAGCTACTGCGCCGGACTGCATAGTGCCTTTGGTCATTCCTACTATTTTACCTTCAGCGCCCACGTGCACGCCGTCTATGACTATGCATTTGGCTCCTGCCGCCAGAGGCAGGTGCTTCTTAAACTCCCCAGATTCTGATAAGGTAAGCGTATCGCCTACGTGTACCGAATCGCTAGGGGCCTTGATTATACTGCCATCGTGCAGCCTGAGCATGAGCTTTTTTTCTTTTGAAATGTATTTGCCGACAATTTTGGTATGCCTTTCTTCCGAGCCTTTCTTTAGCTCCTCCAATGTCGCCTGGCCCTGCTTATTTATCCTTACTATGAACTTCTTGTTTATAGGCTCTATGCTTATTATATCATTGAGCCCGACAGAGTATTTCGGATCTGATGTCTTTTTCCCGTTTATGTGTATCTGCATGGCCTTAATCGCTTTCACAGACTCTGCAGTCCCGGAAAAAAGAGATGTTTTCTTTATTATTGTTTGGAGTGCTACCGATTTTTCAAGGCTGTGCCTTCCTGGCCTCGGCTTAGCAGTATATTTGTTCTCTTTCTTAGCTACCCCGAAAAACTTAGGTGCGTTTAGAGATTTGATGTGCCTATTGTTCCCTTTGTTTGCCATTTTGAATCACGTCTTTTGCTTCCACGCTGGGCTTTGCGCTTGTAGTGGGAGCGACTTTTAGTTTCTGTGCCCTTCTTTTGTCCGACAAGTTTAAATCGGTTATGTAAACATTGCTTATGCTTACAGGTATTGACTTTTCCTTGCCTTTAGCATCTTTTCTGTTATATGAATCTATAAAAAGGGTTCCTTTTCTTAGGTCTACTTTGGTAACCTTTCCGGATGTGCCCTTCTTTGAGCCTGTAACAAGCTTTACTGTATCTCCTTTTGATACCTGTATTGACCTCAGAGAAATCTTTAGCTTCTGTTTTAGCTCCTTGCTTATATGTGCGTGTGCCAGATGCTGCATCTGGTGCAGTGGCGCATTATGCCTGAATTCTCTTTGCTTCCTCGGCTTGCTGCTTTTAATCATTATACCACTCTTGAGGCTATGCCTGCCAGTTTTATGTAACGCTCAACGACCTCCCTTGCCATTGCGCCTTTTACTTCCGTAGCTACGGGAAGGTTAGCATCGTTTATTAGTATTGCGGCATTGTCTTCAAACCTTATCCTCATGCCGTTGGAGCGCCTCATAGGCTGCCTCTGCCTTATTATGACAGCCCTTACCTTCTTCTTTATGTATTGTGGAGAGCCGCTTTTAACGCTTGCAAGCACTATATCGCCTATGCCGTTGCTTGCCATCCTCTTATGGGCCCCGGACTTTCCTATCTTGTTTATTATCATTAGTGTTTTAGCTCCGCTGTTATCTGCGCATGTCAATATGCTGCCAGGAACAAGCGTCTTTGATATATTTGTGGTTATTCCCTTCATTTCAAGCACCCGATTTCTTGATTATTTTTGTTACAACAAAAGATTTGGTTTTGCTCAGCCTCCTGCAGCCCTCTATCATCACAGTATCTCCTGTTTTTGCACCTATGCACTGCGGATTGTAAGCAGGTATTCGCGATGACTTCCTTAGCGATCTTTCGTACTTCTTCAGGAACGTAGTGTATGGTCTTTCGACTATCACAGTCTTTGCCGCTTTATCGCTAACTACGACAGCTTCTACGCTGCTTCCTCGTGTCTTGAGGCTACCGTGTATTGGGCATTTAGGGTCTTCGCATTCCAATTAATCACTCTGCAAATTTTTAAAGGCGCAAATAGGGCGCCATTGTAGCAACTGGCTATAGCAGAAATCGCCATTAGCCGAAAAGCAATAAAATTGCAGTTAATTATTTGATGTATAATATATAAAAATCATACGTTTCGCGCCTTGTAGAACTTGAGTCCCTTGCTTATGCGTTCGTGCGGTCTGAAATTTATCTCTTTTCCGTCGACAATAAAGCTTTTTCTTCCAGCTCTGAAAGAGAAAACAGTGCCTAATTTAGGCACCGTTACTGTTTTTTGATCGTTTTTTACCTTTAATGTTGCTTTTGTTTCATCTATGACTGTGCCCTTGAGCCCTATGCGCGATGGGTCTCTTGAGTTCTTGACAGATACTTTAAGGCCTATTAGCTCTTGAAGCACTATGCTTTTGTTGTTGTAACCCTGCCATTTTTTTGATTCCGAAGCCAACTCTGACACCTACATATCAACTGATTTTATATCTCTGTTAAAGCCTGTTGTTTCTATAGGCAGTTTTGATATATGTCTTATGGAATTTTTTGATACGAGAAAATAGTTCATATTTGCGGGACTAAGCTTTTTTGCTATGTGTTTTATGTTGTCAATTTTGTCTTCATAAATATCTATGGCATTGTATTTTTTCAATAATTTCCCTATTTCCACAAGTTTCCATTCTTCGTCATGGTCGAAAAGATATTTTTTAGGCCTGAATACGAATGAGTCGAAGCTGATCCCCTGGGAATCAATTAAGTATTTTACCCTATTCTTGTCTGCATTGGGCTTGGCGCTTAGTAGTATTAAGGCATCGCTTGGGCGGGTTTTTGATAGTCTTACGAGCCTTTTTACCATATTTGTGTTAGGTTTTGCGCCCTTATAATATTTCGCGAATCCTAAGCGGTAGATTTTATGCTTTTCAATTTTGGGCAATAACCTTATCGATTTTATTGACATCTTTTTTTGTGTGATCTCTTTAGCAGCTCTAATGGCGCACATGTCAGTAAAGAATAATGTATTATCGAAATCTACCACTATAGCATTTCTGCGTTTTTCTCGCATTTTATCTATCCTTGAAAATTTTCACGAGTCTATACCAAGGCGTTTTAGCTCAGCAATAGCGTTAGGCACGTATCCTGGGTACCTATCCCTAGTTTCGGGCTTTTGAGCAGCAATGACCATTAAGTCGAAATCTATAGGTATATTTGTAGGCATCTCATTTTGATTGCGTATTGTTATAGCGCTTAATTTGCTGCCAGCCGCATAAGAGGCATAGGATCTGTGTGTGCCATCTTTGACAACAGGCACTACATCGTTTTTAGAGACTTCCTTTTTAATTTGAGTAAGTGCAGCCTCCATATCAAATTTTATAGGACCTGAAAGCCCATTTATTATTATAGGGTCATTGTTTTTTATCCTGTACTCAGCAAGTTTTATAGGCTCTTGAAACCCTTCGGATTTATAGTCCAGAACTATTGGAGGTATAAATATAGACGCATATTTCATATTATACCCTGTTTTTATTATATAACTGCTGCCATTATAACTTGCACTTATTCCAAGATTTTTAAAGAACGAGTCCCTTTTGGTTGATTCCAGAAGCTTGCTATGGCTTACAAATGTTTGTATGCCGTATATATTTTTAGGGTCATGCTGCTCCACTTTTATTTCAGCATCCTTGTATACTGCTACACCATTGTTGTCTGTAGCTTTGCGAAGCATCGAAGCAATTTCAGAATCGCTTATTTTGTATACCTCTGAACTAGCACCATCTTTGTATAAAGCCCCTATGTCTCTTGGCGATACGATGTATTTTGAACCTTTGAGAAATTCGACAATATTCAATGTTTCTTCAGAGCTTATCTTTCTGGTTATTTCGTTTGTTGGAATTTTGAATTTAAACGGTATTTGCTTTTGGGTTGGACTTTTTTCCATAAATGCACCGGATAGTTATTGTGTTATACTTTATTATTTTTATTTTATGGGTTTTGGAATAGTTTCACATCCCATTTTTCTTGACAAAATCGGTAATGTATGGTATGTCTATGTCTTTGCCACTATACGCTTCTATGCCTATATAAAGCCCATAAAGCCATATAAGCAGCACTACTATGCTGTCTATATATGGTATAAGGAAAAGTATCGCATCTGCGACAAGCATTATAACCCCGAGTATTATAGCCTGCTCTGAATGCATCTTCATCCTTTTGTTTTTGTTAGAGAACAGGAAGTATATTATTATGCCAGATATTATTGTAAAAAGATATGCGATTATGTAAAGTATATTGTCGTTTGTTTTTGCGGTTTTGTTTGACATTTAAACTACCAGTTTGAACTTGCACATGTTTGTAAAATTATTTACCTTATTATTACTTTGTCGGAAACGTTGGTTATCCTATCTATATCGAACTTGAGCGTTGAACCGTAATCAGTCTTGACCATCATATATCCCTTCTTTGAGTCTACACTTGATACTTTTCCTATGTATGCACCTATGTCGTTTATCACGTTCTTGTCCTTGAGACCTGCCTTCTTTACGGCACGTCTCTTCAATGCGGCACTGGAGTAAGATATTATATAGCCAATTATTATGGCGATAATGCTGAAGAGCAGCAATTGATAGAAATATATCTGCCCTATGAACCACGCGCAAACCAGATATATAAGAGCAAGAGTAACGACAGTATAGCCTATGTATGTGCCCTGATTTATCGCCCTGTAACGGTAATGCCTGTTTTCTAGGTCTATTAGCCTACCCATAAGATAAAGAACAAGGCTTACAGGAAGCAACAGGAGAAGATTCTCTATCGCGTATGAAGCCTGTGTAAGTGGATTTGAAGTTATTGTAACAGCATTGGCATAGCCACCGTAGCCGAGCACTATGCTTATTATGAAGAAAAGGAGCGCGGCCATATAGAGCGTAAAGGTGACACGGCTGATGCTAAATCCAAAGCCCTTCATCGAAGAGAGTATATAATCCTCGAGCCCAAAGCCCTTTATCAAAAGATATAAACCTATAAGCGCAACCGGAAACTGCCATCCCAGATTAAGGTAATAGCTTATCGCAAATAAAAGCAACAGCACTGCAGGTATTCCGAAGACGGCCCTTGCATAGTGCGGCTCCTTTAACTTTTCTATTATGGTGAAGTAAGTATTCTCGAACTGCTCAGCCTGCTTCATCCTCACTACGTCTACACTGTTTACCTTGAGCCTGCTTTTCAATAGTGGAAGTACCCTCTGATCGCTTGCACCGTCGGTAACCAGAACACATGCGTCAGGCCTGAACCTGTCTATTAAAAGGTCTATCTGCCTTGAGAGCTCATTGTCGGCCTGGAAGCCTTCGTCTTCTGCACCTGTTATTGTAGCAACCCTGACGGAATACTTCTCTGCTTTTAGTTCGTCGAATTTCTTTACGGCCTCGAACATTGTGTTCGCATCGGTTTCCTGAGGATCTTCAAGAGCGAGCTTCGTAGCTGCCTTTATGATATCGTTCCTCCCAATAACGGGTCCGTTTATCTTGGTCTTTCTGTAGAGGTCATTGTCTATGTCTACAGCAAGCACCAGCAGCCTCTCTGGCATCTTATCAGTAAAAATATGCACTGGAGTAATTAAAAAACTATATCATACAGTTATACTTTTAAATAATTATGGAAGCTTGGCAACCCCTTTTAAAAGAAGGTACATCGCAACGTAGTTAGGAAGCACTACCTTTTTGTTGCCGAAAGGACCGTAATCTACTCCGCGCATGGTAAGTGCTTCTTTTGTATTTGCTACCACTAAGGTTTCGCCTTTCTCGAAGGCTATGCAATCCTTCATTGGTTCGAATTTCTCAAAAGCAGAAACGCTTTCAACTGATTTTGCTATAAGCCCTGTGCCGCCGTGGAGCGTGTCTGCCATGCCTAGCAGGTGCTGCGGGTTCTTTGTGACGTTGCTGTCTATGGAATCGCTCTGCTTTATCGTCATGCTTTCGCTTACCTTCCTCCAAAACTCATCCTTCTTTGGTATGCTCACCTTATCCCAGTTGCCTGTTGTTATGCCCATAACTATGCTGGCCTTGTTAAGGTACATTTTGCGTGCAAGAGGCTTGCTTATCCCTAATGACTCTAGAGCCTGCTGGCCAGCGTTAAGTGCAGTGAGTATTGCTCTTGCCATCCTGCCGCCCCATCCGGGGTCGTTTGGCTTAGGTCCCTGAAGCCTGGCAGACTTATCGGCTATCGTAGGGAAGAAGCTCTCAGGCTTCAGCCCATGACCAGTGACATAATCGCTTATTGCACTTCTTGATGATTCGTCAAGCTCCAGCACAGCCTGCGAGCTTATGATTATATGGTAGCCCCTGTTGCCGCTGAAGTTTATCTTTATATCTTTGTTCGAGAATCCGAAATCAGGAATTAAGAACTCTTCTATGAGCTTAAATGCTTCCATTTTTACCTCGTGAAGGCAGTTCTTGCAAACCCAGGATGTTCCATGCTTTTTCTGGCACTCCAGGTGCAGGTCTGTTGCGTCAAGGTCAAAAACCAGTTCGCTGCCTAGCCAGCCCTTGGCTTCCATCGGCCTTCCAGAAGGGTTTTCATAAAATGCAGGAGACGCTGATA
>Ga0207433_10011520_pt1 | contig 13462 bp, 9 predicted proteins | sample YelNatPaOPGAMG01_FD_187559 | JGI IMG/M metagenome (GOLD analysis project Ga0207433, IMG submission 187559) | Hot spring thermophilic microbial communities from Obsidian Pool, Yellowstone National Park, USA - OP-RAMG-01 (SPAdes) (version 3) | ecosystem: Environmental > Aquatic > Thermal springs >... | reverse complement strand
GCATCATAAATTCACATTTAGCTAGTGGCGAACATAACATTTCATTCAATTTCGAAAATCTACAAGTTGTTTCGAACAGTGGGATTTTCTTTGTCAAACTCTTTCACTCCCGAGGCGTTGAAACACGTAAAATAGTGAAAATCAAAAAGCAGTAATTGAGCAGCAATCTAAGTAATTCAAAAACCAAACTTGGCAAATTTTATTTCAATTAAAACTATGGTGAATACACAATATAATCCACCTTAAATTTGATTTTTGTAGGGGCAATTCATTAATTGCACCTACGAGATATTAAATCAATTGACGGTTATAATCGAAAACCCAAGTTCGTGAACCTAACGGGACCGAAAGACATCGTATGTCTGCTAGACATCCGATGTCTGAAATTCCCTTGTTCGGTGAAATGCAACTTGTGCAAACTGCGCTCGCCCTACAAAAAGGCATCGGATGTTTGCGAAACATCCGATGTCTGAAAGTACTTTTAGGGGCGGCCGACCGGTCGCCCCTACAATACTTTTTATCCCCTCCCGAAGGGCTTCCCCTTCGCAAGGGTTTACATTCCACAAATCTCAGCTTCCAAATATTTCAATCAGTACTTAATAAATTTGAAAACTTCAAAGCTTGGTTCAAATCTTAAATAATACACGCCCGCAGGTAGCTTTTCGATATCTATACTTTTCTGAATTGGCAAGGACAATACTTCATTCCCAAGCATATCCAAAATTTTGATTTTCCTTACATTTTCGGGAAGCTGTTCAAAAGTTATATTTTCTCTTGCAGGATTGGGGTAAATTTTTGTGCTTTCGCAACCAATTTGGCTTTCAACATCGTTGGGCTCAGGTTCTGTTAAATACCATTTAGAATTCCATTCCGACACCAAAGAATCGTTCATCGAACGGATACGACAACAGTAAATTTTCCAATTCTTTGTGTTTTGAGGTGTATAGCTGGTGCCAGCGGTTATTACTTCGTCGAATAGAAGAGAATCATAATTAGGTTCAATTGGTATTTCGGGATTCAAAAGGAAATCAACGCCTTCCAATTCGACAATTTGAAGGTGATACTTCGTGGCTCCTTCGATAGGCGACCAATACAAGGTAAAGTTCTTTGGTATTCGGTAGATTTTGCCATAAAGAATTGGAGGCATTAGGGTTGAATCACCTATGGTATGATAGAACACGCCATAAATGCAAAGGGCTAAAACGATATTTCCTTTAAAATAAAAATATTGAGCATAAGCTTCTGAATTGTTAGCCCAAATATTACTCAATTCTTTCCAATTTTGACCATTGCTCATTATTAATTTAGGAGTCATATCAATAGACGTTTTCCGCGAAGGTCCCCCTACAATGATGGTGCTATCGTCGAGAGCCATTTGGTAAAGAAAGGCTGTAGTATCGCCATATTCCTCATATAGCCTTCTTAAAAAATCGATTGGTTCCCAGCTTAGACCACCATTTGTGGTTCTCAAAATCAATTGCTTGTACTTTGAATTTTTCGGTACACCTTTTAAGAACATTAATGTATCGTTTAGAATATCTAAAAACAACAAAGTGGAAAGTTTTAAATAACTTTGAAGTACACCGACCTTTGTAAATGTTTGGCCATTATCAGAAGAATAATATAAGTCATTATATAGGTCTAATATAAGAATTTTGGGAGGGTTATAAAAGGCAGCAATAGGTGCAAGAATGTTATGGTTTGTGATTTCGCGGAATGTTTCCCATCCATCATTTGTAATCCAGATTTTGCTGAATTGTTCAGATGAATCGGGAAACTGAGCGACAATGCCGTTCATCTTGTCGTGCATATAAAGAACTACACTCTTTCTCGACCTAAAATTTGGATTTAACTGAATTTTTTTCCAGGTTTTCCCTCCATCAGTGGATTTGAATATTACCCCAATATATTTAGAAATTATGTTAACACCCTGAAGACCCACATATTTCGCACTATCAATAAAAACAAAAATAGTTAACGAATCACCATAAGTAAATCCACGAACTTCGGGGAAAGTTGAATCACCAGTATTCCATTTTACTTCAAACTTATAGTAATTTGTGTCCCCAAATTTATTATAAATGAAAAAAATGGGAATATTGACGGGCTCACCAGTGGGTTGTCCCATATAATGGTTGGTGTCGTAAATACTCACAGACTGAAGAGGTGCAAGAAATTTCCATTTAGGTACTTTTTGGGAAAATGCTGATGTAGAAAGTAATACCGCTAATAGAAAGACATTCAATAGTCTTAGTTTCATAACTCCTCCTAACTTTTTAAAAAAATATAATTTACTTCGGGGGCTAAAAAGCCCCCTTTTTATTAAAACTTTAAAAACTTAAAAACCTTTTTCGTTTTATTGTTAGATATTTCGCAAATATATACCCCAATGGGCAATCCTTTAAGCGGAATGTAAAGAGTACCATTACCCTTGCTCACACTGAACCTTTCTAATGAAATTTTTTCGCCGAGAAGGTTGTATATTGTGGTACTTAGGCTCGAATTCTCTTCTGTAATAATTTCGATAGCCAAGTTATTGCCAACAATTTTGTGGTTCAAAATTTCCAAACTTCCTGTTACTGTTTGAGGGGTTTCGGCTTTTTTGGGGGTTATTTCCTTCCAATCTGTACCCAGAATAAGCGTTTGGAAGATACGCCCGTCCTTTAATTCCAATCGACAAGCAAAGCTTTTTTGAATCGGTTTACCCCAGACAATGAATTGGAGGAATATAAACAACAATAAAACTAATATTACTTTTGTTTTTTTCATAGCTCCTCCAATTAATCACATACCTGAATACAGTCTTCCATACCACTTTGTGTTGGGCAATCATGCTCAGTTTGGGATTCTACCTGAGTAACCAAGATTTGGCCAAACTGGTCCATACAAACTTTATACCATGTTAGACAACAATAATCATACATACAATAACCATAAGCACCCCAATAAGTTGGGTAATGCCCCCAATCGGGATTTAAATAGAATTTCCAACAAGTAGCTTTGCTAACTCGCCAAAAATAAGTACATTCACCAGGTGAGGTAGGTCTACAAATCTCTGTTCCAGTAATTCTATACCAGAAGCTATTTGTACCATTCTGATTATAATCATTGATTAAAAATTGAATAATTTGTGCCTCGGCAATATCGCACATCGTTTTAGGGTCGTAATTATTACAATTTGAATCTAAAGCACGAACTCTCCATAGTAAAATATCGCACCAAATACCACAAGCTTTTCTAATGTAAAAATCTGCGACATAACGACAAGGTCCTAATTGGAATTGAACAGAAAGTGGATATTGGATTTTAAAAGAATCATTAAAACAATCTGGCATACAAATCACGGTATCCGCCTTCAAATTTTCAAAATGAAAAAACAAAGGTAAAAGAATAACGAACAATAAACTTATATAAAATTTTGAAGTTTTCATTGTTATCTCCTATTTTGTTTAACAAAAAGTTAATAAAACAATAAAAGCGAAAGACAATGTTTAGGCACGAAGTTTTGAAATAACTCAATTCTTTTTCGCTTGCAAAATTTATAACATCGGAGGTCCCCGGCAATTGGAACAGAATTTATATAAATCAGACTGATTTTTCCGATATAACTCTCTCTCTCTCTCTCTCTCTCTTCAGGTTGGTAAATTAAATTAAGTATAAATTGCGTTTCAGTAAAAGTTAGGCTTCGCTGAAAAGCAAGATTTAAAAACACTTTTCGACACTTCTGCCAAAACATTTTCAAACCTACTATGAATTATATTACCAAATTATAAAATTAATTTAAAATTTCCAAATTTTTTAATGTTCAAATATAGTTTAGATTGTATTGAACAATTCCAAATATTTTTTATACATAGAATGGATTGTAATGGATTGTCTTGGGTAATCACCTTTTGATTTTAAACGGAAACGAGACCATTCAAAATATTTTCACAAAAAAATCGATTTTATTTCTTTAAAAATTGATTAAATTTATTTTTTTAAATGATATTTTTGTAATTTAGATTTTTGCAAATAGTTAGGTTAAGATTGACAAGTATAAAGGTGTTTGGTTTAACATTTTTTAAGAGGTAAGGAAATGGCTGGAAGAAGCTTGAACAAAGCACAATTAATCGGGAATGTAGGAAAAGACCCCGAATTGCGAAAGACCCCACAGGGCAATAGCGTTTGCACTTTACGAGTTGCGACCACTGAGTTCTATCGTGGCCGAAACGGCGAGCGAAAAGAAATTACAGACTGGCACAGTGTTGTGCTTTGGGACCGTTTGGCTGAAATAGCCGTACAGAAGATACGAAAGAGCGATAAGATTTATGTAGAAGGAAAGTTGCGTACACGTTCGTTCGAAAAAGATGGAGTTACAAAATTTGTTACTGAAATTATTGCGCAGAATATCATCATTTTGAGTAGGAAGCAACCCCGAACCGATTCGACAACAGATACTTCATCGGAAGACTCTTTCAATATTAATTACCCAAGCGACTATAACCCAACTGAGTCTTCAAATCAGTGAAACAAATAGGGCTGTCCCCGATATTTTATTGACGAAAGTTTTTGAAAGGGGGCAGCCCAAAATAAAACGAAAGGTGGTGCTATGCCATTTTCAATGAACAAAGTTATTATTATCGGGAATCTTGGGGCTGACCCTGAATTTCGTACAACTCCGCAAGGTGTAAATGTTTGCCGTTTTCGTGTTGCTACAACTGAACGCTACCGCGACCGTAGCGGAAATTGGCAAGATGATACGGAATGGCATAATGTTGTTGTTTTTGGACCGCTTGCCGAAACAGCCTCCCGAATGTTAAAAAGAGGTAGCAAGGTTTGCGTGGAAGGACGCAACAAAACTCGACAATACGAGAAGAATGGCGAAACACATTACATTACCGAAGTGATTGCCCGTTCAATTGTTTATCTCGACCCCAAAAGTGAACGCCAAACGACTGAATCTGCATCTGTTGTCAATGATTATGTCGATACTACCTCGTATTACCTTAGCGATATTCAGGATGTTGACTCCGAGCCAAGCAATCCAATCGATGCAGAAAATCTGGAAGAAGACGACCTCCCGTTTTGATTTATGAGTCCCAAGCTCCTGCTTTTCGATATCGATGGAACCATTCTCAAAGTCGATGAAGGATTGTCGAAAAGCGTTTTTCTAAAAGTCTTTTCAAAACTATTCGATATAGACATTCGAGATTCTGACATTGATTTCGATTTCTCGGGATTGACGGATTTAAACATTATCTATCAAATATCTGCACGAGTTGGTCTTGAATTTTCGAAAGTTCAGGATAAAATCGAAACCCTATGGAATTTGTTGCTCGATGAGTTTAAAAAATGTTGCCGAAGGAATAATATTCACATTTTTCAAGGCGTAGTTCCATTTATCGAACAACTTTCTGAAAGGAAGGATGTTCTTCTTGGATTGCTAACAGGCAACTTCCGCCAATGTGCTTTTTACAAATTAAACTTAATTGGTTTGGACGAATATTTCCCAATTGGGGCTTTTGGCGACGAGAGCATCGAACGAAGCGATTTGCACCGTTTAGCAATCCAAAGGGCAAATGAATTTGCTGGCAAAAAGCTGTTTTCATCTGCGAATACTTTTGTTTTGGGCGATTCCGTTCAAGATATCGTATCGGCAAAGAAAAACGGGATTAAAGTAATAGCAGTTGCGACTGGACGAGCGGATAAAACGAAACTGTTGCGTTTTCAACCTGACCTCGTGGTTGATTCATTTTTCCAAAACAATGAAATTTTGAATTTTATCGGGATATGAAAAAGATAATTATAGCAATCGATGGTCCTGCAGGTTCTGGGAAAAGCACCACTGCGCGCTTGCTTGCCCAAAGGCTTGGCTATATTTATATCGATACTGGGGCAATGTATCGTGCTGTTACTTTGTACTGGCTCGAAAAAAAACTACCACTGGACGAGCAAATCATTTGCAACTTGCTTGATGAGATTTCTATTTCATTTCGAAACGAGAATGGGGAACTGCGAATTTTTTTGAACAACAATGATGTAAGCGAAAAGATTCGTTCGCCCGAGGTAACAAATTTTGTTAGCCCGATTAGTGCGATTAAATGTGTTCGTGAGTTCCTTGTTTCCGAACAAAGGAAGCTTGGTGCCAACGGTGGCATTGTGATGGATGGCAGGGACATTGGGACCGTCGTATTTCCCAACGCCGAGCTAAAAATATATCTTGTTGCAAGTGTCGATGAGCGGGTTCGGCGTCGCCTTTTGGAATTGAAGCAGAAGGGGGTTGAAATTTCTGCCGAAGAAGTGCGGCGACAGATTGTGGAACGCGACCAAATCGATTCTACCCGCCAGCACAGCCCCTTGCGTAAAGCAGACGGAGCAATCGAAATCGACACAACAAACCTAACCATCCCCGAACAAGTGGATATAATCTACAAAATGGCTTTGGAAAAGATAAAGGACTGAGAAGCCCCCCAAATTCTTTCGATGTAAGATTTTGCCGCTTCTGGAATTATTAAAGAGGTTATTCTTAAACTTTAGATATTTTTAATCCATATTTCTTTAAAAATTTTTTTAAGATTTTTAGCTAACTTTGCCTTCCAAGTTTCGGATTTTTAAGTAAATTTATATAAATTTGTTTTCCATCAAAAGTCTGTAAATTTCTTTGACTTTTAGATTAATTTTATTTGGGAGCATAAATATGGATATGGAACTTGGCTCCATTGTTAAATGTAGAAATCGCAATTGGGTATTGTTGCCAAGTGAATCGGACATTTATCTTTTGAGACCACTGACTGGTGGTTCCGATGAGGTTATTAAAATAAAGAAAGGACTATCGAATATTATTGGTTACGATTTGCCTACTGAAAGGGTTGTCCCTTCCTTTTTTCCGCCACCAAGCAAAGAAGATGTTCAGGATTTTGCGAGCGCCCATATTTTATGGAACGCTGTCAGGTTGAACCTTAGAGAATCTGCAGCCCCATTTCGTTCCTTGGGAAGGATTTCTATTCGACCGAGGGTATATCAGTTTGTTCCTTTGTTGATGGCTTTGAAATTAGACCCTGTAAGGCTTTTTATTGCCGATGATGTTGGGGTTGGAAAAACTATCGAAGCTTTGCTGGTTGCGAGAGAATTATACGATAGAGGCGAAATTAAACGTTTTGCGGTGCTATGCCCTCCTTATTTGTGTGAACAATGGGAAAAAGAATTAAGAGAAAAATTTAATTTTGAGCCCGTAATGATTCGCTCTGGAACCATTAGCAGTTTAGAGCGAAGTTTGCCCCAAGGGACAAATATTTACACTCACTTTCCTGTTCAGGTGATTAGTATCGACTGGGTTAAAAGCGATAGAAATAAGCACCTATTCATTCAATTTTGTCCAGATTTAGTAATCGTCGACGAAGTTCATGGCGCTGCCGACTCGTATGGTGGAAAATCTTCTCAACAGGAAAGGCACGAGCTTTTGAAGGAAATTTCAAAATCAAAAAAACAGCTTCATTTAATTTTTCTCACCGCAACACCACATAGCGGGAAAGAAGAAGCTTTCCGTTCTTTGCTTGGTCTGTTAAAACCTGAATTTGCGGATTGGCACTTTAGCGAGCTTAATGAGTATCAGAGAGGTGAACTTGCCAAACATTTTGTTCAAAGAACTAGGAAAGACATCGAAAAAGATTGGGAATCCGAAAGCTGTTTCCCCGAAAGAATAACCAATGACGAAACTTATGAGCTTTCCGATGAATATAGGGAATTGTTCAAAAAAACTTATGAGTTTTGCTTCGAAATCATTAAATCATCAGGGAATCTCGAAGAAAGAAAACGAAGGGTTCGTTATTGGGGTGCCCTTGCTTTGTTAAGATGTGTAATGTCGAGCCCATCGGCTGCAGCAATAGCTATAAGAAATAGAATTAAGGAGCAAAGTGGTTCGGAAGATGATGGGGATTTTAGCACTTTTGTTTTTGAACAAACAGACCAACGCACCGACGATGAAAATCCAATTCCTCCGATAGAGGCTACCGACCAAACACTTCCTTATACCGAAAAAAGAAAACTCAGAGAATTAGCCCAGCTTGCCGATAGTTTAAAAGACAACATAAACAAAGATAACAAGCTGTTGGCTTGTGTCAAAATTGCGAAAGAACTCTTGCGCGATGGTTTTAATCCAATTATTTGGTGCCGTTATGTGGCTACCGCCGATTACGTAGGTTCCAATTTAAAAGCCCTTCTTTCTGATGTTCAAGTTATTACAATAACTGGCCGAATGAGCGACGAGGAAAGAAAAATAGGGATTGAGGGAATTGACCCAGAGAAACCAAGAGTTTTGGTAGCAACAGATTGTTTAAGCGAAGGTATTAATTTACAGGATAAATTCGATGCAGTGATTCATTACGACTTGCCTTGGAACCCCAATAGGCTTGAGCAAAGAGAAGGCAGAGTCGACCGTTATGGTCAGAATAAAAGACAGGTTAAAGCCATCAGATTTTATGGTCGGGATAATCCTGTTGATGGAAAAGTACTTGAGATACTTTTGGATAAAGCAAAAGAAATTTATAAGACACTTGGCACTTATGTCCCCATCCCCGAAGAGAACGAAAGTATTATGGAGGCTTTATTGAATGCTTTGTTTTTAAAAGCTGATGATGGTTCCCAATTACATCTATTCGATTATAAAGCATTTATCAATGAATTCCACTTGAAGTGGGATAAAGTTCTTATGAGAGAAAAGGTTAATCGTACACGCTTCGCTCAAAGGGCACTAAAGCCCGCCGAGGTTAAGGCGGAACTCGAAAAGACCGACACGGTATTGGGCGACCCCGATGCTGTTAGAAAATTTTTGTTTGATTGTGCACAAAGAATAGGTTTTCAAATAATCAAAGACAAAAAAAGGAATAATGTATACAGAATTCCATTAGATTCTAATTCCACTAGTATGTTGCCCGATATGATAAAGTATGCGTTGCCAACCAAACATAAAAAGGATTACTGGCTTATTAGTTTCGATTCTCCAACTCCCGAGGGTGCTGAATATATTGGAAGGAATCATCCTTTTGTTGCGGCTCTGGCTCAATTTATTTTCGAGAATGCATTGCAAAATACCTCGCTCCCAGATTCTACCAAGTATGTTTCGCGTTGCGGGGTAATATGTACAAAAGATGTTTCATCCAAAACAATACTTCTTCTGCTGCGTGTTAGATATAAGTTTATGCAACCAACGAATCTACATATTTCGGAAGAAGTCTTGGTTGCTGGTTTTTCGCTGAACAACAATGAAATCCTTTCGCTTAAAAGAGAAGATGCACTGAATTTGATTACTTCCGCGAAACCTGATGCTAATATTCCCTTAGAGGAAAAAAAGAATATACTTGAAGAGATACTCCAAAATTTCCGTGAGTGGGACGATAAAAAAATTTTTACTACTAGGAACGACAAATTTACCTCCGAAACTCGCCAACTGCTTTATAATAGAGCAAAAGAGCTCGAAGATAGCCACAAACGCATCCGTAAAGCTGCTGCTTTACATATTAAAGACTTTTCTATTGAACCTCTTTTTCCGCCAGACCTAATTGGATTACTGGTTTTACAACCTATGGAGAAAAAATGAAAATTTTACCCGATGTTAAAATCGAAGGGGGGCTTTTTAATTCTGATATTATTGAACAAATTCTTGTTGGTGATATTTCGGGACAAAAGCCCGAAGATTTCGCTTTGGGTAATCGCAGAAATCTTATCGACGAAATTGCTTCGGTTTTTTCCGATGCTCGTGCATTTTGGAATGTTTTTAAACACAGGCGCGAAAAACTTCCCGAAAGCGACATCGGAACTTCTGCAACAAGGGATACCTGGGTTGTTCCTTTCCTTGGGCTTTTAGGTTACGAGCTTCAGTATAATCATAAAGCCTATGTGGTTGATGGACTTACCTTCGCTATTTCTCACCGCGCCGGCGAAGACGAAAAATCTCCACCGGTTCATATTGTTGGCTTTCGTCAGGATTTAGGCAAACTACCACCCACAGGCCGTCCAAGGCTTGCTCCCCATTCCCTCCTCCAAGAGTATTTAAATAGGACTGAGCAGGTTTGGGGAATTGTTACAAATGGCTTAACTCTTCGTGTCCTTCGCAGTAGCTTATACGTTAGTAAACAAGCTTATATTGAATTCGACCTCGAGAAAATCTTCGAAGAACAACATTTCGAAGATTTTTCCCTTCTTTTCCGTTTAATTCACAGAACAAGGCTTCCAAAAGCTGGCTCCAAACCAGATGAATGCTTTTTAGAAAAATACTATCTGGAATCAATCGTGCAGGGCAGTCGTGTTCGGGACCATCTACGCGACAATGTCGAGGAATGCATTAAAATTCTTGCCAATGGCTTTATCGCCCATCCACAAAATTCGAAACTTAGGAAAAGGCTTTATCCCGATTACCCAGAAAATGATAAATTAACTGCACAAGACTTATATCGCGATTTGCTCAAACTCGTTTACCGCTTCCTTTTCCTTATTGTTAGCGAAGATAGAGGCTTAATTAGTTCAAACCCGCTTTATCTGGAACATTATGGAATATCGAGGCTTAGGCGTTTGGTAGATAAACTCAGCGCATACAACGAGTTTGACGATATTTGGCAAAGTTTGCGCGCTTTGTGGAAAATTCTTGCAAAAGAGGAATTTGCAAACTTACTCGAGGTTTCCCCTTTGAATGGGGATTTATTCTCCGAAATTTCTTTGGATATATATACTATTAAGAATCGAGACCTTTTGGAGGCATTTTGGCATTTGTTTTATTATCGGGAAAATAATTCTTCGCCCCCGCGAAGAGTAAGTTTCTCTGCATTGGATGTCGAAGAACTTGGTTCGGTTTACGAAAGCCTGCTCGATTTCCATCCACAAGTCGATTTTTCGACCGACCCACCGGAATTTCATCTTGCAACGGGCTCGGAAAGGAAAAGCACCGGCTCCTACTACACTCCGCCCGAACTCGTCGCCGAACTCGTTAGTTCAGCCTTGGAACCTGTTATCAACGATAAGTTAAAAAGTTGCAAAACAAAGGACGAAAAAGAGAAAGCCCTGCTTTCGATAAAAGTATGCGACCCCGCCAGTGGCTCGGGGCATTTCCTGCTTGCCGCCGCCCGCCGCCTTGGCAAAGAACTTGCCCGTATTAGAACAGGTGAAAACGAACCTTCGCCCGAAAAATTGCGCGAAGCGATACGCGATGTTGTTGCCCACTGCATCTACGGCGTCGATAAAAACCCGCTTGCAGTGGAACTCTGCAAAGTTGCCCTTTGGCTCGAATCCCATTGCAAAGGTAAACCCCTTTCTTTCCTCGACCACCGCATCCGCTGCGGCGACTCCCTCGTCGGTCTGCTCAATCTCGATGTTCGCAATTTGGGTATCCCCAACGAAGCTTTTACCCCTGTTTCCCTCGATAACAAACAACTTGCATCAAGTTTAAAAAATCAGAATCGTGAGGAAAGAAAAGGCAAACGACCCTTGCCGCCCAATTTTGCCAACGATTTGTCCCATATTGCTAATCAGCGCAATGAAATTGACAATATTAGAGACGATACCCCACAGCAAGTTAGAGAAAAACAAATGAAATTCGATGATTATCTTAATAAAACTGAAAGACAAAGAATAGCCTGTAATATTTGGACTTATGCCTTTTTCCAAAAGTTTAATCCTAATGAACCAACTGTAACAACAGATTTTCTGCTTACCTATCTGGAAGGTGGTGCAGTTGATTCAAAAACCCTTGCAAATGTTAATACAGTTGCACAAGAAAACAAATTCTTCCACTGGCAATTGGAGTTCCCCGAGGTTTTTGAACAAGGCGGTTTCGATGTTGTTCTTGGCAATCCACCTTGGGAAGAATTGGAATTAAATGAACAGGAATTTTTTGAAAGAAGGGACATCGAAATAGCTAATGCTCCTAATGCTTATGCAAGAAAACAATTAATTAAACAATTGGAAGAGAATAATCGAAATCTTTGGTTAGAATATTTAGAAAGGCTTCGTTCTATCGAAACATTAAGCAAGTTTTTCAGGAAAAGTGGTTCTTATCCATTTACAGGAAGAGGACGTATAAATTTTTACTCCATATTTGCTGAAAGGATGTCCAGACTTATCAACCCCGATGGTATGGCTGGTATAATTGTTCCAACAGGTATTGCAACAGACGATACAAACAAATACTTCTTTGCCGATTTAATGGAAAATAATAGAGTTGTAAGCCTTTTTGATTTCGAAAATCGTGAAAAATTATTCCCTGCGGTTGACAGTAGAATGAAGTTCTCTCTTTTTACAATTAGAGGTAAAAAAACAGAACTACAAAACAAAACGATGTCGTTCGCATTTTTTGCCACCCGTGCAGAGCATCTACAAGACCAAACAAGAGTTTTTACTTTAACACCAGAAGAAATAGCATTAATGAACCCCAACACCCGAACTTTGCCAATTTTTAGAACAAGACAGGATGCAGAACTAACAAAAACCATCTATAAGCATGTTCCTGTGCTGGTAAACGAGAAGGCGAAATCAAATCCTTGGTTTGTGCACTTCAAACAAGGCTTGTTTAATATGTCATCAGATTCTAACCTTTTCCGCACACAAGAGGAGTTAAAGAAAAAAGAATATAAACTTATAGGCAATCGATTTATCAAAAGGGATGAGATTTACCTACCCCTATACGAAGCAAAGATGATATGGCATTACGACCATAGATATGGCACTTACAAAGGAATCGACGCCCGTTCCAATACACAGCTACCAACACCAGACGAAAGCGAACACGCCAACCCAAACTTTTTAGTCCAGCCATATTATTGGGTACCAAAGGAAGAAGTTGAAACAAGATTAGGCAATTGGAAATATAGTTGGTTAATTGGATTTAGGAATGTATGTCGTTCAACAGATGAACGAACTGCTATATTTTGCTTATTTCCTCAATCGGGTGTGGGAAATAGTATGCCCTTAATGTTAACGAATCCTAATAAAACTTTATTCCTTTGCCCTTTGATATCAAATTTAACTACTTTAGTTTTTGATTTTATGGTTCGACAAAAGCTTGGTGGTACGAATATGAACTTTTTTTATGTTTTGCAATTTCCTATACTCAGTCCGAATAATTATAGTTCAACGGATTTACGATACATTCTCCCCCGTGTGCTTGAACTTGTTTACACTTCTTGGGATATTAAGCCCTTTGCAGATGATATATGGAATGAGGCAGACGAAGCATTGAAACAGGCTATACGGGAACAATGGCAAGAAAACGAAGCTGTAACGGGCGGCAATTTATGGGAATTGCCCGACTGGATTGAAGCATATCCCGAGATAGAAACCGAGCGAACAAAGGGAATTCACCTCCCGCCTTTCAAATGGGACGGTGAACGAAGAGCATTGATAAAAGCAGAGTTAGACGCCTATTATGCCCGGCTGTATGGTTTAACTCGCAAACAGCTACGATACATTCTGGACCCTGCAGACCTTACAGAAA
>Ga0207433_10011516_pt1 | contig 13463 bp, 13 predicted proteins | sample YelNatPaOPGAMG01_FD_187559 | JGI IMG/M metagenome (GOLD analysis project Ga0207433, IMG submission 187559) | Hot spring thermophilic microbial communities from Obsidian Pool, Yellowstone National Park, USA - OP-RAMG-01 (SPAdes) (version 3) | ecosystem: Environmental > Aquatic > Thermal springs... | reverse complement strand
CAAAAGTTCCAACTGAAATGCAACAACAATGCCCAAAACCTAAAATTCAAAGAAGAAGACATAAAATTCGTTGAATGGTTTGAAAAAGCCACACAAATATTAAAACCCAAAACCCGTCAAACAAGCCTTGCTCGACAACACCAAACCCATTAGGCCATAAAAACCTTCTATAAATAGACAGTCTTTAACTTTAAAAAAATTTTTGTTATTAGTTTACGTGTTTTGGGCTGTTCTGTTAACTGTTATTAACAGAACATAAAGTCCATGACTCAAGGCGAGGGGTGGCTGTTTTTCTAATAGTTTTCTTGTTAATTAACTAAAAATTGCGGGGCATAGAGAGTAATAGTATACATCACATAATATAAAAATAGGGCTTCTAAGGGGTGTGGATGCGAATTCGTTAATTAATTCATATTTTTCCCTTAGAGGAGGCTTCCTATTCCAAGACCGAGAAAGTATGCTGATACTGTTATCAAATCATTTAGCGTAGAACGGGAGGTTTACACGCGGTTGAGGGCTGTGCTGGCTGTTCAGGGCAAATCCATAAGCGAAGAGGTTAACGTTCTTCTGCGGAAGCGTCTGGCTGAGCTTGATGGCGTTGAGGCTTCTGCCCAGAGCAGTGAAGACTATGAGGCTTTGAAGAGTCAACACCTAAAGCTCGTTGAAGAGGTCAAGCGTCTAACAAAGCCTCTAGAAAAGGATGGCATCTATGAAAGCCTAATGGCATTTGCATACGAGCTCGGCTTAGACCTTAAGGATTTGCATAATGTGGAGGAGATTGCTACTAAAATACTAAAAAACTGGCGCGAACACCTCAACCAAAACGTCCAACCAAGCCACATACACCTATTCATAACACTACTCGAAAAAGGAAAACAGAAGAAGGCTATTGAACGCAAACTCACAGAAATAAGACTGAAAGCAGCACCAACAGAAAACGTATGCTATTAGACATTACTAACAGAAACCTCCATAAATGCGTAACAGTTTTTGGAAATTCTCTGAAAACGCAACTTGCGCGAATTTTCAGAATACCACAACGACGAGATCTTGTGTATTAACCTAACACACCGAATTGTGAAAATAATATGCGTAATGCTAAGCTATTCGATTATTTCCCAGCTATGTTGATATTTGTTTAATTCAGTGATGGTGTATTCATCGAGTGGATGTTCTCGAACAGGAACTGTCAACTCTTTCTTTTCCATGCAAAGTTCAGTAGAAAAGTATCTTTGACCAGAATCATTAATCATAGTAACAATCGACTTAATTTCAGGATGCTTTCTTGCAACTTTTAATGCCGCCATCACGTTACAACCTGAAGATATCCCACAAAATATTCCTTCTTCCAATGCTAATCGCCTAGCCATAGCAATTGCTTCATCCGAAGTGATCGTAATAATACCCGTTAAGAGGCTAAGGTCTAAGTTTTTAGGGACAAAACCGTCGCCTATTCCCTCGATCCTGTGAGAGCCCCAAGTCCTCTTAGAAAGCATAGGCGCCTCCGCAGGTTCAACTGCGTAAAGACGTACTTTTGGATTTTTCTTCCTTAGAAATTTACCTATACCTGTCAACGTGCCACCAGTCCCTACAGAAGCCAGGAAACAATCAACTTTTCCTCCAGTTTGTTCCCAGATCTCTGGCGCCGTTGTCTTAAAGTGTGCATTAGGGTTGTTCGGGTTACTATATTGATCCACCCACCAATATTTGCCAAGGTTTTTGTTGATAATTTCCTTGATTTTTTTAATATCGAGATCTACATCGCTTTCTGCACCTTCTGTGAATATGACGTCGCCCCCAAAGGCACGTATCATTTTCACCCTTTCAATGCTCATACCCTTAGGCATGACTATAGTCACTTTATAACCAAGCAAATGACCAATAAATGAACATGAAATCCCCGCATTTCCAGTCGACGCCTCGATTAACTCCATTCCAGGTTTCAATTCATTTAACTCTATGCCTTTGCTTATCATCTCATAATAAATTCTGTCCTTTAAGCTTCCAGTAGGGTTGAAAAGTTCTAGTTTACCAAAGATTGTAGCAGAAATTTGACTGTTTCTAGCGATTCTATCCAATTTGACCAGGGGAGTTCGACCGATAATTTCGAAAATATTTTCGTATGCTTTCTTGTTCATATCCCAATTAATTTTTTTGTTATTCTGTTTCTTCATTTTTCGTTTCTCCTTACTTGCTATTTATATGCTTACTCTTTCTCGCCGAATTGTAGCTTGACGCCTAGTTAAGATTTTTCCAGCGAGAGCGCCTGTGTGTGTTCCGTTCTCAATTGTCACAACTCCATTAACAAGAACCATTTTTATACCTTTTGGAAAATGATGTGGGTCGCCAAAGGTTCCAACAGGCTCAATTTCATCTGGGTCGAAAACTACTATGTCAGCCCATTTGCCTTTGCTAATTTGGCCCCTATCGTCTAGCCTCAATTTTTTGGCTGGAAACGAAGTTGCTTTTCGTATCGCCTCTTCTAAAGTCATTATTTTTCTCTTTTTTACGTATTCGTTGAAAAGTTTGGGTATATTACCATAATATCTTGGATGAGGTTTGCTTGATCCCAGAGGACCTTTAGGAGTGATTGCTGCACTGTCGGAAGAAATCATTGACAGAGGATGTTTCAAAACCTCTTCAACATCCTTTTGGCTCCCCCAGAATTCTATGGCAATTACTTCGCTTTTATCTTGTATCAAAAGGTCAAAAATCAGGTCATACGGGTCCTTTTGTTCTGTTTCTATTATTTCTTTCACAGTTTTTCCTTCGTATTCTTGATGACTTGGACATGCAGATATCATTATTCGATCCCATCCAAGCTCTTTCACTAAACTCTCTTCGCCGGGGATTCCTCTCTCCATATCTGCCCGTATTTTCTTTCGCAAGATGGGATCTTTCAGTCTTTTAAGAATTTCAGCTGTTCCTCCTTCTTGTGCCCAGTGTGGCAGGTAATCAATCAGAGGAGTCACGCCAGCTGTCCATGGATACGCGTCACATGTTACGTCGAGACCCCTCCTTCGTGCTTGCTCCATCATTTTGAAGCCTATTTTTATTTTTCCCCAATTTTGTGGTCCAGTCGATTTGTAATGACTAATTTCGACGGGTATATTCGCTTTTTCTCCAATTTCAAGTGCTTCTTCTAGAGATTCTATCATGGTGTCTCCTTCACTTCTCATGTGAGTTGCGTATATGCCGCCATATTCTGCGACTATTTTGGCTAATTCAATTATCTCTTTCGTAGAGGCATAACCGCCAGGAGCATAAAAAAGTCCGGTTGATATTCCAAAAGCACCTTGTTGCATATTTTCTGCAACGAGTTTTTTCATTTTATCCAATTCTTTTGATGTAGGGGCCCTTTTCTTAGTCCCCATAACTGCGGCTCTAACTGCGGAATGACCGATTAGCATTGCAACATTTATCGAAACTCCTCTTTTCTTTATCAGTTCTTGATATTCTGTCAGATTTTTCCAGTTCCAAGTCATGTTAAAAAGTTTGAGCAGCGGCTTGGCTCTTTCTTTATAGAAATCTGATACTGGTGAAACTGAGATTCCACAATTACCAATTACTTCTGTTGTTATTCCTTGATGCACATGACTATCCATCGTAGGGTTTACCAACAATTGAAGATCAGAATGCGTGTGTATGTCAATGAATCCAGGGCACACAATCAAATCGTCGGCGTCAACTATTTTTTTTGCATTGTGCTGGGTTAATTTGCCAATTTCCTTTATTTTACCTTCTGAGATTCCGATATCCGCTTTGAACCATGGATTGCCGCATCCATCAACCACGCGACCGTTTACAATTAAAATGTCATATGAGACCAATTACGTGAATCCTCGACATCTTTTTATATCCGATATGCATATTTTTAGTCACTTTGAAGGTAGAATTATGGATAAAAAGTTTCTGGTAGAAATTGAGGTTGTTGACGTATTAGGGCCCTGTCCACATTGCAAAAAGGGCGACAAAATCCTTATCGATGAACCCAATGTGATTGTTTCCAAGACAAATAACTTTTGTACTCGGGCTTTTCCAATGCTGTCAACGTTCGTAATGGCATTTAGCCATGGAATTGAAACGGGACTTCAAGGAGTACCACTATTCGTAAAATGCCCCGCCACAGCAGAAGGTCCTGTAATTTTTAAAGTAAGCAAAATACCTAAGGAGAGAAAAAATGAAAGAATCAGATAAATTCACATATGAATCTGAAAAGTTCAGGTACAAACTGGAGATTATTGCCAAAAAAATTTGGCCGATGTGTCCAATTTATAAAGAAGGTGACAAAATGACAATAGTTGAGCCGGGAATAGTCATCCAAGAGACCGATGCTATATGCCTATCTTTTCTAGCAGATCTCATACCTTACTATCGAGGTTTGAGTCGAGGAATAGACCCTAAGGAAATGGGTCTCAAAACTGAAGGTGACCTATCCTTCATTGAATGTCATGACCCAGGAGGCAAATACTCAGACTATCCCACTGATGGAGGAACAGTTCTTTTTGAAATTCGACGTACACCACTTACTTTAGAAGATGTAAAGAAGTATAGAAAATTTGATTTAAAAGCAATGGAAAAAGTCTGGGCACAACGACGTGAAAGGTATCAAGCAAAGAACATGAAAAGTAGCCCCTAAAGGAGTCACCTACTCTTGGAGCTTCAAGAGGCAATAAGACAAAGGAGGAGCATACGCAAATATCAAGACAAAGATGTTCCAGAGGATGTTCTGACAAAAATTCTAGAATCTGGCCTGTGGGCACCCTTTGCTGCTCAACGTTGGCTAATAGTTATAGTTAGAAACAACGAAACAAAAAAGGCGATGCTAGGCGATTTCTTCGCTCAAGGCAGAAATCTACATATCCTAGCAGCCCCTGTAAATATTGTCATTTGCAGCGATTTGAGAGAAGAAAATATGCCAACATTGGCAAAAAGAGATCACGGTAAGGAAGATTTTAAACTGATTTTTTCTGTTCAGGAAACTGCAGCTATGATTCAGAACATGCTTTTGACTGCACACGAATTTGGTCTAGGTGCATGCTGGAATGGGACATTTAATGACAAACGTGTTGCAACAATCCTAAAGTTACCAAATGGAGTTCGCCCAATGGCAATAATTTCACTTGGCTATCCTGCTGAGACGCCAACACCACCAAAAAGGGAAAAACTAGAAAAAATTGTCAGTAATGAAAGATTTGGTGCTGATTATTTTTAATCCTTATTCTGTCAAAATAATGCAGTCTTCAGCGTCCCATTCAAGATATATTCTCTCACCAATTTCAAACTCAATTTTTTTGAGAAGAGGCTGATCTACTTTCACTATGGTGCCATCAGGAAGACTTACGTCGTATTTTATCATTGAGCCAATGTAAGCGAAGTTATCAATTTTTCCTTCTACAGAGTTGGTCCTTTTCGTCTTCTTTCGACTTATTCTTAATTTATGCGGCCTGATAGCAACAGATACGTCTTGATTTTCCTCAAGCTTTTTCTCGCCTAAATCTATGGTTTCAATATCGAGTGCTAAATTTTCTCCTATTGCGATTTTCAGTTCTTTCTGTGTTTCGGTGATACGCAGTAATTTTCCTTCGATGAAATTTGCTTCGCCGATAAAGTTGGCGACGAATTTATTTGCAGGATTTTCGTAAACTTCTGTTGGCGTCCCAACTTGCACGATTTTTCCTTTATTCATAATTGCTATTCTATCTGACATCGTTAACGCTTCAGTTTGATCGTGAGTCACGTAAATAGCTGTTATGCCCACCTTCTTCTGAATGGCTTTTAGTTCAAAACGCATCTGTTGTCTAAATTTGAAGTCAAGGTTGCTGAGTGGTTCGTCGAATAGGAGTACATCTGGCTCTGTTACAAGCGCTCTTGCTAAGGCTATGCGTTGTTGTTGTCCACCACTAAGTTCTCGAGGGTAGCGTTCTGAGCATTCTAACAGTTGAACCGTCTCAAGTGCCTCTCTAACCTTTTTGTCGATCTCTTCCTTCTTCATTTTACGAAGTTTTAACCCAAACGCGATGTTTTCGTATGCTTTCATGTGAGGAAATAGTGCATAACTCTGGAACACCATGCCTAGCCTTCGTTCATATGGGGCTTTTCTGCTAACATCTTTTCCCTTGATAAGTATCTGCCCAGAATCAGGTTTCAGAAAACCAGCGATTAATCTTAAAACTGTAGTTTTACCGCATCCGCTGGGGCCAAGGAGTGTCATAAATTCTCCTGCGGTTACAGCAAGTGAGAAATTATTTACTGCAACCACGTTTCCGAATCTTTTTGTAACGTTTATGAGTTCTACGATCGGCGTCTGTTTCATTTCCGCATCACTCATACACAAAAAAGGGGGGATAAATAATTTTTGTCAACTATGGATCTGTCCCGATTATCGGTTGTATCTCTTCGTCCCAAATAGTGGTCCATTCGTTTATGTGTGAAGATTTCCAGTCCAAGTCTCCAATTCTGCCATAATTCATGATATCTGCTTGAGTGGGGTTGAAAGCAACAATGTCTGGGTTCATTTGGGCATACTTGTTAGATGGTGGCAAACCGAAATTGGAACACATAAACTCATTGTTTTTCGGATTCATATAATAGTTAAGGAAGTCCATTGCAAGGGCTTTACGTGGTCCATTAATGACCACAACGCAGTCTACTGCGACGGCGAATGCTTTTTCAGTGTCGTTGAAATATGGAATCCAACTTATCTCCACGCCTTGTTTGTACCATTGATACAATTTGTCGGCAGTAACACATAAACCTACATAGGCTGTGCCAGATGCTAGCATGTTGACGCATTCTGTCTCAGTTGTCCATATCCCCGCCATATGTGGTGCTATTTGTTTCAAAGCGTCCCATCCAGCAGTAAGGTTGAACTCTGAGCCTCCGAACCAATATGCGGGCATTATTACACTGTCTCCAGTGCCCAATGAAATATGTGAAGTGGCGATCTTCTTGTTAAGCTCTGGTCTGAAGAGATCGCTCCAATTTGCAATGGGGGTTGTAATAAGATCTGAACGCCAAGCACAGCTGACGACTGAAATTACGTACAAGCCTATACCGTAAATCTTACCATTGTATTTTATTAATAGGTTCTCGGGTATTTGATCCAACACGGGCAAGTCATTTCTATTCAATTCTGCAAGATAACCTGCTTTTGCCAGTTGGACAGCTACGGAAGGCGCAACAGCAGCTAGGTCAATTTTTACTTCGGGCCAAATCGATTCTATCTTGTTTATAACTGTTGACGATGCGCCAGCATGAATTTCAAGCAGTATTTGAGTCCCCAAATCTCTAGTGTAGTTTTCAGCAATTTTTTGTGTAAGGTTTCCAAAGTCTCCACCCCAGCAAGCATAAACAATCGATTTTGTTTGAGTGCTTGATGGCGAGATTATGTAACGGTCAATAACAACACCTATCACCAATGCGCCAATCAAGGCAATTATCAACAGAATCATTTGAGTTAATGTCATTGCTTTTTTTATTTGCATTTTGAACTTTCTCCTTAAATTAACGAACTACCTTAACAAAGTTTTTTCATTTAAATGTTTTCCCTTCGAGACATCACCAAAGTCCTACAAACCTTTCAAATCCAACAGTTCTCTCAATGATTACCATAAATACTGCTGTAACGCCCATCAGAAAAGCTGAAGCTGCTGCGATAGCAGGGTTAGAATAGTATCTCATATATCCCATAAACGCCACTGGAAACGTTGTTGTAAAGGGATCAGTTAGAAAAGCGGCAAGGTTTACTTCGCCCCATGAGATAGAAAAGGCAAACAATGCCCCTGCGACTATGCCTGGTTTTATTATTGGCAACGTGATTTTGAAAAAAGTTGTTAACTCATCCGCGCCTAATATTTGAGCTGCTTCTTCAAGTGTTCTGTTGAACCCTACAAGCGATGCAGAAACCGTTCTAACCACGTATGGCATTGTCAGTATTGTGTGTCCAATAATAAGATTAGGTAACGCGCTGTACATTCGAAGATATCCATACAACATGTTCAGAAGTGCAGCACCAGTCACCACACCTGGAACTATTATGGGCGACAGAATTAGAGTGTTCAAGAACCCTTTTCCTTTAAAGTCATACCTAACAATAGCCAATGAACAGGTAATGCCGACCGTTAGTGATACAACTGTTACCAAAGATGCTAGCAAAAGACTGTTCTTCAAACCTTCTATGAATGGAGGATAATTTAAGAAAACCACAAACCAATCTAGCGTGAATCCTCTTGGAGGAAAGAAGGCTAAGGTTTTCCTAGGATCAAACGCCATGCTTAATACAAACATTATGGGCAGGAAAAGAAACAGAAAGGTGCCCCATACAAGGAAGAACGTAATAATTTTTCCTACAGAGTCCAACATTTTCTTGCTGATTCCAAATTTTTTCATTTTACTCTCACCCACTTTGATAGTATGCCACTTATTCCATAAGCGATGGTTAACGAGACGAATAGAAGAACAACTGACATTGCCGCTGCAAAAGGATAGTTAACCACATTGATGAATCGATCGTATATGTAGTTACCCATCATGAAGACTCTCCCTTGGCTTAAAATCAAAGGCGTAACATACGCGCTAGCTGCTCCAGTGAAGCTTAGAAGAATTGAAGCGATCACGCCAGGCAGGCTCAAAGGAAGAGTTATCTTGAAGAATGTTTGGATGCCGCTTGCTCCAAGGATTTTCGATGCCTCCTCAACTTCTGGGTTGATGCTTTTTATTGAGCCCATTTGAACAAGTACGGCAATTGGTACGCCTTGATGAACCATGCTCACAATAATAGGCCACGGTCCGCCAAGCCAATCTTGCCGAGGAAGACCAAACAAGCTAAACACCTGATTAAGAACACCGTCTGAACCATACACTTGATAGAACGCGTAAACCCGCACTAGAAGCTGCATAAAAAAGGAAGTGATAAGAAAACCCATGACGAACTTCTTAAGAAACCCAGACTTGGACCTAACTAAATAGAAGGCAAGCGGATAAGCAAGTATAACTGTGAAAATTGTTGTAACGACGGATATCCATAACGTCAGTATTATAGCATTGGCATAAACAGGTCTAAAGACCTCTGCATAATTTTGTAAAGTAAACGTGAATTCTGGGCGTATTTGGCCTGGCACATATACGTAAAAGCTTTGTGCAAGAAGAAGGATCAATGGAAATAGATAGAGAAATATTAGAAGGATCAATGCTGGTAAGATGAAAATGACAACGGCATATTTTCTAATGTAGTATTTTATGCTGCTCTTTCTTTCTTCTACTTTGTCCATCGTTTATCAACTTTGTTTAAATAATGAGCGCTATAAGGAATAAACATTTTGCTAACAACCGCCATCAAAGCTACATAAAAAATCGCTGAGAACTTCAAGAACTGTTTTTAAAGTGTCTTTGTCAACTCCGCCATATTGCAACCTAAAATGTTTGGATGCTTTAAAATAGTCACCTGGTGTAAGTAAAATACTCTTTTCAAATAGGAGTTTTTTACACAATCGCACTGAATCTATCTCTAATCTATACTGAGGAAACACTACTGCACCAGCGGTCGGTGTTATGCATTTTAGGATCTGCTCGTTTTTCTCCAGCCATTTTAGAAAGATTTTCAGGTTTTCTTTACAGATTTTTCTTGCTCTTTGACAGATTTTCTCGAAATTTTCTCTTTGGAGAGCGATGTTTGCTATGTGATCTGACAAAATTGGATTAGCTAACGTCGTATAGTCTTTCTGAGCCCAGAATTTCTGGATTAATTTTTTATCCGCAACAAGCCATCCAGTTCGCAGCCCAGCTAGACCTAATTTTGATAGGCTGCCTGTGCTGAGCCCTTTATCGTACAACTCTACTGGTGAAATCGACGGGGAACCGTTGAGTTCAGTATAGCGCAAGACTTCATCAGCCAGAACATATGCTTTTACGTCATATGCTATTTCACAGATGTTCATAATTTCTTTCCTTGAAAAACATGAGCCTGTGGGGTTATTCGGATTTACTATTATTATCATCTTAGTCCTTTTTGAGACATGTTCATTTAATGAGTCTAGATCTAACTTGTAGTTTTTCTGTTCCCCCAGATAGAAAAATTTAACGCGTGCACCCAAGGCTTCAGCAAGTCCTACGCTTTGGAGATATGTGGGAAGACCACCGATTAAAACTTCATCGCCAGGTTCTATCAAGTAACTCATCGCAAGGAAGTTGCCTTCTGTGGTTCCATTTACGATGAGTACATTATCTTCATTAACGTTGGAGTATAACTCGCTCACACGGCTACGTAGTTCTTTCGATCCTTGAGTTGGCCCGTGCATCAATTCTATGTTCAAGTTTAATTCGTTAATTAGCTCGTTTAATCTCAGCGGTTTTACAACAGAACCTGCAAGATCATATTTACATGAGTGAGTTGGAAGCCAACGCTCTAAATCGAACGGTTTTATTCTCAACCGTTAAACATCCTTAAACTTTGTAAATATACCATAAACTTGTAGCATTCTTAAGTGTTACCATTCAGTAACAAAATAACTCTAAGCCAAACTCTTTGTGAATCTAATTATTTTTTGAAGGCCTTTTTCCAGTTTCTCAATGGTTGTTCCATAAAGGATTCGGAATCTTTGTGGTGCTTCGAAGTAGTCTCCTGGTGAAACGGCTACCCCTTCTCTTTGTGCTAGTCTTCTACAGTACTCTATCGAGTTGATGGAAGGTTTATATCTGATTAAGGCTGTAGAGCCTGCTTGCGGTTTTATGCAACTAATGAGATCTTTGTTTTCGTTCACAGCATTCATGAGTATTTCAACTCTGTGGCTAAGGATTTTGCGATTTCTCTCCTTAATCAAATCTAATTTCTTTAAAACAATAGTAGCGACGTGTTGGTTAAAAAAAGAGTTACCTAGACTTGTATAATCTTTAATAGACCAACATCTCTTCACAATAGTGGAATCACGCGTCGCAATCCACCCAACTCTCAAACCAGATAATCCAAGTTTTGAAACACTCCGCGTGCTAATGCCCTTTTCGTATATCTCAACTGGTGATTTGGTCTTTTCTCCATCGATCTCAAGACCACACAAGACTTCGTCTCCTATCACATATGCACCTACATTTTGTGCAATTTCACAAATTTCCTCTAATTCTTTAAGCGTCAATCTTGCGCCAGTTGGGTTGTTGGGGTTGGTTATCAGAATTGCTTTGGTTTTTTTAGAAGTCAGCTCGTTAATTTCTTCCATATTCGGGTGATAGTTACTTTTTTCGTCAAGCCATGCTAGTTTAACCTTGGCACCTATTGCCTCCAATATTCCCTTTGCTTGCATGTAATTCGGAACCAAGAAAATGCATTCATCGCCTGGGGCAATAAGACAGTTTAGTAGCAGAAAATTTGCTTCTGCAGCACCATGAGTAACTAGAACACCTTCTGCACTTACAACGCCAGAATAAAGGCGACTTATCTCCTGTCTAAGTTCCTCGCTACCATTTGTCGGTCCGATTCTAATAGGCATGTCTAAGTCTCTTTCACTGATTAATTCATTGTATTTAATATGAGTGATAACAGATGCCGAAAGATCGATATCGCATTCAAATCTTGACTCAGAAAGCCACCTTTCAAGTTCAAACGGACGAAATTTCAATACCATTGTCATCCAAACCATTTGCATGTGCATTACGGAGTTGTTGATGACAACACTTAAAAGTGTTTCTTTTGAAGGTTAAGGCTGAGGCGATTTCATGCGTAATTCCCCTCCATACATCCTCGCCTTTGATCTGGGAACTACGGGATGCAAAGGCGTTCTTGTTGATAGCGAAGGCTACTTAGTCGACAAAATGACCGCTAAATACTCTTTGATTACTTTGAAAAGCGGATATCTGGAACAGAGCCCATTAATTTGGTGGGAATCTATTAAAAACATTGCTGCAAAGATTCTGAGAAAAATTGATGTAAACGATTTAGCGGGCTTGGGCGTCTGTGGAATGATGGCTGCAACGCTACCAGTTGACAAATCAGGAACACCTCTTAGAAACGCGATATTGTATTCAGATATGCGCAGCACTAATCAGGTTGAGAAATTGTCAAAAGAGTTTGATTTGAAAGATATTTACACCTTAACAGGAAACCCGATAAGCCCCGTATATTCACTTTCAAAATGGATGTGGATAAAAGAGAACGAACCTACGATATTCAATAAGACCTTCAAATTTATTCAACCAAAGGACTTCGTTGTGCTCAAGCTGACTGATGAAATAACGACAGATTTTGTTGACGCTTCAGCTACAATGGCATTTGATGTAACAAAAAGAGAATGGATTGATGAAATACTATCGTTTTGCGGTATTCCTCTGGAAAAGTTGCCAATACCCCAACCTTCAATAGATATAGCAGGAGAGCTTACCGGCAAATCAGCACGAGAACTGGGTCTTAAGAAGGGACTGCCTGTAATAGTTGGATGTGGTGACACAGCAGCACTGCTGGCGGGATCAGAAGCAATAGATTCTAAATGCGGGACCGTTTATTTGGGTGCAGCAGCAGAGATAGACTTGACCACCGAACAGCCCATGTTTAATGCTGAAACTATGATTCCTATACGTTGCCATGCAATTCCTGATAGATGGTTTAATTCAGCTTCAGCTATGACATCGGGGACTGCCTTAAAGTGGTTTGTGGAACAATTCGGCAAAGAATCTTACCGAGAGGTTGATGAAAAGGCAAAAAAAATACCGGTGGGTTCTGGAGGGCTAATTTTCTTGCCTTACTTGTCAGGCGAGCGTATGCCCATATGGGATCCTCTTGCACGAGGTGCTTTCATAGGTATAACAATATCGAGCAATAAAGCGCATTTTTACCGTGCCGTTCTCGAGGGAGTTGCTTTTTCTTTGAAGAGCATAATGGACGCTTACAGAGGTATGGGCGCCCAATTTAAAAAGATGAGCATCAGCGGTGGGGGTGCGAAGAGTAGTCTGTGGAAGCAGATTGTTGTCGATGTTTTGGGATTAAAGTGTTATGAATTAGCACATCCTGAAGAAGCAAGCGCACTTGGAGTTGCTCTCTATGTAAAAATGGCTCTTGGCAATAAGAAAATAACTCGAGATATAAGAGACAAATTTGTAAAGACTAAAGGACTATTAATTCCCAACAAAAAGAAGACATATAGGTATAACAAGTTATACCAAATTTACAGAAAATGTTATCCTGCACTTGTTGATGTGATGCATTCATTGGCAAAAGAGTCATCAGCTAATTCACTAACTATTAAATGAATTCGCCGATAGTTTGTCTGCCAAATCTTCAGACACTAAAACTTTGTTCCGTTAGTCATCGCTAATAGAAATTTGAGAAAATGAAGGTAAATTGCGCATGTGCGCGCGGTGTTTTTGTTTTTCTTCAGCTCTTTAACGATGTCTTTTATTTCCATGATGATTATTAGGGTTGCTGGTATTATGATTAGGAGTATGAAGCCTATTGGTGTTCTCACGAAATAGCCGACGTA
>Ga0207433_10011512_pt1 | contig 13466 bp, 11 predicted proteins | sample YelNatPaOPGAMG01_FD_187559 | JGI IMG/M metagenome (GOLD analysis project Ga0207433, IMG submission 187559) | Hot spring thermophilic microbial communities from Obsidian Pool, Yellowstone National Park, USA - OP-RAMG-01 (SPAdes) (version 3) | ecosystem: Environmental > Aquatic > Thermal springs... | reverse complement strand
CTATGTATGGAAGAATCTTCTAGTGGAAAAGCAATTAAAAAGTTTTAACAGCCGTGTTGAAAAGGTTTAAAACTGGCTTTCCATGAATTTAGCACGGTGTCCCAATGGTTATAAGCAGAGAGGAAATACAGGAAATAGCCAAAAAATACAAGGAACCAGTCGGGCTTAATTTGGGCTCTCACTCGGCTTTGGATGCTTGGCAGGGACAACGCAACTACGGCTTAAGAAGTATAATTTACACAACGCCTGGAAGAGCTCGCATATACCTCCAAAATCCAATGGTTGGGAAGCCAGATGAGCCAGTGGAGGATTTGCCAAGCCTTGTTAGGCGGGACATCCGCGTTGTAAACGATCCGAAGGACATCAAGAAGAAAGGCGACTGGAAAAGCGTAATCGTCATTCTCGACAAATATTCGGACATTGTTAAATATGTTGATGACCTTGTGAATTTGGAGTGTTTGCAGATTCCGAATAGGGCTTTTTCTGTTTATGTGGGGGGAGACGAGTACTGCAGCGTGATTGAAAACCAGTTTGCCGTCCCAATTGTTGGCTCAAGAACCCTCCTAAAAATCGAGAACAGAGGCGAAATCGAAAAGGATTACTACTGGTTTGCTGAGCAGGCGGGAATTCCCTATCCTAAATCCTACAAGTTTGAGGTTCGAAAGGGCGGAATAAGGTTCAAGGAGTTTATTGATGAGCCGATGCTTTTAAAGGCTGAACACGCCCACAGAAAATTTGAAAGAGAATTCATTTTCGCGGCGGACTCAAAGGATTTGGAGGAGAAGGTTGAAAGGGAGATTAAGGCTGGAAACCTAAACGAGGAGTCCCTTCGAAACGCACGTGTAGAACAAATTGTTCTCGGTCCCCATGCCAACTTCAACTTCTTCTTCTCGCCATTAGACGCCAAAAGTGATTGGGGCGACGTGGACGACTGGTTCTCAAAGCTTTACAATGTAACCATTGAGGAGGCTAGAATTTGCCTAGCCAACCAGTTCCTATCCATAGACGAGCGAAGAGAAACCATCCTAGACGGCGTGAAGAGGCTTCCACTGGAGGTTCAGCAAAAGCTAAAGAGGGTTCTATCCTTCGAGGTGACCGCCCACGCCATGCTAAGCCTAAGAGAATCCCTCCTAAAAGATGTGCAACGCTATGCAGACCGCTTCCTATTGGAGTGTAGAGAACACGAACCGCCGGGAATAATTGGCGCATGGTGCTTGCAAACGCTTATCACGTGGGACCGCATATCGAAATACGAGCTGAAACCAACAATAAAACTGGACTACACAAGCGGCATAGAAGCAAAAACAGCCGCAGATTATGGCTTATATGATGTGCCGGAAGCAAAAAACCCATACATGCACATACCAGTAACGCAGGATGTGGCTCTACGCCACGGTGGAGGAACAAACGTCCACATGGGAATAGGCTCCCAATACGCCAACGCTAAGTACAAGAAGCCTATGAGCACAGGAGACCGCATAGCCCTAGAAATCCGACGGGCGTGGAAAACAAAACAACTCCACGAAATAGTGACTTAAAGCGTTGCTATTTATTCACAAAACTTCTTCATTATTTCCGTAAGCCTTGGGGCTTCAAAAAACCTTTTACCGGTCATCTCGTTTGTTGCTGCCATATACATTTGGCTTATCAGTGTTTTCAGTTTTGGCTTCAGTTTTGGCGGTTTCACTTTAACGAGGGTTCTCCAGTCTTTTATGCCTTGTTCTTTTGCTTTTTGCTTGGCTTGCTCCACCTCTTTTGCCCATTCTGTCCGCCTATAGTATATGCGGGCTATTTCCTTGCTTACATGAAATCCTTGATATGTGAATCTACACTCGTCCAGTGTGCCCACCACGTCTGCCACCATAAGCTTCCTTTTCTCGTTGAAGGCTAACTCTATTTTGCCGTCTTCGTTTACTAGGTTGGCTTTTGCTGCAATCTCCGTAATTTTCTCGTCAACTTTTAGGAGCACCGCCTTAACCTCTTCAATTTCGTTGTCTGTTAAGCCCGTTAACTGTTGGGCTTCCCGCCACGTCAAGTAGCGGTCGCTTTTCTCAAACTTTGTGCTCACGTCAAAAATTGGTTTTGCAAGTCTCTCGCCGGGTTTTGGGTAGTGGTTTAAGCCCAAATCTTCAAGCGTCACTAAGCCCTGTTCAAGTCTTTTGAAGACTGATGAGCCTTCTGGCAAGCCGTTGCGGTAAATAATCTCCAATGGGATTAGGAAGTTCTTAAGCTTAGGCGTGTAAAAGCTGTAATCATATTTTAGTTTGCCACCTTCCACGTAGGCCTTCGGCCTATAAACATTTACAAGGTGGAATTCCATTATGTTAGTGGGCTTTTCCAATTCGTCGAAACGTACAACTTTTCCCTTCTCGTCCACAAGTCCACGGTAATGGGTTTTTATGCCCTTCTCCTCAAGCCTTTCAAAGCAGTAAGCTCCCATAAGGCATAGGGCTGCGCCTTTCCCTTCAATGTGGTCCGGCATTTCACCCCAATCGAAAACAGAGTAGCGGTCTGAAAAGTGGAATCTGCCGATACCCATACGGGTCTTGGTAGGCTTCTTTATCACTTCTAGGTCTTTCACGCTTCCCATGTGATGCACGCTTACCCTTTCATTCTCCTAATAGACTTATCTGCCTCTTCAATTTCCTCCTTTCTTGCTTTTTGATAAGCCCTTATGCGCTCCTCCACACGTTTGTCTTCCAAAGCTAAAATCTTAGCTGCGGCTATGGCTGCACCTTCAGGCTCAATAGTTACGACTGAGCCTACTCCGCTTGGCACCCTAAGCGAGGAGAAAATGTCCGCTCCTGCAAACTTCTCTGAATAGGGTGGGCAAGCAATGACTGGTCTAGTGGTGTTTGCGTCTACAAAGGCGCTTAGGGCATTAGACCTTCCAGCCACAGTTATGTAAACAACCTTTTCGCTTTCATACTCCCTTAAAATTTCAAGAACTTTCTCTGGGGTTTTGTGGGCTGAAGCAACCCTTAAAACAAAGTCTAAGCCGAAACCCTTCAAGTGTCTGGCTATCTCCTTGGCGAATTCCAAGTCCCTTTCAGAACCCATAATTATTACAGCCTTTCCAGCCATCTTGATTCTCACACCTTTCCACGCCCCTAAATTGCCGAAGAAGCTAATTAAATTTTTAAGCCACTGCTTTCACGCTTTAATTTTGAGGGTGAAGTCTTCATGGCAAGCGGGAAAAAGCGTAGAAAAAGCCTAATAGACGAGCTTTTCGGCGGCTCCCTTTTAGATGAGATGAATGAACTTTTCAAAGAATTTCCAGAAGGCGAATTCTCCGGAGGCTATTCAATAAGTGTGACTCAAACACCAGAAGGCACGAAGGTCAAGGCGAAGGTTGGGAAAGACGTGGACGTAAACATGCTTAGAAAAAGGCTTCAGCAACAATATCCAGGAGCCCAAATAGAAATTGAGGGCGGCAAACAGGGACCCCTCATAAGGGAGATTTCCACAAAACCAGTACGCGAAGAAGACAAAAACAAGCAAATTTAACCTTCTAAAGCATTCGAGTTATACAGCACTCTTAAAACCATAAAAATCCAAAAAACACGCTGAAATATACACAGCTCGCCAAATTTGAAAGCGAAGACCAATATATCTGCAAAATCGCGAAAACTCCGAAAGAAATAGCTGAACTACTACAAGCAGGGTTCAGCTTTGTATGTGAAAAGGACGGGCTGCTATTCTTTAGGAAGCCAAAGTGAAAAGGGTCGCTGGTTGAGTAAAACTATGGAAAAAGCGCCGCCGGTCGGACTTGAACCAGAGATGCATGGACAAAGCTCCCGCCATCCCCTCTTTTTCTCACGAAACGGACCTGCGATTTTATGGAGTCTATAAAATGCGATATTTTAGCCTTTTTAGAACGATTTTTTGGACCTAAATAAATTCGATTAAACGATGTATTTTTTAACGTTATGTTGCGGCTTTTTTCCTTTTTTGGTTCTTCCGCGCGCGCATTTCATCACTCGGAGAAATCAGAAAATTTGTTGCACCATGGTGGGTTCAACATCAACTTTGGATGATAGCTGGAATAGTTTTCGGAACAATAATCACATTAACCGTTTTAATCGCATTGTCCAAAAAACGAAATAAATAGAGTGTATACCATTTTATTCAAGGCAATTGAAAACTAATGGAACAAGCATATTGTTTAAAAATTTCACACTTGGACGACAAACAAGAAGTCTCCACCTCAGTTTATTTTAACATCATCCAATTTATACAGCGTCTGGAAATACCCCTCATACTTTAATGATTCCCAAAAGTAAAGAAAGTGTTTCGCAGCGAACCCGTTAAGTTGATGAGGTCTGACTCTTTATGGCCCGAATTTAAATGATTCTTTGGCAATAAAAAAGCCGGTAAAACCGATTGAATAGGTAACACTTTTTGGTGCTCAATTAAAAAATTAGCAAACCTTAAAAAATAATGCACTATCAATTTTTAATGGGTGAGACAACGTGAATTTGAGGATTCTCTCCGCTTGTTATGTTACAATTTTTATATGTATTGTGATGGTACAAGGGGCTTTTGCTCAGACAGTTGTGCCAGGCGTTTCCAGTGGCGACTTTTTTGTTTATAACATAAAATGTTTTTGGAGTTCTTCAGATCCTAATGCAACTTGTCCACCTTTTCTAATAGAAATCAACGAAACGGAATGGTTTCGCGTAAACATAGTAAGCGTTGGCGATACTTATGTAATTTATCAACATACCTTTCGCTTTAAAAATGGAACAGAGTATCAATCAGGTGATTGCCGAACATGCTTGGATTCAGGAACTACAACAGGTGAATACTACCCTTTTTTCCTTATCATCGCAGCCAACCTTAGCTCAAAAGATAAAGTTTACCCTGCTGCTTCTAACTCGCCCATCATAAATGAAACTATAATCCGAGAATATGGATCTTATCGGAGGGAAACTAACCACGTTATTGGGAACGTTACAACTGGTGATATTGAACATGATCTTCTTAATTTATTCTTTGATATTTATTTTGACAGACCAACAGGGGTGTGTGTTGAATCTTATTGGAAAGCTGACCGCGTGATATACGACACTGAAGGTTCATATTTAATTTACCAATCCGAAATCTATCAATCCACCATTGTAGATTCCAATGTTTGGATTGTCCCCGAGTTTCCATCGTTCCTTATTTTGTTAGCTTTCATGATAGCAACGCTACAAGCAGCAGTAATCTATAAAAAGCTTAGGCTGACGATTACCTTTTAGAACTCTGAAATTGCCGTGAGCCTCGTCGCATATAGCGATGAAGAAATAGGCGTTAGAGGTGAAGCCAGTTTTAATGTTCAGGTAGGAGCTGGCGTAGGTTTAAACATGGGATTCCTGAATTTAAGCGCTGGCACCGCGCTGGTTGACGCAGTTTTGACCATGGGAGCCGAGATAATATACAAGAATCAACAACCGTCAACTCTGAATGTGGACTTTAGCATTGAAGGCTCACGGGCTACACTTGAAAGCCTTTTCTTCTCAGGCCTTATATCGGCTTTAAACGGGTTAAAGATACCCTCAACATTTTCGCGCGCGCACAGGCGATATTAAAAAGACAAAAAAGCATTAAAATCAAACATTTCTTTTAATATAACCTGTGAGTGGGAATTATAATTGTGTTTTTTATGTTGTATTTGCCTTATTTTTTGTAACAGGCTGGGGTCTGTATGCTTTTCGCTTTTTAATCAAAACAGTTGAAACGATTAATGCGGCTACTGTTACGAAAACTCCAGTAATTATCCAGAGTTGATGCTGGGTCCACCATGAAGTTTGTTTGGTCTCTTGCTCTGGGATTAATGTATAGTCATTTTGAAGGTTAAACTCGTAAAAATCTCCTGTGTCATTTGTGCTGATGTAAGTCTGCACTAATTTTCCGATTACGGTACCGTTGGAATTTATGCTTTGGATTTCTATTGTATAATTGCCACATCCACTTTCATATAAAGATATATGATATTTCCCATGTTTTGGGTCTGGGATAACTATTATTTCTGGTTCAGCTAATGGCCCTGAATAGTATGCTCCCTCTATCTCGTTGATTATTCCTATTTTAGGATCATATCCGCATCGTCGTCCGTTAGGATCTATCAGGAGAATATCTACGGGGGATTTAACCGAGACCGTTAAGCTAGGCTTATCAACAATCACTACAGCAGTACCTTTGTTTGCGTATGTGCCGATTGAACATTCTATAACATAATAACCTTCTTTATCAAAACATATATCACGCTTTAAAAATCCTTGATATATTCCACCCAAATAAAAGTCGTTCGCATGATATAAAGGAACCTCTTCGGTCCATATTAATTCCTTTTTCCACGTTATTATTCCGGTTAACGAAACAACCCTGTATGCTCGCCAGCAAGAAATGCTAAAAGAATGGGGCGTCTCGTCACCGGTATTGATGATGAAGCCGATATTAGCTTTTTCTCCCACATGCATGGAAAGACAATGTGAAACTGCTGATTCTGTAACTAAATAAAGTTCAGACTTTGGCGGATTGCCGGCGGTTGGGGCGAACATGAAAACTCCTAGAATGCTGCCTACTATCGTGCCAGCGAGCTTACCAATAATTTCCTCAATAGGCTTACCTATCAGCTTTTTTAATGCGAAAGTAATAGTGGCTTCAAGTGTTTTTTCGAAAGTTGATGGAGGTTTATCCAGATACGGCACATTTATGATGAACGCGTTTTCCGTTTCCCAGACTGTGTATAGCAAGGGAGAATTTTTCCAGCCACCTTTGGAATCATATATTAGGGTAGGGTCATCCCAATCGGTTACCGCCGCATAAACTAAACAGATAGGGCTGTTGCATACCTTCGGAAAAGGAATATTAAATGTTATTTCGGATGATTCCCCGGGATTTAACCAAATCTCTTTATCTTGGTTCGATTCCTTCGAATCATATATAGAAACATTGCCAGGGTCTTTAACGCATAAATTAACCCGAACATGTAACTTTTTATCTCCATTCACCAACTGCAGACTCATTTTAACCGACTCGCCAGTATGAATAAAGTACCAAGGTTCACACAGAACATCCGCATCAACCATTATAGAAGAGATTTTTAATAACGCAGGATAAAGGTTCGTAAAGTTCCAAGACGTAGACCAAGGACCATAACCCGCAATATTATAACCTCTAACTTTCCATGTATAAGAACCAGATATAACGAGGCTGGTAGAATAAGAAGTGTTAGCAATATATACTAAGTCAAGTGCTAAATTTGATCCTGAAATAAAGAGTTCGTAATAGGTGGCTTCAGGAACAGAACTCCATGAAAAAGTAACAGTAGAACGTGACAAAATAGCCCCGTCAACGGGACTAATTAGACTCGGAGCTATGGATGGAGCCCTCTTTATATAAGAAGCTGTGACCAATCTTTCCCTTTTTTGATCATCGACTGTAATCGTAATAGAATTGCTATCTCCGACGATTTCACCGTCCAACTTCCAATGGTCAAACCTATAATCTTGATAAGTTAATGGTGCTGTCAACGTTATAGTGAATGGTGAATCTTTTGGACCAATGTCAAAATTTGTATTATCACTTCCGGAAATGTCTCCCGTGTAAGAAATTTTAACCCCAGTTATAGGATAGCTTTGAACATGAAGGATATACCTTTGAACTGGAGGAGCTATTGGAATCTCGTATGGTTTCATAAGTGGGTAGTGGTCAACATTGTTTTCATCAATTATATATGGTGTGTCACCTATACCATCACCATCAGCATCAACACCAGAATAGTCGCTCCAAAAATTTCCTCCAAAAGGATATCCGTCGTCCCAAATGTTTATTGAGGGGCTATATTCAGGTTGATCTTTTGAGACATCATAAACTTGTCGGCCTTTCCAATTGGTGTTGTCTATTAAGCTGTTATGATAAAATTTATTATTGTTAGACGAAACGAGATATATGCCCACTTGATTATTAGTTATATGGTTTTTATAAATGCAATTGTTTGAAGAATTGCCAATCCATATTCCCCACGCGTTTGAAGTTATATTATTTTCATAGATTTTATTGTTTGAAGATCGCGCAATAAATATTCCACCAGTATTTTTTACTAAATTGTTTCTGTAAATATTATTGTAGTTTGAAGAGTCTATGCCTACGCCCTCTGGGTTATTCATTAGTGTGTTGCCATAGATTTTATTGTTTGAAGACTCATACAGTTTGATTCCATACCCCTTCCTACCAGTCACATAGTTTTCAAAGATATTATTGTTTGGAGACCGATAGAGTAAAATTCCATCACCTCCGTAACCTTTTACGTTAATATCACATATTTTGATGTTTGAAGAATAATTAACGTAAATGCCAGTCCAAAAGTTTTCTAAATTTATATTTTTTATGAGCACGTTAGAAACTCCAACTAAATGGATGCCCATACCCCAATCAGTCGATCCCTTAAGTATAAATCCCTGTCCATCAACAATAATATCGCTTCTTTCAATAACAATTCCATCTTCAGAGCTTATTATATTATCAGTTATCATATATGATATTTTATCATATGATATTAGTGGGGCATCCAATGGATCTATGCTTCCATCAGCCCTAATATAAATGGTTCCATTCCAAGCTTTAACAGGTTTAACTGTGAGTGCTGATGGCAACATACTTATTAGGAACAAAGTCAAAATCGACACTTTGGCAAATCTCTTTAACAGATCTCTCAGCCTCAACAAAATATTATGCATCGGAATCTGTTTAAATTTTACTGGAAAAATCCTCTATAAGCCTATATCCACATCATTTGAAGTTTTAATGCCATACACTTACATGCGGAAATTTCTATTAATAATGTCTAAATGAACTTTTTAGTGATGGAAAAGTGAATTGAGTTTTATTTGATGTGGGTTGCGGACTGTTGTGTTTTGGCTATTTTCTTGCGGTTTTTAAGAGTTCTTGTAGGCTTGTTGCTTTAAGGGTTATTTTTCCGTTGGGCTCCTCTAAGTAGATGATTATGTCTCCAACTTTGACTTTTAGTTTTTGCTGAACCTCTTTAACTAGTGTTATTCTGTATTTTGGGCCGACTTTGCTTGTTCCTAAAACTTTTTCTTGGTTTGTGTTCAGTTTTAACCCCTTTATGAGTTACTTTGGAGTTTTGGAGATAAATGATGGTGAGGAAGTAGCACAGTAGCACTTATAAGCAACCTCACAAAAAATAAGAACATCAAACACGCGTGACGGTGAAACATTGATGAGGAAAGTTGGAATCGTAACAGCTTTAATCTTAATGCTTTTTGCCTTTTGCAGCTTTTTCCAGTCTGCTGAAGCCCTCGGTAGCGTTAACATTCTTTCCCACTCAAGCTTCTATGACAGCCTCAACACGCTATGGGTTGTAGGCGAAGTTGAAAACACCGGCGACATGGCCACGCAATTTACGAAGGTAACAGCCACATTCTACAACTCCTCAAACCATGTTGTCGCCGTAGAGACAGGATACACCGAAATCGACGTTCTACTTCCAGGAAGAAAATCTCCATTCGACATTATGCTTTCAGAATCAGACGGATCATTAAAGGTTTACAATTACTCGCTGACAGTTTCATGGGACAACTATGCGGCTGGCAAGCCATTAGCCCTTCAATTTCTCTCGAATAGCAGCACAATAGATGGACGGGGCCATATGCATGTTCTAGGTGAAATTAAAAATACTGGTTCATTGACGGCAAGGTTCACAAAGGCAATTGCAACATTCTACGACGCAAACGGAACAGTTGTAGGTGAGGAATGGGACTACACAGAACCATCAGACATAAGTCCAAACCAAACAGCAACATTCGACATAGAACTCATATACACACAGCAAGTCATGAAAGTTGCCAGTTACACCCTAACAGCAGAATCAATGGAATACGCGCTAATACCAGAATACAACCAAACCCTAATATCGCTAATAACACTACTCGCTTTAACATTAACTCTAATAGTCATAAGACATAAACCCTCACGTGAGGGCTTACCAGCTAAACTGTTAAAACGCTAATTTCCAAACATCGTTTTTCTCGTTTCTTCGTTATATTTCATAAAAAAGGCGTTTACCCCTAAATAAATAGCACGAGTATAAAAGAGGCTATGTTACGGCTTTTCTCCTTCATTGTTCTTCCACGGCCTTCTTCATTAAGTCCATGATGGCTTATTTTTTGGCTTTTTTGCGCGCGCATTAAGAAAAGTCCGACGGTTGGACGGTTGGACAAGAGTTTGAGCCTGAGAAACTATCCCTAAGAGCTTTGCTTGAAACTAAACGTGCTCCAATTCCAGAGGAGAAGAAGACTGAACTTGCAGTTGAAGCCGCTGCCGGGGGTTAACGGTTTACGTGGGCTACGCCCTTGAAAAACCAGAAGGTCGCCAAACAACCATCATGGAGGTGGAGAATTTGCGCAAAATTACGCAGATTTGCGTTTTGCGTGAATTTTAGGCTTATTTTTGCGGGAAAACTTTGAAAATAGATGGAGAAAAATTTGCGAAAACGCGTTAATTTGCAAGTGTGGTGTAAGTTGTGAAGAGTTAAATTCTAAGGGGATTCGCCATATTTGTTTTTTAAATATTGGAAGATTCGTCTGTTCGTCTCATTCAATACGGGTAAAAGGTTCTCTTCTACTTCCTGCCATAATTCTTTAATAGGCGTTTCTTCCAATCTCTTAAAATGTTGAATTGTTTTTTCTGCTTGCGCTTCAGCTCCTCTTTCCCCGAAATGCCTTGTATAAAGTTCTTTAAGCTCTTCAAAGGCATTTGGCTTTCTATATAACGTATACTCGTAAAGGTAATTGCGTATTTCGATAGGTAAATCCACCCGGCCTGCGTCAAACAACATTTTAAAGCACACCCAAGGCCCAACAATTTTCCAGTCTTCATCAGAAAGGTTGAATTCCTCCTTCCATTTCAACCATTCAAATTCAAACTCTTCTTGGTAAAGCTGTAAGAGTTCTTTATACGCCCCAAGAATATAATAGCCCTTCACGGGCTCTTCGGTTAACATGATCCATTCCGGGCCATATTCAATCTCCTCTGCAATCTGGGTCAAGAAATCTTTTGGGTCTTTATATTTATGGGCTGGTTCCAATATTATTTCGATATCTTCCGGTTTAAAATCGTCGAAAAAGGCTCCGCCCGCGAAATTTGTTATTTTTCTGCGGCTTCCGTAATGGTATCTCTCACCATTTTTTGTTTTTTCAACGTAGAAGTCTAACTCTTCCGAATTGAAGCCCATTTGCTCCAACTTTTTCAAAACGGCTTGAAGTGGCAGAACACGTAATTGTTCAAGCTCTTTTATGCGATTTAACCGCTTATAATATTTCAATTCCTTTTCTAACTCGTCGAGTTTTTTCTTGTAAAACTCTATGTCTTCTGGGGTTTTTACGTTGCTTTTTATTTTTTCGAAGTCTTTATCTAGGTCTTTCTTGCCAAGCAACACTTTAACAGTCTGCAATTTTTCTTGTGGAATAAGATAGTGAACGTTTTGGTGGCCTAAATCCTTCTTTTGAATATAGCCCTTCTCAACTAGAGGCTTTATTTTGCGTAGAAGGATGACTTTTAAGGATTCCACCCCATAATTTTTAAAGTTTTCAGATTTCGATAGGTTTTCCATAAGTTTTGTGAAGCGAACTTCTCCATTTTGAAGGAGAAAGTTTAGTATTTCAAACTGTATGTCGTCGATTTTAAATTCATTCATCTGTTATTCTCTCCGTTACTAGGTAACAAACTAGTTAACATATATAAAAGTTACGGATTTATTCTATACGGGTGATGTGATGGCGAAGAAGTTAAAGATGTGGTCAATCCCTGTGACGCAGGCTCTTGATGAGGCTGTCGAAAAGGCTGTCCAAAGGAATGCGCATGTATCTAAAAGCGACTTTGTGAGGGATGCTGTCCGCGATAAGTTACGGAGAATGGGTTTTCTGGAGGTAAGGGAAAATGAGTATGCGCGCGCACGCAGATTCTGAGGCGGCCACGTTTATTGAGGCTTTAAGGTTTGCCTTAAAAGTCTTCGAGTTGCAGAGGCGGTCCTCTTTAGTTTCGACGGGGGTTAACCCTTAAATGGCAAGGCTTTCAGAGGCTTTGATGCGGTTCTTTGTTAACCGGACGGATTGTTTCTGTATCCAAAAGCGTAATGGCAGTTTTGTTAAGGTAGATCAACCGTTAACCGTTGAATTTGTCAACAAGCATTTAGTAGGTGAATGTACTCTTGGCGCATACCAGTTGGGCTTAGACACCACTGTAAAATGGCTGTGCTTCGACTTGGATCCTGAAAAGCTTACTGATCCGGAACAAGCAGCCAAGAAAATTATCAACGTATGTTTTGCAAGGTGCAAGGAGGCTGATGGCGTTGAAAGGCCGAGAATTTGGCCTCACAGCTTGCTTCTTGAGGCAAGCCGTTATCCGGATCCAAGCTATCATGTTTGGGTTCTTTTTAACGTGCCAACTTACGCCAAGGTAGCCCGTTGGCTTGGCTATCGCATCTTGGAGCTTGCAAGCCTAAGCCCTAAGGATGTTGAGGTTTTTCCAAAACAGATAGAGTTAACGCCCGAAAGGCCTTATGGAAACTTTGTCAAACTGCCCCTCGGAAAGCATCAGGCCGCCAATAAATGGAGCAGGCTTCTGGATCCGGAAACATTTGAACATTTGCCAAATGAAGCCTTGTTGGACTGTTTTGGCATAGCGTTTTCAGAGGCAGAGTTGTCAAAAATAATGGCTTTCCCGGAAAAGGAATCCGTTCAGGTTCCTTTGAAACTTTCGGATTTTCTTACGTCTTTGCCAAGCGAGGAAGAGCAGAGGGCCGCAGAATTCCTTGCAAAGTATTGGGTTAAGGGCCGGAGGAACCGGCTTGAAATGGCGTTTTTGGGATACTGTCTTAAACGCGGCGTAAGCTATGAATCGGCAAGACGTATCATTGAAAGGGTTTGTCAGCTAACCGGCGACGAAGAGAAGGCTACAAGGCTAAGGCTTGTCGATTACCATTATAAGAATAGGCGTGGGCTTGGCGGACAACTTGTCGGAGTTTCTTTAATTCGTGAAATTGTAAAGGAGATGGTTTCATGAGTGTTGTAGACGAGTTGGCTAAAATTGAGTTGCAGGCTAAAGTTGAAAAGGAAATAGAGCAAGGCCAAGGCATTAAGCTGGCTAAAATGGTTGTTTTGCCCCGTTTTGAAGGGTTAAGCGTTAAGGTGCACCCAGCCATAGACGTTGTCAACGGGCGGGCTGTTGTCGGAGTAACGCTGCCATGCATAACGGTGGATGCTGAGGGCAACCAGGAAGAGCGGGAAATGCCTTTCCTAATCACGTCAGACAGACAGAAAATATTATGCGTTAAAGAAACGTTGGCAGCTCTCCATTGGCGTCTGGCCTATCGTGTTGTCAACTTTGAAAACCGCTGGAGCCTCGAGGGCATTAAGGCTTGGCTTGAAGGCGCAACAGTTAACCCATCCGAAGTTTAT
>Ga0207433_10011510_pt1 | contig 13468 bp, 10 predicted proteins | sample YelNatPaOPGAMG01_FD_187559 | JGI IMG/M metagenome (GOLD analysis project Ga0207433, IMG submission 187559) | Hot spring thermophilic microbial communities from Obsidian Pool, Yellowstone National Park, USA - OP-RAMG-01 (SPAdes) (version 3) | ecosystem: Environmental > Aquatic > Thermal springs... | reverse complement strand
TTCGCAAAACAGCAACCCTCAACACACTCCCTCCCCATGAGATCCAACCCCAAGGCTCGCCTTTCTCTTGAGTGTAACTTCAAGTTCCAGAGCCTTCAACTCGACATTACTTCCGGCGCAGGTGGCCTTAAACCAGAGATGGAGGCAAAACCTTTTGCCGCAACCCCAAATCCGTGGGACTATGGGGGGAGGGAATACGTGCTTTCCAGCTTTAACGGGGCGCAAAGGGTCTGCCTTGAGCTCGTTGAGAGCACGGCCAACTGCGGAAGCTCCCTTTTGATCCTTGAGACCGTCTGGACCCATTGATTCCCGGAAAAAACGGTTTGCGGACAGTACCTGAGCGAAGCCCCACCAAAGGCTCACCGAGCCATTCGTGTAGAGACACTCGACTGTGGTTAGCCACTCATCGTGAGTTAGCCTAGTCTCCCAGGGCCTTGCTAGGTAGGAGGGTCTTTCGAAAGTCGGTCGGCCGGGATATCGGATGCTCTACATCCTCCTTTTCGGCAGTCGCGCTCGGGGTGAAAGCCATCCCGATAGCGGTTGGGACCTTTTTTGTCATCACCTATCGAGAAGCGTCGCGAGAAGAGAAGAACGGGATCACCAGAAGATGAGCATTCCCTTTGCCCAAATCGGCTTCCACGCAGATGTCATCCTCCAATCCCAAGAAAAGGTGAAAACCCCCAACGAAAAGACGGGGGTTCCTTGCCTGTCATGTGCTCAAAGAGGGAGTGGCCTTACGAACGAGGACGCCGTGGCCCTTTGGATACGGAAAGCGCAAACTGGCCTCAAAATTGCAAATCTTTCAAGGGCAAGAGGCCCATCGCACCCAGGATATCCCATTTCTCATCATCCGCTGCGCCGATATGGACACTCAGTTTCGGCACCTCACCGAGTGGGCGCCCCCCTTCCCTCAGGTCCTATGCCATTGAGGGCCGCTGTGATATCAGCGCCTCCCTAGCTTCGAAGAGGCAAGAAGTTCCTTGTCTTTGGCGAAAAAGGTCCGGGAGTTTATCACTGGGAAGTTCAGGGAGAAAGGCTTTGAAGTCCTTCCATGACCCATACCTGTTCGAGCGCATAGCCGGGAAGTTCGTCTCCGAGAGAGACTGGATTCTGGGACTAAGTTCCCTTTATCACGAAAACGAGGGCTCATGGTGAAAAGAAACGTAAAGCAGCCTCTTTGCCCATAGGGCAGCTAGTGCATCCAATGGAGCTTTTCAGCCCGAGTTTCCAGGACAAGGCCAAAGCCGCGAAGACCATCCTCGCCCCCAATAAAACTAACCCATGATGCGCGGATTGGGATAAAAGAAGCGAGAACATAGTCAGGCCGAAGGCCTTTCGTCTATAATGGACCCCAATCGAGGAATGTCGAAACAGGGGCGTTTTTCTCGTGGGCCACCTCAGTCCAAAGGCCGAGGCATCTATGGGCTCGAGTGTCTCAAACCCAAGGCCAAACCCAGGGGAGCAGAGGTGGATGCCTCTGCAGGTTCGATGAACGCCAAATGGCTTGGTTTGAAGCTTCAAGTAAAGTAAGTGTGGACTCGGTGGATGGAAGGGCAATCCGGAAAAAGCGAGTGGAGCCGCTTCAAAGCGTGTGGCCACCTCCTTTTTCGAGCTCGGGGATCTTCAGTGAAGAACGAGTCTAGCCCTTCTGCAGGTGAGTGTATATGATGAGCATCCGAGTGCGGAGGCAGCCACTGGGCGTCAGATCTTCACGATGGCCGCCACCGGTTTTCCCTAATTGAGGAGACTTTTGGGGGGTGATGAAAATGGCCCCGAGAAGGAAAGGGACAAGGGGTGAGGGAAGCGGGGTAGAAGATTTTCGCCATGCTACAGCCCGGCGGAAAAACAACCCACCTGCCGGCATCGCGCCCACCTATGAGCTGCACGAGCGGGAGAGCAAGCGATATGCGTACGACCCGCACCTTGACCCGCAACTCCAGTGGGCAGGGAAAGCGGAGCACACCTCGTTCGAGGTGGACGTGGTCTCGCTCCACATCCACGAGCGCATCTCAACGCGCGCCATCCTGGACGCCGTGCGCCGGCCCCAGCCGCTGCAGATGGAGCTTTTCGGCGAAACACCCCTGCCCGCCGACCAGCAGATCGAGTTCTACAAGCATGAGGTGGGCTGGGTCAACCGCCTGATCCTGGGCGATTCGCTCCTGGTGATGAACTCGCTCCTGGTCAAAGAGGGGATGGCCGGCAAGGTGCAAATGATCTACATCGACCCGCCCTACGGGATCAGGTACGCCAGCAGCTTCCAGCCGCGCACTGACCGCCGCGACGTGAAGGACAAGGACTTTAGCTGCCAGAACAACCCCTACATGGAGATGCGATATGAAAGAAGAGCGGACCGGCGATAATATTCTGAAACCTGGCGCCATAATTGAAGGCGATTTCTGGCGTGAGCCGGTGCGCATATTAACGGTTCAGCGCCTTGGCAACAGCACGAAGATCGAAGCGGTTGGCACCAAGACCCAGCAGTTTTATTCGAATATCCTCAGTGCGGAGGATCTGGCAGGCGTAAGCATTGCTAGCGAGACGGGGCGCGACTTCGGCGGGCGCGGCGAAGCCTTCTTTTTGGCAATGGAGGCGAATCGTATCCGCTACGCACATCAATTTGACCCGCTTTTTGCTGTCAATGTCTCGCAGGTTGACCCCCTGCCGCACCAGATTGAAGCGGTTTACCACTATATCCTGCGCAACCCGCGCATCCGTTTCCTGCTCGCCGACGACCCCGGCGCCGGCAAGACCATCATGACCGGCTTGCTGCTCAAGGAATTAAAGTACCGGGGTCTCGTGCAACGCACGCTGATTGTGGTGCCAGGCCATCTCAAGGACCAATGGCTGCGGGAGATGAAAGAACGCTTTGGTGAAACCTTCACCGTGGTTGACCGCAGCGTCATCAACGCCACCTGGGGACGTAACGTCTGGCAAGAGCAGCCGCAGGTGATCACTTCGATGGACTTCGCTAAGCAGGACGATGTGATGGCGACCCTGAGCGAAGTGCATTGGGACCTGGTGGTCGTAGACGAGGCTCATAAGATGGCCGCCTACCGCTATGGCGAGAAGACGAGCCGCACTGAACGTTATCGCCTAGGCGAACTCCTCTCGCGCACGGGTAACTTCGTGCTTTTTCTGACGGCAACCCCCCACCGCGGCGACCCGGAGAACTTCCGCCTCTTTCTGGACCTATTGCAACCCGGACTTTTCGCTAACACCGACCTCCTGCTGGAGTCTGTGCAGAATGCCGACAATCCGCTTTTCCTACGGCGACTAAAAGAGGACCTCCGGGACTTCGAGGGACGACCGCTCTTCCCGCCGCGTCATGTGACCACCAAAACCTATCGGCTCAACGACGATGAAAAGCGGCTCTATAACGCCGTGACCGAGTATGTGGAAAAGTCCTACAACAAAGCTTTAGCAGCCGAGAAACGAAACGTTGCCTTTGCCCTCTTGATCTTGCAGCGGCGATTGGCCTCTAGCCTTAGAGCTGTGCGCCGCTCGCTCGAACGCCGTAAGGAGCGTTTGGAAGAGCTGCTCAAGCTGGGCAAGTGGCTCGCCGAACGCAGCACGGTGGACGAAGAGGAGCTGGAAGACGCCCCCGAAGCCGAACGTCTCAAGCGCGAGGAGGAGCTCGTTGAGCGCCTCACCGCAGCTGAAACCCGCGAAGAATTGCAAACCGAAATCAACACCCTTGCCGAACTCATACGCTTAGCTCGCGAAGCGGAGCGGCACGAGCTCGAGACCAAGCTCACTGAGCTGCGGAAGGTGATGGAGGATGAACAACTCCAGCAAACGCGGGAGAAACTTCTGATTTTTACCGAGTCGCGGGAGACTCTGGAGTATCTGGCGGAAAAACTCAAGGACTGGGGTTATTCCGTAGTGACCTTGCACGGTGGGATGAATCTGGATGCCCGTATCCGCGCCGAGCACGAGTTCCGGGAGCGGGCACAGGTCATGGTCTCTACCGAGGCGGGCGGTGAGGGGATCAATCTGCAGTTCTGCTCCCTCATGGTCAACTACGACATCCCCTGGAATCCCAACCGCCTGGAACAGCGCATGGGGCGCATCCACCGCTACGGCCAGCAAAAAGAGGTGCACATCTACAACCTTGTCGCTGCCGACACCCGCGAAGGGAAAGTTCTCGGAGCTCTCTTTCGTAAATTAGAGCAAATACAGGCTGCATTGGGCAGCGACCGAGTTTTTGATGTCATCGGAGAGGTCATCCCCGGCCAGAGCCTGAAAGAGCTGATCGTCCAAGCCATCACCAACCGCCGCACCTTAGAGGAAATCATCGCCGACATCGAGACCCTGCCCGACGAAGAGGCAGTGCGCAAAGCGCGCGAAGCAGTCTTGGAAGGTCTGGCTACCCGTCACATCGACCTCCAGCGCGTCCTCGCCGAAGATCGGCGCGCCCGAGAAAATCGCCTCGTACCCGAGTACATAGAACGCTTCTTTGAACGCGCCTGCAAATTCCTCAATATTCCCCTCGAACGCCGCCGCGATGGACTGTGGCGCGTGCCCAACGTGCCCTACGAGGTTCGCAATGTCTCGCAGACGCTTCGGCATCGCTTCGGCGAAGTCTTCCGGGAGTACGGCAAACTGGCCTTCGACAAAGCGACCGCTCGCCGCCAGGAGGCAGTCTTCGTTGCACCCGGGCATCCCTTGCTGGAAGCTGTGATCGAGCGGTTGCTCACAGAATACGCTGATGATGTGCGTCGCGGGGCGGTCTTCGTCGACCCCGACGGGCGGTTGGATGGCTGCCTCCTCTTCCTGGAGGGCGAAGTCCGCGATGGCACAAACCAAGTAGCGGGGAAACGAATCTTCGCCCTCTATCGCTCCGTTGACGGCGATGTAAGGCTTATCAACCCATCCGTTCTCTGGGACTTGAAGCCGTATGCCAAACAACAGGAGATTGAGAGCCAAGTGCCGGAGAATGACGTCATCGCGTATTCCGTCGAACACGTTCTGGAGCCCTATCGCGCGGAATTGTTGAAAGAGCGTGAGCGGATGGCTGCCATCAAGCGCAGATACGGTCTGCGTTCCCTGGAACAGATGATTCTGGAGTCAGAGGCCAAACTCATCGAATACGAGACCCGGCGTGCCAAGGGGGAGAATCTCCCCGAAGTGGAAATCCTCAATGAGCAACGGCGGAAAGAAGAACTTGTGGGGCGCAAGCAGGCGCTTGAAGAAGAGATCCGCCGTGAGACCAGCCTTTTGCCTTCCACGCCGAAGATACTGGGCGTGGTGCGCGTCCTCCCACAACCGACCGCCGATCAGAGCATGCGTTCTGATGCCGAGGTCGAAGCCGTTGGCATGCAGGTGGCGATGCAATACGAGCGCGACCATGGTCGCCTACCCGAAGATGTCTCGGCGCAAAACCTCGGCTACGACATCCGCTCCACCAGCCCCAGCGGTGAAGTGCGCTACATTGAGGTCAAAGCCCGCGCCACCACCGGCCCCATCGTTATGACTCCTAACGAATGGCTCATGGCGCAGCGTCTGGGCAACGAATATTGGCTCTACGTCGTCGAAAACGCTGCCACCCAGCCCCGGCTGCGCATCATCCAAAACCCTGCCGCCAAACTTCAAACCGAAGAGGTGGTTGAGGTCGTGCGCTATGTGGTAAAAAACTGGCAGGAGGCAAGCGATGAAGGCACATGAGATTCCCCAATCCGTGCGCCTGGCACTGGAGGAACTCAAAGGAGCGCTTGTTGAGCTCTACGGCGAGCGGCTAGAAGGGGTCTATCTCTACGGCTCATACGCGCGAGGCGATTTCACCGAAGATTCGGACATAGATGTGCTTATAGCTCTCAAGGGTGAAGTGAAACCGGGAGCCGAGATTACCAAGCTCAGCCCGCTTCTGTCAGAAATATGCCTTCGCCATGGGCTTCTTCTGTCTGTTTTTCCTGTTTCGGCAGAGGACCACAAAACGCGCCAGTCGCCTTTTATGGTCACTGTCAGGCGCGAGGAGGTCGGGATATGAAAAGGGAACTTCAGGCTGCTCTTCACAAAGCACGGCGATTTTTACAATCCGCTAAACTCCTCAAGGACACGGGTGATTACGACTCAGCTGCATCCAGGTTATACTATGCCATGTTTTATTGTGCTGAAGCGCTTCTGTTGTGCAAAGGGATGACCTTTAAGAGTCATCACGCGGTCATTTCTGCTATTGGCGAACACTTTGCCAAGACCAGTGAGATGCCCGCCGAAATGCATCGGTGGTTGATTGACGCATTCAACAAGCGTCAGGCGGGAGATTACGAGACTCCCAGTAACCTCGAAGAACAAGACATAGTTGTTCTGCAACTTCTCCCAATGTCTTTGTCAACCGAAGAGGGGTCCATAGTAACCTCGAAGAACAAGACATAGTTGTTCTGCAACCCCATGCTGAGCAATTTGTGTCGTGGACTGAACAGTACCTGAAACAGCGAGGTCTGTTATGAACAAGCCGCGGTTGATCGAAGTGGATTTTCCGCTGCGCGCAGTTTCCGAAGAGTCGGTGCGCGAGAAGAACATCCGCCACGGGCACATCTCCACGCTCCACATTTGGTGGGCGCGTCGTCCGCTGGCGGCCTCGCGTACAACGGCGCTGGCGGCGCTTCTACCCGATGAACCGGGACAGCGCGAGGAACTGCTGGCACTCGTGCGCGACATTGCACCGTGGGAGGTGGTCTCGAACGGCAATGCCCCACAGATCGAAAAAGCCCGCGAGCGTATCCGCGAAGCCTTCGGCGGACGCGCCCCGCGCGTGCTCGACCCCTTCGCCGGTGGCGGTGCGATCCCCCTTGAAGCCTTGCGCCTGGGCTGCGAAACCTACGCGCTCGACTACAACCCCGTCGCCGTGCTCCTCAACAAAGCTGTGCTGGAATACCCGCACAAGTTCGGTCAGCCCGACAGCGTCAGCGATGTACCACTTCCGCCGCGATCCGAAGAGCACTCTCAGTCCAATCTGGAGCTGCTGGAAGTATCCGCCGAGCGCGCCGACAATCCCCTGCTCCAGGCCGTCTCCGCCTGGGGCAAGTGGATACTCGAAGAAGCCCGTAAGGAGTTAGAGCAGTTCTACCCGAAGGACCCCGACGGCTCCATCCCGGTCGGCTACATCTGGGCGCGGACGCTGCCCTGCCAGAACCCCGCCTGCGGTACCGAAATCCCGCTGATGCGCCAGACCTGGCTAGCGAAAAAAGACAACAAGAAAATTGCCCTGCGCCTTATCCCGAACCAGCACGCCCGTCGCATAGATGCCCAGATTGTCGGGGCGGATGGACAGCCGCTCGACTTCGACCCCGAAGAGGGCACCGTCTCGCGCGCCCATGTGCGCTGCCCGCTCTGCGGCGGCACGATAGATGACAAGACTACCCGCCGCCTGTTCCGCACTGTAGGGGCGAACGACCGTTCGCCCGCCGGTCAGCGCCTGATGGCCGTCGTGCTCCACCATCCAAGGCGCAGCGGCAAGACCTACCGCCTGCCCACCGAGCGCGACCTCGCCGCCTACCGCGCCGCCGAAACCGTCCTTGTAGGGGCAAGGCATCGCCTCGCCCAGGATTGGGGCATCGATCCCGTGCCGGATGAGCCCCTGCCGCCACTGGAAACACTCGGCTTCCGTGTCCAGCGTTATGGCCTCACCCGCTGGGGCGACCTGTTCAACCCGCGGCAAAAGCTGGCGCTCATCACCTTCGCCGACAAAGTCCGCCAGGCCCACGCCCAAATGCTCTCTCAAGGCGCCGAGCCAGAGTTCGCTAAGGCGGTGGCGACGTATCTGGCACTGGGGGTGGATAGGGTGGCTTCATTTTGTAATGGCCTTTCTATGTGGATTAATCAGCGAGAATTGATAGCAGATGTCTTCACAAGACAAGCCCTCCCAATGGTATGGGACTACGCTGAAGTAAACCCATTCAGTGGGGCCTCGGGTAGTTTTGATTCAGCTTTAGACTACATTAACGGCGTCCTTGCCTACATCACCCGCATTCCGCCGGTGGAGGGGGACAGCGATGGTTAGGAATGTGCAGGCCTTGATTCATCAGCTGGAAATGGTCGCCGGGGAAGTGCGACGGCGCTACCGGGCGGAGATATTGGGCATCTTTGGCTCCTACGTGCGCGGAGAGCAGCGCGAGACCAGCGACCTGGACGTGCTGGTCAGGTTTGCCCCAGGAGCCACCCTCTTTGATTTGGTCGGGTTGGCCGACTTCCTGGAGGAAAGGTTGGGCATCCGGGTGGATGTGGTCCCGGTGGATGCACTCCGAGAGGAAATTCGCGACCAGGTTTTCCGGGAGGCGGTGTACCTATGAGGGACCCTATAATCTACTTGAAAGATATCCTGGAGGCCATAGAGGCCATAGAGCGATTCACGGAAGGCATAGACTTTGAGACCTTCTCCCGGGATGACATGCGATCCAGCGCCGTCATACGAAAGTTTGAAATCATCGGAGAGGCAGCGAAGCATATCCCCGACCCGATCAAACAAAGATACCCCGATGTTCCTTGGAAAGGCATGGCCGGATTCCGGGATCGGCTCATTCACTTCTATTTTGGCGTCAAGTATGACCTGGTCTGGGGAACGATTCAGGTGGAATTGCCCAAGCTTAAACTCAGGCTGAAGCAAATTTTAGAGGAGTTGCAGGGACTATGAGGGTTCTACAAGTACAGCAAGGCTCGGCGACCGAACTTCCATACCCGGACAACTTCTTTGACGCCGTGCTGACCGACCCGCCCTACTACGACAATGTGCCCTATAGCGACCTCTCGGACTTTTTCTACGTCTGGTTGAAGCGGACGATCGGCGACCTGTACCCAGAGCTGTTTGCTACGCCGCTCACGCCGAAGTCCGAGGAGATGGTAGCCGATGCCAGCAAAGCAGGCGGGATGGAAAACGCTATGCGGCGCTTCGAGGAGATGCTCACCCAGGCATTCCGCGAAATCCACCGCGTGCTCAAGCCCGATGGCATCGCCGTCATCGTCTTCGCCCACAAGACCACCGAGGCCTGGGAAACGGTGATCAACGCCTTGCTAGAGGCCGGCCTCTACATGACCGCCTCCTGGCCCATTCACACCGAAATGCAGGCGCGGTTGCGCGCGCAGGAATCCGCGGCGCTGGCGTCCTCCATCTATATGGTCTGCCGCAAGCGCACCACGAGCGAAGTAGGCGAGTATCCCGCCGTGCGCCGGGAGATCGAGGCGCGCGTGCGCGCAAAGCTCGCGCAGTTCTGGGAAGAGGGCATTCGCGGTGCGGACTTCTTCATGAGCGCCATCGGCCCGGCGGTGGAGGCGTTCGGTAAGTATGCTCGCGTGGAGAAGCTTTCGGGCGAGCCGGTCACCGTCGCGGAGTTGCTGGAGTACGTGCGCAAGGTCGTAAGCGAGTTTGCGCTCGAACGCGTTTTGGGTTTAGCGCAATTGGGGAGCGTGGATGCGCCCACCCGCTTCTATCTCCTCTATCGCTGGACCTACAACCACGCTCGTGTGCCGTTCGACGAGGCGCGCAAGCTGGCACAAGGCGTGGGCGTGGAACTCACCACGCTGTGGGATTCAGGCGGGCTGGTGGAGAAGCAAAAAGAGTATGTGCGCGTGCCCACGCCGCTTGAGCGCGCCAGGAGCGCGAATTTTGCCAGGAGGGCAAAATTTGAGATGATGATCGACGCCCTGCACTACGCTGTCTGGTTGTGGGACCAAAACGAGCGAAAGAGGTTACAGGAGCATCTTTCGGCGACCTATGGCGGCAACGAAACCTTCTGGCAGGTGGCGCAGGCAATTGCGGAGGTCTTGCCCGAGGGGGACAAAGAAAAGCAGCTCCTGCAGGGTTTGCTGTATGGGCGGCAAACCTATCGTGGAGGAGAGACACAGCAGTTAAGGCTCTCGGATATGATGTGATATGATGGCAACTAATGATGCCGGCAAATCATCAGGAGTGGATTCTTGACCAGGTCGTAGCAGCCTTGCGGACTGCGCTCGGAGACCGCCTGGTGGCCGTAGTTCTTTTCAGCTCTCGGGCGCGTGGCGAGGCGCGAGAGGACAGCGACTGGGATGTGCTGGTGATTGCTGAGGGATTGCCCGAGGACCCCCTGGAACGAGGACAGTTTCTCAGGCAGCTTCTCCCCATACAATGTCGGCTCGCAGTATCTTTCCTTGCCAGGACGCCGCAAGAGTTTGAGGGTCACCTCCCTTCCCTCTATCTGGATATTGCCTTAGATGGCCAAATCCTCTATGACCCAAAAGGCTACGCAGCGCAGCACCTAGCTGTTTTGCGGCGATTGATCGAGGAGGCCGGGCTTTTCAGAGAAAGGACTCCGGCGGGCGACCTTTGGCGCTGGAAGACCCCGCCTCGCGGCCGCTGGATCCTGTCGTGGGAAAAAAGGCGAAGCATGAGCACCCCCGAGTCCGACTACAGGATGAAATTGGCGCAGGGATTTCTTGAGGAAGCACGCCACGACCTGCAGTATGGACGCTGGCGGTCCTGTGCGGATAACAGCCAACTCATTGAGCAGGGAGGAAATCTATGAAACCGTGGTGTCAAGTCGTGGTTCCGCACCCGGACATCCGGGCAGGTAAGTTTGACGAATCCATCTTTGCGGCGGATTTGTCCGATGTGATCGCCGACCGCGGCCCTCTGGAATACCGCGATGCGGAGACCTTCTTCCGCAAGACCTACCCGACGCAGGGCCTTGTGAACCTGCTGTCGGCTATTGCATCGCGCCTGTCGAGCAAGGGAAAGGGCGAGGCGGTCATTCAGATCCAGACCCCCTTCGGTGGCGGGAAAACGCACAGCCTGATTGCGCTGTATCACCTGTTCACGGCTCACGACGAATTGCAGGCATCGGAGGTGGTTGCGCAAGTTTTGGAGAAATCCCAATCGGACGCCGTCCCCGCCGCCCGGATCGTGACCTTCACCGGCACCGCCGCCGACCCGCTTAAGGGCAAGACGCCGTGGGGGGAACTGGCGGAACAGTTGGGCAACTACGCCCTGCTAGCTGAGCACGATCAGAAGCGGCACGCTCCGGGCAAAGACCTGCTCCACGAGCTCCTTGCCGACAAGCCCACGCTCCTTTTGATGGACGAGGTGGCGGAGTATGTCGTGAAAGCCAGGGATTTCCGTGAGCAGGTGATCGCCTTTTTCCAGGAACTGACCGAAACGGTGAAGGTGCTCCCGCAGTGTGCGCTCGTGGTCACGCTTCCCTCAAGTGCCCCTTACGGCGAAGAAGGGGAGCGGGCGCTCCACCAATTGCAGCAGGTCTTCGGGCGAGTGGAGGCCATCTACACGCCGGTAGAGGGCGAGGAGATTTACGAGATCATCCGTCGCAGGTTGTTTGAGGATGCGCCGGATCCTTCCGAGGCGCGCAAAGTAGCCGGTAGTTATTGGGAGATGTACCAACGGCTTGGAGACGACGTGCCGCGTGAGGTGCGCGAGCCTTCCTATCGCGACAAACTGCGCAAGGCCTACCCGTTCCACCCGGAGTTGATTGACCTCCTGTTTGAGCGCTGGAGCACCTATTCCACCTTCCAACGCACGCGTGGGGTGCTCAGGCTCCTGGCAGAAGTGGTGGCAGACCTCTACCGGCGTGAGCATCCCGCCCCGCTGATTCAGCCTGCGCACCTCAACCTGGCAAATTCAACGATCCGTCGCGAGCTGCTCAAACATATCGGGAACGAGTACGAAGGCGTCATCGCTGCGGACATTGCCGATGGCAACGCAAAAGCCCAAAAGATAGATCGCGAGATGGGCTCCGAATATGCCCGCTTTGGGGTTGCCAGCGGACTGGCGACCGCCATCTTTTTCGGGTCCTTCAGCGGGGGTGAGAAGAAGGGCTTGGGCATTCAGCGCCTGCGCCTGGGGTTGTTGCGCGAGGACATCCCGCCGGCCTTGGTCGGCGATGCGCTTCACCGGCTTGAGGAAGAGCTCTGGTATCTGCACGTGGAGGGGGGCTTTTACGCTTTCTCCAGTCAGCCTAACCTCAACCGCGTCATCGTAGAGAAAGAAGAGGCGGTGGGGGATGAGCTCATCACCGAAGAGATTCGCGCTCGGCTGGAGAAGCTCGCCGGTAGCGATCTGCGTGTGACGCTCTGGCCGAAAGTGTCGCAGGATGTGCCCGACACCAAAGACTTGAAACTAGCGATCCTCTCACCGGAGCACTCAAGACAGAGCGGCGCGACCAGTGCGTTTGTGGACGAGCTGTTGAAAAAGTGCGGCGCGACATTTCGCACGTATCAGAACACGCTACTTGTGCTTGCTCCTGACGACGGGGAGTTTTCCTCTCTGCGCCAGAAGGTCAAGCGGTTTCTGGCTTTGCGCGCCATACGCGACGACAAAGCGCTCATGCGCCAACTGTCGGAGGAAAATAAGAAAACGCTGGAGAGCAAAATTAAGGATTTAGAGGGTGGCATACCTTTTAGCCTGCTTTCCGCGTATCGGCATCTGGCAAAGCCTGGGGAAAGCGGCATGGAGTGGCTCGATCTGGGTTTGCCTACCGTTGGCGAGAAAGGCTCGCTGGCCAAGCGCGTGCGCGAGCACCTGAAAAGCCAGGAACTCTTGCTGGAGCGTATCTCGCCGCACAACCTCCTCAAGAAAGCGCTGCGCGAGGAGGAGCAAGAAAAGCCGGTTGCCGACATTGCCGAGGCGTTTTTGCGGTATCCGCAGTTGCCGATGGTTCAAAGTCTAGCGGTCATTGAGCAGGCAGTCATCCAGGGGGTACGGGAAGGGGTGTTTGCGGTAAAGATCAGCGAGCATATGTACTTCGGAGAGGCGCCGCCTGCCTCAATACTCCAGGCCGACGCAGTATTGGTCCGAAAGGAACTCGTCCAGCCAGCTCCAGCCGTGGCCGAACCTCCACCACAAGCGCTGCAATCTACTCCTGCAGTTGCTCCTGAGTCGGGTGTAGAGGCGCCCGCTTCCGCTGCACCGGCGCCGGAAGCTGGCGGGCGTCGCCTGAGGTTGCGCGTCAAGGTGCCTTGGGACAAGCTCTCGGATTTTGTCCGAGGTGTGATCATGCCACTGCACAGCGATGGCGCGGAGCTGGATGTGGAAGTGTTGGTTCAGGCGCGGTCAGAATCCGGTGGCATCAAGCCAACGACGCTGGAGCACAAGGTGAAGGAAACGCTCCGTCAAATCGGTGCGGAGGTGGTGGAGGAGATTTACGAGTGAGGTGGGACCGAGGCAAGAGAAAGCGATGCGCTCGCTTACCTGTTCGACCTTTTGCTGGGCCTTCCTCCCCGGCGACCTTGATGCTTGAGAGAAACTCAGGCGGGCACTGAAAGCCCAAATTGACCCTGAAACCTTCGGCCGGATGCGCGGCAAGGTGCCCTTTCCGTTCAAGCCTGGCGAGCACCAGCGCATTGCGGTGAAGGTGATCGATCTTCGGGGGAATGAGGTGGTGAGGGTGATGCCCTTGAATGCGGAGCAATACCGATGAGGTTTCATCCCGAGCGTCATCATCGTCGCAGCATTCGGCTGAAAGGCTACGATTATCGCCAAGCGGGGGCG
>Ga0207433_10011504_pt1 | contig 13471 bp, 9 predicted proteins | sample YelNatPaOPGAMG01_FD_187559 | JGI IMG/M metagenome (GOLD analysis project Ga0207433, IMG submission 187559) | Hot spring thermophilic microbial communities from Obsidian Pool, Yellowstone National Park, USA - OP-RAMG-01 (SPAdes) (version 3) | ecosystem: Environmental > Aquatic > Thermal springs >... | reverse complement strand
AAAATAAAATCACCCTTTGATGATTTATAACTTTTTTGTAAAATTTGTACTATGAATATATGCAATTACACTGCAGAAAAAAGTGCACAATATATTCCATTTTGGGTGTATATATGCACTTTTTGGGACGAGGGGGTGCATATATAAACGAGTTACCTACAAGCCTAAAGAACGAACCGAGTAAAAATAAACGACAGAATAAAACATAAACAAGTGACTGGACAAATGAACCATCAGACAGCCGATCACACTGCCAACGCTTCTGTATTTTTATTCTTTCCCTACGCACATTTTTTAAAAACAATTTTAGCCAGCCGCACAAATGGCACATTTGGTTTTGCCCCACCCACAAGCCCACCCTTCGCAAAACCAAAAGAGCCATTTTTTGCCAACGCACCGACAGAACAAAGAATAAATTCAATAAACTTGAAGCATATGAAAAAACTTTTCTTCTTAACACTGTTGCTATTAACAGCATCAATTGGTTTCAGCCAATCCTATCTAGGTTGGGTGACAAAACAGGTAAACTTTCGACAAGGTCCGGGAACAGACTATGGAGTAATTTCATCTTTAAAGCCAGGAACACAAATTTTTATTGTTTCACTAGAGACAGAAAATGACTTCTACAATATAATAGACATTACAACTGACAAAGAAGGCTACATTCACAAGTCATTTGTAAAACTGGGAGATATCGTTGAGAAAAATGAAAGAGGAATGTTCACTCCAAGCGGCAAGACATCTACTTATAATCCCGAAATTGAAATATTCAATAACACATCATTAACGCTAACTTTAAAACTGAATTCCGAAACATATACTTTCTCCCCAAAACAAAAAAAGACGATTACGCTAAGCCCAGGAACATGTAATTACCGTGCATCTGCTCCAGGTGTAATTCCAAACATCGGAACTGAATATGTGGAAAGTAATATGGGCTATACTTGGGAATTTTATATAGTAACCGAAAGAAGATAGTATGAAGACAATTTTAAACAACCCATATCGAATAGTTGGATTGCTTGTCGGGGCAACTACAAAGGAGCAGTCCAAACAGATAAGTAGACTCAAAAAATATATTGAAGCCGAACAAGACCCACAGGACGACTTTAGTTTTCCTGCACTTGGGGAATTTCACAGAACTTTAGAAAGTGTTGAAGAAGCGGCATCAAAACTAAACCTTGACAATGACAAGATTAATGCAGCCCTCTTTTGGTTCTGGAATGGAAATCCAATTACTGACGAAGCAGCTTTTGAAGCCTTGAAAAGCGGAGATATAGAAACGGCTTATGAAATTTGGGATAAACTAATTACCAAAACCGACGAAGAAGGGAAAAGATTTTGGAAACCAGTATCTGAGAAAAACTACTCTGCTTTTCATAATTACTCCGTCCTAAACATCATCAGAGCCAATGGCAACTTGAGTAATGCTATTGTAGCAAGTTTGTATTTCCTTGAAAGTGATTTAGTGCAAAAATTTGTTTCATCAGTTGCAGACGAGACACACAAAACCAATAAAAAGGAACTCCAACTTTTATTTCTTAATCAACTTCATTCTGACATTGAAGCCAACAAGAAAAGTTTACTTCCTAAATTCATTGAGACACTTAACAAGCAGGAGTTTATTGCTAAACAGGATTTCATGAAAGGATTTGTTCAAAAATCTATTGAACAAATTGAAAATAAAATTGAAACCGCAAAAAACAAACGAAAGGCAAGTAAAGCAAACGCAGCAAAAGCAGGTCAAGAACTCTATACAAGTACTTCAAGTGATTTGACACAACTTAAAAGTATTGTTGGTGCATCTGATTTAAAATACACTTCCATAGCTGATAAAGTTGCCAATGAAATTCTACAATGTAGCATTGACTATTTTAACGACAGTCAGGAACAAGATAGCACTTCTGATTATGCGGAAATAGCAATGAAATTGGCCAAACAAGCTGAAGCCCTTGCAATTGGAAAGCTCACAAAAGACAGGATTAAAGATAGCATCGAAACGCTTGAAGGAATGAAAGAAAAAGAGCTTTCACAAGCAATTGCGGTATTACGAGCCATTAAGGATGCTTATGAAGAAGCGTGCAGACAAATTGACAAACAAGTAGATGAATTACAATACGTTACATTTGGAACTACAAGAATTCCAAACCCCAATGTATCAATAAATTGGAGCAGAGTAGAAGAGATGAAACGAAACTGCCTTGCTTGGGATAAGGTAAGTGAGGTAATTCGTGAAGCTATTCCTCCTCAAAACATTGATAAAATAAAACGGGCAAGCAACGCATCTAAAATAAGTGAATACAAGTCTTTAGTAAACTTTGTATTGAGTAAAATAAGTAACTCATACAAAAGCAGAATTGCATACATCAATTATTGGGAAACACCAGAACCAACAACTTCTTCAAGTTCATCATCAAGTAGTTCAAGAACAACAATAAGCTCAAGTACATCAAGTTCTCAAAGCGATTTTGAATTTGCCCCTAATGCTTGGTGGATATTAGGTCTTTTAGGTTTAATTATTGGTGCAATGGCAGGCGAAGTAGGCGGTGCTGTTGTTGGAGCTTTGATTGGTGCAGGTATAGGTTCAAAATTTAACAACTGAAAAATATGAAAAGAATAATAACATCAATATTTCTTTTGGCTAGCATAAACGCTTTTGCCCAAACAGAAACATTTAACAAAGAAGATTTGGCAAAGGAATTACAACCTTTGAAATCAAGTATTCAAACCTTGCAAAAAGAAAATAGCAGTTTGAAATCTGAAATTATCAATCTGAATTCTAAACTTTCAAATGCCAACAAAAGCATTGACAGTTTAAGAAATAAAATAGAAGAAAATAGATCCGCTATTTCTCAAACTGCAAATCAATTAGGCATTAAGATTACAACTACTGAACAAATTGCCAACAAGAGAATTGATGAAGTAGGACAATTATTAAGCAAAAATTCGCTTTACGGAATTATCGGAGTTCTTTCAGCGATATTACTCTCAGTTCTTTTGTATTGGCTATTAAGTAAACGCCAAAAAACAGATAAAACAGAAGTTGTAGAGCAACTGCAAAAGACAAAATCTTCAATAGAAGAAAGCTTGGTTAAGGAATTTGGCAAGCAAACGAGTTTGTTAGAAAGTGAATTGCAGTTGTTAGCACAACAAAAAATCGCAAGTCCGGTTAGTGCAAATACTGAACCAGACCATTCATTAGCTTTAAGGGTTGCAGGTGAAATCACAATTATTGAGAGAAACTTATCGCTCATGGATAGTAACGTAAAAGGTTATAAGCAATTAAAAAAATCTGTTGAAAAGTTGAAGGATAACTTACTAGCAAACGGATATGAAATTATTGAGTTGCACGGCAAACCATATCATCCGGGGTTGCCTGTAACGATAATTAATTCATATCCTGATGAGAATTTGGAGAAAGATCAGGAAATTATTTCTAAAATTCTTGTACCTGCTGTAAGATACAATGATAAAATCATTCAATCTGCACAGGTAGAAGTTAGTGTTGGAGTTTAAATGGTTAAATTATAATAAACTAAAAAAAATATGAGAACAAAAATTGACTACGGAATTGACCTTGGCACCACTAATTCAGCCATTGCAAGGATACAGGATGGGCAACCTGTTATTATCAAAAGTAGTGATAAACAAAAAGATACCATGCCATCATGTGTTCATTTTACGCGTAAAAAAGATATCTATGTAGGCGACACTGCACTTGATGCATTAAAAAATGATAATGTTAGAGCATTAAGAAATTTTGAGGAATCAAAATCCAATACTTTCCTTGAATTTAAAAGAACTATGGGGACTACCACTAAGTATTACAGTTCTCATATGGAACAAGAGTTTACTTCCGAAGAGCTATCTGCTGAGGTGCTTAAAAAATTAAAATCTTTTGTAAAGGATGAAAATATAGAATCAATTGTGATTACCGTTCCTGCCAAATTTTTGAACCCACAAAATGAGGCAACGATGAAAGCTGCTCGTTTAGCTGGCTTCAAGCAAGTTCATTTACTGCAGGAGCCTGTGGCAGCTGCTACTGCTTATGGACTTAATACCAAAATAAAAAACGGTTATCTACTTGTTTTTGATTTTGGTGGTGGAACTTTTGATGCTGCGTTATTAAAATCAGAAGATGGCATTTTATCTATCAAAGACACTGAAGGCGATAACTGGTTAGGGGGTAAAAACATTGACGAAGCAATTATTGATAACATAATAATCCCTTATTTGCAAAATAATTATGCGATAGATTCTATTCTTGAAGACATTAATAAAAGAGAAATTTTGAGAAACGCACTTAAACCATATGCTGAAGAAGCAAAGATTCAATTATCTTTTAAGGATAGTCATAACATATTATCTAATCTGGGCGATTTGCCATTTCAAGATGAAAACGGAGAAGAACCTGAAATTGATATTATAGTGGAACAAAAAGATATTGAAAAGGTAGTTTCTCCAATATTCCAAAAAGCTATTGACATTACGAATTCATTGCTCAAAAGAAATAACCTTACAGGTAAAGATTTATCTGCCTTGATACTTGTTGGAGGTCCGACTTATTCTCCTATTTTACGAAGAATGCTTAAAGAACAAGTAACTGAAAAGGTTGACACATCAGTTGATCCCATGACAGTAGTAGCCAAAGGCGCTGCATTATTTGCATCTACCATTTCTATTGATGACAAAATACTCGACATAAATCGTGATAAAACCAAATTACAATTAGAAGTAAAATATGAAGCAACTAGTGTTGAAAAAGAGGAAATCATTAACCTTAAATTATTAAGTGAAAAAACAGAAGGCAGAGTTCCAGAAAAAGTTTTTGCCGATGTTATAAGAACAAAGCCCGAAGGTTTCTCTACTGGTAAAAAACAAATTTCTGAGAAACCTACATTAATTGAAGTACTACTTGAAGAAAATTGCACAAATGAATTTGAAATTATTGTTTATGATAATTTAGGCAATAAAATTGAATGCCAGCCAAATAAATTTAATATTTTGCAAGGGGTTGGTGGCGTGGATAGCATGCAAGTGCTTCCTTATCACATTGGTATTGTAAAGTATTTTGAAACAGATGAAAAAGATCTGTTTTATCCTGTCAAAGGATTAGAGAAAAATAAATCAATTAAATCCGGAATTGTTGGAGTGGCTGATAATCTTAAAACCAGAAAAGATATTCGTCCAGGGAAAAAAGATGACATCATTTGTATTCCCATTTATCAGGGAGATTATAATGCTGAGGGCACCAATCCTGATTTGAACTATCATATAACCGATGTTATAATTTCAGGTGAAACAATTCCAAAATTTTTACCAAAAGAAAGTCCAGTTAATATTAGAATTAAGCTTGATTCATCGGGTCTGATGACATTTTTTGCTGAATTTCCAACCATTGAGCATGAAGAGCAATTAAAAATTGAAATTAAACAGGCTGAACCACCGAAACCTAATGAGTTAAGCAAAAAAATCATTCAATCAAAATCTGTTGCAAAAAGAGTTAATAGAACAGATTTGGTAGAAAAGTTGGATAGGCTTCACCAAGATATTGAAACTATAGGCTCAACACCTGATGGGAGATTAAGGCTTATGGATGAATATAGGCAAATTTTACGTGAATTGGAGAAAGAGGAAAAAGATGCTGAATGGCCAAAGGTGGAAGAAGAATTAAAAGACGCTTTCTACGAATTGGAAGACTTGGTTGAAAAAATTAAGCGAAATGCAGATGATGGTAATTTGAACATGAGCCAAATTGAAAGCTACTTAGAGGAATACAGAAAGAAAGTTGAACACATTATTAAAGAAAAGAACATCAAAGAAGCGAAAGAATTGACAATAGAAATCGGGCAATTGGATTTTGAATTGAGGAATGCCGTAACTGGTAACGCAATGGATGTTCAGTTTTTACGCCATATAAATGACACTTTCAGTTCATACCGTTGGAAAGATGCCAATAAAGCAAGACAACTGGTTAACCAAGGCTTGCAAATGGCTACAAACGGAAACACATCAGGTATTCGCAACATTCTAATTCAAATAATTGGTCTAATGCCTGATAATGAAAAACCAACCAACACATTAAGATAATGAGCAGTTACAAAGGCATATTACCGAAAGGTTTTTCTATTGATGATAAATACAGCATTTTGCTTTTTATCAAACAAGGAAGTAATGCCGAAACGTATCGTGTTAAAGGAACAGATGGTAATTTGTATTTTTTAAAACTATTCAACTACTCCAAATTACATCGTTCAGCTTTTGACAGCGACAACAACCTTTTGGAAATCGAACTTTTGAAGAATGTAAAGCACGATAATATTGTTTCTTACAAGGATAGCGGAGAGATAATTTATGAAGGTAAGAAGTTTGGATATTTGGTTTTAAACTTCATTGCTGGTGAAACATTAGCAGAGAGAATAAGCCGTGAGTTGTTCAATAATTTCTATGATGTTCAGCAAATAATAATTGATGTTTTAAATGGTTTAAACTACCTGCATTCATTACCCGACCCAATAATTCATAATGAAATCACTCCGCAAAACATAATGTTGGATTTGTCAAGCAACACACCAAAAGCAATAATTATTGATTTTGGTTATGCACGTTCATTCCATCAATCAACAAGAGCATATAACAAAGTTGGTTTAAATTTAAACTATGTTGCTTCCGAATGCTTCAATGGTTTATATTCCCCACAAAGCGACATCTTTTCGGTTGGTGCAGTGATGTATCAAATGCTTTTTGGACTGCCACCTTGGTTTAAGGACATTTCAAAATTTCAAGCAGACCGAACCAATGCGGAAGAAACTGTTTTGCAAGAACGGAGCAAACCATTGTCTTTTCCTAAAATTCCTGATTACTTTGTAGGTTATGATGAAAAAGTGAATTTAATTCTGAAAAAGGCACTAAGCCAAGACACAGAAAACCGTTTTCAGTCAGCCAAAGAATTTATTGAGGCAATAAACGGAAATATTGAAGTTGAAAACATTGACAAAGTTCAAAAGGTAAAATCTGACGATAGATCAGAAAAGAAAATCCAAAGCAAAAAAGCTAAGGGAAAAGGATTTGATGCTATTGCAGGAATGAAGGCTCTGAAGGAGCAATTACAGTTTGACGTGATTAATGCTTTGCGTAATCCGGAAGAGTATGCAAAATATGGTATTACAATTCCTAATGGAATTTTGTTTTATGGTCCACCGGGTTGTGGTAAAACCTTTTTTGCAAAATGTCTTGCCGAGGAAATTGGGGTAGAATGTATGATATTGACACCGGCAAGTTTAAAAAGCAAATATGTAAACGCTACACAGGAAAACATTGCCCAAATGTTTAAAGAAGCCGAAAAAAAAGCTCCGATTGTGATATTTATTGATGAAATAAATGAACTATTACCAAACAGAGAATCAAACGACATTCACGAAATGTCAAAGAGTGCTGTAAATGAGTTTTTAGCTCAAATGGACCGCACTGGCGAAAAGGGTATTTTCATCATCGGAGCTACTAATTTCCCTCATAATATTGATCCTGCTGCTTTAAGATCGGGAAGGATAGAAAAGAAATTTTACATCCCACCACCAGATTTTGAAGCAAGAAAAGCAATGTTTGAAATGTATTTAAAAAACAGACCTCTTGACTTTGGAATTGACTATAACGAGCTTTCAAGATTAACAGAAAACTATGTTTCAGCAGACATTGAATTTTTGGTAAATGAAGCATCAAGAGTAGCATTGAAGAATAAAACACGAATTTCAATGGCGATTTTGACAGAAGTAATAAAAAACAGCAAGCCATCTGTCACTTTACAAGAGTTGAAAAAATATGAATTGATTAAAGCAAAAATGGACGGTGAAAATATTGAACAAAAAAACGAGAGACGACGAATAGGTTTTTAATAATAAACATCAAAAAATATGGACACAATAACTTTTGACAAACTATTGCTAAAAACAGCATTTTGCTGTATGGCATCAGACGGTAAAATTGATAACAGGGAAATTTCAATAATTAAATCATTATGTGAAAAATCACCCTTGTTTGTCAATTTCAATTTTCAGGAAGAAGTCAATTTGCTCATTGGCCAGATTAACAGCGGTGGCAAAGCCTTTATTCAGTGTTACCTTGATCAGCTTAAACAATCTCAGCTTACAGAAGAAGAACAATTGACTTTAATTGATTTTGCTATTCAAACAATCAATGCAGACGAACAAATAGAGTATTCTGAAATCAAGTTTTTCAAGAACATTCGACACCGTTTAAATGTAAGTGACGACAAAATTTTAGCCCATTTCCCTGATATTGAAATGTATTTGGAGGATGACATCATTACAGATGATTATCTTGACAAAATCACAAGCCAATACTTTGAAATATCTGAACTCCCAAAGTTTGACTTAATAAGTATTGCTGACAGTTCACAAGACAAGCAGGAATGAAATGACTATTGCAATCAAAATAGTCTTAGCGGTTTTATTTTTCCTCTGTTTGGCAGATATGCCTTACGGCTACTATCAGTTTGTAAGGTTCGCAGGACTTATTGGATTTGCAATATTAGCTTATCAGGCAAACCAACAAGGACGACAGAGGGAAATGATTGTTTGCGGTGGACTTGCTTTGTTATTTCAACCGTTTTTCAAAATCGCACTTGGCAGAGAGATATGGAACATAGTTGACGTAGTTGTAGGAATAGGACTTTTAATATCAATATTTATGAAACCAAAGGAAAGCCCAAGCTAAAGCAAGCACATTTGCAATTCGCACAAGCCAACGCACAGACCAAAAATTGCAAAAGAGCTTGCTTTGCCAACGCAGACAAAAATTGTTTTTAAAAAATTTCCCAACGCTTCAAAAAAAATAAAAATACATCAACACACAGCCCGACAAACATAGCATACAATGACACGGAAACTCAATATTGACAAGGCATACAGCGACACGGTGGACAGAAGGCCAGCAAGTAACAGCACCTACCCAAAAGTGGCGGTTCAGTGGTTAAATCAAGTTTTGTGCTTCTATCAAAATTTGTGCTTGGTTGACAGCGAAGTGCTTCGAAATCGCCACCTTCGGGTAGCTGCAAAACGTTGTGCCCAATGCTAAAAAATGACAGTTAAAATGGACTTTTCACCTTCAAATAGACTATCATGAACTTACCGTTTAATTCAGGATTTTGTTTGGGCATTATTAACGACTTGATTGTTAAATCAGGTATTGACATTGCATATGACCGAAAATTATTGAGTTCATTTTATGCTGACAATATTATAAGCGGAATACAAACCTATCCGATGAACAATGAATTAAAAGAATTATTGTTGGTCTATGACAATATTATTTCCAGAGGACTTCCAACTTTCACTTCATTATACTTGGAGAAAGAAATTATCAAATTATTAGGACTATCAAATAAAATCAGAGAAATTAATGATAGTGGCTCAATTAAATTCATAAGCGATGAGGATGAATTAGAAAATAAAATAATTGATCAACTGTATTTCGCTCATAAATTTTTTGACAGTGACTACAGACCAGATTTCATTTTTACGGACAATACTTTTGATAGCAACGAAGAAAAAATATTTTATCGCAACATTTTACCACAAAAGCTTGGCAACACGGTTTCTCAATTCTTTGAACCGCAAAGATTTTTTGAAACTCTGGTACCGGAAAGGGTCGGTGCAGATTTTTACGGACAGAAAGTAGATTTCACTTTACAAACGAAGGACACTAAGTTAATTATAGAAATTGATGGAGAACAACATCGTAACGACCCTATTCAGATAGATTTGGATAATAATAAAAGAACCTGTTTACGACAGTATGGATGGACGGTATTGGCAATTAGCGCTGCCGAAGTTAGGCAAGGTTTAAGCAATCAAACCACACAGCAATTACTAAACTTCATTGACAAAGACCCAATACTGCAAAATATTAGAACCAATAATCACGCTACAACAATCTGCAATACGTTAGTTAAAATTCCGTACGCGATTTCAAGAATTCAAAAAGCATTTACAAACTGTTTGATAAATCAGAAACTTTCATTTGAAGCTAATAAATGGAAAATAGGAATTATTGAAAGAGATTATCCCTGTGCGTTTTTGGCACTTTCTGATTGGTTAATTACAATGGATAATTTATTAAAAATTAGAAAAAACAATAGTACTCTTCCAGAGATAGAGTTATTTATTTTCTCTGCTCATGAGCAACCATACCAAAATTATATCAACACCAAAATTAAAACAAAGATTTACCCGCTTTCCGAAAATACTAACACCTTTGAGTTTGATGTAGTTTTTGACATCTCTACTGAAAAGCGACATGGTGATAAACCAAGTCAAGATTTTTTGAGAAGATATATACACAGGAATGGAACAGCATACATTATTAGGTCTTCTTATTATCCTTTTGATTACAGGAAAATAAATTCAACACGCCCTATTGTATATGACATTGATGAAAATAACCATGAAAATCTCAAATATTTTCTCCAAAACATTTTCCGAAAATGTGAATTTCGTGAAGGACAAGTTGAAATATTAAAAAGAGCGCTATCGCTTAAACCAGTTATCGGTTTATTACCCACTGGAGCGGGAAAATCTTTGACTTATCAACTTGCTTCTTTACTTCAACAGGAATTACTTTAGTTGTTGATCCACTTCGTTCATTGATGTTTGACCAGGCGGACAACTTGAAAGATGCAGGAATTGATAACATTGAATTTATTAATAGCGAACAAACACCAGAGGAACGGGAGAAAGTAAAAAATAAAATGGCTGGTGGCTGCTATCAAATTGTTTTTATAGCGCCAGAACGAATGCAGGAGAACGATTTCAGAAACCGTTTACAACAAGCAACAACAACTATTTCATTTCCATATTTTGTTATTGATGAGGCACATTGTGTTTCGGAGTGGGGGCATGATTTTAGGACTTCTTATCTGAATCTTGCAAAATCTGTTCAGAAATTCTGCATTTATCAAAATCATTATAAACCGGTAGTTATTGCTTTGACAGGAACTGCCTCTTATGCTGTTTTAACAGATGTACAAAGAGAAATTGGATTAGATGAAGAAGAATCAAAAATCTATCCTTCAACCTTTGATCGTCAGGAATTAAGATTTGATATTTACAAAATCGCATCGGAAAATAAGAGACGAACTTTACAGGGTCTTCTTCAAGATTATTTACCTCAAAAATTAAATTGTCATTTACAATACTTTTTCAGATGCAATGGAAGTAAAACTATGTCTGGATTAGTGTTTGTTCCTCATGTAAATGGCGAGTATGGAGAAGAAGTTAAAAATTTTTTAACCCGTACTTTAGGAACTACTATTCGCTTTTACAGCGGTGAACCGCCCAGAACTTTTGAGCCACAACTAAACTTTGTTGAACGAGATAAGAAATGGAACGAAGAAAAAAGAAGAATACAAAATGAATACAAGCACAACATGTTTCCGCTTCTCGTTTCAACAAAAGCATTTGGAATGGGTATTGACAAACCAAATATTCGTTATACAATACATTTTGTTATTCCGCATTCTTTGGAGTCATTTTATCAAGAGGCAGGACGAGCAGGAAGGGATAGACAAACCTCTTATTGTATAATTATTTTTTCAGATGACAATGCAGAAAATGCAAATCAGTTCTTAAATCCAAACCTAACGGCTGATCAGATTGCAACTATTAGGGAGCCAGCTTGGCCAGACAGGGGCGATATTCATCGAATCATGTTCTTTCATAGGCGGGCATTTGAAGGAATCAATGTCGAAATGGAAGAATTAGTTTCTGTTCTTAACTCCTTTATTTATCCAGTATTAAATGAAATGAATGAGGGGGAAACAAAACGAAAATTAATTCCATTTGGTCAAGGCGAAAAAAAAAGTAAAAGAGAAAAAGCAATTTACCGATTATCTATTCTCGGTTTGATAGATGATTATACTCTTGACTACAATGCAAGTAATTTTGAGGTAGTAATTCTCAAGCAAAAAGAGGCAGAATATTTAGAACAAATTAAAAATTATATTGCTCGTTATAAAACTTTGGAGTTTGTAAACACCATTAGTAATTCTATTCAACAACATCAAGGAATTAATTTCTTAGAAAAATGTCTTCGCTACCTTGTAACATTTGTTTACGATGAGATAGAGAAAAAGAGGCGACTTGCAATTTCCACAATCGCTCAAATGGCTCGTGAATGTTGTGTTTTACAATCTTTTGAGCAAAGGGATAGGGCAATACGGGAACGCTTACTTGCTTATCTTGAAAAATCAATTTTCACTGAACCCCTCCTTGAAATGTCAAAAAGAATACAATCGTCAGATTGGTGGAATATTCTATCAATGGTAGATGATATTGATAAAGCAAGACAATTACTTGGAGGTTGTAGAAGGACACTTGAAAGTTTCCCTGACCATCCGGGTTTGTATTTTCTTAGTGCATTTGCAAGAATGATTTTGCCTTTAAGAGATTTTAAGAATGCTAAAGATGAAATTTCATCAGGATTGAAGTTTTTGAAAGAAAGTATACAAAATGACGACACCATACAGCAAATTGCTATGGAGCTTTTAGATCATTACCAAAGAAAAATTAAAGAAAACACAAATCAGATTGCCGAAATTATTTTAACAGAAATCCCAACAAGGTTGCTTGCAAAAAGATTTTTTCAATATTGTCCAGCTAATGCGAGAAAGATATTACTTCATAATTTAGTTCGCCAAACTAAAACTTTTAATTATTCATTTTTAAAAAAATAAAAGCTATGCCACAAGATGAAAAATTTCTTCAAGAAGAAGAAGCCGTAAATCAATTGCTGCAAGAGTTAACAAAAATTAAAACAGCAAATGAACAGATAAACAATGCGAAAACCTCATCGGAGAATATTTTGAAGATGGCAGAAAACATTATTGCTCAAACATCTTCTCTTATTGAGAAAGCTAAACAAATATTTTCAAAAATAGATGAGAAAAAATTGCAGGAACAAATTGATGAAATTCAAAATCAAAATAAGAAAACTTTTTACATTCTCATGGGCATTGGAATAGTGACTCTAATATCACTGATTCTAAATTTAATAAGGTAAATGAGACAACAATTTAGCGGACAGTTCAGCGTTTCGTTCGAGTGACAGTCTCGCACCCGTGTAGAGTGACGACAAAAACGGCCGACAACAGCACTGGGCACAACGATTGTCGTTGTGCCCAAGGTTAATTGAATTAGTTTTAAAAAGCAATTAAGTCTATGATTCCGATCCCTTACTTTTTTGATATTATAAATAGAAATGCATTTGTTGTAAAGCCAAAGAAGCCATATATTGATTGGGCAAATGCAGTTTTTGACGAAAAGCCAACCGATTTCTCGAAAGTGGAGAATAATATCTATTTGATTCGTGAGATGGATAGTAACGAGGAAGTTGCAAAATGGATTAAAAGGAATTTCGATCAGATCTTCCAAAACGAATTGAATGACTGGTGCACAGA
>Ga0207433_10011501_pt1 | contig 13474 bp, 10 predicted proteins | sample YelNatPaOPGAMG01_FD_187559 | JGI IMG/M metagenome (GOLD analysis project Ga0207433, IMG submission 187559) | Hot spring thermophilic microbial communities from Obsidian Pool, Yellowstone National Park, USA - OP-RAMG-01 (SPAdes) (version 3) | ecosystem: Environmental > Aquatic > Thermal springs... | reverse complement strand
GCCACGCGTATGGAGATCCTGCTAACTCGTCATATGTTCTGTTCGCTAAACTTCCTTCGCTGACAACCCAGTTCATCTGATCCCAATGTCCAGGAAGAGAATCTGTACCGTTCAACCATTCTTTCCAACTTCTATAGCCTTGATTCCAATATGTTTGATTGTTCCGGAAATACTCTGTAATGTCTGTTGTAGCAGCAATGTAAAGGCCTGATTTTGAACTTACGAAAAATTCTAAGTCTCCAACAGAATCCTCTTTAGCTCCACCCTTGATCTGAATAATATACCATTGCTCCTCTGGTCGAATGGTTTCCTCATAGCTTCCATTCACAAGCAACTCGAAATTGCCAGAGTACCTAGCGGGTCTCCCAAGGTACGGGTAATAAAACTCCTTGTAATAGTAAACACTAGTTCTACCTGTACTTGTTCCCGCTGACCTTTGAAATGTAAAGGCCATAGACCCGTTTTGGTTTTCAAAGTACGTACCTTTAACTAAATATGGATATCCAACACTTTGTGAAGGGGTTAATCTTACGTATGGCTCGTTAACAGCTGGGTCAATAAAGTAATCCATTTCACCGCCGCTAGTGTTCGCTGGCACTGGATAACCAGGGTTTTGAATTGCGATCAAGTTCTCAGATAAATATGGATTACCTCCAAGAAAAGTTGGAAAGCTGCGTAGCCAAACTGGGGCTGCACGCTTCCCGGCTAAGGCTCCGCCCTTCAATGGGTCAACTCCTAAATTATCGTATGGCGTAAACAATGGAGCATCAATAGCTATGAACACAAAGAATAATATGATTAGAATTCCAGCTGTTGCCCGTTTACTTCGCAGGAAAGCCTTCAAAAACCCTGCTAAACGCCTGACATTGAATTCCAGTTTGCTTGATTTCTCGCTTTTCATATTAATCACTCATACCTAATTCTAGGGTCAAGTACACCATACAATATGTCAGCGATAATGTTCGCTACTATGACGCAAATTGATATTACGTAAAAAATAGCCATTAGCACTGTGTAATCTCTAAAGTTTATTGCATCCCAAATCCATCCGCCTATTCCAGGATAAGAAAAGACAGTTTCAGTTATTATTGCACCTGACAATATAAAGCCAAAGGATAGAGCAGCGCTAGTTACAATTGGAAGAGCTGCATTCTTAAGAGCATGTTTATAAAGCACCGTAGTTTCTGAAAGACCCTTCGCACGCGCCGTAACTATGTAATCTTCAGTGATAACGTCAAGCATGGCTGCCCTTGTGAGAAGAAGCCACCCTCCGAAGCCGAATATTGTTAATGTCGCTAAAGGCAAAATCAGATGCGATATGTAACCCCAAACAAGCTTCCAAGATTCGGAGATGCTTATTTGGATATTATAAGTCAAGGCGTTTACAGAATAGACGGGAGTTGTAACCACCGGGACAGGCCATTTCCCTCCAGCCCAGTCTGTTGGAAATGCATGTGCCCCTGGGAACCATCCTAGATATTGACTGAAAACCCACAGCAAAACCAAACCAATCCAGAAGGTTGGCAATGATGAAAGAATTAAAGACACAACCACCGATCCAGTGTCAAACAGCGAACCACGCCTTTTAATAACCTCTATTCCAAGCAGCACACCTATCAAAATTGAAAGCACAGTTGAAGTCCCTAACACAAGCAATGTATATGGTATTTTTCTAGCCATAACCTCAGCTATTGGACGCCTTCCGATTATTTCAATACCAAAATTCCACGTAAACAAATTACGCATATACTTAATTAGCTGCACATGCCAAGGATCCCCAATACCCCAGAGATCTCGCAAAAGTTGTTCTCTCGCCTGACGCTGCTCTGGGCTTTCCCTACTGTAACCCTGCAGAAGAAAATCTGTTGGATCCCCAGGCATAACCATGAAAAGGACGAAGTTGATGCATATAACTGCGATAATGAGGATAACCGAATAGACAACTCGCTTAGCAATGAAACTTCTAAGCCCCAACCTTCCATCCCAGATAAGAAACTAGAACGTCATATTCTTAAGCTTTTGCCTCATTAAACCTAGATAATAAGAAGCAAAAACAATCGAAAATCGCCTTATAAAGCCTTAAATAGACCTATACTCAATTGAATATCCGAAACGTAGCAAGTTTGCCGAGGCATCTAAATGGCCAAAAAAAATCTGTTGACCAAAGCTAGACAAAATGTTGTATCTACGTTAACTATAATAAGCGCGTTATTAATAATCGCCAATGGAGTTTTAATAGGCTTAAATGGGTCTCCAATAATCATATCTTCTACAGATCCGCGGATAATACGCACAAGCACATGGGAAGAATTCGCTTCCAAGGCAAGCGAAGCTAAAACTGTCTCCATAATGTACAATCCACCTTCAACTGATTTGCTAGTTGAAGCCTCAACAACGATTAACATATCTGAAACAGAACAAGAAAACGTCATACTAACTTTCTATGGAACCTTTCCGCCAACAGGCTACACTGGACCCAGAGATAAAGAAGCGCTAAAAACCTGGATATCGGAACAATTGCAAGTCGACCCAAACAACTCCTATACAGACAGAACGTTAAGCATAGAATCAATCAACAGCACAAGCTTTTGGTGGAGAACGGCATTAGGATTACCTGGACTTGTCGAAAATGGAGTGGCATACGCATGGGTGTCTCTCGCAGTCCTGCTTTTGTTAATGGGCATAATAGTAAACTTTAAGCCCACACGAACAAGAAGCTGGAGCATCTGGATAGTTGTCATTTCACTTTTAAGTATACCAATTGGCGGAGGCTTCTTTATCGGAGCGATTCTTGGTTTTATTGCTGGACTAGCTGGAATTCAAGGAACTGCAAGCCTAGGGCAAACTTTCATAGGTAGAATACTTAATATTCTATGTTTACGCAAAGAAACTGTAACAGAAATAATTAACGAAAAAAGGAGAATTCAAACTGCAATTTTAACGGTAATTTTCGTGAGCATCTTAAGCAGTTTCGGAGCAATACTTTACGCATACAACGTTAACGCATTATATTCCGGAAGCACCACAAACATTTTGAAGTTGACGTATGCGATATTAGTAAATGGTGCAATATTAATAGATACCAGCGTATACTTTAGCGTAATAAGTTACATAACAATTGGCATCATCAAATGGTTCATTCTCTCGTTACCGCTATATTTGATAATCTCAAGGTTACTGAGTAAAGAGTCAAGCTTTGAAACCATTGCTACAGTAGCAGCATACGCGTACGTTCCCGAGCTCATCCAGATATTCACGCCTACACTTTTTACAAATGAACCGTTCCTATCTAGGGGTATGAGCATAGGATTTTTCCCAATACCCATAACATGGCCATTGACACTTTTCTTAATAAGCCGCCTTTGGATAATACTTATTCTTATAATTGCCATCAGCAAGATTGTTGATGTCCCTAAAATCAAAGCTTTTGGTATAACCTTATTCTCTGGAACAATATACTTCTTCTTCACATATTTGATACTTTATAACCAGATGACCCTTCCAGGATTCATAGTTAAGTTCTCAGCATCAGATGTCGTCGCCATGTTAATGTTAACAAGCCTCGCGTTCATAATTGCTATTCTACTAGGAACTTTCAAGAAAGAAGGCTAAGAGGCACCTTTCTCTTTTCCTTCTTCTTTCTCGCGGCGCGCAGCCTCTTCTTTATGCTTCGCGATTACCCAGTCCTTGTAGCCCGAAGCTACGCCCCACAACAGTATAATGACAATCGTAGCTACCAAAGCTCCAATAGGAGGTAATTGCAAAATGCACCAAACAACAACTAAAGGCAAAACAATAATTGAAATAATGGACAAAATTATAATCCAAGTCCACTTTTCAAGAAATACGCTTGACATACTCGTCCATCCCGCCATTATATAAGATTATTAATGAACGAGCTATTAAGCTTTAATATTTTTTGTGTAACGCCAAAACTTCCTATAGCGCAAGAGAACAGAATAAACGAACATTACTAACAGCGTGCAAACTAAAAGAGACTCGCTTATTAAGAAACCATAAATTCTTACAACATAAACCCCAGATGAACAGTTAAGATATAAATTGATATAAGAATCGTTTTCGGTGAAATTCCTGCATTCATAAGAACTTCCATTCACTTCTATAGAGGAAAAGGAGTAGAAATGTTTTGGTAAGGATATTCTAGCGAACCATTCACTGTCACTGGAAATAAGCAAATTAATAACAAAGAGTTGACTTTCATCGTTAGTAATGCTGTAACTAAATTCATACGTCGAAGCATTCGATATTATGTTCAAATTATAGTTGCAAACTTCAAAAGTTTGGAAGGCCCCCATCAAAGGAAAATAATCTATAACGTTGCGACTTGGTATGTAGGGCAAATCGCTTATTGCATCATAATTTTCATCAACACCATGAAAATCACTCCAATAGTTTCCCTCACCAGAGAAATTCCAATAATTGTTTTCTGGAGCATACGCTTGATATACCGTACCGAAGGCGTCGGCATTTCCAACAAAATTATTATGATAAATAACGTTCAATGAGGATGGCGTGTAATCAGGTATTTCAAGCCCAAAGGCAAAGTTATAAGATATCGTATTTGAGCTGACATTGTTCGCTCCTCCCCAATCTATTTCAATACCGTTCCAGCTATTATTAGTTATCAAATTATTAAAGATAACATTGCTATAAGATTCCACATAATGCTGATATCTACGCACAAATATTCCATAACGGTTCATAGTTATCACGTTGTTCTGCACTAAATTAAGTGAACCTCCCTCTATCAGAACACCGATGAAGTTTCCAACAATGGTATTGTTTTCTATCACGCAACACGAAGCATTTGACAATCTCACGCCAGCCGATTTAGAAGAAAAACCGACGCTCCTGCTAATAAGAAAATTTGAAACGGTAACGTTAGATGCCTCTATCGTTATGATATCAGCATCATCTTCGGTAACAATCGAAACCGTTTCGCCCGCTACTCCTCGAATAAAAAGAGGCTTATCTACAAGGAGTTTCTCCTTGTATACTCCACTTTTAACGTAGATTACGTCATATGGAGATGCTGCGTTTATGGCGTCCTGTATCGTTGTATAATCTATGGGAACCACGATTTCATTTTCAGATTTGCTAAGCGCAAAGCAATTAATCGAGTAAGTTATAAGCAAAAATAAAAATATTGGGCATAAGAATTTCAAGCGTCTTCACCCTTAAACGTTTTCTTTGATAGAGTAACAACCAAAGAAAATAAAGCAATAGAAAGGAAAATCGTCAATAATGAGTTTTCAGGAATTAACTCTACAGTCATTGATGAAGCCTCCGAGCTTCTATTTCCAATGGCATAGATCACAACAAAGCTATCCAAGAGAATTATTGAACAATTTAGGAAAATAACATTTTTGAGAATCGTCCAACAGTTTCCTGCCCCAGCCGTATTAGTGTAGTTAGGAAGAGTAATCCTACAAAAAAGCAACGAAGTTTCATCGCTTTCAACATAAAACTCGATAAGATTGGCAGCAGGTTCGAAACTAAAAAAAGAAGGAGTGAAATTGCCGATTAAATCTAAAGCAAATGTTTTATCATTTACTTTAAAGGAGTGAAAAGCAACCACTGGATAGGCGAGAGGAAGATAATCCACGTTATTATTATCAATTACGTATTGTTCATCGATGATTCCATCGCAATTGTAATCTGCAGGAGGCTGGTTACTCCAGTAATTGCCACCAATTTTATCTTGACTCCATGTGCAAGTTGAGCTTTGAACATAAACATTACACGAAGCATCATCCATAAAATTATTGTGATAGAACGTGTTATTTGAGCTGGAAATAATATAGGCGCCATAGTGAACACTCTTCTGTACATTGTTTCCAGCTATAAAATTATTCTCTGAATTTTCAATATGTAGCGCAATATCATTCATGCTTATCTGATTATATTGCACATCATTCATTATTGCACCATCAAGGTAAATGGCGTTTGAGCTTTCGCTAATTTCGTTTTTATAAATCCAGTTTCCATTAGACCTAGCAAGTAAGAGTTCAGAGTAAGAAATTAGCAGGCCATTCCTGTTTCGACATAGAACATTATTTAATATAGTGTTATTTGAGGAGCTTATAAGCGAAACTCCTGACCATCGGTTTAATGAAAAGTTGTTATTTAACACGTTTATACTGTTTGAGAACACCAACCGTAACCCCTCCTCATTGAGTGAACATGAAGAGTTCATAACAAACGAGTCATTTGTGTAGGCAAAGAGGATACCTGAGTAGTTTTGAGTTACATTTACGTCTTTTACAGTTATATTTGCCGAGTTCACTACTGCAACATATCCAGCGTCGGATGGAACGATAAGTCCTGTCTTATTAACCAAATAGCACACTTTCCGTCCATTAACAGTATTTGTTTCGTCAATGTCGTGAAGGAAATGTGAAAGAAACAAGCCCCAAACCTTTAAGTTGTAAGTGTTGTTAAAAAGGCAATTATTTCGCATCGTAACATTCGATGAATCGTATATACATAAACCCGTTTCATGATTGATAACGGTATTATTTTCAACAATACAATTTTGACCCCCAACATAAATTCCGACTGTAGCCCTTGAAGAATTTATTAAAAAATTGGCAAAAAGCACCTCGTTGACCCCTCTAACTATTTCAACAGTCTTTGATCCATAAGGATTCTGGATTACTGTGTAATTTCCGCTTCCAATTATCCTTAACGATTTAGTAATTTTGATTTGTTCAAAGTATATTCCATCTTTCACTAAAATCGTTGAGCCCTCTACTGCATTATTGATGGCTGATTGTATGGAAGCATAATCGTCAGGTACAACTATTACGTGCTGCTCTGCATAAGCAACTCTAAAATTAATAAACATGAAAGTAGCTGTAAAAATCAAATATAGCATTGTAATTATGCATAAATTCTTAAACCCACATGCGCACATGTAACAAAGCACTCCTTCAAAAAATAAATTATTATCTTACTCTTTTATTCATTGCTCAATTTTTCTCAATGTTATAGAGGAAAATACCAGCAATGTTTATGAATCCGCTTAAAATTTAATAGGCTTCGGAGTACAGACATGAGAACTAAAAATAAAAAGCGGATCACATTAACATTCGGAGCCGTAGCCATACTTGCAGGATTGGTATTAGCTTCCTTTTCCAACGCTCAAATTCCAGTAAACGAATCTAATTATATACAATATGATAAACAATGGAGTATATCTGATAATTTTGAAGAAAACGAAACTTTGGGATTCAGTTTCCGCCCAAACTATGATTGGCCGATCGAAACTCCAGACATGTATTATGTAAACGTAACTGGAACCTACGCTCCTGTTAAGTACCTTGAAGTCCACATCACAAACTCAAACTCAAATCATACAGCAATTAGAATAATCTTGATAATAGACTTACAACGGGGATCAGCCAACGTATTACCAGACTATTTTGAAGCATTCAACAATAGCCTGTCAGATTGGCAATGGGTCAATAGCTCAAGAGGTTTTTACGATCCAGAAGGGGCAATTTTTATTTCTAAAGGCTATCCGAGAATAGATACTATAAAGGGCGAGTCTGTATTTCAGCTAGGAAAAGCAACAATTTCAGGAGAATATAACTTAACATGTCAACTTGACCCTGAAAACGTCTTAGACAGATATGTGAATGGAACCATATGGCCTCATAAGGCGTTTCCTCCATACTATTTAAGGCTCTACAAAACAAAAGAAGGCATTAGCCAGCCATACGCATTATTGCTGCCTGCTGGTTTGGCAACAACAGCGCTTGGCTTAACTATAACAGTGTGGGCTGTTAAACGAATTAAGTAGAACAGCATGGGGGGAGTGGTGTCTCATCTCATACGTCAAGTGGGTTGGCGTCATTATACTTGCACTTTCTTTTATGGCTGCAGAAATTGTTCCAAGCATTCAAACGTATGATGAGAAAGAGGCGCCAGCGCTAGTTGAAGAGGAAGATGGAGAGTTTACTCCAGCTTTAAACAGAATTGTACTGGTGCCGCCATATAACAGTTCAGAGGGATGGATTGGTTTTAACATCACTTTGAGAAAGGAGGGTGCTTTAGACTATAGGGCGTACGGAATAGTAAATGCCACAGCAACTAAAAGCCACATAAGCATAGTAATGCACATCGTCAACACAACAGGGCTGGAAGACCTCGTTTTTGACGGTTTCATTCCAGAAGCGTGGCAAAGGAACAAAGTATACGCTTCTGCCTTTCTAAACGATACGCAGAAGGCAGACACTTTTTACTTAAGGAACCTTGATAACTGTAGAAAGTACATAGTGCTTTTCAGGAGCTACTATGAAAATGACACTTCATACACTCCAGTATCACTCACCATCGTTGAATCGTGGTATGAGGGTACTCCTATTGTTAAGGCAATGCCACAGCTTTACATAGTTTTTTTAGGAACAAGCGTTGTAGGCGTCTGTTTAATAAGTCTTGGGTTATATTCAGAAAAAAAGAAAAGAAGGAAATACTTCAGAAGATAAACTAATCTTTGTATCAACATTTAACTACTTTTTGCAAGATTTAATCCTCGTTAGATGCATGAACGTTGAAGAAAATGCAAAGAAGAAAAATATCCATACAAAAGAAAATTCAGGAATTATCTCAATTTTATGTGATGAACCGTAATAGGAGAAGTACATCCACTTATAAGTGCAATCGTCGTAAATGGAAAAATTGCCAAAAATAATGTTTTCGGCATCATCAATTAAGACTGAAATGTTTTCAGTGCATAGAAGCTCTTTAGGAACGCGCACTCTAAAAAAGCCGAACGACTGACTATCCCTAGGTGAGAGATAAAATCTTAAAGTACCATTGTCAATGTATTCAAAATTTTCTATCGTCGAGTTTGTAGAAACCAATACGTCATGTTGCCCAGGAACGTTGAACTTGTAAATTGCACCCATATAAGGAAAGTTGTCATTATTCTCCAAATCAACTTTATATGGAGTGTCTCCGATTCCATCATTGTTACAATCTGAGCCGGCGTAGGCATCCCAATAATTCCCCCCGACTGCAGATCCGTTATCAAAAATGCAGTGACTGTTAAAGAACATGAAATTTTCGTTCTTTATGAAATTGTTCAGGTATACCCTAGTAAAGCTAGCATTAGTGAACCACAGGCCGAATAAATTTTCGTTAATATTACACTCGGTTACGGTGCTATTCTTAGTATTATACAAAAAGACACCTACAAAATTGTTGTATATGTCCAAATCCGTCAGAGTCACATTATCACAATGTGCTAACACAACGCCTTGATAGCTGTTTTCTATTCTAACGTTGTGCACAATGGCATCCGAAGAATTTACAATTATAACGCAGCCTGCTTCGCCACTAATTTCAAATTGATTGCGATTTACAACGTAGTGCACAGGTTCTCCATTCACACTATTTGAAAGGTCAACATAATTAATGTAATGTTCTAGCTGCTCACCATAAACTCCAAAACTCCACCAGTTTTCACGCATAACATTACCAACCAAATCATTGTAACTTGAACGCACAAGAATTAGGCCGAACTTGTTATCTACCAAATTGTTCCCAGAAACTCTATTATTCCACGAATCAATAACTTGAAAAGCGTACTCATTACCAACCAGCTCACAATTGTTAACTGACACCTCACTAGATTTTTCAAGAGTAAGCCCATAGGGACCGGTTCCAAATATACTGTTCTCGGTCACCACACCATGTGTACAATTTAGCAAATGTATGCCTTCACAGCCATATTGCACAGTATTGTTATACAAACTGAAGCCCTCGACACTCTCGAAATATGCGGCATACGCATAGTTGTTTATAATAACATTTGAATTTACAGTTATGCTACTTGAAAAATAACAAAGAACCCCAGGACCATAACTCTCATCAAAAAAGTTTTCAAATATAGTTATCTCTGAAGAGTTAGAAATTTCGATGCCTTTGTAGTTTTTCCCAAACTTGTTCCCACTAATATTTATGTCCTGAGCGCACTTGATATATATACCTTGGTTATTGCTTTCCACATAATTATTGGCTATGACAATTTTTTTGAACCCAGCAATTCTAATACCGTAACCTCCATTGTTTTTCAATGTAAAATTAATAAAGGTTACATCATCTGAAGTGACGTCGACGAGGGCGCCAGTTCCATCCCCTAATATGACAGTGTCGTTAGGGTTCTCTCCGACAATCGTCAAAGGTTTGTTTATAACTATGCCTCCAACGTAAACTCCAGAAGATATGTTAATTATACTACCAGGGTCAGCATTGTCAATGATTGTCTGTAGAGATAGAGACTGCTCAGCCATTGTGTAATCCGTTGAAAATTCCTTTAAGCTATTAGCCAAACATACAGTACATAGGAAATAGACACCGAGCAGGAACATAAGAATCATAGCATATGACTTTATTTTAACCTTATTCCCAAAGAGAGCGCCAGAAATTAACAAGAACATTGTCGCTCGTTAACCTCCTCTTAATGTATAGAACAACAATTGCACCAACAATCAACCCAACAAACATCCCGAGTAACTGTGCCAATGCAAAACCAAGAATTCCACAGAAATACGCAATGTAAATGATTCTACTTGAGACCTCTATTGCAAGCGCTATAAAAAACAACATTAACAAGTTCGGATAAAGCCCCCAAACCTCAAAAATTGTTAGGTAATAGTCATATCTCTGTTTCGGCCAAAGAGGAAAACGTGGTCCACTAAACTCTCCGCCACCATACCCTTCAGGAACATACCGCGTTGAAAAATTACCAATTATATGCCCATTAACCTCAGGAGAAAGCCAGTAAAAAGGATGTGTTAGAGGATTAAATAAAATATCACATGAAAAGGCAGCGTCAGCATAGCCAAGTTGAGAGTTTGGCTTAAAATAGAGCTCCTTAATGTAGTAAACGTGAAAGCCAATTTCATGGAACATCCCAATGAATCCAAGAAGAAACGCCATAGCCACAGCTACTAGTAATTTCTTGAGAGCCTTGGTCTTTCGCTTTTTCTGATTATTTGCAAAGTATACCATTAACATTCAGCCTTTTTGGTCCGTATGCCTTTGCCCTTTAAGCATCTGCTATTCAAAATATAATTCTAATTTGATATTTGAGGCTTTAGAAAAAGCACACTTCCCTAGTAGAACTCCGTTCTTTATCAACATAAAAAAGAATGGGAAGGAAGACATCACGGTTTTTCAAGCACGGCTATAGTCAATGTTGATTCCTTGATTGGAATCGCTTCCCCTTTAGAGTTCAATAGTATAGTCCCAAACACTTGATCAAATGCGATTCTAGGTATGCTATAATTTTCCGTGTAATAACCGAAGGTTATCGTGGCCAAAGTGCCGCTACCATTTTTCCCATCTTCGTTTCCACGCATAGAACTGGCAATCAGCAGGAGATTTTGAACGCTATCTGTCGCATTTACGAAAAAGGGGAAATCCCCCCCGACAAAATCTCCAGGAGTAATTTCCAATACTCGCATTTGACTTGAATTGTAGGCTATACCAACTTGCCAAGCGTAAAGGTCAGCAACATCATTGACTTTAAGAACCATTGTAAAGTTGCCTATAACTTCTGGTTCGTGAATTATCGGAACGCTCGGCAAAGACGTAAAAAGCGCAAGTACATATCCTGATCCACATGAAAAGAGCGTTAAGGCGATTAACATTAGACTTGCCCTCAACTTTTTGTTTTGAAAAGTATTGGAAAGCCCCTTCGCAAAATCCATATTTCGGTTATCATTTGAAAAACCATTAAGCCTATAAAGATGACCCTCTTTAACCAGAACTCCATCAGCACAAAGTTCTCTAAGCCTTAAATTCAGCGTCTTTCTAGGAAGTTTCGTGACGTGCAGCAGATCAGTGAAAGTTCTGGGACGCTGTTTTGCAGCACTTTTAATTAATCCAAAATCCACCTCTTTGCGGTTTTCCAAATTTATTGCAAACCCACAGTGGGGACATCGAACTTGAGGCATGCTTACCCCCCAATGTTAGAAAGCGTAGGCAGAGTTATAAAAAGGTTAGCGTAAAAGAAACTTTTCAAATTCAGCTTATAACACGACTAGAAACAAAAGAAGTTTCTATGAAACGCGTCATGAAATCACGTCATAAAAGAGATAAAAAAAATCGCTGTGCATAAAAAATAATGGGGAATTAGGATACCATCTTTAGGGATCAGGGTTCTGTACCCATCCAAAGTTCTTGGCGCATGTATAAACGTCTTTTAAGTCTACTTTTCCGTCGTTGTTTAAATCTGCGTCAGGATTCCACCTGGGTCTGCCTGGACATTCTCCGAAGGCCTTTGTCACCGTGTAGTAATCTTTTAGATCTACTTTTCCATCAAAGTTTATGTCGGCGATGTTTGTAGGCCAAACTATGTAGACACAATTTCCTATGTCATGTGGCACTGATATTCCATCATCATCGAAAATGTCCGTTTCGACAAGCATCAACTCACATGTTAGTGGAGGTTTCTCCAAACCTCTCTCCTGATATTTGACGAGAAAATTGATTGTAGCAACTGTTCCGCTTCCTTCAGGAAATGGTGTACTCCAATAGCCTGTTGCGTTTGGCAGTATTAGCACTCCAACTATCACACTTGGTCCGTATATTGGATGGTCTTCGTCGTGCGTGTAGACGAAGAATGTCCCGTAGGAACCTGACTGTTGCTGGGCAAAGTTATTGAGGAACGACCCTTCTGTTGTATTCACAAATTCCAATAGTGTATTATCGTAGCGTATTCTGAACTGGACGGCTATGACGCGCCAGCATGGCATTACGTTGTTCAACGTCACATTGACGCTGAAAATCTGGCCTAAGATTTTCCCAACGACAACAGAAGGTTCAACCTTTAGCGTCATTAGCTCGCCAACACGAACAAGCACCGCTTTTGAGTTATCTGCTAAATCCGTTTCTCCAACCACTGAGCCAGCAACAGCTGTTATAGTATAATCGTGGCATGGAGGAACCCCGCTAGTGTCCCATGTGAAGGATAATACTTCAGTTTGGCCTGGAATCATGTCTGTTACCGTCTGCGTGTCTATGAGTTGGCTGTCGTAGTATAGAGATACATCGAAGGTTTCGTAGGTGTTTCCCTCATTTTTAATCGTGACATTAACTTGTACGGTGGTGCCAACCACAACCCGAGATGGAGAAGCAACATTTATAACGGCAATGTCATGGACGAGCGGCGGAACCTTCTCCTTAAGCAGCCACGGACTGAAGGCAGCATTACCGTATACCTCGTCGCCTGTGCCGCTTGGGTTAAGCGTTGGATGATATGGCCCAGTGGCGTTGCCCCACCAGTTATAGCGAGCATCAACTTGCTCTAAAACGTCATCCTCAACCCATAAGCCATATGTGCCGCTGCCTACAATGTTGTTGTAATTTATCTTCACATTGGTTGGATAGACTGTTACGCCTGAATAGCTCCATACGTCAATTCCGTCTTCTATCGCGTTCA
>Ga0207433_10011499_pt1 | contig 13475 bp, 10 predicted proteins | sample YelNatPaOPGAMG01_FD_187559 | JGI IMG/M metagenome (GOLD analysis project Ga0207433, IMG submission 187559) | Hot spring thermophilic microbial communities from Obsidian Pool, Yellowstone National Park, USA - OP-RAMG-01 (SPAdes) (version 3) | ecosystem: Environmental > Aquatic > Thermal springs... | reverse complement strand
GGCCTCGGCGAAGCCGGGGAAGGCCGCAACATCTCCCACCAGCAGAAAAAACTCAACGAGAAGGAACTCCGGGAGTTCCGGGTCCGCTTCGGCATTCCGATCAGCGACGAGGACGTGGTGAACACGCCGTTCTACCGGCCCGCGCCGGACAGCCCGGAGATCCGGTATCTTCAGGAGCGCCGGCGGCAACTCGGCGGCACCCTGCCGCAACGCCGGCTGACCGCCCCGGCGCTGCCGGCACCGCCCCTGGACGCCTTCGGCGAACTGCTCAAAGGCTCCGGCCAACTCGAAGTCTCGACGACCATGTCGTTGGTCCGGTTGCTCTCCTTGTTGTTGCGCGACAAAAAATTGGGCCGCCAGATTGTGCCGATCATTCCCGACGAAGCGCGCACCTTCGGCATGGACGCGCTGTTTCGGGAAGTCGGCATTTATTCGCAGAAAGGCCAACTGTACGAGCCGGTGGACAGTCAGCAATTGCTTTACTACAAGGAAGCCGCCGACGGCCAGATTCTGGAGGAAGGCATCACCGAGGCCGGCGCGATGTCGTCGTTCATCGCCGCGGGCACCGCCTACGCCAGCCACGGGCAGCCGATGATCCCGTTTTTCATCTACTACTCGATGTTCGGTTTCCAACGCATCGGCGACTTGATGTGGCTGGCCGGTGACATCATGGCCAAAGGATTCCTGCTCGGCGCCACTGCCGGTCGCACCACGCTCAACGGCGAGGGCCTCCAACACGAAGACGGCCACAGCCATCTCATCGCCAGCACCATTCCGAATCTGCTGGCCTACGATCCGGCGTTTGCCTACGAGATCGCGGTGATCATTCAGGACGGCATCCGGCGGATGTACGAGGCCGGCGAGAACATTTTCTACTATCTGACGCTGCACAACGAGAACTACGCCATGCCGGCCATGCCGGCGGGCGTGGAGGCCGGCATCCTCAACGGCCTCTACCGGTTCCAGCCCGGCCCCGCCGGCAAGAAACACAAAGCGCACCTTTTCGGCAGCGGCGCGCTCATCCGGTCGGCATTGAAAGCGCAGGAGATTCTGGCGGAGCGGTACGACGTGTCCGCCGATGTTTGGAGCGCAACGAGCTACAAGCGGCTCCGCAACGAGGCGCTGGCCGCGCAACGCTGGAACCGGCTGCACCCGACCGCGCCACCCCGGCAATCGTATCTGGAGCAGACGTTGGCCGGTGAAAAAGGCGTCTTCGTGGCGGTCTCCGACTATATGAAGATCGTACCGGAGCAAATCGCCCAGTGGGTGCCGGGCGGCCTGACCGTGCTCGGCACCGATGGCTTCGGCCGCAGCGACACGCGGGAGAGCCTCCGCCGCTACTTCGAGGTGGACGCCGAGAGCGTCGTCATCGCCACGCTCGGCCGGTTCGACAAGAAACTTGCCGCACAGGCCATCAAAGATTTGGGCGTGGACCCGGAGAAGAGTTACCCCAAAATCCTCTAATCAGTTGACATGGTCTGTGCTTTGTGTTACAAAGCACACACCATGAACAACAACCTGGCCGAGCAGAACCTGCAAACAATCCGCACTTTGATGGAGCGGTCGGCGATTTACCGGCGCGCGCTCCGACCCATTCTGTGGTGGGCCAGCCTCGTGGCGTTGGTCTCCGCCACACTGGGGGAGTGGTCGGCGAGCCGGACCGAAGAGGGGCTGGTCTTCTATGGGCATTGGCTGGTGACCGGTGGGGTGGTGTTGGCGGGCGCGTTTGGGCTGGCGCGCCGGCAAGCGCGGCGCGACCGTGAACCGTTTTGGTCGCCCCCGGCTCGCCGGGTGGCGCAGGCACTGGCGCCCGCGCTGGTCGTGGGCTTGGTGCTGACCGCGTTCTGTGGGAAGTGCGGGAGCTGTTTTCGCGCGCCGATGGTGGGGATGTGGGCGATTCTGTACGGGTGCGGGTTGCACGCCGCGGGATTTTTTGCGCCGAAGGGATTGCAGCTGTTGGGCTGGTGTTTTATTCTCGTGGGATTCGGCTGGTGGACGATGTTGCTGTTCACGCCGTGGGAGCCCGGGGAACACGCCGCCATGGGGTTGATCTTTGGCGGCTTGCACGGCGCCTGTGCGATGTACCTGACCGTGACCGCCCGTGAATCCTGAACCGTTCCAGAAGCTCGACCGGACGATCCACGAAGCCGGGCGGATGGCGATCATGGCGCTGCTCGCGGCCAGCCCGGACCTCTCGTTCACGGAAATCCGCGACACACTGGACATGACCGACGGCAATTTGAGCGTCCACCTGCGGACGTTGCAGGAGGCCGGCTACGTGGCGGTGACCAAAAGCTACGAAGGCGGCCGGCCGCGTTCGACGGCGGCGTTGACCGCCAAAGGCCGGCAGGCGTTCACGGAATACATCAACACCTTGGCGGAGATCGTCCGCCAAACACAGAAAAACTAACCAACGATTGAACGCCACCGGCACCACCGCGGTCTGATGCTTTGCAATACAAAGTTATGAGGATTCTCAAGGCAACACAGATGGGGTGGTGTTTCGGGGTGCGCGACGCGGTGGCGTTGGTCCACCGGGAAGCGCGGCGCGGGCCGGTCACGGTGCTGGGCGAGTTGGTGCACAACGAGACCGTCAACGCCGCGCTTCGCGCCCGCGGCGTCCGGATCGTTGCGCCCGGCGCGCCGGTCACGACAGCCACAGTCATCATCACCGCCCACGGTGCTGCCGAGCGGCTGATCGCGCAAGTGCGGCAACAGGCCCCGCGCGTCGTGGAGGCGACGTGTCCGCTGGTGCGCGCGGCGCACCGGGCACTCCGGGAGTTGGTTGCCACCGGTTACTACCCGGTCATTGTCGGCCAACGCGCCCATGTCGAAGTGCGTGGCCTGACCGGTGACTTGGCGGAGTTCACCGTCGTTCTGAACGAAGCCGATTTGCTGGCGGTGCCGCCGCGCGGCCGGTACGGCGTGGTGGCGCAAACGACGCAGCCGGTCGAGCGCGTGCAGCGGCTCACGGCACTGCTCCGGCAGCGGTTTTCGGAATCGGAGGTGCGGTTGGTGGACACGGTTTGTCGGCCCACCAAGCAACGGCAAACGGCCGCGGTGGCGTTGGCGCGGCAATGCGATGTGGTGGTGGTGATCGGCGGCCGGCAGAGCAACAACACCCGCGAGTTGGCCGAGACCTGCGGCCGGTACTGCCGGCAAGTGGTGCGGGTGGAAACGGCGGCGGAGTTGCGCCGGGAATGGTTCGCGGGCGCCGCGACGGTGGGCCTCACCGCCGGCACGTCCACGCCGGATGAGGAAATCGAGAAAGTCGAAAGGTGGTTGCGCCATGAATTGGACCATGAAGCAAGCTCCGGCACTCAATGCGCTGGCGACCGCGGGGCCGGTCAGTCCCCGGCACGCGTTGCTGCTGAATCCGTTTTATCCGAAGGACCCGCACACGAGCTATGGGAAGCACGTGTTGACGCCGTCGCTGACGCTCACGAGTCTTGCGGCCGCGACGCCGGCGGATTGGACGGTGCGGATTTGGGATGAAAACCTGTTGCAAGGCCCGCCGCCGCTGGTGCCGTTGCCGGCCGTGGTGGGGATCACGGTGCATCTGACGTTTGCGCGCCGGGCGTACGAACTGGCGGCGTGGTACCGGCACCGCGGCGCGCGGGTGGTGCTCGGCGGCTTGCACGTGATGGCGTGTCCTGACGAAGCGGCCGCGCACGCCGACGCGATTGCGTTGGGGGACGGGACGTTGACGTGGCCGGTCATCTTGCGGGATGCCGCCCGCGGCCAGTTGCAACGCCGGTACGTCGGCTCGTTTCGGGAACCGTTCCGCAACACGCCGGCCCCGCGCCGGGCGCTGGTGTCGGCCCGGGATTTTCTGACCACCGCGAGCTTGATCGCCACGCGCGGCTGCACCAACCGGTGCGGGTTTTGTTATTTGGCCACCGCCGGCCTGCACATGCCGTGTCAGCACCGGGACGTCGAACAGGTCGCGGCGGAGTTCGCGGCCAGCGGCCAGCCGTTCGGGGTGTTTTTGGACAACAATCTCGGCGCGGACCGCGCGTATCTGCGCCGGCTTTGTCGGGCGTTGCAACCGCTGGGCAAAATCTGGAGCGCGGCGGTGACGGTGGACGTGACCGACGAGCCGGACTTGGTGCGGGAAATGGCGGAAGCCGGTTGTACCGGGGTGTTTGTCGGCTTTGAATCGTTGACCGACCGGAACCTGTCCGATGCCGGCAAGCGAACGCCACCGGCGGCGGATTACGCGCGCCGGGTGCGGATTTTTCACGAGGCCGGCATCCAAGTGAACGGCAGTTTCGTGTTTGGGTTTGACCACGACGGGCCGGACTGTTTTGCGCGGACGTGCGAGTGGCTCGAGGCGAACCGGCTGGCCTGCGCGACGTTTCACATTTTGACGCCGTATCCGGGCACGCCGCTGTTCCGGCAACTGGCGGCGGAAGGGCGGCTGTTGCACCGGAACTGGGATTTGTACGATACCGGGCACGTGGTGTTTCAGCCGAAGCGGATGACCGCCGAAGAATTGGCTGCCGGCTACGAGTGGTGTTATCGGCGGTTGTTTTCGGCGGCGTCCATTTGGGCGCGGCGGCCGGAATCGTGGCCGGCGGTGCCGGGGTATCTGGCGATGAGTTTTCTGTACAAGAAAATGAACTGGCTCTGGCCGTGGTTGATTCGCTACCGGCTGACCGGGTGGGTATGGCGGCCGTTGGTGGAACTCAGCCGGTGGCAGGCGCGGGGAAAGCAGTTGCACGCCTGCCGATTATGGGCAATAGAGTACGCGGCATGGACATCAAAGTTCCCCCATTGGGCGAAGGCGCGGATTCGGGCACCGTGGCAACCGTCTTTGTGAAGCCGGGCGACTCGATCCGCAAAGACGATCCGATTGTCGAGTTGGAGAGCGAGAAGGCCGTTGCCTCCATCCCGGCGACCGTGGGCGGCAAGGTCACCAAGATTTATGTGAAGGCCGGTGACACGGTGAAGGTCGGCACCCCGTTGATTGCCGTGGAAGGCGCGGCGGCGCCCGCGGAAGCAGCCGCGCCAGCCAGGGCGGCGGCACCGGTCGCGCCGCGGCCGGTCGCGGTCGCGGCACCGGTGACCAACGCGGAACCGGTGGCGGCACCTTCGATTCGGAAACTGGCGAAGCAACTCGGCATTGATTTGACCAGAGTTCCCGGCAGTGCCCGCGGCGGCCGGATCACGTGGGCCGATGTGCGGGCGTACATCGAACGGTTGCAGCAGGGCGCTGTCGCGCCGGCCGCCAAGCCGGTCGCGGAGAAGATTGATTTCAGTAAGTGGGGACCGGTGACGCGGAAACCGTTGACCGGCTTGCGGAAAGTGATTGCCCACCGGATGCAGGCATCGTGGACGCAGGTGGCGCGGGTGACGCAGTTTGATGAGGCGGACCTGACGGTCATCACCGAGTTGCGGAAGAAATACCTGCCGGCTTACGAGAAGAAAGGCGCGCGGTTGACGGTGACGCCGCTGATTCTGAAGGCGGTGGTCGGCGTGTTGCAGAAGCATCCGGAGTTCAACGCGAGTCTCGACGAGGAAGCCGGTGAGGTGGTGTGGAAGGAGTATTTTCACATCGGGATGGCGGTGGACACCGAGCAGGGGTTGATCGTGCCGGTCATCCGCGACGTGGACAAAAAGAGCGTCCTGCAACTGGCGAAGGAGTTGGAAGAGTTGGCGGCGCGCACCCGGGAGCGGAAAGTGACGGCGGAGGAGTTGCACGGCGGCACGTTCACGATATCGAATCAGGGGGCGATTGGCGGCGGGGCGTTCACGCCGATTGTGAACGTGCCGGAGGTGGCGATTCTCGGTTTGGGCCGGGCGGCGCTGAAGCCGGTGGTGCGCGACGGCCAGATCGTGGCGCGATTGATGGTGCCGCTGGCGTTGTCGTACGACCACCGGCTGGTGGACGGCGCGCAGGCGGCCAGATTCATCACGGAGCTGGTGAAGGCGATTGAGGCGTTTCCGGAACAAAGCGTCAAACTGAGTTAAATCCGAAATCCGAATCTCGAAATCCGAAACAAGCACGAATGACAGCAACGCGGAAAACAGGAGTGGGTTTTGCCGGCAGTTGTTTGCCGTTTTGGGTTTCGGATTTGTTTCGGATTTCGGATTTCGCTATTCGGATTTTCTAATTTATGGAACCGATCAAGACTGAACTCGTGGTGGTGGGCGGCGGGCCGGGCGGGTACGCGGCGGCGTTTTATGCGGCGGACAAGGGAAAAAAAGTCATTCTCGTCGAACGCGAAGACCGGCTCGGTGGCGTGTGTTTGAACCGGGGCTGCATCCCGTCGAAGGCGTTGTTGCACGCGACGAAGCTGATCAAGGAAGCCAAGGAATCGGCCCACCGGGGCATTGTGTTCGACGCGCCGCGCGTGGATTTGGCGAAGTTGCGCGAGTGGAAGAACGGCGTGATCGACCGGCTGGGCAAAGGGGTTGCCGGGCTGGCCGGCAAGCGGGGCGTCGAGGTACTGCATGGCCGGGGATACTTCGAGGATTCGCAGACGTTGCGGGTCGAGACGGCGGCGGGGCAGAAGTTTATCCGGTACGAACACGCGATTGTGGCGGTCGGCTCGAAAGCGGCGATGCCGAAGGCGTTCGATCTCGGCAACCCACGGATCATGACTGCGACGGAGGCGTTGGAGGTCGAGGAGATACCGGCGACGTTGTTGATCGTCGGCGGCGGCTACATCGGGATGGAACTCGGCACCGTGTACGCAACGCTCGGCAGTCAGGTGGTGGTGGTCGAGGCGCTGGACCACATTCTGGCCGGGGCGGACCCGGACTTGACGCAGCCGGTGATGCGGCGGGCGACGCAGGCGTTCCGCGAGATGCGGGTCAAGACGAAGGTGTTGAGCATGGCCACGGCCGGCAAGCAGATCAAAGTGGTGTCCGAGACCGCCGGGCAGAAGCGCGAGGAGTTGTATGACCGGGTGTTGGTGGCGGTGGGACGCGCGCCGAATTGCGACGATCTCGGCCTGGAAAACACGAAAGTTCAACGCGACGAGAAAGGCTACATCAAGGTCAACGAACATCAGCAGACCGCCGACCCGGCCATTTATGCGATTGGCGACATCGTGGGCGGGGCGTTGCTGGCGCACAAGGCGGCCCGCGAAGCGCGCGTGGCGGTCGAGGTCATTGCCGGTGAGGGCGAGGCGGTGATTGAGGATTACATCATTCCGGCGGTGGTGTTCACGGATCCTGAAGTGGCGTGGTGCGGGTTGACGGAGGCCGAGGCGCGGGCGAAGGGCGTGAAGTTTGCGGTGGCGAAGTTCCCGTGGACGGCGTCGGGCCGGGCGTTGAGCACGGATCACACGGATGGCGTGACGAAGTTGCTGGTGGATCCCGAAACGGAACGGATTATCGGGATGGGCATTTGCGGGGCGGGTGCCGGGGAGTTGATTGGCGAGGGCGTGTTGGCCATCGAGATGGGGGCGACGGCGCTCGATCTGGCGGCGACGATTCATCCGCATCCGACGTTGTCGGAGACGTTGATGGAAGCAGCGGAATCCTTTTACGGTTACGCGACGCACACCATCGCCCGGAAACGCGATTAAGGTTTCGCAAGGGAGCTTTCGCCGGGGTCACGTCCCTACAATCAACAATTGAGCTATGAGAAGACGGAGAAAAGCCGGTAGTTGCTCTTACTTTTCTTGCGACAAAAGTCGGTCGTCAGTGTCAATACGCAGGATTGCCCCTTTCCACGGGATTGGGGGTAATGGGGAGTTGACGGATCAAGGGGTGTTGATAAAGGTGAGTTGTCCGCAAGAAATCAGGGGGCGAAGGGGACCAGAATTCGGATGTTGGAAGGTAAATAAAATGAACGCAAAACAATGGATTGTTGAATGTAGGGATGTGACCCTGCGAAGCCACTGCGAAGCCACACACGAAGCCGCGCACTCTGGAAACTAGCGCAAGTTTGAACTGGAATTGAGAGATGATACGGAAATTTAGTGGATTGTTGGGTGTGCTAATTATTGGCTGTTTTTGTCACACAGCCAAATACGAGTTGGTAAGGGGATGGCACGATGGAACGAATGATGTCTATGAGGTTGAAGTTGAACACTGGTTCGCGGGTGATGTCAGACCGGGACATCGAGTTCTAATCCCAGATGTACGCTTCGTTGAGAAAAATGAACGGTTCATTTCTGGGAGGGCTTTCTGGCGGTACAGAGATGGTTTCTATTCCGGCACAAATGGCCTTCCAAAGACGAATGAGTTTTGGTTTGTCTTAGACAAATGTAGAGATTTTCCGAAATGCTACGCCTTTACTTCGACAAACTATCATGAGTGGGCAGCATGGTGTGCCTCGAACAACGCGCCAACCAATTTGGTGGATGTTAACCACTACCGCGAAACTGCACCGTTATACAGTGGCGGAGGTCCCCGACTCTAATCCCGAATGGCAAGTCGCAAAGCCAACAGCTTCGGGTCACGTTCCTACAATCAACAATTGTAGTGGCTTCGCAGGGTCACATCCCTACATTCAACATTTGAGCAATGAGTCAATGTCGCCGGGGTCAACGCACCACACTCCACGGGAAGCAACGGGGGCACATCTGATTTTTCGACATTTGGAATGTGAAACTGACGAGGGGAAGCGATGAGATAAAGCCGGATACCTAGACCGGTTGCCATAATTCCTTTCCGATAATGTGCCGTGGGTAGGGCGCGGTGGCTCACCGCGCCGCCGCAGTTTTCTGGGCAATTCTGCGGCGGGCTGGACCAGCCCGCCCGACCATTGCGGAAATGACTTTTGGCAATCGGTCTAGTACTACGAGGTATCGCTCCAAAATTATCGCCGGCGTCAGTTCTCCACTCTTGACGGAATGAATACTGACTGGTAGCGGCCAAGTCGGCAGCTTTTTCGTTGAACCCCTGCCCGACTGCCGGTACAACTCCCGGCATGACTCGTGTCATCCAATTCGGCCTCGGCGCCATCGGCCGCGCCAGCGCCGCCGTCATGTAGGCCACGATGTACGGCTGGGAAATGGTTTGGCCTTTGCCGATGGGCAACGGCCGGTCGCTGTAGGCCAGTGGCCGCCAGCGCGCGGGCACGAACTCGTGGCGCGGCACCTTTTGCATCGCGGCCACGACGGCGCGGTTGGTCACGCCCCGGTCGATGATTTGTTCCTGCACCATGCGCATCCGCAGCTCCCGGTCATCGCCCGTGCACCCGGCCGCGGCCATGATCAGCAACCACAACCAGTTTCTAGGTGCCGTTCCACCCATTGGACGGTTTGCTCCAGCAACGGCGCCGCCATCATCGCGCTGATGTGGCCGTGCCGGGGCCGCCAGAGCACCGGCTGGCCCCACGCCTGCCAGAGTTCCTCCAGTGAATCAATCGGCGCAAACAAATCGTGCTCGGAGGCGATGATCAACACGTTGGCGACCGGCACGCGCGGCCGGTGACTGATCAGGTTCAGCGGTTCGAGCCGCACCGCCCGGCCGCCGAGGCTGCGGCGGAGCGGCGCGCAAAAATCGAGTTCGTGGATGACCCGGTCCATCCGCGCCACCGGGGTCATCAACACTGCGGCGCTGAGACGCGGCTCGTGGCAGGCCAACAGCCCGGCCAGCCAACCGCCGAGCGAGATGCCCCACACGCCGATGCGCCGGCAACCTTGCGCGTTGAGCCACGCGATCAAGGCGCGGGCGTCGGCGAGCGCCTGATGCGCGGCCGAAGCGACGTGCAGGAGGTTGTTGGAGATGAAATTGTTGGGGGCGCCGCGTCCGCGCGGTTTGCGTTGGGAGTGATACGGCAGCTCGAACATCACGGCGTTCAGCCCGGCCGCGTTGAGCCGGCGGGCGAGAAAGGGAAACAAGGTCCGGTAGCCCAGCTCGGCGTTCCAGCCGTGGAGGAGGACGACCGTGGGCCGGGCCGTCCAGTCGCGGCTGACCGGGTAGAACCGGCCGTGGACGGTGTTGTTGCGCGTCCACGGCGAGCGCACGGCGGAAGTGAATTGAAAGTTGCGCCGGTGGGTGAACCGCCAATCGGTCGGCGTGCCGGCAAAGTCGGCGAAGAAACTCGCGTCGTGCAACAGCGCCTCGGCTTCGGCGGCCTGGGCGGCCGGGGCGCGCCGATGCACACTGAGTCCGGCCAGTCGGATCGAAACCCAATCGAGCGGTTGGGTGAGTGTCTTGTGCACGAGGCAATGTAGCCGGTCCGTCGCGGGGCTGCAAAAGCGGCTCGCCAACGCGAGGCCGGTGGGGTATGGTGCGCGGCCAGCGATGGGCACCAGGTACGGATCAGGACCGGGGAAGTTTCCGGATACGCGGCCATTGTACGAGCGCGTTCAGGAATGGTTTTTCCAGTTTGAGGTGGGCGCGGGCGTGCAGTGGTTCCGCTTGGGGCTTTTTGCGTTGCTCGTGGTGGCGGTTGTGGTGATTTACACCGGCGCGCGTTTTTTCGGTCTGCGCGACGCCGAGGCGATGAACCTCGGTCAGTTGGGTCGCAATCTGTGGCAGCGCCACAGCTACGTGACGCAGCACATCCGGCCCGCGGCGCTGGCGCATCTCGCGGCGGTGGGGCGGCCCCCGCTGCGGGCCGACGGGACCCAGCCGGAGTTGTGGACGCCGCCGGTGTACCCGGCCGTGCTGGCGGGGGTGTTCCAACTGGCCCAACCGGATTTTGCGAAGAGCGGCCGGGCGTCGAATGTGGACCGGATCCTGACGGGGGTCGCGTGGGTGTTTTTCCTGGTGGGCCTGCTGTTGACGTATCTGCTGGCGCGTGCGTTGTTTGACCAGCGGGTGGCGGCGTTGAGCGCGTTTTTGTATCTGCTGTGCGACCCGTTGCTGGACGCGGCCCTGGCCGGGCTGCCGCTGCATTTCCTGATGGTGTTGTTCCTGGCGGTGGTGTACGGCGTGTACCAGGCCGAGCAATGGCAGGCCGCCGGCAAAGGCGGGGGATGGGTGACCGGCGCGTTGGCGGTCAGCGCGGTGACGGTGGCTGTGGGGACGTTGACCCGGTATGCGTTCGCGGCGGTGCTGGTGCCGCTGGTCGGGTACGTCAGCGCGGCGTTTCCCAAGAGCCGGTGGCGGGCGGGAATGTGTCTGGCGGTGTTTGTGCTGGCGCTGGCCCCGTGGGGGGCGCGGAACTGGCGGGTGTCGCGGACGTTTTGGGGGCTGGCCACCTACGACCTGTACGAGGAGACCGGTCTCGGCACGCGCCGCGAAATCCGGGCCGGCCAGTTGCAACGGTCGTATCCGCCCCGCGCGGAGGACTTTTGGGCGCGGCGGGTGGTGCGCAAGGCGTTGCTCAATCTGCGGACGATGTATGAACGCGCGTTCAAGGATGTCGGCGCCAACTATCTGATCGCGTTTTTTCTCGCGGGATTGCTGCACCGGTTCCGGCGGGAGGAAATCTCCCGGCTGCGGTGGTTCGTGTTCTGGAGCATGCTGGCGGCGCTCGTGGCGCTCAGCGTGGAAACCTCGACCCGGTGGAACTTTCTCAACGTCTTTCTGCCGGTGGTGATCATCTACGCGGCAGCGTATTTCCTGGTGGCGTTCGAGCGGCTGCAATTGCGGACCCGGCTGTGGCGGTACGGAATCACGGGGTTGTTTGTCGGCTTGAACGCCCTGCCGCTGGCGCTGACGTTGCTGCCTCCGATCCGGACCTTGCCGTATCCGCCGTACGACAGCCGGATTCTGGCCGAAATCCAGCGGATGTTCCGGCCCGACGAAATGCTGGCCAGCGACATTCCGTGGGCCGTGGCGTGGTACGCTGACCGGTCGTGTCTGTGGGTGCCCAACACGCGCGAGGAGTTCATCACGATCAACGACAACGTGCGCCTGGTGGCCGGCGTCTATCTGACGCAGGAAACGTTTCTCGGGCTGAGCGGTCAGCAATTGGCCGCCGACGCGCTGCCGTTTTGGGCGCAGTTGTTCCGCGGCATGCCGGCGGATTTCCCGTTGCCGGTGGTCTACGAAATGGCACCCCAGCAGGCGCAAATCCTGATCAGCAATCGCCGCCGGTAGGCGGTTTGACAGTGGGCCGGCCATCCCGCAATATTGAGCCTCGGACCGATGAACATGCCCGAAACGAGAACCGCGCCGAGCCTCCGCACGCGCTGGCGTGAGGCCGACGCGGAAACAAAACGCCGGTGGGCGTTGGTGCTCGCCACCGCCGGGCTGATCTTCTACGCGTTTTTCATCTACAAGTCGTGCGCGTTTCAAACCGTCCCGGTCTCGCTGTTTGGCTGGTTGTGGATTTTTTGGAGCCGGTCGGCGGAGTACGCCCATGGGTATCTGGTGCCGGCGGTCGCCGTGGGCGTGGCCATCTGGAAGTACCGGACCCGGCTGCGAACCATTCCCCCCCAAACGTCCTACGCCGGGTTGATTATCATCATCGTGGCCATGTTGCTGTTTGCGGCCGGCGTCAAAGGCGCCGTCCCGCGGTTGGTGGCCGCGGCGTTTGTGGTGCTGATGTTCGGGATGGTGTTGTACCTGGGCGGGTGGCCCTGGGCGAAGGAATTGTGGTTTCCGTGCGCCTTTTTGGTGTTCATGATCCCGCTGAACTTTCTCGATCCGTACGTGACTTTTCCGTTGCGGCTGTTCGTGGCGAAATTTGCCACGTTTCTGCTCAATCTCCTGGGGCTGGGCGTGTACCGGCAGGGCACGGGCATCTATTCGCAACTCAACCGGTTCGCGCCGCTGGATGTGGCCGACCCGTGCAGCGGCATCCGGTCGCTGGTGGCGTTGATGGCGCTGACCTCGTTGTACGGCTACGTCACCATGGACCAGACGTGGAAGAAATGGTTGTTGTTCTTGTCGAGCGCGCTGCTGGCGGTCATCGGCAACCTGGCCCGCATCGCCACGGTCGCGCTGGTCGCGCAGGGTTTTGGCGAAGACTGGGCGATGACGATTTACCACGATTACTCCGGCTACATCGTGTTCAGCCTGGCGATACTCTGCATGATCGCGCTCGGCACCGCGCTCAACACCCACTACCGGGAGATCCTCCACCGCTGGGTCCATGAAGAAGTGCCGTTGCCGGCCCCCGCGTCCCGCCGTGAAACCACCGCTCGAAGACACCGCCGCTGACATCCTCGGCAAAGCCCAACGCGGGTTGCGGTTGCCGGGCGAAACCGATCCTGTCCGCCTCGGCCTGAATCCGGTCGCCCTGCGCGCCATCGCCGCCAACCAGTGGTACCCCCGCGATCCCGGCCCGATTCCCGGCCTCGCCTGTTTCCGCACGGCATTCGGAGACATGCTTGTCAACAGCTACGTCGTGTTCGACCCGCAGACCAAGGACGCTGCCGCGTTCGATACCGGCGCGGACTGCTCCGGGATGCTGGCGTTGCCGGTGCGGCTTCGGCACATCTTCCTGACCCACGCCCACGCCGACCACATCGCGGACCTGGCCCGGCTCAAAGCCCGCACCGGCGCGACCGCCTTCAGCAGCAGCCGCGAACCGGTGCCCGACACCCTGCCGTTCCCGGAGGGCCGGGAGTTCCGCATCGGCACCCTGCGCGTCGAGACCCGCCGCACGAGCGGTC
>Ga0207433_10011491_pt1 | contig 13482 bp, 8 predicted proteins | sample YelNatPaOPGAMG01_FD_187559 | JGI IMG/M metagenome (GOLD analysis project Ga0207433, IMG submission 187559) | Hot spring thermophilic microbial communities from Obsidian Pool, Yellowstone National Park, USA - OP-RAMG-01 (SPAdes) (version 3) | ecosystem: Environmental > Aquatic > Thermal springs >... | reverse complement strand
ATAAGGAGCCACCATCCCACCCATTCCGTCACCGCGATAGGCCGCCTGGCGCAGATCGTAACCGAAGGACATGAGAAAGTGAATCCTTTCGGTCGAGGATCGGCGCTATACAAGCTGCTCCAGGCTAACACGAAGATATTGCAACTCGGCACTACCCACACCACCAACTCGATGATCCACGTCGCCGAGGAGGTCGCGGGGGTCCCCTACCTCGAACGCACCAGAAATGTCGGCATTAGAATGCCTAACGGCGAAGTCATCTATAAATGGATCCGTAGGCCCGGATGCAGCCGCGGCTTTAACGCAATCGAAGAACCGCTTCAAGAGAAAGGCGCGATCAGGCAGGTTAAGATCGGCGATTGCACTGCCAGGCTTATGACTGCACGCGCGGTTGTGGATGCAGCTATAGAGCTCTTGAAATCCGACATCGAAGCGCTGCTCTGCGACATCCCCGACTGCGGCTCCTGCGCCGAATCCAGAGCAATGATTGCCGCCGTGGAATCAGAAGAAGCCGAAAAGGAAATCATCGAGCTCGCCGAAGAAGAAGAGCGCTTGCGCAGGCGGATAGAGAAGCGGCTCGAGGGTGATGTGAGCTATTTCGAGCCGGATGGAACCGAAAACCTCGACAATTGAACCGTTTCACATTGACAATCGCCGGGTTGTGAGGTAATCTGCAAATAGTAAGCAAGCTATTTAACATAGAGGAATACTGTGAACAGATTTTACATCTCCCGCGCGCTCGCAATCGCAATCATACTTATCTTCAGCGCCGCATTCCCGGTAATCGGACAGACACTTCCCGCGGATGGAAGCTGGCAGGAGCTAAGCCCCGCTCCTCAATCAAACACATTAAGATCGATCTACTTCACAACATCAAGCGTTGGATGGGCGGCAGGTGACTCAGGCACGATCATCAAGACTTCCGACGGCGGCGCCACCTGGTCACAGCAAACCTCCGGCACGACGAATAATCTCAACTGCATCAGATTCGTGGATTCCAACACCGGATGGGCAGCCGGCAAGAGCGGCGTCATTCTCAAAACGACCAACGGCGGTAGTACCTGGTCTCCCCAAAGTTCCGGCGTTGCTGATACCATCACATCCATCTATGGCGTAAGCACGAGCGTATGCTACGCGACAGCGGGCAGCGCGGTCCTTAAAACAACGGATGGAGGAGCTACCTGGATAGCTCTGGATACCGGAGCAGGCAGGGAACTCCGGTCTATCAGCTTCTTAGGCTCCAGCGCCGGATGGGCTGCGGGTGATGGAATCATACTCAAGACAACCAATGGTGGGATCACATGGCAGGCATGTACCCTGCCCTCTGGCTGTTCGGCTGTGCTGAGAAGCATCTACTTCCTCGATACAAGCGACGGCTGGGCTGCGGGTGACGGTGGAATCATACTCCGCACCATCGACGGCGGAACCACCTGGACAAGCAAACCCTCCACAACCACCAGCGACCTCTATGCAATACGTTTTGTATCATGGAACACCGGCTGGGCGGTTGGTGATAACGGCACGATCCTGAAATCTACCGACACGGGACTGACCTGGCTACCACAGGTCTCCGGCACAAGCGACGCCTTATACGCAGTCCATCCCATCGATACCTATACGTGCTGGGCAGCCGGATATCTGGGCGAGATGCTGCGGACATCGACCGGGGGGATGCCCGGATGTGTTGCATCGAAGCTGATGTCAAGCGGTAAGACCGTGGACTTCGGCAACCTTGTGGTAACCGCGAAACTCCCCGGCTGCATCTACGCCGAGCACCCCAACCGCACCGCGGGTATACGCGTCAACACCTCAGATACAACCGTAAACGTCGGCGACCTGATCTACATTCGCGGAACTACTACCGCATCGGGCGCCGAGCGCGCCATCAACGCTACTTCGATCAGTATAATAACCCACAACTCCAGCGTGCCGGCGCCGCTCGGGATGGCTAATAAATCAGTCGGAGGCGGAAAGCTCGGATATCAGAGCAGCATCAGAGCTTATAGGACCTTACCGGATGGAACACTGAGCTCGACGCTGTGGCAGGCGACTGGACTCAATAATACCGGGCTGCTCGTGCGCACATGGGGCTTGATAACTCCTGTCGATTACTCCACATTCAGCATCAACGACGGCTTTGGCCTGGATGTAAAATGCATTCTTCCCTCTGGGATGAGCCTCGACCCGAGCTGGAGCCATGCTACGGTCACGGGGATAAGCTCCTGCGAACAATCCGGCAGCGAGATAAGACCCGTTATCCTGGTCACGCAGATCAACGGGCTCTTAGACCCCAGCATCAAATTCGACCAATCGCCATTCGGTGTGAACTTCCTGAAATGGGAATTTATGAAGAGCAACCCCAACTTCATCAATGAACTTACAAACCGCATTAAGGTGATGAAAGCGGCGGGAGTCTACTGGGACCGCGACGGGATCGGACGAGATACAGTGAACCCGTCCAAGGACGGTCAGACCTGGGACTGGAACTTCACCGACCAGGTTGTAAACCTTTGCCAAAGCAACGGCATTAATCTAATACCAATACTCTCCACGCCGAATACCTCGGCGCCACTCGATGCTGCCAGCCGCGCGATTTTCGCAAACTACATCTACGCCGTCGTCAACCGCTACAAGGGCTCCATCAAAACCTGGGAAATATGGAACGAACCCAACGACACGACTTTCTGGAGCAACCCCAACGTCGCGGCATACACGCTGATGCTGATCGAGGCTTATAAAGCCGCAAAGAGAGCAGACCCCACATGCATGGTGATAGCGGGTGGAGTGGTCGGAATAGGGCTGGATTGGTGGAAGGGCATACACGACAACGGCGGATGGGACTACTGCGATGGGGTAGCTATCCACCCCTACGCCCAGGCTCCGAACCCCATCCAGCAGCGCCTCGACCTGTGCTTGCGTAATGTGAACAACTTCATCGCCGGCTATGAGAAACCCAAGCCGGTATGGATTACCGAAGCAGGATGGAAAACCGGCAGTTCGACCACCGAAGAGATGCAGGCCGTAAGCGTCTTCCAGACCTATGTTATCTGCATGGCGAATAAGATCCAGAACTTCGACTACTTCTGCATGGATAATTACGACAACTGGGGCCTGATACGGGATGTGAACACGATCCCCTACCCCTGCAACCCGAAGTCGTCATATACGGCTTTGAAGCTCCTCACCCAGGCTCTGGGATCACCGGGACCCGCGGCAGCTTTCGACGGCTACCTGCAAATGCCCGCGAACGTGGCCTGCTATGTCTTCCGCAAGCCGGGGACATCTCGCGTCCTCATTCTCTGGAATAACGACGGCTTGACGCGAACAATACAACTCCCGCAGACCAGCGGTCTTACCGCGATCGACATCCTCAACAGGCCGGTCACGATCACCAATGGAGCACTCACTCTCGGGGCAGATCCAATTATCGTGACAGGCGCCGACGCGACATTGATCGGCACAGTAAGCACGAGCTATAACCCGCATATCATCGCCAAGGGCACGAATATAATCTTCAACGGCACGCTCGACTGTACACCGCCAAGCAACCCCGGTAACTGGTCGGTAGGTCGCTTCAACACCCCGGGCAACACCGGCACATGCGCTTCCTCGACCGCGGGACGAAACGGCTCGACATGCGTCTCCGTCACCGGATCGACCGGTCAGGGAGCATGGTCGAGCGCGGTGGTCCCGGTCGAACCGGGTAAAAGTTACAGAATAAGCGGATGGGTCAAAACAAATAAAGCGACCGGCACTAATTGCATCTCGATAGCCTGGTACGCCGGAAACATGTTCACATGGCGAGGTGAAAGCCGCACCCAATCGCTCACGGGAACAAACGACTGGACTTACGTCACCGCATCCGGCACCGCCGGCCCCGACACCGCATTCATCCATGTTTTCCTTGAAAGCGACAACAACACCGGCACAACCTGGTTTGATGACGTATCGGTAGTTGAGGAATAACGATCACGTTAAGCCGTATAAGTGTTCATATTAGCATCAACGACTAGCAAAGCGCTTTGGAGCCCGGCGCTTTATCTGGCTTACAATCTATAGCCAGACCAACATTACCATTACATATCTATAAGTAAGATAACCGATAGCGCGGTCTGCGAAGGTAGCTGCTATCAATCAATCCGTGCTTCGACTCTCGCAGCCCCAGGCTACTGTCGTCCAGGGGATACGGCCACCATAGCTGGATCAATATTGATAGCCAGGACAGGCCTACTCAGCACTATCGGCTATCTCTATGGTACCTGTGCCAGAAAAGACCTTCCATGAAAGCCTATCCAACATTCAAATCTTAAAATTAAGAATTATTCCGTTCCCTTTTGCTTAACTATCAAAGCCAAGAGTCTCCCGCTACAGCTCCCCCTGATGCCTTAGATTATCTCGAACCTCCTGCGCCTCCGCGCTTTGAGGAGCGATCTCAAGGACCCTGTCCCATACCTCTTTTGCCTTTTCGAACTCCGCTTTCTCACTATACATATAACCGAGGGACAAAAGCGCCGTAAGGTCATTCGGATCTATCGACAGGGCTTTGTTATACTCCACCAAAGCTTCGTCATCGCGCTCGAGCTCATCGTAGGCTACGGCAAGGTTGCTGTGATATGATGCATTACCTGGGTCCAGGGAAACCGCTATTTCAAATTCGCTGATTGCGGCCTCTATGTCATCATTATCAAAAAGCTCCCGGCCTTTCGCGTTATGCTCCTCGGCGGCCGAGTTAGATGTGAGCGATGATGTCACGGCAGGAGCAGGCGCCGCAGCCGGCGCCGGGGTAACTACGGGCTGTGCCTCCGGTTCATCTTGTGATGTCCGCCGAGTTTCTTTCAACTGCTGCAATCTTCGCATTGACGCCTGCGTCGATCTCGGGTTTATCTGATCGGACCCGATCCGTCGACCACAGCTTGCGCAATACTTCCATTCCGGCTGAATCCGCGTGCCGCACTCCATACACTGCGGATGCAGGTAAGTGCCGCAATCCGGGCAGAAAATCATCCAGAACCGCACCCGCTTTCCGCAGGTCGGGCACTGGGGCGGAAACTCCAGCATCGCTACACCGCAATTGCAGCAATATGCGGAACCGAACGGAGTCGCACCGCCACAGCCCGCGCATATCGCCGATATCTGAGCCCCACACTGCTGGCAGAAAGCGACGCCCTGCTCGATCTTTGCTCCACATTTCGAACAGGTTCCCGCGCCGAACTGGCTCGATATCCCCGCCACCCGTGGTGACTGTGCTGCCTCTGCATCCGATTCCGGCGGTTTCAATGTGCCCGCGAGATAATCCGCCGCAGCTTTGAACTTATCCGATTCATAGGATGGAAAATAGACCCTCACGCTGTCCTGCTCGGTGACCGGTTCGGTAAGATTCAATTCGATATAGCCACCCACTCCGGACGAAATCGCCGCGGCGCCGGTCACCTTGGCAAGTGGATAACCGAAGATATCGCAGACCGTATTCAGCCCGGCTCCACGATCGCGAATGATAATCGCGCGCCTGTCGGTAACTACGAACGCCTCGCCGAAGCTCCCCGGCAGCGATATGATAGTCGCCTCCCCCGGCAGCATCTGCTTACCAAGATCGTTCTGTAAGCCCATCGGGAGTTCGTGTTTGAGATCTGCTAATGAAGCCAAATTAGTCACCTCGGTGTATATGTCTGCCAGCCATAAAATATTCTGGTTGGAAGTTATGAGGTACAGTTCTCGGTATGGTGGAGAAATCCTGCAATTTCATACCCTATCCTTTCGATCCTCATCGATAACTTGCACTATTCTTTCAGTAGTCAATCCGGGAACCCTGGCTTCCTCCACTGCGTAACAACAACCTGCTCCCCTGCTTTTACACTTTCGATACTGCTTAAAGTCCAGCCTTCGATTTAGCAATTGCAGTTCTCACCTACATGTACCTCCTGACCACTCCTCGTGACTATTACAGTCATTTCACCTCATTATATCAAGCATAGCATAAACTATACCCCCACAAACAAACCAAGCCGGCAGCGCAGCGCGCCACCGGCTTGTAAATTGATTGGCTATCAGCCGAAAGCTGACAGCTGATAGCTAAAAAGCTAATTCTTCGCCGCAGCCTCTTCGGCTTGCTCGGCTTCGAACTGAGGCGGGCAGAGCGGGAGTTCGAAGATGAACTGCGAGCCCTTTCCGACTTCGCTCTCGACCCATATCTTGCCGCCGTGAGCCTCCACGAAGTGCTTGACCAGGTAAAGACCGATACCCGTTCCACCTACCTTGCGGGTGTCGCGATTATCGACGCGGTGGAAGCGATCGAACACCTTGCCCAGGTGCTCCTGAGGAATACCCATACCCTCGTCCTCGATCGACATGCGAATCTTCCCGTCGAGCTTGCGTCCGCGCACCATAACTGTGCCGCCGTTCGGGGAATATTTAATCGCGTTGTTGGTGAGGTTCGTGAGTATCTGGACGAACTTATCTTCGTCGGCAACAATCGTCGGCATTTCATCGTCAAGGTCGGATTCGATCTTGTGCTTCTCCGTATACGATCTCTGGACCGTGACCACTCTGTCTACGGCGTCCTCGACCTTCACCGGGACCGGGTTCAGATCGAGAGCGCGTCCGGCTTCGATCCTCGATACGTTCAGAAGGTCGCTGATGAGTCGGGTCAGACGGTCGCATTCCTGGTCGATGATGGTATAAAACTCGTGGACGGTATCTTTATCGTAGAACCCCTCGGTATCCTGCAGAAGGGTGGAGATGAAGCCCTTGATCGATGTCAGAGGAGTCCTGAGCTCGTGAGACACCGTGGAAACGAACGCAGTCTTCATTCGCTCGATGCTTCTGATTTCGGTGATGTCGTTAAAGATCGCGACCACACCGATTCCACTTCCGTCCTCGCCCTTTACCAGAGCGGTCTGCACCTGATATATCCGCTCATCATCAGAATTATCGGGGGCGGGAAGCGAGACTTCTTCTTGAATCTCGGCGCTCTCATCGAGAGCCTTTTTGAGCACTCCCTGGATCGATTCGTCGGAGATAACGCTCGTGTAATCGCCCGAGAGCCTTTCGTTCTGGTCGATATTGAGCATGGTGCGCGCGGAGGAGTTCATCTGCATGATCCTGCCGGTGTTCGCCACCATGATTATGCCCGCGTAGACGCTCTCGATGACGTGCTCGAGTTCTTCCTTCTCCTGGATGACCTCGCGATACATCTGAGCGCTCGCAACGACCGATGCCAAGTTGTGAGCGTATCGGCTTAAGAGGTTGACGTCTTCCTGGATAAATACATTGCCGAAGCGCTTGTTGAAAACCCAGAGAACACCGATAACCCTGCGCTCGAGCACCTTGTTCGTGTCCTCGTCGCGCTTTTCCACTATGAGCGGAACGCACACGCCGTTGGCTATTTTAAGCAGGGCGACATTTTCGCGAATGGTGCGGGGGTCATTGACCGCATCGTAGAGGATGACGGGTTTCTGCTCGCGAAATACCGCGCCGGATATGCCTTGCGTGGCTGAGACACGTAACTGTCTCACTTCCTGGTCGGTAAGACCGAGGCCAGGTTTGGTGGCCTGCAATTCTCCCGAATCCTCATCGTAGAGCATGAAGACACACTTCTCAGCCTGCAGGATCGCACTGACCCTTACGACCATGCGCTTGAGCATCTCTTCGAGCTCGCCTAGTGATGTCGGGCCGGAAGATTGTGACTCGGATTCCTTGATCCGGTCTTCGAGGCGCTTATTGGCCTGTTCGAGAGCGGCAATGGCCATATTCTTTTCTTCGAGCTGCCGCTGCAGTTCTTCGACGGTTACTTGCGTGGACTTGGCGTCGGCGTCCAATTCGTATTACCTCGCTTAATAATGACAAAGAAAAAGGCGCAATCTCGATCGAAGACGGCGCCGGACCTAGTGAGATCAGAACTAGCCCATCCAGACTCGCTAACAGCCGGATTATAACACAGCCCCCGCCTCCGGGTCAAACCGGCAAAGGCCGCGGAGGACAGTCTGATCGCAAAGGGATTTAATCGCGAAAACACGAAAGGGCGAAAGCACGAAAAGGGAACAGGGAATAGGTAACAGAAGGGATAGTCCGTGAAGACGGACTTGGCGTAGTTATAGCCGCGATTTTATCGCAGGAGATACGGACTGACTCCCTAATCACTACTCAATCTAAAATTCTCCATTCTCTGCTTTCGAGATTAAATTCCCTTTGATTTGACTACCGCAATTCCGCGCAGGTTCCAAGCTTGTTTGCTGGTATCAGGTATTAATAGATGACGAGGTTCATTTGCCGCTATGCGTGAGGTTATGTTATAATCGAGCGGCGATATAATGAAAACAATTGGAGGATGGTCTACTTAATGGATACCAGTGATTTCAGAAATGGGCTCTCCATTATCGTGGATAACGACATCTTTACTATAGTCGAATTCCAGCATGTAAAGCCCGGGAAAGGTGGCGCTTTCGTAAGAAGCAAGCTCAAGAACGTCAGGACCGGAGGCACGATCGAAAAGACCTGGCGTGCCGGTGAGAAGATGGATCAGGCGATCCTCGACCGCTACCCGCTGCAGTTCAGCTACGAGCAGGACGGCGAATACTATTTCATGGACACCGAGTCTTATGAAATCAGTCCAGTTCCCAAGGAAAAGATCGGTGACGGCGTAAAATACCTTAAGGAAGGGCTCGAAGTGACGGCGCTCGCTCACAAAGAGGAAATCATCAATATCGAGCTGCCGTTTACCATCGAAGCCGAAATAGCCGATACCGAACCCGGAGAGAAGGGCAATACGGCTTCGGGTGGAAGCAAACCCGCGACCCTCGAGACCGGCGCCGTAATTCAGGTCCCATTCTTTATTAATATAGGCGACAAGGTAAAGGTAGACACCCGCACCGATGCTTATCTTGAAAGAGTGAAGGACTGAAGCAGATCAGGTTTTGCATATACCATAACGGTATGAACGGGAACTCTCGGCTGAGCAGTTCAGTAGAATAGGCATCGGCATGATGTCGACGCATGAGGCAAGGTCCGCATAAGGTGGCGGCCGGGCACGCGGCGATTCTGGCAGGAATATCCTACAAGAAGGGGTTGTTCCTTATGAGACTTAGCGCACGCAGGCGGAGCCAGTTCATCGGTTTTCTTGCAACTATCTCCGGGATTGGGATGAAGTATGGGATTCCACTCACGCTTCTCTCGATAGTGTATCTGCTGTTCGTGATTTTCGGCCCTCATCTGCGTAGTATGCCGAAGATGACCCCGCAGAACCTTGCTTACCTGGAGCACAGTGTGTCGGTTGCCAGGACGCTGCTGATTGCTTCATCGATTGCTGCTGTTCTTGGGCTTATCATTCGCTTCTTTTATGAAGAGGTGCTCGGGCAGGGTTTGGCGCTGCTGGGCGGGCTGTTCTTTTTCTTCACGCCGGCGATTTTGGGCGACCTTACGATGGGAGCATTCAAAACGAATCCCATCTACCAGTCGATAATAAACACTTTCGGTATGTTCGGTCTGATCTGTCTGCTGCCGGGGGTAGACCTTATAATGCGCGACGCAGCCATGCGCATCTGGAACGGCATCAATCTCCAGAAGATCATGGAGCGCGGCTGGGGCGATGAGCAGGAACGTGTAAAGAAGTTCCGCAAGCCGAAGATGTATGCGAAATGCTGGGATATGGCTTTCTGCCGCGATTTTGTTCGCAACGTATGCCCGGCGTGGAAAAAGAAAAAGCCTTGCTGGCGCCTTAAGAGCGGATGTTACTGCGATGAGGGGACCGTCATGCGCGCGCTTACCGTTGAAGGTAAAGATAACCCGCATCTGCGTGGAATCCTTCACAGCCTCGGGCTGGATAAAGCTCGCAGCGATGGACTGAGCGGCGCCCAGAAAAGAGCGCGCTGCCGCCGATGCAGCATTTACGCGGAGCACCAAAGGCAAAAATACCGGCTGAGCAGCCCGATGATGTTCCCTGCGGTGGGGCTCCTGTTTTTAGTATTCTATAACCAGATTTCGACATGGATCGGTGTTGTTCTCGAACGAGCAGATCACTTTATGAGCTTCCTGGCATATCAACCCGGAACGGTATATTCATTCGCACACGAAAAAAACATACTGACCATTCTCACGCTTGTCTGGCTTGGTATCATGATACTGAGCTACGCGCTGAGGGGCTTGGAATATCTAATATTTGAGATGCAGGTCTAACGATGGATGTTGGCAAAATAGAAGAACTGATTAAGGTGCTGGAAGGCTCGCGGACCGAAGAGATAGCGGTCCGTAAGGGTGATTTCACCATCCAGATAAAAAAGGGTCATAAGCCCGCTCCGGTTCAAACAGCGCATGTAAAACCAACGGGCAAAAGCAGCCCAAGGGCCGATGTTACGCCTGTGGAACCTGATGATGAGCTTATCCTTGCCCCTATGGTGGGGATATTTCACGTTGTTGATGGAATTGCGCGAGTTGGCGCAAATGTAAATAAGGGACAGGTCGTCGGGACTATCGAATCGATGAAACTCCTGAATGACGTTGTCTCGAATGTCTCTGGAACAATCAAGGAAGTATTGGTAGAAGAGGGCACACCCGTGGAATACGGGCAGCCCCTTTGCAGGATAGAACCAGATTAGGTGAGACTATGAAACTTAACAATCGTGGAAACTGGACACTGATAGGAATGTTGGTGGCAGTGGTGATTGTAGTTGGAGCCGCGGCATGGTATTTCGGCTCGGGCGGAACCGCTACTCCATCGACTGTGAAGCAGAACAGCAGTCTGCTCGATACCAAGAGCCAGAAGAACACAGTGTTCGGCAAGGCAATCGACACCGGCAAGGCTACCGACTGCTCCGAGAGACTCAGGCAGATAAGAATGGGCATCGAGCAGTATAAGGCGACAGGCGCGAACGAGCAGAACCCACCCACCCTGAAAGATATCGGTCTGGGTGTGAATCCGGACTATTTCCAATGCCCGGTCTCGAACAAGCCCTACACCTACGATCCGGCAACCGGCACGGTCCATTGCCCAACGCACACGAATTTCTAAGCTGGCAGCTATCAGGCTATTACAGGTAGTTTTTATCATAATAGGCAGTAAGTACTATCATTGCAGCAAGTAGTGTCATTCTCGCCTTCGCGGGAATGACAGGTTATACCACTGCAGATGAAAAGATGTGCGGGTTACAAAACCGCTTATGCTTGGTCCGGGATTGCAAATCCCGACCATCGGTAGTACTGGTAGCTGTGATAATGAATACTACCGATGATATCACTGATAGCTGACGGTTGAAAGCTGATAGTTAAAAAGACAGCTCCATTCATCATTCTGAATTTCCCCAAAGGGGGTATCCGTTGTTTAAGAAGGTCCTGATCGCGAATCGCGGCGAGATAGCGATAAGAATAATCCGAGCCTGCAAGGAGATGAAGATTGCGACCGTAGCGATCTACTCCGAGGCAGATAGAGATTCGCTGCATGTGCGGATGGCGGATGAGGCGGTATGCGTGGGCCCTGCGCCCAATAAAGAAAGCTACCTCAATATGCCTAACATCATCTCCGCCGCGATCATCACCGGCGCCGAGGCGATCCACCCCGGTTACGCCTATTTCTCCGAGCAGCCGAGTTTCGCGGAGGCCTGCGAGGCCTGCAATCTCAAGTTCATCGGCCCCAGGGCGAGCGCGATCGAGCTTATGGGCGACAAAGCCCGCGCGAAGGAAACCGCGGCGAAAGCGGGAGTCCCTGTGATCCCGGGAAGCAAGGGCACGATCAGCAGCGAGCAGGAAGCCTTTAAGATAGCCTCGAAAATGGGGTATCCCATCCGTCTGAAGGCTACGGCCGGCGGCGGCGGACGCGGGATCAGGGTAGTCCAGGATGAGAGCGAACTCGCAAGCGCCCTTAAGATCGCGACCGCCGAAGCCGAATCGGCATTTGGTAACGGTGAGCTCTACATCGAAAAAGAAGTCGAGGATCCGAGGCATGTGGAGATCCAGATACTTGGCGATGAACACGGGCACTACATCCACCTCGGCGAGCGTGAGTGCTCCATACAGAGGCGCAATCAGAAGCTTATCGAAGAAGCTCCGTCGGCTGCCGTCACCCCCGCTATTCGCACAAAAATGGGTGAAGCTGCGATAAAGCTCGCCAAGGCTGTCGGTTACGCAAACGCCGGCACAGTCGAGTTCCTGCTCGATAGCAAGGGCGATTTCTACTTTATGGAGATGAACACCCGCGTGCAGGTCGAGCATCCAGTCACCGAGGCGGTTACGGGTGTGGATATCGTTAAGGAGCAGATAAGGATCGCGTCAGGCGAGCCGCTGGATATCACTCAAAAGGATGTAAAGATCGAAGGCCACGCTATCGAATGCAGAATCATAGCCGAAGATCCGGCAAACAATTTCTGCCCGTCCGTCGGCACGATCCAACACCTCGCGGCGCCTGGTGGAATCGGCGTAAGGCTCGATACACACATCTTCGCGGGCTATGAAATCCCACCATACTACGACGCAATGCTCGCAAAGCTGGTGGTATGGGGTATAGACCGCAACGAAGCCATATCCAGAATGCTGCGCTGCCTTTCCGAGTTCGAGATCGAAGGCGTAAAAACTAACATCGATTATCAGCAGCAAATTCTGACAAATCCGTATTTCCGAAAGGGCGAGATCACAACGGCATTCATCATGAGAAGGATGAATGGGAATAGTGGTTAATAGCTTTCTTTTAGCTGACAGCTTTCAGCTGTCAGCTATCGGTGATCTTCGAGGTAGCATTTATCATCACAGACAGTAAGTACTGTCCTGCAGCATATATTGTCATTGCAGCATATACTGTCATTCCCGTCTACTCTGTCATTCTCGCGAAGGCGGAAATCCAGAATGGTGAAATGTGGTACAGAGTGCTCCCTCCCCTGGGGGAGAGGAAATTGTCTGTGGCGTTATGCCACTGCAGATGAAAAGAGGGCAGGTTACAAACCTGCTTATATGGTCCGGAATTGCAAATCCCGACTACCGATGATGAAAGCTGACAGCTGATAGCTAAAATGAAAACAGCGAGAAGAGCGGCGAGGGAACTCGCCTTGAATATACTTTATCAGGTAGACGCAACGGGAGTGCCCTTCGAGGAAGCGCTCTCGACCGCGCTGGAATTCGCCGACCTTTCCAGCATCGAATCGAAAGACCCGGAAAAGGCCGCGGAAGCACGCGTCTATGCGAAAGTTCTCGCGACCGGCGCCAGAGACCATCGAAGAGAGCTCGATAAATACATAGCAGACCTTGCGGAAGGCTGGCCGCTCGACAGGCAGCCCGCGGTAGACCGCAATATCCTCCGCATAGCTATCTATGAGATCAAATATATCGATTCGGTACCGCCGGTGGTCGCTGTGGACGAAGCCGTAGAGCTCGCAAAGAAATACAGCACTGCCGAATCCGGCAAATTTGTAAATGGGGTGCTCGCAGGTTACCTGCGGCAGAGTAAGCCAAAAATGGAGGGTAAGGACATTGGCAGCAAAGATTCTCGACGGCGCAGCCGTCGCCAAG
>Ga0207433_10011489_pt1 | contig 13483 bp, 14 predicted proteins | sample YelNatPaOPGAMG01_FD_187559 | JGI IMG/M metagenome (GOLD analysis project Ga0207433, IMG submission 187559) | Hot spring thermophilic microbial communities from Obsidian Pool, Yellowstone National Park, USA - OP-RAMG-01 (SPAdes) (version 3) | ecosystem: Environmental > Aquatic > Thermal springs... | reverse complement strand
GATAAGGGCGAGGCCGCGAGATCTTCCGCTTGAGCCACTTGTACAGCAGCGTGCAGGCGCCTCCCGCAAGCAGCATGTGCACCACCGGAAGCAGGGCTTCGAGGCGGTAGAGTGCCAGCAGCAGAATCATCAGGCTGTACCAGAAAATTCCGTCTCCCAGACGGCTTACGGTTCTGAAAAGCCTGCGCACCCAGGCATACTGGCTGGCGTGGTTGAATCTCAGGCAAAGCGACAAGTCCAGATGGCTGATTTGTTTAATCGGCTGCATGTTCGATTCCTCCCGCTACACTCAGGAATATTGCCTCCATTTCTCGATGCGTATCCTCCGGAAACAGCGATTGCACCGATTGCCTTGCCCGTCTTCCCAAATCCGAAATGCGGGCAGGATCGTTTGCCAGATCCAGCGCCAGTCGAATGAATTCCGAACTGTTTCCGAAATGCGCAGTGAGGCCATTGTCGCCATGCCGGATATGCTGCGCCGCCGCGGCATGGTCGAACGCGACGACCGCAAGACCGCTCGCCATCGCTTCCACGACGACGTTCCCGAAAGTCTCGGTGAGACTGGGAAAGAGGAAAATATCCGCGGAAGCATAATGGATTGCCAGATCTTCTCCGCTACGCATTCCGGCAAAGACGAATCCCGGGTGGCGCGCTTCGAGCATTCGCCTGTCTGGCCCGTCTCCCACCAGCACGCATTTCAGGGAAGGCTGTGTCAGCCGCATCCTTTCCACGGCCTGAATCAGCAGCGTCAGATTCTTCTCGGGGGCGATCCTGCCGACATAAAGACATACCGGTTGCGCGAGCCCGATGCCCCATTGCCTTCTCAATTCCGCGCTGCGTTTTGCAGGATCGAAGCGCGCCGCGTCGATGCCGCGCGACACGACGACCAGATTTATCAGGCCCATGTCCCGAAGCGCGGTTTTCATTTCGGGCGTGGAGACTATGGTGCAGTTCGCCTTGTTGTGAAATTTCCGGAGATAGCCGATTATCGGCTTTCTCAGCCAGCCGATTCCGTAATGCCTGCTGTAATTGTGAAAGTTGGTATGGAATTCGCTCGAGACCGGGATGCCGAGCTTTTTTGCGGCAGAAAGGGCCGACCAGCCGAGAGGGCCTTCCGTCGAGATGTGAACGATGTCGGGGCGCTTTTCCGACCACAGGCGCAATAATGTCTTTTTGGCCGGAAGCCCCATTTTCAATCCGTCGTAATGAGGAATGGGAATGCTGCCCATTAGAACCAGATCGAGATTGTCATCGATTTTGCCGGGGCGATCCGATTCTCCCTGCTTGGGACGGATCAGTTGCAGCCGGTGATTTCGCCTTTTCAGTCCGTCGATCATGCGCTCGACGGTGAGCGCCACGCCGTTGACTTCCGGAGAATAGGTCTCCGTCACTACAGCAATCTGGAGCGATCTTGCATCGAGTCGATTCGGCGCGCTTTCCATGAAAGCACACTATGCAGCACGATCGAGAAGGAATGATGACGCTTTGTTGACCGTTTCGTGACAGTGACAGTCAGCCGAAAAGAATCAGGAACCAGGTGCCGACTACGTTGACAAGGCTCAGAAAAACGGCGGAACTGCCGATGTCCTTGGCGCGCTTGGCGAGGTGGTGGTTTTCCAGGGAGATCCTGTCCACTGTGGCTTCGATGCCGGAGTTGATGAGTTCGACGATCAGCACCAGCAGAACGCTGCCGATCAGGACGGCTTTCCTGAGTCCGTCCAGATGCAGGAAAAGCGCGGTGGGAATCAGGATGATGGACAGGATGACTTCCTGGCGGAAGGCGTCCTCATTCCTGAATGCGGCTGAAAATCCGTCCAGGGAGTAATGAAATGCATTCCACAATCGCCTGAGCCCTGTTTTGCCCTTGTATGGAGATTCGGATTCCATGGTTATCCTAAAAGCTGCGATTCGATGAAGATGTCGACACCCGATGGCGGAGCAATGATTGCAGCGGGAATGGGTTTTTCGGAGCGCCAGTCGGCTACGGCCTGTTTTTTCGATTCGCCGCTGACCAGGAAAAAAACCTGGCGCGAGAAGGCGAGACGAGATGCGCTCAGGGAAATGCGTTCAGGGGGAGGCTTGGGCGCATCGAAAACCGCGACCGCATCCTGATTTTCCCAGGCTTTTCCGGGGAATAGGCTGGCAGTGTGGCCGTCCTCCCCGAGCCCGAGCAGGACGAGATCGAATTCCCCCATGCCCTGCAGCGTTTCCGCATAGCGCGCAGCGCCCTCCCTGGGGCCGAGTTCTGCCGGGATGACATGGATCTGATTTTCCGGAATCGGGACATGGGCGAGCCAGGAATCAAGCGCCATCCTGCTGTTCCTTTCGGCGTGAGCAGGGGGGAGGCAGCGCTCGTCGCCGAAATAGATTTCCCAGGAAGGCCAGTCTGCATCGGCATGCGCGAGCTTCTCGTACAGGGATTTCGGCGTGTTTCCCCCGGCGAGCACGATCCGGAAAATACCCCTTTCCCGAATGGAACTCTCTGCGCTTTGCAATACTTTTGCGGCAGCATCTTCCTGCAGGGCTTCCAGGGAGGAATGGGCATGCCAGCGGCGAATTTGCATTGCATTTCCTGCGTGGGTTTACGACGCTGCGACTATACCATAAACTGGACTGGCCTAAAGGGGCAGCCATGCGCGCGGCAAATCGCGAGCCGAACCAAAAAGCGCCTCCATGGTCGAATCGATACTTAAAAACAGAACGGGAGACGTACATGCGCATGGGGATGATAGGGCTCGGCAAGATGGGCGGGAACATGGCGACGCGTCTGCGTCGCGGCGGAATCGAGGTGGTCGGTTACGACAGATCCGCAGAGGTGCTGCAGAAGCTGGCCCGGGATGAAGGGGTGATCGCCTCAGATTCCGTGGCTGATCTGATTGCGAAATTGCCCTCTCCCCGGATTGTCTGGATCATGCTGCCGAGCGGACCCGTCACCGAATCCCAGATCGACGAGCTTGCGCAGATGCTATCCAAGGACGACATCGTCATCGACGGGGGCAACTCCAATTACCATGACAGCATGAGGCGCGGCGAGCGGCTTGCAGCCAAGGGAATAGGCTTCATGGATGCGGGAACGTCCGGCGGGATATGGGGCCTGGAGAACGGCTATTGCCTGATGGTCGGCGCCGAGCCGAAAGTCGCATTCCGGGTCGAGCCGATACTCAGGGTGCTCGCCCCCTCTCCCGAAAAAGGCTGGGCCCATGTCGGCCCTGTTGGGTCGGGGCATTACGTCAAGATGATCCACAATGGCATCGAATACGGCATGATGCAGGCGCTCGCCGAGGGACTCGCGCTGATGGAAAGCAAGCAGGAGTTTTCGCTCGATCTCGCTCAAATCAGCGAGCTTTGGCGGCATGCTTCGGTGGTGAGAAGCTGGCTCCTGGATTTGACGGCAGAGGCATTGAAAACCGACCGGACGCTGGAGAATGTCGCGCCCTATGTCGCTGACTCGGGGGAGGGGCGCTGGACGGCGATAGAAGCCATCGAGCAGGGCGTTGCGGCCCCGGTTCTTAGCCTCGCCCTGCAGATGCGCTTTGCCAGCCAGGACGAGGAAGGCTACGGATTCAAGCTGCTTTCCCTGATGAGAAACGCCTTCGGCGGTCACGCCGTGAAAGAGAAGCATGAAAGCCACTGAACCCTGCACCTTGGTGATTTTCGGCGCGGGCGGGAATCTTTCCAGAAAGAAGCTGATCCCCGCGCTCTTTCAGCTGGAAAGGTCGGAGCGCCTTCCCGACAAGATGACCATACTCGCTTCCAGCCTGGATTCGTGGAGCCGCGAGGAGTGGCTCGATGAAGTCTCGAAAATATTGCTGGACAAGTATCCCAATGGCGTGGATGAAAAGGCATTCGAGCGCTTCAGGGACAGGCTCCATTACCACAGGAGCAGCCTGGACGATCCTGAAGCGTATCAGAAACTGAAAAAGACGCTGGACGAGACGCCCGGATTTCCGTCGAATATCGTTTTCTACATGGCCGTGAGGCCGGCGGAGTTTCCTAATCTTATCGAGAAGCTGTCTGCGGTCGGTTTGCTCGCAGAAAAGTCGGGCTGGCGGCGAGTCGTGATCGAAAAGCCTTTCGGCTACGACCTGCTGAGCGCGCAGATTCTGCAGAAGGGGCTTTCCAGATATCTTGAAGAGCGGCAGATTTACCGGATCGACCATTATCTGGGCAAGGGCACGGTGCAGAACGTGATGGTGTTCCGTTTTGCCAACCTGCTGCTCGAGCCGCTCTGGAATCGCCATCACATAGACCATGTCCAGATCACTCATTCCGAGACTCTCGGCATCGAAGGGCGCGCTGATTATTACGAAGGGGCCGGAGCGCTCAGGGACATGATCCAGAGCCATCTGCTGCAGCTGCTCGCCATCGTCGCCATGGAGCCGCCGGTATCGATGTCGGCCGAGCATCTGCGGGACGAGAAGGTCAAGGTGCTGAAGGCAGTGCGCCCGATACCGCAAAATGCAGTGCATGCCCATGCGTTCAGGGGCCAGTACGAGAGCGGCATGGTGGGCGGCAAGACGGTTCCGGGCTATCAGGAGGAATCCGGCGTTGCATCGGGGAGCACGACTGAAACCTATGCCGCGCTCAAGCTATTCATCGACAACTGGCGCTGGGCCGGGGTACCCTTTTATCTCAGAACCGGGAAGCGCATGGTCGAAAACAGCTCGGCAATATCGATTCGCTTCAAGGCCCCTCCCCAGGACCTTCTGAAGCAGACCCGGCACGAGCCGCCGAAGCCCAACTGGATACTGCTCGGCATCCAGCCCATCGACTGCCTCAGAATGGAAATGCAGGTCAAGGTTCCCGGATTCGATTTGCACACTCGAACCATCAGTCTGGATGCAACCTACCGCAAGGGAGAAGATCAGGATTACGACGCCTACGAGGGATTGCTGCTCGACGTGATGAACGGGGACCACTCGCTTTTCCTGCGCTACGATGAAGTGGAGTGGGCATGGCGCATCGTCGATCCGATCCTGAAAGTCTGGTCCATGGAGCGCGACTTCATCAATACCTACGCCGCAGGATCCTGGGGGCCGCGCGGCACCTATCGCCTGTTCGATCGGGAAGACCAGTTCTGGCGGCATTCCCTGGACATTGACGGGGAGGATTTGCGCGCATTCTGAACAATTTTTCGGCAAATGACATAAAATGGTTTATACCGTTTATGGGGTGACGCCATGAAATCCGAAGATGCAGCGAATTACTGGAATGCCTGCCAGGATGCGAAGAAGCCCGAAAAGGGCTACCTGACAGCGGTGAAGTTTTCCATGGTGGTGGAAGCGCTCTCCACGCTCGTGCAGTCCGGGCTGATCGATGCGGATGAATCGAGCCGCTTGCGGCAGAAATTTCTCGATGCTCGCCCGGGCTTCGAGGCGACACTGGACAAATTCTTCGGCGAATCCGATCCTTCATGAAGATCGCCGCAATCCAGATGATTTCCGGACCGGAAATCGATGCGAATCTTCTCGAAGCGGATCGTCTGTTGGGGCAGGCGGCCCGGGAGGGGGCAAGACTCGCCGTGCTTCCCGAATATTTTCCGATGATCGGCGCCGGGGATGCCGACCGCCTGAAAGCGCGGGAGCACGAAGGATCTGGGCCGATCCAGGCATTTCTCTCGGACAGGGCGAGGCATTACGCCATTTGGCTGGTAGGAGGGTCCCTCCCCCTGCATGCGCAGGATGCCGGAAAATCGCGCAACACCTGTTTCGTTTACGACGACCAGGGCAGGCAAAGGGCGCGCTACGACAAGATCCATCTGTTCAGCTTCGATGATGGACGCGAGCGCTACGAGGAAGGGCTGTTCATCGAAGGCGGAGAATCCGTTTCGGTCTGCGATACGCCATTCGGGAAAATGGGATTGGCGATCTGCTACGATCTGCGCTTCCCCGAGCTTTTCAGGAAAATGGGTGAAGTCGATTTCATCGCCGTACCGGCCGCTTTCACCGAAACCACGGGACTTGCGCATTGGGAATTGTTGCTGGGATCGCGCGCCGTGGAGAACCAGTGCTACGTTGTCGCCTCGGCCCAGGGCGGATTGCATCCGACCGGGAGAAAAACCTATGGCAACAGCATGATCATCGACCCATGGGGAAAAATTCTTGCCAGAATGGACAAGGGGTCCGGCGTCGTCTTCGCGGAGATCGAGCCTTCCAGAATTGCCGAGGTCAGAAAGCGCCTCCCCGCGCTGCAGCACAAAAAGTTCCAGATCTCTTGACTATCAGGATTGGCTAATGTTCAATAGTCGAATGTTTTGCTCGACTATATGGAGAAATCAGCATGGAAATTCCGGAACGTGATGGAGACGGCTATCTTACCGACATGAATGCATGGACGCCGGAAATCGGCAGGGCCATGGCCGAGGCGGACAATTACGAGCTCAACGATGAAAAATGGGCGCACATCATGAAGGCGCGGGAATTTTACGAAGACTTCGGCACTGTTCCGCCGATCAGGAAGTTCGCAAAATACATCGACGAGGACCAGAAAGCCATTTTCGACCTCTGGATGACCGGGCCGATGAAGCCGATTACGAAATACGGCGGCTTGCCGAAGCCTACCGGCTGCGTTTGATCCTTCCGTCTTTTTCCCGGTAGAATCAGGATTCTACCGGGAGGAGCATGACAACAGAAAGGCTGGAGCTTGCATTGAGCAGCCATGCGGCGGGCGATCTGCCTCGGGCCGAAGCGATTTATCGCGCCATTCTCGAAGCAATCCCGGACCAGCCCGATGCGCTGCATTTCCTCGGCATTCTCCTACATCAGAAAGACAGAAGCGATGCAGGGCTGGATCTGGTAGTCAGGTCTCTCCAGCTTGCCCCGCACCGTGCAGACTGGCACAACGACAAGGGGAACATGCTTGTCGAGAGCGGGGCATATTCCGCTGCTGCGGAAGCTTTTTCGAAAGCGACCCAGCTTGAGCCGGAAAATCCCGTTCCCTGGAACAATCTCGGCTCCGTTCTGGAGAAACTCGGCCAGCACGACGATGCGGAAGCGGCTTTCGGGAAAGCCGCTTCCCTCGATCCGGAATTTTCCGATCCGCTCAACAACTTGGGCAATCTGCTGGCAGCGCAGGGCAGAGAGATCGAAGCCGCCCATTACTATTGCCGGGCTTACGTGCTGCAGCCATTGGAAGGCAAGCCCAAGTCAATGCTCGGCATCGCTTATTACAAGCTTGGGCGGATAGCCGAGGCCGCCGAAATCTACCGGCAATGGATGCTGGAGGAGCCGTGCAACCCGACGCCACGTCACCTTTATGCCTCGTGCGCCGGGCTCGATATACCGGAGCGGGCGTCAAACGCCTATATCGAAAAAACATTCGATGAATTTTCCGCACATTTCGATGTCAAAATGGAGCAGCTCTCCTACCGGGGGCACAGGCTGATTCTGGATGCTCTCGCAAGGGCAATCCAGCCCGGAGGAAAGCTGGCCGGGCTGGATGCCGGGTGCGGTACCGGGCTCTGCGGTTCGCTCATCAGGCCCTACTTCACGCATCTTGCCGGCGTCGACCTGTCTTCCGGAATGCTGGAAGCGGCCCGGCGGCTCGGCGTTTACGACGAACTGTCCAGGATGGAATTGACCGGCTATCTCGCCTCGCATCCGGAAAGTTTTGATGTGATCGTTGCTGCCGACACGCTGATTTATTTCGGGGCGCTCGGCGAGGTGCTGAAGCTTGCCCGCCAGGCACTGAAGCGCGGCGGGTTGCTGATTTTTACGACCGAGGAGGCGGAAGATGAAAAGGGTTACACCATCAATCCGAATGGACGCTACAGTCATGGCCAAGCTTATCTGCAAACCGTGCTGAGAGAAAGCGGCTTCGAATTGAGGGCGATCGAATCCGGGGTGACACGCTTCGAATTCGGCGAGCCAGTGGATTGCCTGGTGGTGACCGGCTCCGCAATTTGAGGGAGGAATTTATGAAATTACATCGTTGCTGGCCTTTTCTGGCTCTGGCGCTGTCCGCGTGTGCGACAGTGCCTCCCGCAAGCCTTTCGGGCGGGCCTTTCGCGAATATCACTCCCCGCATGGCGCAGACACAGGATGTGCTCGGCAGCCTGGTGCGCTGGGGAGGAACAATCGCAAGCACTTCACCTGCCGGGAGCGAGACCTGTTTCCAGGTGGTGAGCCACCCCCTGGATTCGTCGGCGAGGCCCGAGGAGGGCGACCTCACTGATGGGCGTTTCATGGCCTGCGCGCCCGGGTTTTACGAGCCTGCCATTTACGCATCAGGGAGGGAAATCACGGTCGTCGGCAAGCTGGAGATTCCGTATCTCGGCAAAGTTGGCAAATTCGATTACCGGTTCCCGCGCGTTGCCGCACGGGAAGTCTACTTGTGGCCAAAACGGGTAGCTCCGATCTATCCCCCGCCCTATTACTACGATCCATTCTGGTATCAGCCCAGCCCCTGGATGATGGGGCCCTGGTAGGGGGCGATTCCGGTTATAATTCCGGCTCAGCCCCGTCCCCTTTGATTTCGGATGTCTTCAGATACGGCGCTTGCGCGCCACCGGTCTTTTTTGCGGTTCTGGTTTGCACGGGTATTCGGTACCATGGCGAATCAAATGCAGGCAGTCGCCATAGGCTGGCAGGTCTACGGCATGACCCATAGCGCTTTCGATCTCGGATTGATCGGGTTGGCGCAATTTCTGCCTTCGCTGCTGCTCGTGTTCGTAGCCGGTCATGTGATCGACCGCCAGGACCGCCGCAGAATCGTCGTGACCTGCTTCGTCCTGGAGGCGCTGGCTTCTTTTGTCCTTGTGGCAGGAAGTCTGGAAGGCTGGCTAGGCAGAAATGCCATTCTTTTCATCGTGCTCATGTCGGGCGCCATTCGCGCATTCAAAATGCCGGCCATGCAAACCCTGCTTCCCGGGGTCGTGCCTTCTCATCTGTTCCCGCGCGCGCTGGCCGCTTCGGCATCGGCCATGCAGGTCGCCATCATTGCAGGCCCAGCCATCGGCGGCCTGGTGTATGTGGCAAGTCCGGTTGCGGTATATGCCGCCGCCTGTGCAGGCGCTGCATTTTCCGGGTTTCTGGTTGCCTTGATTCGGGTCGAGAGATTGCCTGCGAGGCGAGAGCCTTTCAACATCGGGACGCTGTTCGCGGGAGTGGCTTACATCCGTAGCCGTCCGGCGATATTTGGCGCGATTTCACTGGATCTTTTCGCGGTGCTTCTGGGGGGCGCGACCGCGCTTTTGCCGATCTACGCCAGGGATATTTTGTCGGTCGGTCCATGGGGGCTGGGGTTGTTGAGTTCGGCTCCAGCAGTCGGGGCACTCGCGACATCGCTGTTCCTTGCGCGGCACCCGCTCGAAAAAAGGGCCGGCCAAGCCATGTTTGCGGGGGTGCTTGTTTTCGGCTTTGCTACGCTGGTTTTCGCCGTCTCGACCTCCTATCTTCTTTCACTGGGTGCGCTGGTTCTGCTCGGCGCATCCGACATGATCAGCGTGGTGATCCGCTCGTCCCTGGTGCAGCTTCAGACTCCGGATGAGATGCGGGGGCGGGTCAGTGCGATCAATTCCGTTTTCATCGGCACATCCAACCAGCTCGGCGAATTCGAGTCAGGATTGACCGCATTCTGGTTCGGCACGGTTCCTGCCGTTGTGCTTGGCGGAGTAGGCACGATTCTGGTTGCGCTGATCTGGATGCGGCTTTTTCCCCAGCTCGCAAAAATGGACAGCTTGCACGAGGCATCGCCGGCCAATGAAACGGCTTCATAGCTGCTTGGGTTGGTCTATAATTGAAGCAGCATTAGAAAACTCTAATAGGGGAGGCATCATGAAAACCAACGTGGGAAGCGCTGACAAAATCGTCAGGATCGTCGTCGGAATCGGGCTGTTGAGTCTGTTCTTCATCCTGGAAGGCAGCATGAAATTTCTTGGGCTGATCGGCATAGTGCCGATTGCAACGGCCTTGATGGGCTGGTGCCCGCTGTATAGCGTGATCGGTGTGAACACCTGTCCGCTCACCCAGAAAAAATCCTAGATCGTGCCGGCGGCGCTTTGCAACGGCACCGCCGGCAATTCCTTCCGCTGATTCGGCAATAGCTGCCGCCTGATGCGGCGAGTTCTGCTGTGTGCCGATTTCCTGGTTATTGCACAACATATTGATATGTATTGACAATATTTCGTTTTGCCGGGCGGTTTTGGTATTTTCCATGCTGTTGCCGGAACTGGCCCGGTTATTGCGATACAGTCTCCTGAAGCTTCAGCCAAGATCAACGAAAGGAGGCATTCATGTCAATCGGCGGCATACAGGGCGGCAGTTACGGGCTCCAGCATATTGGCCGCACCGGCAAGCGTGGCTTATCTGCCGCAGGGGATGGCGACGGAGATGGCGGCGCGGGTGGGAGCGGTGGTTTTTCCAATGCGCTCAGCCAATCGCTTTCGCAAATCGGGGTTTCCGGTTCAAATTCTTCGACCCAGGGATCGCAGCAAGCCATGTCTGCATTCGTGCAAAGCCTGATGGCTGCGCTGCAAGCTCAAGGGGTGCAGGGAAGCAATAGCATGGGAAGCGTTTCCGCGATTTCTGGGCAAAGCGGAATGCAGGGCAGGCTGCAGGGCCTGATCCAGCAGCTGTCGTCTCCGAACTCAAAATCGAATTCGACCGACATCGCACTGCAGCAGAATTTTCAGAATCTGCTGAACGCTCAGGGCGCATCGGGAAGCCAGGCATCCTTGACGAACTTCCTCCAGACGCTTTCGCAGAATCTGCAGGGCGCGAATTCTGTAGGCAGTATGATCAATACCCACGGGTGATTGAAGGACCGAAGAGGCAGGCGCCCCTTCGGTCCTTCAATTGCCGGCGGCGGACTTTGCCGCCTCCTGTTTCATGACGATGATGCTGATCCGCCTGTTGATGGGATCGAAAGCGTCCTTCCTGTCTAGCGGAATGGCGGAAGCGAGTCCGATAACCCGCAGCACCTTGGCTGCATCCATGCCTCCTTCGATCAAAGCCCGCCTCGATGCGTTGGCACGGTCGAGGGAAAGATCCCAGTTGTTGTAGTTTCTTGCGCCGCCCTGATAAGGGGTAGCATCGGTGTGACCGGAAAGGCTGATTCTGTTTGCCACAGTATTGAGCATCTTTCCTATGGCATGGAGAATCGCGATCGCATAGGGTTGGAGTATGGCGCTTCCACGGTCGAACATAGGACGATTCTTGTCGTCGACGATCTGGATGCGCAGACCGTTCGCCGTAATATCGATCAGCATCTGATGCCTGAATCCCAGCATCGCAGGGTCGGCTTGCATTGCCTTTTCAATGCGCATCTTCAATTGCTGCAGGCTTTCGGATTCAAGACGGTGCATCGCTTTCTCTGCAGTTGCTGGATCTGTCGTCCTGGCGACCTGGCCTGAGGTCCGGGTCAGATCCGTGCCTCCCTGGCCGACGATGCTGGTATCGTCATCGTTGGCTTTCCCGCCCAAGAAGGCGAGTCTGACCGGTTTCCTGAAATATTCGCCGACACCCATGAGTTCGTTTCTGGAAGAAACGGTGATCAGCCAAAGCAGCAGAAAGAAAGCCATCATGGCCGTGACAAAATCGGCATAGACTATTTTCCAAATGCCTTTTTTGCCCCCATGTTCCGCCTTCCGGATGATCTTGACGATGATGCGACGTTTTTGCTTGTCAACCTTGCTCATTCAGGGAATGCCCGTGATATGGAGCCAAAGGTATGCAGAGCGGAATGTCAGGCGCGGCAGCGATGGATGACCTGGCGACCCCGCTGGCGCCCGACTTTGGAGTCGGATAGGAATTTTCCCTTAGCCCGGAAGTTTTGCGTCCCCGCCTTTCGACGGGTTTGCCCTTGCAGGCGTTGATGTGTGAATCAACGATTGCGCTTTCCATTCTATTGACTAGCTGCAGTTTCTGTCAAGTTTGCCAGGGGCGCTGAAATTTGGCCAAATCCGACCGCATTGCCCGGATTTGTGCGACAATCCGCAGCAATAAAGGCCAGAGGATTCCATCATGAAGTTCCGCTTTCCCATCATCATCATCGACGAGGATTTTCGCTCGGAAAACACCAGCGGTTTCGGCATTCGCGCACTCGTCAAGGCGCTGGAAGATGAAGGGATGGAAGTGCTCGGAGTCACAAGCTACGGCGATCTCACCTCGTTTGCCCAGCAGCAGAGCAGGGCTTCGGCATTTGTGCTTTCCATAGACGACGAGGAATTCGGCGGAGGCTCTCCGGCAGAAGTTGAAAGCGTGCTTTCCCAGCTCAGAGATTTCGTTGGGCAAATTCGCTTGAGGAACGAGGATATCCCGATCTTCCTCTACGGCGAGACGAGGACATCGCGCCATATTCCGAACGACGTGCTCAAGGAACTGCACGGCTTCATTCACATGTTCGAGGATACGCCGGAATTCGTCGCCAGGAATATCATCCGCGAAGCGAAACACTATCTCGATTCGCTCTCTCCTCCCTTTTTCAGGGCGCTGGTCCATTACGCCAACGACGGATCCTATTCCTGGCATTGCCCCGGCCATTCCGGCGGCGTGGCATTCCTGAAAAGCCCGGTGGGGCAGATGTTCCATCAATTCTTCGGCGAGAACATGCTGCGGGCGGACGTCTGCAACGCGGTCGAGGAGCTGGGGCAGCTGCTGGATCATACCGGGCCGGTCGCCGCTTCAGAGCGCAATGCGGCGCGCATCTTCAATGCGGATCATCTTTTTTTCGTCACCAACGGCACGTCGACCTCCAACAAGATGGTTTGGCACGCGACGGTGGCTCCCGGGGATATCGTCGTCGTCGACCGCAACTGCCACAAGTCCATCCTGCATTCGATCATGATGACCGGGGCGATCCCCGTTTTTCTCATGCCGACGCGAAACCATTACGGCATCATCGGCCCGATCCCCCTTGAAGAATTCAGACCCGAGAACATCAGGAAAAAGATCGAGGCGAATCCCTTTGCCAGGGACTTGAAGACCAAGCCGCGCATCCTGACCATCACCCAGAGCACTTACGACGGAGTGATCTACAACGTCGAGATGATCAAGGAAGTGCTGGGAGACAGCATCGATACGCTGCATTTCGACGAAGCCTGGCTGCCGCATGCCGCCTTCCACGATTTCTACAGGAACATGCATGCCATAGGACGCGACAGGCCGCGTTCCAGAGATACCATGGTGTTTTCGACCCAGTCAACGCACAAGCTGCTCGCCGGACTCAGCCAGGCTTCCCAGATCCTGGTGCAGGAACCCGAAACCACCAAGTTCGACCGTCATCGCTTCAACGAAGCCTATTTGATGCATACCTCGACCAGCCCCCAGTATGCGATCATCGCCTCCTGCGACATCGCCGCAGCGATGATGGATGCGCCTGGCGGCACCGCGCTCGTCGAAGAATCGATCCTGGAAGCACTGGATTTTCGCCGGGCCATGCGCAAGGTGGACGAGGAATACGGCGACTCCTGGTGGTTCAAGGTCTGGGGGCCGAACGGGCTTTGCGAAGAAGGAATCGGCGGGCGAGAAGACTGGATGCTTGGCGG
>Ga0207433_10011478_pt1 | contig 13494 bp, 15 predicted proteins | sample YelNatPaOPGAMG01_FD_187559 | JGI IMG/M metagenome (GOLD analysis project Ga0207433, IMG submission 187559) | Hot spring thermophilic microbial communities from Obsidian Pool, Yellowstone National Park, USA - OP-RAMG-01 (SPAdes) (version 3) | ecosystem: Environmental > Aquatic > Thermal springs... | reverse complement strand
GATTAAGAATGTCTATAAAACCTCCTCTTACGTCTAAGTTTCCAAGAAAAGTATATTTTCCTGTTGAATTGAAAGTTCTCTCTGCATCCGAAGTTCCTCCAATTTCGCTTGCTGTATGGCCAGGATTAGGAGCTCCTGGAGAAGGAGAAGCTAAAGTTGGAATGTAGCCAATTAATAAGCCTAAGAAGAAAATTGAAATAAAGGCTAGGATTAGTTTTTTCATAATCATTATTTAGTTTTTATTCAATATAATTTTTTACTATTGCTTCAGTTATTATTCCAACATCTATTATTCTACTATAAATTAGTGTTTTGTTGAGCAAAGAATCGTAAAGTCTTTGGTTTCTCTGTAAGCAAAAACAATGGTTATCATTCCCAACATGACTAAATTCTGTGTCAGGAATGAACTCACAAAATTTCCTACAATTTTCTACTATTTGTGAGGTTGTTGGTCTTAGAAAAGTAATTCCTATGAAAATCCCCAGAAAGAAAAGAGCTAATGCAATAAGTAAATAAACAATATAGTGCTTTTTTTGAATACCTTCTTTTTTCATACTAATTCTTTCTCTGTTTATAAATTTAAAATTAAGGAGAGCCTATGCCTAAGTTAAAAGCATAAACTTCAAAAAAATCTTGATTGTTCACGTTGATGTAAGAATTTTCATAACCTGAAGAAATCGAAAGTTTATTTGTTTCATGTTTATTCGAAGCCCAAAACAATAAAGAGAGTAAAATTGATTTCTCTTCGTCAATAATTCCATTTTCTGTGAAATTTGCAACCCAAACAGCTTTCCCATACTTATCATTCAACACCACTGCAGGAATTATTTCATTATTAGCAGTGTTAACGTTAGATTTCAAAAGAACTTTTTTATTATCTTGCGCTATTATTCTCTTATAATTTAAAAAATTGGAGAATTGATAGTTTTGATTAAAATTAGCAGACAAATATTTCCATGTTTCATAAATAATGTCTCTAGAATTTTCAGGCTTTCTTGAGAACTCTAAGTAACTAATAGGAGCGACAGGAAATGAATTGGTAGTGGTTAAACCAAAAATTTCTCTATGTCCATTATCTAAGTTAGCTATATCTGATATTTCAACGACTCCTCCATTTTTTAAGTAATTGAGCAGTGAATCATGATAAGGGGTTAAATCTTTATAACCCCAGATTAAAAGAACATCAGACTTTGGAATTGGTTGTAAACCTGAAGGAATTATAACAAAGCTTATAACTCTTCCGTTTACTTTCACATTTCTCAACGAGTTTTTTAAGTCGTTTATCGCATCATCTGGGCAATCGCAGGCTATTGTAATTTCTTTCTTAATAGCATTTTCCGTTCCCGACCAAACAATTAAAGAAGAAGGAATTAATCTGTTTGTGTAAAGGAAATCTTTCAAACCTGAGAAATCAAAAGAATATTTATAAAGTTCTTTATTTCTTTCCAATGAAAGAATTACATCTCTAGAAAGCAAACTCAGCAAAGCTTCATCCCACTTATGTTTGAAAGAAATTGATGGAAAGAAAAAATTGAAGGTTATAAAAAGAATTATAGCAGTAGTTATCATTTCGACCAAAAAAACAAAACCTTTGTTTTTCATATCACCACATTTGAACTATTAGTTCACCATAACCTCCTGTATCGAATGCCACTATTCTTCTTACAGTTATGTTTGAAGGAGTAACGATAACCTTAGAAGGAAAACAATTTATCAAAAGTTGCTGATTAGTTAAATTTAACAAAATTAAAGAAAAATCGAACTCAGAATCAATTTTACTCTTAACCCATTCATAACCATGGTTTGGGGCACAAAGATCATTACTTTGCAAATCTCTCATTTTACTTATTTTAGCAAAAGAAATGAGATTTGTCTTGTTATTTGTTTCATCAGAAAAACCAAGTCTTTTTACTGAGTCAAGACTATTCCAATTTGCCGGATCTCCTGGGTCATTTATTAAGAGTTCAGAAATTTGGTATGCTTCTAATCTTTTCCTCTCGTTTTCCATTTCTTGAACATAAAGTGGGTAATATCTTAAAAGAAGAAAGAAAATGTAAGCTACAAAACTTATAAAAACTCCTATAGAAGCTATGTATTCAACAAAACTTAGTTCGCCTTTCATCATACTCCCATTATCCCAAAGTTTACTAATATGAAGAATGAACCAAAAGTGATTATGACCATTATAATACTATGTTTAATTCCTGCTATAGCAGAACCTTCACTAATTTCTCCTGCAACCAAACCACAAAATATTGATTCAATTATTGCCATCAAAAAGAATAAGGAAGTATAATAAGAGCCCATATTTTCTAAAACTCTAATATCACCAAGATTGAAAATTGTAGAAATGCCTTGCAAAATATCGCAAAAAACACAAGAAAACTGGGAACAAAAGGTACAAGGGTTTTGCAAACCAATCATCTCAAGCTGTCCTACAGCCTCAACTTTAAATATAGGGACCATTAACCTGTTTATTCCTACTACTATTCCTATAAACAAGAAGTTTATAATATACATGAGAATTATATACTGACTTAGTAAGCTTCTCCTCTCTTTTTCATAATCATCTAGAACTGTCATATTATCTGCCACAGTTTCAAAAGTAGAAATTATATCACCACCAGAAAGGTATGCTTCCTTAATTATTTTTGAAACTACAGTAAGCCTTTTACTTACTTTAACTCTTTCTGCAAATTGGTCTATAACCCTATCAAAAGACATTCCCCAAGAGATTTGGGATGCCATCTTTTTAATCTCTGGGCTAAGTTTTCCGTACTCATACTTGCTAACCATAGTTACAGCAGTGTGAAGCGGTGAACCAGACCTTAAAGCTTCTATAACGTCCCTCAAGAAAAATGGAAATTTCTCTTCCATTTCTTTTATTTCCTTTGTTTTCATATACTTGAAGAAAAAGATTGGACCTGCTATAGCAAACGCTGAAAGAATTATAGAATTTCCTAATACTGCCCTATCATTACTGAGTATACCAATAATCAAGAAAAAAATAGAAGTTGCTATCGAGACTAACAAAATCTTTTTGTTTGTGCTAAGTTCAAACTTTTTAGCATAAGTTTTAGCCTTTTTTCCTTCAATTTTCCCAGTAATTTTTTTCATATCTTTTATTTTCATTATTCTCCACCTGGAGCTATACTTTTAATAAAAATGATGAAAGCTGTAGAAACTATTGGTAAGAATAGAAAGATTATCAAAAATTGCAGAAAAATTATGTTGCTTCCAATTCCAGCTAAACCACTAAAAATTGCTGAAAGAATCGTGAAGAAAACAGCACCAAGAATTATGGCTGTTATATAAATCTCTATAAACATCGTTAGCTGATGGGAAAATTCATACAACTTTCTTCTATACTCTGTCATAAAAGTTTTTGCCTTTTCTCTTAGGAATGAATTGATATCACCTCCAGTTCTACTCATCGATAGCAAACCCCAGAATAGTTCTCTTAAATTTTTTGATGGTGACCTTTCAACAGCTCTTTCTAAGGCAGTATTCACATCCATCCCAAAAGTTTCTGTATCATTAACTATCGAAGAAATTTCCTCTGTAAACTGGCCATATTCGCTATACTTTGAAAAAATTTTAAAGACTTGATGCAAAGGAATTTTTGAGCCTGCTATGGTAGAAAGATAAACAGAAGCAAACGGAAGAACTTTATCTATTTCTTTTGCTCTTTCCATTATAACGATTTTTGGATAGCTCATCATAGAATAAAAAAAGGTTAGGGAAAGAAAAATCGAGATAGTAAAAGAAAAAATAAAGCTAAATAAAGGATTTTGAGAAAGAATAACAAAGATTACGCATAACAAAGGAAATTCCACACAAAAAACCATCAAACCGGTAAGAATTGCAACGCTTATGTATTCTTGAAGAGAATAACCCATTCGTGCTCTTTTTAAATCCATCTTTACTTCATTATAGTAAGGAAGTAACTTTTCTCCCCATTCACCAAAATATTTCATAGCTATTCTAGTATAAAATCCCACTATTTTCCACCCATTATAGAAGCTAAAACTTTTTCAGGGGAAGTGTAATACATGTTAAAGATGTTAAAGACGTCCTTGTATCTAGTTATATCCTTTTCCATCATCCAGTTTAAAACAACCATTCTTCTTTCCAATTCTTCTTTTATCTGTTGCTCAGTCAAACCCATAAACTCAGCGATTTTTTTCAAAGTTATACTTTTGTTAACAACCACAATTTTATCCTTCATCGCATCCCATTTGAAAACTTCATTAGTTATAGGTTCTTTAGTTTCTGGGTCAATTCCACTTATTTCGATAATTTGATTAACTTTTCTCACATGCTTTTCTCTATACCTTACTCTCAAAAGAAAAACAACCAAATCCAAACTTCCAATCAAGCTTACAGGTAAAGAAATCGGTGGGGTTGTTAATCTATCTATAAGCTTGTTTATGTTTTCTGCATGTATTGTTGCTAAAGAAGGATGACCTGTAGCCATCTCCTGGAAAAGAACATATGCTTCTCTTCCTCTTACTTCTCCTACAACTATATAGTCAGGCCTTTGTCTTAGGCTTTCCTTAAGTAAATCAAACAAATCTATCTCACCTCTTAACTTTCTATCTTCTGTTCCTATAGCAGTTCTTGCAACATAAGGAACCCAGTGGGGATGGGGTAACTTAAGTTCTGGCGTATCTTCTATCGAAACAATTCTTTTTTCTGGTCTAACGAAAAGTGAAAGAACGTTTAACAAAGTTGTCTTTCCGGAGGCAGTTCCGCCTGCAACTAAAACACTTCTTCCATAGTCTACTGCAAGCCAAAGAAAAGCTAAGGTTGGAATATCAAGTGTATTATACTTAAGTAAGTGAATTGGTGTTAGGGGTTCAACAGTAAACTTTCTTATAGTAAAGTTTGAACCTCTTCTAGCTATGTCAGTAGCTAAAGCAGCCTGAACTCTACTTCCATCAGGAAGCGAACCACCAACTAATGGAGTAGCTACTGAAATCGATTTTCCACAAAGCTGAGCAAGTCTATGAATAAAAGAATCAAGCTCATCAGCATCGTTAAAAACAATATTGGTAACTATTGAACCTAATCTTGGGTTTCTATGAAAAACAAATATAGGTATACCAACACCGTCACAGCTTATATCTTCTATGTTTTCATCTGCCATTAAGGGTTCTATTCTTCCTAAACCGATAAAATCTCTCTCTATGTAGTATCTAAGAATAAGTTTTTCCTTTTCACTTACTTCAATCTTATAATAATTCAATAAATCGTCAATAGTTTTGAAAAGGTAATTCTTCAACTCAAATTTTTTCAACTTTCCAAATTCTACATCAAGTTTTTCTTGTATCAGTTCTTTGAGCTTAGAAATAATTTCTTTCATTTTTTCTGTTAGTTCTGGCTCAATAACTTGATAAACATATTTGTTAAATGAGCTGTCCCAAAAGATCTTTGCGTACGCAAAAACAAGCTCATCTTTTTGTGGTTTTCTAGGAATAAGAGGATAAGCTAAAGTAATTTTCCTTCTTTCCTCTTCTGTTAATGGTATTTCGCCAATTTCAACCTTTTCTGGCAAAAATTCTGGTATTTCTATACCTTCTAAAACTTTCGGCTTTTCTACAGGTTTTATTTCTTCTTTTTCCTCTTTTTTCTCTTCTACAACTCTTTCTATTTTTATCGGTATAGTTATTGGTGCTAAACCTTGCAAGCTAACTTGGGGCCCAAAAGCTTGAATTCCTTGCTTGCTTACATATTTTTTATAACCTAGCTTAGCTCTTCTTAAAAAATCTCTCAGTATTTCAACCATACTTACTCTACCCTTAATTTATTTTTTGTTTTATCAAATGTTAAAGTTATTGTTTTTGTGGATAAAACACTCCCTTCTGAGCTAATTGAAGAATTCAAATTGTGCAAGGAAAAAGAATATTTCCTTTCTTGAGGTAAAAGAAATTCCCAAGTTCCTCCTGCGTTAATTATATACTCGTAATTTGGGTTAAGATTAAAATGAACTTTTGAATAATCACATTGTTTGCATGAGTCTACCAAGCTTATTGCTAAAGAAGAAATGTAACCTCCTGCAATTTTTGAATTCTTGTACGATAGCTCTTTAATAAAATAATCTGACTGCATTCTAAAGAAGCTACCTATACTTAAAAACACTATAAATCCTACTGCGAAAAAAATTATGAATTGGATTATATAAGACTGGGCTTTTTTCATTTCTACCCAAGAAGTATTTGTATTTTTGTAATAATCAAGTTATTGTTGCTTGGGTCTGCTTGCGGAGCTCCTTCTCTTGAAATCCTTATCGTATTGCCTGTTGACGCATTTGGAAGTGAAGGATTCCTTGGTACAAGCCTTACTTGGTAAGTTTTTCCATCACTTGAAATTAAATCTCTTAACCATATTCTGTATCTGATTATAAAGGCGTCTTTAGAAGTTTCAGCTTTAGCTAAAACAACACTTTGCTCGTCCATTCCAACATAACCAGGAGAAGAAATGCTAGAAGTTTTGAAAGGTATCCATCCCATATCAGGGGCTATATTTGTTGCTTTACTTCTGAACATAAACTCGATAGAATTGTTTTGAGAACCTTGAAAATCAGAAGGATAAAACTCCCATATCCCATTAACTTCAGAAGTAAAAGTATCTTCTCCACCATTTTTTGCTATATATTCAATTTTTTTAACCAAAGAATTTGAATTGTCCCTATCAAAATAGCTACTAGCTTTTTCAACCATAGCAACCTCTTGCCTTTTTTGAACAAGAGGCATACCCCATAAATAAGCTGAAGTTGTTAAAGCCGCTGCTAAAAGAATAATAATAACAGCAGTAATAACATCTGCCTGAGCTTTAAATCCCATAATTATCTACACTTTCACTTGCTTTGGGTATAAGACAGGCCTACTTATTACTGGTTTTCTTAATTTTTCACTTATCTCACTTAATACATTCAAAACTGATTGGTTGTTTTCTATTATTTTTTGGTTTTGCTCTATAAGTCTTTCTATTTTTTCAGTTAGAGGTTTAAACGATGGTTGAGATTCTTCTGGAGCAGAAGCTTTTATGTAATTCAAAAGCTCGTTTAAGTTTTCTATAAGCTCGTCCATCCTTGCTGGTAGTTTAGATATTTCTATCCTTAAGGCATCATTGGCTTTCGCAAGTTCATCCACAAGCTGTTGATTGATTCTAACAATTTCTATAACTTCCTTAAAAATTGCTTTACTGTCAAAAGAGCCGGTAGAAGCCTCTAGTTGTTCAATTCTTTTTTCCAATCTTCTTAAGGGAGATAAAGGAACTATTTCAACTTCTTCTTGAGCCTCCTCACTAACCATTATTCCACCTAACTAATATTTCTTTTAGAAATTAATAAAAGTTACTTAATTAAGCTTCTTCCTCGCCTGTTGATGGTGCTGGAGGCGCACTTTTTTCAAGCTTGCTTGCTGAAATAACATCATCTATTCTTAGTATCATCTCTGCAGCTTCTGCTGCTGATTTTATTGCTTGTAATTTCACTTTTAATGGCTCGATAACCTCCATTTCTTCTGCATCCCTTATTTTCCCGTTGAATATATCTAAGCCATAATAGGTTTTTCCTTGCTCATGAGCTGCTCTTAATTCAACAAGCATATCTATTGGGTCAAGTCCAGCATTTTCTGCAAGACTTCTTGGTACTACTTCCATAGCATCTGCAAAGGCAAGAATTGCAAGTTGTTCTCTTCCAGAAAACTTCTCTGCAAATTTTCTTAACCTTCTTGCAACCTCTGCTTCAGGTGCACCTGCTCCTGGAATTATTTTCCCAAGCTCAAGAGCAGAAGCTACTGCTCCTACAGCATCTTCAACACTTCTGTCAACCTCGTCAACAACATGCTCAGTACTTCCTCTTACTAGAATTGTTACTGCCTTTGGATCTTTGCACTCGCGAATAAAAGTCATGGCCTCTCCTGCAATCTTTTTCTCTTCAACAACTTTTGCAAAACCTAAGTCTTCTGAAGTTAAATCATCAAGGTTTGTAACTATTCTTCCTCCTGTAGCTTTAGCTAAAGCTTCCATGTCTGAACGTTTAACTCTTCTGCAAGCAAGAATCCCTTCTTTTGCAAGATAATGCTGAGCCAAATCATCTATGCCTTTCTGACAAAGAACAACGTTTGCACCGCTTGCAACAATTTTCTTAACCATATCCTTAAGCATTTTTTGCTCTTGCTCTATAAAAGCCTGCATCTGCTCTGGTGAAGTAATCCTTATCTCAGCATCAGTTTCTGTTTCCTTTATTTCTAGAGCAGCATCTAGCAAAGCAATCTTAGCATTTTTAACAACTTTTGGCATTCCTGGATGAACTACCTCTTTATCTATGACAATACCTTTTATCAGCTCTGTATCATCAGCAGAGCCACCATGCTTCTTTTCTCTTTTTATATTGTCCCTGTTAACTACTATCTTTCCATTTTCTTTTGTTGCTATTACTCTTACTGCTTCTACAACAATATCAGCAAGTTTTGGCGAAGCTTTTTCCATAGACTTTCCTGACATTGCTGTCAATGCAATTTTCTTAAGAATTTCTTTATCTTCTAAAGAAACTGGCTTTGCTATTTCTTCAAGAATTCTTAAAGCTTCATCCTTAGCAATCCTAAAACCTTTTGTAATTATAGTAGGATGAATCTCTTGCTCTAAAAGTTCTTCTGCTTTTTTTAGAAGCTCACCAGCGATAACTACTGAAGTTGTTGTACCGTCCCCAACTTCTTCGTTCTGGGTTTTAGCAACTTCTACCATCATCTTTGCTGAAGGATGTTCTATTTCCATTTCTTCAAGAATGGTCACGCCATCATTTGTTATTACTATATCTCCAACAGAATCAACTAACATCTTGTCCATTCCTTTTGGTCCTAAAGTAGTTCTGACAGCATCTGCTACTGCTTTAGCAGCAGCTATGTTATTTCTTTGAGCATCCCTTCCAACTGTGCGAAGAGTCCCTTCTGGCAATATTAAAACTGGTTGGCCTCCCAATTGACCAATCATAGCTTTTCCATTCGGCATATCATCCCTCCTAAACAAGAAGATATTAATGTGTATGTAGGTATACAAATATTTAAGCTTTACTCTATCTTTTCTTCCATCAATTTTTCTAACTCTTTAACGTTTTCTATTCCAGGAATTTCTGACTCTAGAATTACCGGAACCTCTTCTACAGCCTTTTTTTCACACTTTTTTGCCACAAAAGCACACTTTGAAGAAAAAATGAAAGACATGTTTTTTATGCTTAATGCTTCCCTTTCAATTTTTTTAGTATTTTTTGAAAGACTAACTATCATAGAAAATTTCTCTTTTCCTACTATTTCAAAGGGTGAAGAGTAAGTTGGAGTATTACTTAAGCCTATTCTTGAAAATTCTTTTGAAATTTTTTTCTGAAATTCATCTTTTGGCTTAAGATAAGTTGGTTCAGAAGACTTAAGTCTGAAGGAATTTTTCAAATCAACTTTAAGAACAGACTCTAAACTTTTTACAGTTTCTATAGAGGGGTTTACTCTTTTATTTTCTATTTCATACAAAGCTTTTTTTGTTATTCCAACCAATTTTGAAAGTTCTTCTAAACTAAAACCCAATTCTTTTCTTCTATTTTTCAAAACTTCTGTGTTTATTGAAATTGTATATTTTCCTTTAGCAGATTCAATTTCTGGAACTTTTTCTTCTAGAAATCTTTCAAAAAAATAAGGAGTGATTACTGGCAACTGAAACCTTGAATAAACCATCTCTTTTCTTAAAAATTCTCTGTTTGTCTTTAGAGAAATGACCAAAGGGTAAGCAGAAAGGAAGTAGGAAATTGCCTTTAGACTTAAAGCCTGCTCTTGAGTTAAACCATCGATGTTAACCAAAGCCTTTATAAGCATCAGAAAATCTCTTTTTGCTGCTATGTCAAAAGCCCCTTCACTAATTAAAACTTGAAACTCGTGAGAAAGTAAAGAATCAACTATTCTTTTAGTCAAGAGAGACTTATCAAACATTTTTATCAAATAATTATTGATGTAGAAAAGGTTAATAAATGTGTATGTAGGTATATTTCCTTTCTCCAAGCTGTTTTAAATATTTCAGAAGTTTCAATAAAGAATATGATTAAAAAGATAGCTATAATTGCTAGCTTGATGGCAATCTTCTTTTTTATTTACTCGATATCTAACTATTCTTACACAAGCTTTGTTTCTTCTTCTGCAAAAACTGGGTTTGGGTTGATTTTAATATTCCTTTTTATTTTCTTGATAATTCTTCTATTTTTTGGCAGAAAGAAAGAGGAAAAGATTTTGGAAAAAAGCGGTGTTAAAGGAAGCGTAGAAAGGGAAAAACTGCTTCAAGAATACGATATGAGAAGATACCTTGAAGATTTGAGAAATAACATAGATTATGTTGGTAAACTTTACGGAAAGATGAAAAGTGAATTCGATAAAGTTGGTTATTTAGAATCTTTTGAAAAAGAAAAATTGGAAAAAAATTTAAGAAGGACTGGAAAAATTCTGAATTTATTATACAGTGCTTTGCGTTACCTTAAAGAAGGAAAAAATTATCATTGTGTTACTGATGTAGAAGATGCTTGGCGAACCTCAGAAAATTTACCTTATTCTGACTTGAGAGAAAAATTAGGAACTCTTGCTTCAAAGTTAAGAGAAACTTATACCTTAGGCACAATTAAATTAAAAGAACAGGAAAAGAAACTTCATAAAAGCATCCGATAAACTAAAAAATAATAAGGATAAAATTATAGTAAGTAATGCCAGGACTGGGCCCGTAAGGTATCCGGGAAGCTCAGCCTGGTTAGAGCAATCGCCTTATATGGCTCGCTTTCGTGAGAAAGCGATAGGTCGAGGGTTCAAATCCCTCCGGGCCCACTTAATTGTGGGGATATAGATATCTCTTCAAAATTTGGGAATTTTCATAAAAAATCAAGATTTAAATAATTGAAAAAAATTAAAGTAAATTATGAATATTCAAGCTATAGGATTTTTGATTCTTGTTGTCGGAGTATTAATGCTGATATTCTCAGCTTATCTAAATATAGATTGGCTACCTTACTTGTCTATTGTTATGATTATTGTCGGTGCTTTAACAATTAACTATAAAAAAATAACGGGAGGAAGTTAATGGTAGATTTATTTGGGAACATTTTTGATGAAGTATATTCAATTGTACAAAGTTGGCAACCAAGAAAAGAATACCCTGTAGAAGAAGGTTATAGAGATGACCTCTTACAATTTTTAAGGAGAGAGCTTAATAAACCAGATTGGTTGGGAATGTCACGACAGCATTCAATTCAAAAAGAATCTGGGAGACATCTAGCTGATATTGGTATTGATAGAAGAGTTGGAATTGAACTTAAGCGTAACTTAAAAAGTAAAGCTGATGCTGATAGACTTATTGGACAAGTAAAAGGTTACCTAAGAGAGTATTATGAAGGTGTTATAATTGTATTATGTGGGAGAACTGATAGAGATAAACTAGAATATTTAAGAGATTTATTAAGTGAATATTCACAACTAACATTATTAGGTGGAAAGTTAGTAAAAATAATAATTAAAACATTTAAACCAACTCTAAAAAAACACACAAAAAGCATTTTTGATATAGAGATACCAGACATAATTTGAAATTAGAACAAACTAAACGAAATCTAAAGGACTTTTCTTTTTCTTCATTCTTTTTGTTATCTTTTCGGATTCATCCCACACAGTCCAAGTTCTTCTTGCCATACCTCTTTTTTCTGCTTCTTCTTTAGAAATCCTTTTTTCAATTTTACCTGTTAGTGGACTTCTAAGCCCTACTGTTTTTGTACCAGTATAATATATAACTTTACCTGTAACTAAACTACGGACAGCTCTTCTTTTAGTTTTTCTAACCATTAAATCACTTTTTATTTCATGATTATCTGTTCTCGTAAGCTTGGTAGATGGTGTACTAAAGTTAATATCCATCCTTTTATTCAACAAATATTGAGCCAACTCTCTTGTTTTTAGCAATACAATATAAGACCAACTGTATTTTCTTCCTAAATAATCTGTAGTTTTATTGAACCAAGTCTCGACTTCTTTTACTAATTTCTTAGCACCATTTGGTCTTAGTTTAACATTATAGTTTTCTGTTCTGATGAAATCTTTCTTATCAAACATCTTCTTTTCTAAGGCATTGATTATAGCCACATCTATCAACCATCTAAAGGGTTCTTGTAAGTCATAGACTAATGGTTCCTTTCCTAATGTTACTTCGTGCAAGAATCCAACATGTGTATCTAACCCAACAGAATTTATGGCTCTTCTACATTCAGCCTCAAGCAAAGCATAGCCATAGTTGAACAGAGCATTAATAGGGTCTACAGCACCGAATGGCCTATTGGTATACTGCCTTGTTGCAAAGTTAAAGCTTTTAGGAAAAATTCCAGACAATTCTTTCCAGTAGATTTCTGCAACTCTACCTTCGACCATCAGAATTTCTTGTATTGTTTTCGTGTCATTCAATCTTTTAGATTCTTTTTCTATACGCTCATTTATTTTCGGATATCTTTCTTTTAACCAAGTTAGAATTTCTTTTGTTCTTTCAATTTTGACTTCTATTAGCTTCTTAGCTATCTCTATTCTTTTCTGAGATTTGTAAGCTTCGTATTGTTTAAATTTAAGTTTAGTTTGCTTTGCTTCTTGTGGTAGAATAGAGGTAAGTAACTTCCCATTCCAGTTTATGAAGCTGATTTGGGTGTTGTGTTTAATCATCCATCTTATAGCCTCAAAACTTATAGAACCTCTTGTACCATAGATGATAACACTACTGAATGGAAACCTTTTGGGAAAGTATGTTTGTCTTAGTCCATTTCCATCTCTAACTATCAGTTTTCCATCATCTACTCTTATGTCTATTCCATAACCATCTAGGAAGAGAAATTTATTAGAACGATTCAAATTATTAATTAAGTCCAACTCTACCATGTTACTATTCACCTCCAAGTGATTAGTAATATGGTAGAGGATAAATATAAATGTTTTTAGTTAAAAATGTAGAGATATGAAAAAGACATCAATTTACATACAAATAAAAGAAAAAATTAATTTTCAGAAGAAAATAATGGACGGGTTTCTTATCAGTTTATTCGCCTTTCTTTTTTTCTTATCTTTTTATGTTCGTTATACTCTCACAACATACCAAAAATTAAACCCATTAAATTAGGAATATGAGGAATGTTATATGGTAGAATTCCTAGCAAGGAGAAAGAGAACAAAAACAAAAAGACCTGTAAGTTTTATGACAAAATACGGTCTTGTTAGTTTTAAAGCAAGGAGAAAGCCAAAAAGAAGGTATAGAGTGAAGTTTTGATTTTTTATGAAAATTCCCAAATTTCAAAGAGATATCTATATCCCCCCACTTAATTTAACAAGTTTTCTTAAATTAATTAAAATTGAAAAAATAAAAAGAAAGTATGGAAATAAAAGAAATTTTTGGGAAAGCTGTAAACCTTTCTCACAAAAGCCTGGAAAAATCACTTGA
>Ga0207433_10011477_pt1 | contig 13496 bp, 14 predicted proteins | sample YelNatPaOPGAMG01_FD_187559 | JGI IMG/M metagenome (GOLD analysis project Ga0207433, IMG submission 187559) | Hot spring thermophilic microbial communities from Obsidian Pool, Yellowstone National Park, USA - OP-RAMG-01 (SPAdes) (version 3) | ecosystem: Environmental > Aquatic > Thermal springs... | reverse complement strand
ATCGCCGCCGTGCTGGCGATCCTGCTGGCGGTGCAGGAACGTGCCCTGCGCTCGCACCGCCCGGGCCGCCTGGTGCGTGCACTGCCGCCACTGACCCAGACCGAGGCACTACTGTTCCGGCTGATCGGCGCCGGCTTCGCCCTGCTCACCCTGACCCTGCTCAGCGGCCTGATGTTCATCCAGAACATCCGTGCCCAGCACCTGGTGCACACCACCGTGCTGACCGTGGTCGCCTGGCTGATCTTCGGCGCCCTGCTGTGGGGCCGCTGGCGCCATGGCTGGCGCGGGACGCGGGCGGTCAACCTCACCCTGGCCGGCATGGCGGTGCTGGCGCTGGCGTTCTTCGGCTCGAAATTCGTGCTGGAGATGATCCTGCACCGCGCCGGCACCTGAAACGGACCTCCGCCGCACGACTCACCCGGCAGCGTCCAGCGCCTCCGCCAGCCGCTCCACGCCCACCACCTCCATCTCGCCGATGCGCCCTTTCTTGGGCATGTTCGCCTTGGGCACGATGGCGCGGCGGAAGCCATGGTGCGCGGCCTCCTTCAGGCGTTCCTCGCCGTTGGGCACGGGGCGGATCTCACCGGACAGGCCCACCTCGCCGAAGGCCACGGTCTTGTCGGGCAGCGGACGGTCGCGCAGCGAGGACCGGATCGCCAGCAGCACCGGCAGGTCGGCCGCGGTCTCCTGCACGCGGATGCCGCCGACCACATTGACGAACACGTCCTGATCGTAGGCCGCCACGCCGCCGTGCCGGTGCAGCACCGCCAGCAGCATCGCCAGGCGATTCTGCTCCAGGCCCAGCGCCACCCGGCGCGGGTTGCCCAGCGAACTCTGGTCGACCAGCGCCTGCACTTCCACCAGCAGCGGACGGGTACCTTCGCGGGTCACCATCACCGCGCTGCCGGACGTCGGACCCGCATGCGCGGAGAGAAAGATCGCCGACGGATTGGGCACCTCGCGCAGGCCCTTGTCGCCCATCGCGAACACGCCCAGTTCGTTCACCGCGCCGAAGCGATTCTTGAAGGCGCGCAGCACGCGGAAGCGGCTGCCGGATTCGCCTTCGAAATACAGTACCGCGTCGACCATGTGCTCCAGCACACGCGGCCCGGCGATGCCACCCTCCTTGGTCACGTGCCCCACCAGCATCACGCTGGTGCCACTCTCCTTGGCGAAGCGGGTGAGCTTGGCCGCCGATTCGCGCACCTGAGATACCGCGCCCGGCGCCGCGGCCAGCAGTTCGGTCCAGATGGTTTGGATGGAATCGACCACCAGCACGCGCGGCCGGGTGGCAACGGCCTGTTCCAGGATGCGCTCGATGCAGGTTTCTGCCAGCGCCTGCAGCGGCTCCAGCGGCAACCCCAGGCGTTGCGCGCGGGCCGCCACCTGGGCCAGCGACTCCTCGCCGGTGACGTACAGGCCCGGCAGGCGTTCGCCGAGCTGGCCCAGCATCTGCAGCAGCAAGGTGGATTTGCCGATACCCGGGTCGCCGCCCACCAGCACCACCGACCCGTCGACCAGCCCGCCGCCCAACACCCGGTCCAGCTCGCCGATGCCAGTGAGCGTGCGCGACTCGGTTTCCATCGCCACGTCGCGCAGGGCAGTCACTTTCGGCGCGCCCGCGCCCTTGCCGGCGTACCCGCTGCGCGCCGCACCCGCCGACTTCACCGCCGGCTGCAGCACAATCTCGCTGAGCGTGTTCCAGGCGCCGCATTCGACGCACTGGCCCTGCCACTTCGAATGCTCGGCGCCGCAGTCAGTGCAGACATAGGCGGTCTTGGCTTTGGCCATAAAGCCGATCCGTGAACTGATGGAGAAGGTTCAAGCTTAGCCGGCAGCCATCGCAGGCGGCGAGACCGCGACGCCACGGCGGTGTGTCAGTCTTCGTCCTCGACGAACAGCACCCGTCGCGTCATGCCGCAGGTGAGGTCGTAACTGATCGTGCCGGCCGCTGCCGCGACACGCTCCACCGGCAGCTCAGGTCCCCACAAAGTGACCCGGTCGCCCACCCGCGCCTGCGGTACATCGCGCAGGTCCAGCGTGATCAGATCCATCGAGACGCGACCGATCAGCGGCACCTGCGCGTCACCGATCAGCACCGGCGTGCCGGCGGCCGCGCTGCGCGGGTAGCCGTCGCCGTAGCCGATCGCGGCCACGCCCACCGGCATGTCTTCCGGGCAGACCCAGGTACCGTTGTAGCCGATGCGCTCGCCCTTGCCGATGCGGTTGACCGCGATCAGCCGGGTCGACAGGGTCATCGCCGGCCGGAAGCCGAAATCCTCACCGCTCCGGCCTTCGACCACCGAAAGGCCGTACAGCAGACCGCCTGCGCGCACCCATTCGCCGCGCGCCTGCGGCCAGCCCAGCACCGCCGCCGAGTTGGACAGCGAACGCGGCCCCGCAAGACCCCGCGTGGCATCGACGAAGCGCGCGAGCTGTGCCGACGTGCACACGCCGTCGAATACCTCGGACTCGGCAAAGTGGGTGAGCAGGCCGATCTCCGGATCGAGCCCGGGCATGCTGGCCAGGCGCGCATGCACGGCGGCAACCTGTTCGGGTGCGAAACCCAGCCGATGCATGCCGCTGTCGACTTTCAGCCAGACCCGCAACCTGCCGCGCGCGACCGACGCCTCGGCCAGCCAGTCCAACTGCGACGCGTGATGAATCACCGCGTCCAGGCCCAGACGCTGCATCTCGGCGATGTCGCCCGGCTGGTCCGGGCCGGACAGCACCACGATACGCTGTCGGTGCCCCGCCGCGCGCAGGCGCAGGCCATCGCCCAGCGCCGCCACCGCGAAGGCCTCGGCATCGGCATCGAGTGCGCGCGCCACGCGCTCCAGCCCGTGCCCGTAGGCATCGGCCTTGACCACCGCCATCACCTTCGCGGGCGCGGCCATCCGTTTGAGCAGGGCGAGATTGTGGCGCAAGGCGCCCAGATGAATGACGGCGACAGTGGTGCGGCTCATGGGATGGAGCGGAACACGGGGTACCGATGGAGAATGGACACAGGAAACAGGGCGTGGGAAGCCCGCCGGGCAGCGTGCGGGCAGGCGAAGGCCATGGCGTCCACGTCGCTGCGGCGCCGTCGGCCATCAGCCCGAGCACTCACTCGAAGGCCCCGACGAACGAATCGGACGCATAGTTCTCGAATTTGGTGTAGTGGCCGAGGAAGGTCAGCTTCACCGTGTCGGTCGGACCGTTACGCTGCTTGCCGATGATGATCTCGGCCAGCCCCTTGTCCGGCGATTCCTTGTTGTAGTACTCGTCGCGGTAGATGAACATGATCACGTCGGCGTCCTGCTCGATGGCGCCCGACTCGCGCAGGTCGGACATCATCGGACGCTTGTCGGCGCGCTGTTCCAGCGAGCGGTTCAACTGCGAGAGGGCGATCACCGGCACGTTCAGTTCCTTGGCGAGGCCCTTCAGTGAACGCGAGATTTCTGAAATCTCGGTGGCGCGGTTCTCCTTGTTTCCGGGCACCTGCATCAGCTGCAGGTAGTCGATCACGATCAGGCCCAGCCCGCCGTGCTCGCGGTGCAGGCGACGCGCGCGCGAACGCAGCTCCACCGGCGACAGGCCCGGCGTATCGTCGATGTAGATCTTCGCGTCGGACAGAAGCGCGATGGCGTTGGTGACGCGAGGCCAGTCCTCTTCGGCCAGATCGCCGTTGCGCAGGTGCTGCTGGTGGATGCGCCCCACCGAGGAGATCAGGCGGAACGCCAGCTGCGAGGCGGACATTTCCATCGAGAAGATCACCACCGGCTTCTTCGCGCGCAGTGCCACCGCCTCGGCGATGTTCACCGAGAACGCGGTCTTGCCCATCGACGGGCGCGCGGCCACGATGATCAGGTCGGACGGCTGCAGCCCCGAGGTCAACTCGTCCAGGTCGTTGAACCCGGTGGAAACACCGGTGAGCTGGCCGCGGTTCTGGTAGCGCTCGTGCAGCAGGCGGAAGGCGTCCTTCACCGCCTCGCGCATGGACACGGAGTCCTTTTTGCCGCGGGCGCCCGACTCGGCGATGTGGAACACGCGTTGCTCGGCGCTTTCCAGCACCTCGTGCACGCTCTTGCCTTCGGGCCGGTAGCCGTCTTCGGTGATCGCGGTGCCGGCGTCGATCAACTGGCGCAGCACCGACTTCTCGCGCACGATTTCCGCATAGGCGGCGATGTTCGCCGCGCTGGGCGTGGCGTTGGCCAGTTCCACCAGGTAACCGGCACCGCCGACCATCTCGGCCAGCCCGTTCGCCTCGAACCAGTCGCCCAGGGTTACCGCGTCGCAGGGCATGCCCTTGTTGGCCAGCTCGTTGATGGCGCGCCAGATCAGCCGGTGGTCCTTGCGGTAGAAATCGCCCTCGCCGAGGCGGTCGGCGACCTTGTCCAGTGCATCCGGCGCCAGCATCAGGCCGCCGAGCACGGCCTGCTCGGCGTCGATCGAGTGCGGCGGCACGCGCAGCGCTTCGATGGACGGGGCCCGCTCGGCATGACGCTCGGGGACGAAGGACATGACTCTACCTCGCGAAGGACTGGCACGCGGCCGCGTGGGACACCCTGGCCGGCATGGCTGTCGAGCATACGCGGCGGCGTCGCACAGGGCGATACAACAACTCTGTGGATAAGCTGTGTGCGGGCGTGGATAACCCCGCCGGCCACCCCAACGAAAACGGGCGCCCGAAGGCGCCCGTCACGATCGGGGCGGATACAGGCGGCTTATTCGCCGACCACGACCACCTTGACCTGGGTCTCGACGTCGGCGTGCAGGCTGATCAGCACCTCGAACTCGCCGGTGTGGCGGATCGGACCTTCGCCCTGGATCACTTCGCCCTTGTGCACGTCGTGACCGAGCTTCTGCAGCGCCTCGGCGATGTCGCGCGGACCGACCGAACCGTACAGCTTGCCTTCGGGGCTGGCATGCGCGGCGATGGTGACCGAGACCTCGGCCAGCTTGGCCTTGCGGGCCTCGGATTCGGTCAGCTGCTTGTTGGCCTTGGCCTCGTACTCGGCGCGGCGCTGCTCGAACGCGGCAAGGTTCTCGGCGTTCACGCGCACGGCCTTGCCCTGCGGCAGCAGGTAGTTGCGGCCGTAGCCCGGCTTCACGACGACCTTGTCGCCGAGGTTGCCGAGACCACGCACCTTCTCGAGAAGAATGAGTTCCATGATATGTACCTTTTCGTTAGCGCCGGTAGGCCGGCGCAGCCGTGGACGGTTGTCCGAACCGGGTCGGCCCTCCCCGCCGCGAAGCGGGGGAGGCCTCAACCTCAGACGTCGTGGTTGTCGGTGTACGGCAACAGCGACAGGAAGCGGGCGCGCTTGATCGCGGTGGCCAGCTGGCGCTGGTAACGCGCCTTGGTACCGGTGATGCGGCTCGGCACGATCTTGCCGTTCTCGGTGATGTACTGGCGCAGGGTGTTGAGATCCTTGTAGTCGATCTCCTTCACCTTCTCGGCAGTGAAGCGGCAGAACTTGCGGCGGCGGAAAAACTTGGACATGTCGTGTCTCCTATCACTCGTCGCTGTCGTTGTCGTCGCTGTCGCTGTCGCGACTGCTGCGGCGGTCGTCGCCGTCGTTGTCGTCGTCGCGGCGACGCGAGGACTTGGCGTCGTCCTTTTCCTTCGACTTCAGGATGAAGGACGGCTCGGTGTCGGCCTCGTCGCGCCGGATGACGAGGTGGCGCAGCACGGCATCGTTGAAGCGGAAGCCCGACTCGAGCTCGTTCAGCGCGTTCTGGCCGACTTCGATGTTCAGCAGCACGTAGTGCGCCTTGGCGAGGTTGGCGATGGAATAGGCCAGCTGGCGACGGCCCCAGTCTTCCAGGCGGTGGATCTTGCCGCCGTCGGCCTCGATCAGCGCCTTGTAGCGCTCGATCATCGCCGGCACCTGCTCGCTCTGGTCAGGGTGGACCAGGAACACGACTTCATAATGACGCAGGGTCATTGGTGGGTAACTCCTTGTGGATGCGGCCCTTGAGGGCCTGGCAGCCTCCCGCCCTATGCGGTGAGGCAAGGTTCTGTCCGCACCTGTTGGGCGCGGACAGAAGCGGAATTGTAGGATGCGACCAGCAGGCTGCGCAAGCGCTTGATCGGGAAGGTCCGCAGCGATGCTCAGCCGACGGTGAAACTCTCGCCGCAGCCGCAGGCGCCGGTGGCATTCGGGTTGTTGAACACGAAGCTGGCGTTCAGGCCCTGGCGCTGGAAGTCGATCACGGTGCCGTCGACCAGCGGCAAGCTCTTGCTGTCGACCACCACCGGCACACCGTCCACCTCAACCAGCTGGTCGTCGGCGCCCAGGCTGTCGGCCAGGTCGACCACGTAGCCGAAGCCCGAACAGCCGGTGCGCTTCACGCCGAAACGGATACCGGCCGCCCCGGGGGAACGGTCGAGAAACTGGCGCATGCGCTGACTGGCGGCGGCGGTGATCGTGAAAGTCATGATGGTTCGTACCTGCCGGGTCGGAATGCGTGGCGAAAGGTCGCGGGGCCGGCACGCCCTACATTATCATGCCGGTTTGCCCACACGCGCCAACATGCGGCGCCCAACCAGGAGTTTCAATCCATGACGGTGGTCAGCGTCAAGCGCGCGCTTTCCGGCCAGATCGAGGCCGGCAGCCAGGTAACCGTGCGCGGCTGGGTCCGCACCCGGCGTGATTCCAAGGCCGGCCTGTCCTTCGTCAACGTCACCGACGGCTCCTGCTTCGATCCTATCCAGGCGGTGGCGCCGGCCACGCTGGCCAACTACGAGAACGAGGTGAAGCACCTCACCGCCGGTGCCGGCGTGATCGTCAGCGGCACCCTGGTGCCCTCGCAGGGCAAGGGCCAGGCGTTCGAGATCCAGGCCAGCGCGATCGAGGTCACCGGCTTCGTGGACGACCCGGAAACCTACCCGATCCAGCCCAAGCAGCACTCGATGGAGTTCCTGCGCGAGGTCGCCCACCTGCGCCCGCGCACCAACCTGTTCGGCGCGGTGACCCGCGTACGCCACACCATGATGACGGCGATCCACCGCTGGCTCACCGAACAGGGCTTCTTCTGGATCAACACGCCGATCATCACCACCTCCGACGCCGAGGGCGCCGGCGACATGTTCCGCCTTTCCACGCTGGACCTGGCCAACCTGCCGCGTACCGGCGACGGCACGATCGATTTCCGCAAGGATTTCTTCGGCCGCGAGGCCTTCCTTACCGTGTCGGGCCAGCTCAACGTCGAGGCCTACTGCCTGGCGATGAGCAAGGTCTACACCTTCGGGCCCACCTTCCGTGCCGAGAACTCCAACACCCCGCGCCACCTGGCCGAGTTCTGGATGGTGGAGCCGGAGATCGCCTTCGCCGACCTCGCCGCCGACGCCGACTGCGCCGAGGGCTTCCTCAAGGCGATCTTCAAGGCGGTGCTGGAGGAGCGTCCCGACGATATGGCGTTCTTCGCCGAACGCGTGCAGCCGGACGCCGTCACCCGGCTGGAGCACTTCATCGCTCAGCCGTTCGAGCGCATCGACTACACCGACGCCATCGAGATCCTGAAGAAGTCCGGCGAGAAGTTCGAATACCCGGTGGCGTGGGGCGTGGACCTGCAGACCGAGCACGAACGCTACCTGGCCGAGAAACATATCGGTCGTCCCGTGGTCGTTATGAACTACCCGGAAGCGATCAAGGCTTTCTACATGCGCCTCAACGACGACGAAAAGACCGTGGCCGCGATGGACGTACTGGCCCCGGGCATCGGCGAGATCATCGGCGGCAGCCAGCGCGAGGAGCGCCTGGATCATCTGGACGCCCGGATGGCCAAATTCGGACTCGATCCAGTCACCTACGGCTGGTATCGTGACCTGCGCCGTTACGGCACCGTGCCGCATGCCGGTTTCGGCCTCGGCTTCGAGCGCCTGCTGGTCTACGTGTGCGGCCTGTCCAACATCCGCGATGCCATCCCTTATCCCCGTGCCGCGGGGACCGCCGAGTTCTGACCTCACTCCGATGCGTACCCGCCTTCCCGCCATCGTCCTCGTCGCCGCGCTGTGCATCATGCTGGGCGCCTGCCACACGGCACGGAAACTGCTGCCTCCGAATCTCCGACCGGTACAGGACACCGGCCAGACCCTGGCCCAGGCAAAGAAGGCGCTCGAGGACGCCACGCCTTGCTGCGGCAGCTTCGCCGACTTCTCCTACCAGAACCTGCTGCCGTGGCGCCCCAAGAAGTTCAAGCTGGGCGACGGCAGCCTGGTGGCCGATCTCAACGGCACGCGCAGCTACTTCCTGGCCTTCAGCCTGCCGACCGACGTGAAGCTGCCGTACCGGATCGGCCTGAAGTCGGAACTGAGCGGCCGCTGGCTCAAGGACAGCTACCTGTTCGCGCCGACCGCGGTACTGCTGGATGACGCCTTCCAGCCGGTCGAAACGCGGGACGTGAACCTGTGCGAATACATGGGCTGGAGCAACGACAGCAGCGGCGCCTTCGGCAGTGTCACCGTCTCTACTCCGAAGGCGCGCTACCTGGTGATCTACAGTTCCGCCCAGCAACAGTCCGGCAACACCTACTGGGAGCAGTCCCCGGCCGCCTTCTCGGTCGACACGTCAAACAACATGATTTCCAACGGCAGCTTCACCGTGCCGCACGGCCCCAACGGCACGATCTGGGTGGGCTTGATGACCAAGAGCTACGCCGATGCGGTGGACCATGGCATCTGCGGCAAGCCAACCCCGGGCCCGGGCCTGCTGCACACCTTGCGCACGGCACTTCCGGTGCACTGGAGCGGAAACGGCTCATGAGCAGGATTTTCGTCTACGTCGCCCTGCTGCTGGCCGGCCTTGTCTGCCTGATCTTCCACTACCTGGCACCGTTCCGCGTGGCCGCACTGCTACGCCGGCGACACCCGCAGCACTGGCAGATCGTCGAAGGCAGCGGCGGTCTACGCGGCCTGCGCCTCTGGGTACGCATGCAGCACGTGCTCCGCTCGCCGGCGATCCAGGCACTCGGCGACCCCGCGATCAGCGGCTGGTGGCGGGTGTGGCGCTACAGCCAGTGGCTGGCCTGGAGCTGCTGGCTGATCGCCCTCGGCCTGCAATGGGCACAGCGCCTGTAGCTGCGGCGCGCGACCTGCACGCCACCGAATTCCGCGACTCCGGCACAAGGAGAGCACCACGATGCAACTGGACCTGAGTGGACGTCACGCGCTTGTCTGCGGCGCTTCGCAGGGCATCGGCCGCGCCAGTACCATCGAACTGGCCGAACTAGGCGCGGACGTCACCCTGCTGGCCCGCTCCAGCGAAGCGCTGCAAACACTGGCTGCAACGCTGCCACGACGCGATGGCCAGCGTCACGACTGGCATGCGGTCGACATGCTCGACACGGCGAAGCTCGCCGAGACGGCCGCGTCGATCGTGGCCGAAGCGCCGGTGCACATCCTCGTCAACAATACCGGCGGCCCGCCCGGTGGGCCGGTCCACACCGCCGTCACAACCGCCTTCGAAAGCGCCCTCCGCCAGCACCTGTTCGCGGCACAGACGCTGGTGCATGCCGTGCTGCCCGGCATGCGCGCGGCCGGTTACGGGCGCATCGTCAACGTGATCTCCACCTCCGTGAAAGAGCCCATCCCAGGGCTGGGGGTCTCCAACACCGTGCGCGCCGCGGTCGCCGGCTGGGCCAAGACGCTGGCCGGCGAAGTGGCCGCCGACGGCATCACCGTCAACAACGTGCTGCCTGGCTACACCCGTACCGCGCGGCTGGACGGCCTGCTCGCCGCCAAGGCGCAGGCCAGCGGTCGCAGCGAGGACGACATCGCCCGCGCCATGCGGGACACGGTGCCGGCCCAGCGCTTCGGCGAACCGGCGGAAATCGCCGCCGTCGTGGCGTTCCTCTGCACACCGGCAGCTGCCTACGTCAACGGCGTCAGCATCGCCGTCGACGGCGGACGTACCCGCGCACTGAGCTGACCCGCCTTCGGGCATACGCCCGCGTCCGGTGCAATCGGCGCGACCACCTTCTAAGCTTGCAGGAATGCCCATGCGTCTCGCCAACCTGATCGACGGCCGTCTGCACGCACCGGCCGGCGCGACGGCGTATCTCGACGTGTTCGAGCCCGCCACCGGACAGGTGTTCGCGCAGTGTCCGGACAGCGATGCCACGGACGTCGAGGCCGCCATCCAGGCCGCACGACGCGCCGCGCCCGGCTGGGCGTCGATGCCGATCGAGCAGCGCGCCCGGCGACTGTTCCGCCTTGCCGACCTGCTCGAGGCCCGGCTGGACGAATTCGCCACGCTGGAATCGCGCGACAGCGGCAAACCGGCGCAACTGGCCCGCAGCGTGGACATCCCGCGTGCGGTGAGCAACCTGCGCTATTTCGCCTCCGCTGTTGTCGGCTGGGGCAGCGAGTCCCATGCCACGGAGAGCGGCGTCCCCGGCGCCGGCGCGATCAACATCACGCTGCGCCAGCCGCTGGGCGTGGTCGGCTGCATCAGCCCCTGGAACCTGCCGCTGTACCTGTTCACCTGGAAGATCGCGCCCGCGCTGGCCGCCGGCAACGCGGTGGTGGCCAAGCCCTCGGAGATCACGCCCTGCACGGCCGCACTGCTGGGCGAGCTGAGCATCGAGGCGGGGCTGCCTCCGGGCGTGCTGAACATCGTGCACGGACGCGGCCCCACGGTCGGGCAGGCGATCGTCGAGCATCCGGCGGTCAAGGCAATTTCCTTTACCGGCAGTACCGCCACCGGTGCGCGCATCGCCGCGGTGGCCGCGCCGCAGTTCAAGAAGCTGTCGCTGGAGCTGGGCGGCAAGAACCCGGCCATCGTGTTTGCCGACGCCGATCTCTCCGACGCCAACCTCGATACCATCGTTCGCTCGGGCTTCGCCAACCAGGGCGAAATCTGCCTGTGCGGTTCGCGCCTACTGGTGCAGCGCTCGATCTTCGACGACTTCCGCAAGCGTTACCTGGAGCGTGTCCGTGCCCTGCGCGTGGGCGACCCCGACGACGAGCGCAGCGATCTCGGCGCGCTGGTCTCCAAGCCTCATTTCGACAAGGTCATGGACTGCATCGCGCGGGCCCGGGCCGAGGGCGGCCGGATCCTCTGCGGCGGCGACGCGGTAGAGCCCGGCGGACGCTGCATCGGAGGCTGGTTCGTGGCGCCCACGGTGATCGAGGGACTGGCCAACGATACCGCCACCAACCAGCAGGAAATCTTCGGTCCGGTGGTCACGTTGATCCCCTTCGAGGACGAGGCCGAGGCGCTGGCGATCGCCAACGGCACCGGCTATGGCCTGGCCGCCTCGCTGTGGACCGGCGACCTGTCGCGCGCGCACCGGCTGGGCGCGCTGCTGGATTTCGGCATCGTCTGGATCAACTGCTGGATGCTGCGCGACCTGCGCACGCCCTTCGGCGGCATCAAGCATTCCGGCATCGGGCGCGAGGGGGGGTCGAGGCGCTGCGCTTCTTCACCGAACCGAAGAACGTATGCATCCACTTCTGACGAATACCTCACGACGGACACAGCGATGGATTCACTGAAAGATCTACTTGCCAGCAACCGCCGCTGGGCCGACGGCGTCACCGCCCAGGACCCGCGGTTCTTCGAGAATCTGTCCAGGCAGCAGGCGCCGAAATACCTTTGGATCGGCTGCTCCGATTCGCGCGTGCCCGCCACCCAGATCGTCGACCTGCCGCCGGGCGAGATCTTCGTCCATCGCAACGTGGCCAACGTCGTGGTGCATTCCGACCTCAACGCACTCAGCACCATCCAGTTCGCGGTCGACACGCTGAAGGTGAAACACATCCTGGTGGTCGGCCACTACGGTTGCGGCGGCGTGGGCGCGGTACTGGCGAAGTCGCGACTGGGCCTGATCGACAACTGGCTGCAGCATATCGGCGACATCGCGGTGAAGCATGCGGACTGGCTCGACCCGGTCCAGGCCATGGCCGTCCGCCATGCCCGCCTGTGCGAACTGAACGCCATCGAGCAGGCGATGAACGTCTGCCGCACTACCGTCGTGCGCGATGCCTGGGAGCGCGGCCAGCCGCTGGCGGTACATGCCTGGATCTACGGCCTGGACGACGGCCGCATCCACGACCTCGGCCTTGACGTGCGTGGCGACGAGCAGCTGCAGGACGCCTACCGCGGCGCCCTCGAGGGCCTTGCCGGACGCTGGAAGGCCCCGGCATGAGCAACGTCGTACGCACCGATGCGGCACCGGTGCCGGTGGGCGCCTATCCACATGCGCGGCGCGTCGGCAACCTGCTGTTCCTCTCCGGCGTCGGGCCGCGGCAGCCGGAAACGAACGTCATTCCCGGCAACGTCCACGATGCCGAAGGCCGGCTGCTGTCCTACGACATCGAGGCGCAATGCCGGCAGGTGTTCGCCAACGTGCGTGCGGTGCTGGAAGCCAGCGGCGCGCGCTGGCAGGATCTGGTCGACATCACCGTGTTCCTTACCGACATGACAGGCGACTTCGCCACCTATAACCGCATCTACGCCGAATGCTTCGCCGGCATTGATGCCTGCCGCACCACGCTGGGCATCAGCGCCCTGCCAACGCCGATCGCGATCGAGCTGAAGTGCGTGGCCGCGCTACCACCCGGCGCATGAAAAACCCCGGCGCAGCCTAGCTGGGCCGGGGTTCCGAAGCCGCCGCGACAGGACGGCGGACGTCATCGCAAAGCTTACTTCCCGGTATTGCCGCCGGTCGACCGCATGGCCATCTTCTTGGCATGGGCCTTGTGATGCTTCATGGCATGGACCTTGTGATGCTTCTTGGCATGGTGCTTCATGGCATGGCGCTTCATGGCATGGCGCTTCATGGCATGGTGCTTCATGGCATGGTGCTTCATGGCATGGTGATGCTTGGCAGTGGTGGTCTTGGCCGCCGTCATCGCCTTGGGTGCGGGCTGCGGAGCGGCCTGGGCCAGTACCGAGCCGGAGAGGGCCACGCCCAGCACGAGCAGGACGGCGATCGCGAATTTACGAATCATGATCATGAGCCTCGAAGTATGCGTACTGCCGCGGACCCGGCCGGAACCCGGCTGCCTCGGGCGGCGCGGCCAGCCAACAATGCGACCGCGCCGGCATACCGGAACTGAACGGAACCGCGGCGGCATCTAGCCCAGGCACGCCTGCAACAGGCGCCTGATCAGCGCCTGCACCGGCGCTGCCTTCGCGGCGTCCCAGGCGAAGCTTGCCTCATCCATGTAGCGGTGCTGGGCCAGTTCCAGCTGCACTCCCTGCACGCCCTCGCCCGGCCGCCCGAAATGGCGCGTGATGTAGCCGCCCTTGAAGCGGCCGTTGACCACGAAATCGTAGTCGTCTTGCGACTCGAGCACCTGGGTGAGCTGCCATTGCAGCTCGGGAGTACAGCTGGCGCCGTCGGCGGTACCAAGGTTGAAGTCCGGCAGCCGCCCCTCGAACAGCATCGGCACGTGGCTGCGGATGGAGTGTCCTTCCCACAGCACCACCTGGCCATGCAGCGCCCGCAGCCTTTCCAGTTCCTCCGCCAGCGCCCGGTGATACGGCTGCCACCAGTCCGTCACG
>Ga0207433_10011471_pt1 | contig 13500 bp, 13 predicted proteins | sample YelNatPaOPGAMG01_FD_187559 | JGI IMG/M metagenome (GOLD analysis project Ga0207433, IMG submission 187559) | Hot spring thermophilic microbial communities from Obsidian Pool, Yellowstone National Park, USA - OP-RAMG-01 (SPAdes) (version 3) | ecosystem: Environmental > Aquatic > Thermal springs... | reverse complement strand
AAAAAGTGCATTTAATGTATTTATTACATCAGTATTGTAAGTAAATAGTGCAGTTTCTCTTTCGTTATCAAAAGAAGGACTTGTAAAGTTATTTGAACCAATGTAGGCAAATGTATCGTCAATAATGAATGTCTTTGCGTGAATATATGGATTCGGGAGCGCAAGAACCGAATCTCCAAGGTCTTTCTTTGTATCTGCTGCGTATGAGGCTGGCATTAGAATTTTTACATCAACTCCTTTATCCTTTTCCTCCTTTAGGATTTTTATAATCGATGGGTCGCTTATGCTTTGCTCCCAGATCTTTATGCTTTTCTTTGCACTTTTGAGGGCACTTTCAACCTTTGTCCTCGAATCAATGGGGCTTATAAGGACATTAGGGTTATTATTTGTAAAGTCGGTTCTCTCCCAATCGGCGTAGAATAGCGATTTTAGTGTTAAGACCTCATCCTTGTCGAAAGTTACAAGTCCAAAATCCCTGTTTTTTGTAAAACTTGAAGAGGTAAAATTACCCGAAAGGACTATTGCTTCTGTATCATCGATTACGACATACTTTGCGTGTGTGAGGAAGAATTGAGGATTAGCCCATCTTACATCAATTCCATAGATCCTGAAGAGGTCTCTTATATCGAAATTTTGGGTTTCTGCCTGGTATGGTGCTTCTTCTAAGATAACTTTTACTTCAACGCCACTTTTTGCAAGGTTTATTATTGTTGGAATAAAGTCAAAGTCAGTAATGCTATACATATTTATGAGAAGTTCCTTCTTTGCATTTATAAATTCGTTCAGTATTGCTTGCTTTCCAGAGAAAGGCTCTGTTATAAGTATTTCGTTTCCGTTTTGGGAAGAAATAGAATCCAAACTACCCAAAAAAGATATTGCTAAAATTATGAAAGCGACAATAAAAATCTTCAATTTTTTCATTTTAACCTCCCAGGGTTATTCGAATTTGCTGTGTTACATTATTCCATTCAACTTTTGCACCGAAGGTCTCAGAAATGAATCTGATGGGGACGAATGTCCTTCCATTTGTAATTTCAGGAACGACTTTAAGGTTATCCCTGTCAATTGGTGTTTGCGTCCCGTTTACAAGCGCATAAGGGCTTCCTATTTTTAGAATGATGTTTTTATCCTTATATCTTATTGTAACCTCTTTTGTTTTGTCGTTCCAACCTACATCTGCACCGAATGCCTCACTTATAACCCTAACAGGAACCATTGTCCTCCCGTTTTTAATGTATGGTGGTGCTTCAATTGTCTTCTTTTCACCGTTTACAATAACCTCGTTTTTACCTACAGTTAAAATTACTTCAACCGTGGTTTCAAAACTGTATCTGAATAACCCACCTGAAGAAGTTAGTGCAAACAAACTTCCAGACTTTCCGTAGTAAAAATCAGGCGTTAAAAATACATTTACAACATATCTGTTTGTCATTCCACTTCCAATATTTTCATAACTTAAACCTTTATTTTTTGTTATGTATATGTTTCCGTAGGTAGTTCCCGAGGCACCCCAGGCACCAACAACCATAAAGCCATCCTGTGTGTAGTTGGGTGATATTGCTACTCCATCTGCCCAGGTTGTTCCAAGGTCGTAAACGCCCATAAAAGTATTACCTCTGTCGTAGGAAATAAATTCGCCACCTGCAGTACCAACAAGGACAAGTCCGTCCTGAAGGAAGGTCTTTGAGATATCAAAGCCTGTTATGCTTAGACCCCAGAATTTGTTATTGCCAATTTCTTTGAATGTTTTTCCGTAATCATCCGAGCGATATAGATTACCACCATTTGTTGCAACGAAGAGGTATTGCCCTGCGCCTTTTATAAAATTGATATTTACATCGTATGGTGGAAGAGAATCAATGTGTTTTGGGCTTTGTAAGGTTAGGTCAGTTACCCAGAGCCCTCTGTTTTTAGTTCCAATAAATATATTTCCTTTGTATTCGTATATTACCCCAATGGAATCATTTTTAAATACATCTTTTTTATTAAATGTTATGCCTCCATCAGTGGAAGCAAATATGCCTTCACCTAATGTGCCAACAAGGATTGTCCCATTTGAAAGTTCACATATAGAAAGTATTTGGTGCGAATCAAGGTTGCCTGTGCTTGCGAAAGTTTTTCCGCCATCCTTTGATACATAAAGTCCATTATTTGCAGTTCCAAGGTAAATTGTTTTATTTGTGTCATATTTTGGGGAAAATGCCATTGTTGTTGTGTTTACATTAGCAATTCCTTTATTTGCAAGCGCAAAAGTTTTTGTTTCAAGGTCAAACTTTATAATGCCGTATTCGTAAGAAGCAATAAATACATATTTTTCATTTGCATCAAAGTTGAGGTTTGTTGAAGGGTATGGGATTTGGTATTCACTGTAGTTTCCATTTTTCTTTACATAGAGTGTCCCCGTTCTTTTGAGTGCATAAAGATTTGAGGAATCAGTAACTTTGACTGCAATGATTTTGGTTCCTGGAAGTTCATTATTGAATGTTTTAAGATCTTTTGTAATATAGATACCATCGCCGAGTGTTGAGAGCGCAACTACATCTTTTTCGCAAGAGATGCTTGTAATTGGTGAATTTGCTTTAAAAAGTTGTGTTTTTGTATCGTTAATTTTAAAAAGCTCGCCGTATTCTGTTCCAACATAGTAGTTGTCGTTATAACTTGCAATTGCTGTTACATAATCTGATGTGAATTTTGCGATAGTCTTCCAGGTTTTTGTAGAAGTGTCATTTTTCATTATAAGATTTGTGTTCAGGACTTTGCCATCATCCCTTTTTTCAAAACTTACACCACATGCAAGCAATGTGTTTGTGACTGGGTCTGCTGTGATTAGAGTTACATATGTTGCATCAATTCCCATTTGGTACGAGGAGAAGCTTTTTCCAAAGTCGCTTGTTTTAAAAACACCATTTTTAGTTGCGATATAAACGGTTGAATCTTTTGAGAAATCTTTTGACAGAGTAAAGTCAAGCACACCTTCAAACGTTAGATTGAATCCTACATTTATGGGTATATTTGCGAAGCTTGTTCCACCGTTATTTGAGTAGTAGAAGGAACTTGTTGACCCAGCAAAAAGCGTTGAATCATTTGAGAAATTTGGAGATAAAACAACCTTGTCGATTTCGCCGCCGTTAATACCCGTAGGCTTTGTCCATGTAGGATTTGCTCCATTTACGGGTTTTAATAGCCCAAACAATACCAACAGAACTAAAATGAAAATTAAAATCTTTTTCATCCTACCTCCTTAATCTTTTATTTTGGGTATATATTTTACGACAAAAATTTGAAAATGAGAAATCTAATGCTCACTTATAATTGATTTAATCTTTGCTAAAATGATATCCATTGCAATTTCGTTTTTGCCGCCTCGAGGGATAATGATGTCTGCAAATTGCTTTGTTGGCTCTACAAACTGGATATGCATTGGTCTTACAGTTTCAAGATACTGATTTATAACTGATTTTAACGTCCTTCCTCTCTCAAGAACATCCCGTTCTATTCTCCTTATGATTCGGACATCAGGGTCTGTATCCACAAAAATCTTAATCGAGAATATATCTCTTATTTCATCGTAATAGAAAAGAAGGATCCCCTCGACTATGATGATAGGTTTTGGATAAACATCCTCAAATTCCCCCGTCCTTGCATATTTTTCAAATGAATAAACAGGAATTTTTACAGGGATTCCATGTTTTAAGTCTTCAAGGTGCTTTTTTAGAAGTTCGATATCAAAAATAGATGGGTGGTCGTAGTTGAGTTTCTTTCTCTCCTCAAGCGTCAAATCCGGGAAATCCTTATAATACGAATCCATCGAGATTATGGCGGTTTTATCTTTGCCAAGGGATTTTTGAATCATCTTTGCAACAGTTGTTTTCCCCGAGCCGCTTCCACCTGCAATGCCTATAAATGTTGGTTTCATTTATGCTTTTTGAACAACGAGTTTTGTAATTGCCTTAAGTGTCTCCATCACATTTATGCCTTGCTCTGCAATTGCTTCAAAGTATTGGTATTTGTTATCTTTGTTGAGATCTGCCTGTAATTCTTCAATGGATAGGATGTTGGGTAGGTCCCTTTTGTTATATTGAAGAATAATTGGCATGGTTTCAACATCTTCGCCAAATTCTACGAGGTTATCTATCATATCCTGGAAGCTATCGATGTTTTCTTGACGCTTCTCGATTTGAGAATCAGCAACAAACACGATGCCGTCTGTTGCTCTTAGGACAGACTTTCTTGTTAACTTGTATATGTACTGTCCAGGGACGGTATAAAGGCTAAGTCTTATCGTAAATCCTTTTATACTTCCCAGTTCAAGGGGTAGGAAGTCAAAAAATAGTGTTCTTTCGGTTTCTGTTGCAATACTTGTAAAATCACCCTTTACTTTTTCCGGAATTGTTGAATAGATATGTCTCAAGTTTGTAGTCTTTCCGCTCATTGCAGGACCGTAATATACTATCTTAAAAGAGATTTCTCTCTTTGCGAAGTTTATGGTACTCATCTTTTCTCCTTAGAATAAATCTTCAATGTCCTTTTCTACATCCTCATTTATTACTTTTTGTGTTTGACTCTCTGCTCTCTTTTCTGCCTCTTCTATTATGGGTTTTATTTCTGTTCCTGTTTTCTTTGCCCAGAATCTTATTGCACCAATGGGCAATTTGTTGTCAAAAATCATTGCAAGGAGTGCATTTTGTGTAATAAGCGAAATGTGAATGTTTGTTTCCTGCCCCTGGTGGAAAGTAATAGTGAATTCCTTTTCACCCAAAAGCCTTGCAAGTTCATTTGTTGCAGAAAAAACGCCTGCAGCAAGCGCTGATATGTTTTGGGCAACATCTGAAGTGATGTCGCCACTTTTTGCAAGAAGTTCGCCACTTTTGTTAAGCAAAACTATGTCTCTTGCCTCTGACTCTGCAAGAAATTCGCCAAAGAGTTCTTCAATTTTTTTGAGTTCCTCTTCACTAAGCACAATTTGTACTTTTGAAAGTCTTCCTTCCATCCTATCCTCCTAAAGTAACTATTTCTTTCTGTAAAAGTCCTTTAAGTATTTCCAAAAACTTTACATAACTCATAGACATCTGCTCCATTATATTAGAAATGGGTGTCCCATCCAATATGTATTTTAACAATTTTATTTCATCTTTTGAAAGTTCTACACCTTCCTTATCATTTTTACTGTTCGGAACCATTTTTGTTGTTTTTGTAATTTGTTTAATGATGTCGAAATTTTCTTCTCTCAGACTAATCCCCGTTGCTATAATGTCAAATATGTTTTTTCTTATCGTTCTTGGGGGGAGGACGATGTTTGTAATAAAGGAGAACTGACCGTTAATTTCAAGGAAAACATCGAGAATAGCCTCTTCTCCAATTGAGTAAGGACCATTTGCATGGACAATCTCACCGTTCGAAAAGTAAATACCATACATTCCCATAACTCCATCGACTTCGAGTTTGCCAGACTTCTTGCTTGTAGAAATGCTCTGGATTATCTCCTCCAGCTTAAAGTCACTTAAGTTTCCCTGCATCGCTATCTCCTTTTTCCCTTTTTTATTATAATACGAAAATTTTATTTAAATGCAAATCAAGATATAATAGAAAGTAATAAAAATTTTTAAGGAGGTTAAAATGGAACTTAAGTATTCAACAAAAAACGCATGGGAAGTCCTTAGCCCAGAAGATGTAAATAGTTTTAGTGATTCATACAAAGATTTCATAAGCAAGGCAAAAACGGAAAGAGAGGCAGTAAAGTATTTAAAGAGTCTTGCAGAAAGTTTTGGTTTTGTCGATTTGTTTAATGCTACAACTTCTCACGGTAAATTCTATGCAATAAATGATAACAAAAACATACTTCTCATAAGAGACGGCGAACTAAGCGCAGAACACGGTTTTAATTTTGTTTTTGCCCATATTGATTCCCCGCGGATCGACATCAAGCAAAACCCTCTCTACGAAGGCGCTGATGTTGTTATGTTTAAAACCCACTATTATGGTGGCATTAAGAAATACCAGTGGGTTACAATTCCTCTTGCGCTTCACGGTGTTATAATCCTCAAGGACGGGACGAAGTTGGAAGTAAGTATTGGTGAGAACGAAGATGACCCAGTTTTTGTTATTTCGGATTTGCTCCCACATCTTGCAAGAAAGCAGATGGAACAGAACGCAAGGGAAGTTATCCAGGGTGAAGCGCTTGACCCAATTGTTGGAAGTATTCCTGATAAAGAAGTAGATAAAGAGAAGTTCAAGACTGCAATACTAAAACTCCTCCACGAAAAATATGGCATTGTTGAAGAGGACTTCATTAGTTCAGAATTGACCCTTGTCCCTGCAGGCAAGGCAAGGGATGTTGGCTTTGATAGAGGTGCAATTGCATCATATGGTCATGACGATAGAATCTGCGGTTTTACAGGAGCAAAGGCACTTTTTGATGCCGTAACTCCAAAAAGAACAATCGGAGTTATGCTATTCGACAAGGAAGAAATTGGAAGTGATGGCATTACCGGTGCACAATCAGATTTTCTTGATTATGCAGTTGAAAAGTATCTAAACCTGAAAGGGATAAAGGATATTTCAGTAAGGGAAGTGCTCCACAGGTCTTATGGTCTATCTGCCGATGTTAATGCTGCAGTTGACCCACTTTACAGGGATGTTTTTGATGAACAGAATTCTCCTATTTTTGGACACGGGGTTGTTGTAACCAAGTTTACCGGATCTGGTGGAAAATACTCTGCATCTGATGCATCTGCAGAACTCGTCTTTAAGGTTAGGAAGCTCTTTAATGAAATGGGTGTGCCATGGCAAATTGGCGAACTTGGAAAAGTTGATGTTGGTGGCGGCGGAACGGTTGCAAAATTTATGGCAAATAGAGGTATTCAAGTGCTTGATGTTGGTCCTGCGCTTCTTTCGATGCACGCCCCATTTGAACTTGCTTCAAAAGTCGACCTTTACTCCTCATATCTTGGATACAAAGCATTCCTTGAAAAATTTGAATAATATCAATTGATGGTATTGAGGGGGCGAAAGCCCCCCATATTTTTTTTAAAGGCCTCTTTTTTTCTTTAATTCAAGCAGGTTTTGAAGTTTATCTTGCGGGATGGGTTTTGCACCACCAAGCATATTTGCAACAGTTAACATCTTGCAGAGGTTTTCGAGTTCTTCCATCCTTCTAAAGGCTCTTTCAAGCGTATCACCAACTGTAAGCGCACCATGATTTGCAAGCAGAAGGGCATTATGGTCTTGAATTGCTTTGCCTATGTTTTCTGCAAGTTCTTTTGATGATGTTATCTCGTAAGGAATTACAGGAACATCTCCCAAGATGAGGGTAGATTCTTCATGAACATCGTTAGGAATCGGATAATTTGCAATAGCAAACCCCGTTGCATATGGAGGGTGTGCATGTATTATTGCATTAACATCGCTTCTAACTTTGTAGATTTTTATATGAAACAAGATTTCAGTTGATGGCTTTCCCTCGCCTTCAAGCACGTTTCCACTGAAGTCTATTACAAGGATGTCCGAGTAGTCAAGTTCATCTTTTGGAACTCCTGATGGCGTTATGTAGATGTATTCTTCATCTCTTACTGAGAAATTTCCACCGTAACTTCCATTAAGTTCATGTTCGTAAAGTCTTTTTCCTATGTTTGCAATTTCTTCCTTAATTTGTCGTTTCATCTTAACCACCTTTCTTAACAAGATAATTATACCAAAATAATAAATTTGTGTAAAATAGAGGGTTAGGAGGTTTGTATGGTTATAACGATAGATATAGGAAATACAAACATAGTGTTTGGTTTTTTTGATAAAGGAATGCTTTTGAATACTTTGAGGATTGTAACAGATAGCGGAAGGACATCCGACGAGTATAGACTTCTTATTTCGCAATTTATGAGGGAGGAAAAACTTTACGGAAATGTTGATGATGTAATTGTATCCTCCGTTGTTCCCTCTCTTACGCCTGTATTTAGAGCAGTCGCAAGGAAATTGTCGAATAAGGAAGCGATTTTAGTAAATTCTGACTTGCCTTTGGGGATAAAATTCGATGTAGAAGAGCCAAGATTTGTCGGTGCTGATAGAATTTGTGATATTTTTGAAGCACATAAACTGTTTCCAAACGAAAACGCTGTAACTGTAGACTTTGGAACAGCGACAACATTTTCAGTTATCACTAAAGATGGAAGATTTGTTGGAGGACCAATAACAATTGGTGTGCTTCCTGCTTCAACAGAATTATTCAGGAAAACTGCTCAACTTCCAAGGATAGAACTTGTAAAACCAAAAAGCGCCATAGGAAAGAATACGGTTGAAGAAATGCAGTCAGGTGTTATTAATGGATTTGGTGGTCTTGTTGACAGGCTTATAGAACTCATTGAAGAAGAACTCGGCGAAAAGGTTCGTGTTATTGGGACCGGGGGTATTTCGCATGTTATGGAAGGAGTTGCAAGAAGGATTGAAATGTTTGATAAACTTTTAACCGTGAAGGGTATTTACAGTATTTACGAGTATGTTAGAGGAATTTAAGATAGGAAACATATATTTAGAAATGCCGATTTTCCTTGCTCCACTTGCGGGGTTTACTGATTCGCCTTTCCGTATGCTTGTTAGGTCTTTTGGTGCAGGGCTTGTTTTTACTGAGATGGTCTCCGTTATGGGAATAAAGTATAAAGACAATAATACGCTTTCCCTTTTAAGGTTTCACGAGAGCGAACATCCTATTTTTGTACAACTTTTTGGCTCTGATATAGATGCCTTTAAAAATGCAACTGATTTTGTTACTCAACTTGGTTTTGATGGGATTGATATAAATGCAGGGTGTCCTGTTCCTAAAATTGTAAAAGATGGCTCAGGCTCAGCACTTTTAAAAGACCTTCCGAAACTATCAAAAATAATCCATGCAGTTAAGTCTTCAACTAACTTGCCAGTTTCCCTGAAAGTAAGAAAAGGTTTCTACAAAGGAGAAAATGTCCTTAAAGAGGTTTTAAAGATTGCAGAGGATGAGGGTTTATCTTTTTTAACAGTTCATAGTATTACAACAGAAGAAGGCTTTAATAAGGAAAGCGAAGATTGGGAGGCAATTAGAGAACTTGTTTCTTATTCCAAAATTCCTATTGTTGCAAATGGTGGCGTTGATAGCGTTGAAGATGTGAAGGCACTATTTGAAAAAACAAAAGCGCCATTTGTTATGGTCGGCAGGGCAACTCTTGGTAGGCCATGGTTTTTGAAATCAGCCTTTGAATTTTTGAAAGGTTTTTCTAAAATAGATATTCCAAATAAAGAAAAAATAGATATAATAGTAAGACATATAGAACTGGAAGTTGAATTTTTAGGAGAAGAAAAAGGTATAGTTGAGATGAGAAAGTTTTTGGTTAAATACGCAAGAGGGCTTAAGAAAGCAAGCGAATTTAGAAGATATGTGAATAAATTAAAATCAAAGGAAGAAGCAATAGCCCTTGTAAGGGCTTTTTTTGATGAAATGGAGGATTAAAAATGGAAGAACAAGTAGAAGGCAGGATTCAGATTTCAAGGAATGGTTATGAAGAACTCAAAAAAGAGTTAGAGTTCAGGAAAACTGTAAAGCGCCAGGAAATTTCAGAAAGGATTAAACAGGCAATTGCATTCGGAGACCTTTCTGAGAATTCCGAGTACGACTCTGCAAAACAGGAACAGGCAGAAAACGAAAGTAGAATTGCAGAATTAGAGGCAATCCTCTCAAGGGCAGAGGTAATAGACGAGGATGCAGTTGAGACTGACAAGGTAAATATCGGTTGTGTTGTTGAGCTTAAGAACCTTTCCACAGGAAAAGTTGTTAAATACTATATCGTTGGACCTGCGGAGTCTAATCCTGACGAAGGAAAAATTTCATCAGCCTCTCCTGTGGGGCGTGGTCTTATAGGACACAAAGCAGGCGAAATAGTCGAAATACAGGTCCCAAAAGGGACAGTGCGTTACAAGATTTTAAAGATAAAGAAGGGTGAGTAGGATGGAACTTCCCAACCTAAATGAGGTAGAACAAAAAAGGGCAGAATTAGTAAAATTTCTAAAGGCTTCAGGAGTTGACCCTTACGGTAGAAGATTCATTACACCTTTCTATAATAGTTATCTCAAGGAGCATTTTGATCAACTTATTGACAAGCCTGTTGAGGCGCGTGGTCGTATAATGGCGATAAGAGGTCACGGCAAGGCAAGTTTCGTAGTCCTTCGTGATTTTTCGGGAGACATCCAACTTTATTTTAGACTTGATAACCTTGGAGAGGAAAAGTACAACTTCTTTAAGAAAGCAATTGATATTGGTGACTTTATCGGGGTAAAAGGGAAGCTTTTTAAGACCCACACGGGTGAAATCACGATTGAGGTTACCGATTTTGAGCTTCTTACAAAGGCTATAAAGGTCCTTCCCGAGAAGTATCACGGACTTAAGGATCCTGAACTCCGTTATAGAAGGCGTTATCTCGACCTCATTGCAAATAGAGATGTTTTGGAAACTTTTGTTAAGAGAAGTAAGATTATCCAGAAAATTAGGGAAGTTTTCAATCGGGAAGGATTTATAGAAGTTGAAACACCAATGTTACAGCCTATTCCTGGCGGTGCTTCCGCAAGACCATTTGTAACTTACTATAATGCACTCGATCAGGAGATGTACTTGAGGATTGCACCAGAACTTTACCTTAAAAGGCTAATTGTTGGTGGATTTGAGAAGGTTTATGAGATAAACAGAAACTTTAGAAATGAAGGCATATCCACTAAACACAATCCAGAGTTTACTATGCTTGAAGCCTACTGGGCTTATGCTGATTATACAGATGTTATGAACTTCGTTGAAAACCTTCTTTATGAAGTTGCAGTCTCTATTAACGGCACTCCAAAGGTGACATTTTTGGGAAACGAAATTGATTTTACTCCTCCTTTTAGAAGAATTAAGTTTGATGATGCCCTCAAGGAATATGCAGGTGTTTCCCTTGAAGAGTTAAGAGACTTAAGCAACGCACAGAATATCCTTAGCCGTCTTGGTATAAAGATGGATAAGCCTTTAACCGTTGGAAACCTTATAAACGAAGTATTTGACAAAAAAGTTGAAGAGCATCTAATTCAGCCTACATTTGTTTATGAGTTCCCAATTGAAATCTCTCCACTTGCGAAGAGGACTGCCTATGACCCTCATATGGTCGATAGGTTTGAGCTTTTCATTGGAGGTCTTGAACTTGCAAACGCATTCTCAGAGTTAAATGACCCAGAAGACCAGTATGAAAGATTCTACGAGCAGATGGAGGCAAAGAAAAAAGGTGATGTCGAAGCGCAGGACATGGATATGGATTACATCGAGGCAATGGAATACGGGCTTCCTCCAACAGGTGGTCTTGGCATTGGCATCGATAGGCTCGTTATGATTCTAACAGGCAAGGATTCCATAAGAGAAGTGATTCTTTTCCCTCAACTAAAGAAGAAAGAGGTTAATGAAAAAGAAGAAGAGTAGCGGATATGTTTGTTCCGTTTGCGGATATAAGTCGGCAGTCCCGTTGGGGAAATGTCCGCAGTGTGGTTCCTGGAATTCCTTTGTTGAAGTTGGTGATACTGAAAATAGCGAAATAAATGTCCTTACACTTGAAGAACATACAAAAGAATCTTTTGAAAGAATAAAAACAGGCATTAATGAGTTTGATAGGGTCCTTGGCGGTGGTATCGTCAGGGGCTCTATTATTTTAATAGGTGGAGAGCCTGGTATAGGAAAGTCAACTCTTATTCTTGAGGTCCTTGATAGGATTGGAAAATTAGGCTCAGTTCTCTATGTTTCGGGCGAGGAATCTCCAACTCAAATTATGATGAGGGCAGAAAGGCTTGGGATTCACAACAAAAATATCGAACTTCTTACCGAACAGGATATCGACATTATAAAAGAGGTTACCCTTTCGAGGAAGCCCCTTCTTCTTGTTGTCGACTCCATACAGACAGTTTTCTCAAAGGATGTTGAGGGAGCTCAGGGCAACATAAACCAGGTTAAGGAGTGTACCCGTATCCTTATTGAAATTGCAAAAAAGCATGGGATCCCTGTAATCCTTATTGGTCATGTCACCAAAGAAGGGACAATTGCAGGACCAAAGACAATCGAGCATATGGTTGATGGCGTTTTTTACATAGACGGGACAAGAAACGATATTTTAAGGCTTTTTAGAGGCGTTAAGAACCGTTTTGGCACTACAAATGAAGTTGGTTTTTTTGAGATGGGCGAGGCAGGGCTTGTTGAAGTTGCAAACCCTTCTCTTGAATTTTTATCAGGCGCATCGCTCAAGGAAGGTTCTGTTATAACATCGTCATTAGAGGGAAGCCTTCCAATTTTTTTTGAGGTGCAGTCACTTGTAACACCAACTATTTTTCCTATCCCAAGAAGGGTTGCAAGTGGAATTGACTATAACAGACTTTTGCTTCTCATTGCAATTATTGAAAAAAGGCTTCGAATAAAACTTGGCGGTTTTGATATCTATGTTAATGTGGTTGGTGGCTTTAAGCCCGACGACAGGACAAATGACCTTGCGTTTGCATTATCAATAGTCTCTTCCTATTACGAAAGGAAAATAATGGAGAAGTCAGTTGTGCTCGGTGAATTGGGGCTTTCAGGCGAGGTAAGGCCAACTGTTGGAGTTGAGAGGATGGTAAAGCAAGGCAAGTCTCTTGGCTTTGAAAACTTTATACTCCCAAAATTTTTTGAAGGCAAACTCAAGGTAGACGGAGTGAATTTGTACTTCGTTTCAACAATAGAAGAAGCAAAGGAGATTGCTTTCTAATGGATGTAAGTGCGGTTATTGTTGCAGCGGGAAAATCAGTTCGGGCAAACGGTGTCGACAAAAATTTCATAAAGATTTATGGGAAATACATAGTTGAATTTTCGATTGAAGTATTTTCAAAAGTCTCAAACATAAAAGAGATAATCCTTGTTCTAAACGATGAAAATTTTCCAAAGGGTGAAGAACTTTTAAGAAAATATCCAGCACTAAAACTTGTAAAAGGTGGTGCATTTCGTGCTCAATCCGTTAAAAACGGTGTTGGGTTTGCAAGATTTGATTTAGTGCTCGTTCATGATGGGGCAAGACCATTTATAACAAAAAATTTAGTTCAATCAATTTTTGAGAACCTTGAGGAGTTTAATTGCGTCATACCGGTTATTCCAGTTAGGCAAACCGTAAAAGAAGTTGAAAATGGCTTTGTAAAGAGAACACTTGACCGAACAAAACTTTTTGAGGTGCAAACGCCCGAGGGCTTTAAAAGAGATGTTCTTCTAAAACTTTATGACAGATTTGAGATTTCAGAGCAAATCTTTGATGAATCTATCCTCTTTGAGATGGCAAATATTCCTGTAAAAGTTGTTTCAGGGCTTCACGAAAACTTCAAGATCACAACGCCTTTTGATATATTTTTAGCGGAGCTTATGGCAAAGACATGGAAATACGAATAGGTATAGGGTATGATTCTCATAGATTTGTAAAAGGAAGGCCTCTTTATCTTGGTGGGGTTGAGATCCCCTAT
>Ga0207433_10011466_pt1 | contig 13504 bp, 7 predicted proteins | sample YelNatPaOPGAMG01_FD_187559 | JGI IMG/M metagenome (GOLD analysis project Ga0207433, IMG submission 187559) | Hot spring thermophilic microbial communities from Obsidian Pool, Yellowstone National Park, USA - OP-RAMG-01 (SPAdes) (version 3) | ecosystem: Environmental > Aquatic > Thermal springs >... | reverse complement strand
AAATTATCACACTTTTTACGAATGAGCCTGATTTGTATGGGGTCAATACATCAGTGACACTTTTGCCCAGGATTTTTTGGCAATCAATTGCCCTCTTCGTTGATGTCTGTGGCCCAGTGCATAAGTTGATCATAAAACGAAAACTGAAAATTCTCTTAGTGGGAAGGAGATTAATGTTCAGCACCACTCGAAGGATTCTAAGGTGTCACTAATGTATTTGACCCAGCACATATTCTGAGGCACATCAATGCGGATGATTCTCCCTCTTTGGGCGTACTGATAAATTTATAATCAATCAGATGAGTAAAGAAAAATTTGCTAAACAGTTTTAATCGGAATCTTCTTAATCTCCGGACTTAAAAAAACACGGAGACGCCTATGAACAACTGGTGCAGGTTCAGGTTTTCTTTTTCTTCAAAGTCAGGATAAGAAAGCCGGTCCCGGGTATATCTGTATTCAAGGCGGATAGCAGCCGAGTTTCCGATCAGGTATTTGAGGCCGGCGCCGGCGTTGATGATAAAAGCGTTGGTATCAGAACTACCTTCAACCAGATGAGCAATCGGGACTCCATTGCCAAACCCAACCCCAGCCAGGATGAATGGTTTGAATGAACCGGAGACCTTAAAATTATAAGAAAAATTGGTGCTTAAAATGTAAGAAGTGTCATCGCCCTTGAACTTAGTCAGGGTGAGCTCCGGCTCTGCTTCCAGACCCTTCCAGAAGAAATAACCGACCCTGATTGGGATGTTGAGCAAATATTCTGATCCGAGACCGCCGCTGAACTTATAGTTGGTGTAAGCCAGACTTACTCCAAACTCCCATTTTTTCCCCGCTGGTTGGGCAGAAGCCAAAGTGGTGCCAAGAAACAGGATTAAAGTCAAGATGAAAGCTGTCTTTTTCATTCTTTACTCCTTAAGATATCTTATTCTAATAATTTTTAGGCTTGGAGGAGTTTAATCAAACCAATCTCAAGACCCAATGAATATATCCACGGCTGGCAAACAGCCAGGTGTCTTTTATTTAGTCCACCTCTGACAGGCTATATTTAGTTTAGGTTTTTGTCAACTAAAGAATTCTTGAGCTCCAGGCAGTCAATTCAGGATGACCGAAAAGATTGAGTCTGCTAAAATATAAATCGGTAAAAAGCCATTATTCGGCTTTTGGCCATTGAAAGGTAAATGAATTTGGGAATGCCTTGCAGATGACGGGGATTGGCACGATTCACCGAAGAAATTTGATCAGCTTTCTTTTTTTCAGCCTGTTGTTATGTTCTTGGATGAAGCTATTGGCCACCTCAAGTTATCCCCGAGATAAAGTGGCAATTCCTCAAAAAGAACCTTCAGCAACCTCAATTGATTTTAGTATTCCTGACTTCGGGCCCGATGGCTTGAGCGGCCTGACTGAAGAACAGAAGAGCAAAATATTTTCAGGGGAAGTGATTTTAACTGCTTCCTCGGCCGTTATTCCCAACGGCCGAACCGTAATTTTGGCAGCCTTAGTATTTTCAGTGCCGCCAGAAAAAGTCTGGTCAATTCTCTCAGCCACCGAGCGGCAGGTTGAATACCTGGAAGAAATTGAAGAGCTTAAAACTATTGAACAGACTGCCGACCATAATCGGATGGAATTTCTGGTTAGAGTGATGGGTCAAAAAGTAAGGTACACGGTGGTTCACCATTTTGTCCCGGAGAAGTATTATTTCTGGTGGGAACTGGATCGTTCCGCTCATAACGATTTAAAGGGACTTTATGGCTTCTGGAAGCTTTATCCTGCCGGCGATAAAACCGTGGGTCGCTATGGGAGTTATGTCCGGCCGACTTTTCCCCTGCCAGGGTTTTTAAGAAGTATGGTATTACGCTCCGACATTAAATCAACTCTAGAAAAGGTAAGAAAATTCATTGAATCAGGGAAAAAATGAAAAAGGGTACTCCGGCAAAATTGTCGGGAAATCAACAAAATTGTCGTTAAGTACCGGCCTCGGAAGAAACTAACTTATTTATTTTCAATAAAATATTATTCTGGCCTGAATCTTGCTGCATATTGAAATGAAGTTTTTTGTGGATTTAAGGAGTTGTTGTGCTGGGTCAGATACATTAGTGACACCTTAGAATCCTTCGAGTGGTGCTGAACATTAATCTCCTTCCCACTAAGAGAATTCTAAGTTTTCGTCTTATGACCAACTTATGCACTGGGCCACAGACATCAACGAAGAGGGCAATTGATTGCCAAAAAATCCTGGGCAAAAGTGTCACTGATGTATTGACCCCATACAGTTGTTTGACAGATTTCTGTATTTAGGATAAATTAAAAATAGGAGGCAGGGAAATGAGAAAAATAGTATTAATTCTATGGGTGGTTTTCCTGCTCTTTCAGTTTAGCTGCTCCTCTAAAAGTTCTTCTAATTTTGAGTTGTACCTGACTGATGCTCCAGCTTATAACATACAGCATGTCTATGTGACCATTGATGCCATATACTTGAGGAGCGAAGACCGCCAGACCTGGACTGATAACATCCTGACCGAGCCCAAAACGATTGACCTTATTCCGTTGAGGGGACGGGAAGAAAAGCTGGCTGCTCTGGAACTTCCGCCCGGAACCTATTCTGGCATTAAGCTGGTAATTTCCAAAGTGGAAATAGTTACTTCTGAAAGAACTTTTACCATGACCATAAGCCCGCCGGTGACGGTTACCATTCCCTGTCAGTTTACTGTTACCAGTGAGACTTCGGTTAAGATGACCCTGGATTTTGATGCTGATCGTTCGCTGCTCTGGAACGGGATGAATTATAATTTTGCTCCCTACATCGTTGTTAAAAACATCGTTCATCGCTAATTGGCCAAATGGTCTGATTAGCAGTTGGGTGGTAAAAGAGCTGGATTGCGGATTTTATACTGGTTCAAGCGCGACCTGCGACTGAAAGACAACTTTGGATTTGATGAGGCTTGTAAAAAAGGCCGAGAAATCATTCCAGTTTTTATCTTCGATCAAAAGCTTCTTAAGGAGCTGAGCGGTCCAGCTTCCAGAGCGGGATTTTTGCTTGATTGCCTGAGGCAGTTAAACCATCAGCTGGAGAAAAAGGGAAGTCGCCTCTATTGCTTCTATGGCGAGCCCAAGGAAATATTTGCGAGGTTGCTTTCTGAATTAAAGCCCGAAGCGCTTTTTACCAACCAGAGCTATTCCTGGAGCGGGGAAGAAACTCAAAAGAAAATTGAAAGGCTCTGCCGGCGGCACGGCCTGAAGTTTGAAAGCTTTAACGACACACTTTTGGTCAGGCCAGACAAGGTTGAACCGCGCCAGGTTTATAACGCCTTTTTCAGGTTATGGCAAAAAGCTCTGGCTGCTGAAGATTTGTCAATGAGGCCAGAGCCTGCAAAAATTTACACGCCCTCGTTGAAACTTCCGGGGCTTGAAGAAACATCAGGGATTTTGACTCATGAAGCAAATCATTACTGGCAGGCAGATTATGCTCAGAAACAGTTAAAGAGATATGATTTCCGGGGCTACGAGACCTACCGAAACCGTCTGGATCTGGACGGCACCAGCCGGCTTTCCGCAGCTATCAGGTTCGGCCTAGTGTCTATCAGGCAGGTGCTGGCCCGGGTCAGAGAGCAGCTGGAGCCGGACAGCCAGTTTATTAAGGAGCTGGCCTGGCGAGAATTCTGGTATCATCTGAAATATCATTTTCCCTGGACCAGAGATTTAGAATTTCAGGAAAAGCGCCGTGGCTTGAAATGGCTGAACCGTGAGGAAGATATTCAGGCAGTGGAGGAAGCCCGCACAGGCTATCCAGTCATAGATGCGGCTATTCACCAGCTCAAAGAAGAGGGCTGGATGCACAACCGGGCCAGACTTATTGTAGCCTCTTTTCTGACCAAAGACCTGCTTCTTGACTGGAGGGTGGGCGAGCGTCTTTTTAAGAAATACCTTCTGGACTATGATGAAGTGGTCAATACCGGCAACTGGCAATGGTCGGCCTCAGTTGGGGCTGACCCCCGGCCTTTCCGGATGTTCAACCCGGTGCTTCAGGCTCAAAGGTTTGACCCGTACTGCCGCTATATAAAAAAATATCTGCCAGAATTAAAGAAAGCCAGCTGCCGTCAGATTCATTCCCTGGAGCTTCCCGGATATTATCCGCCTGTTGTGGACCACCGGGCCGCGGCCATCAGGGTCAGGCAGGTTTACTTTACCTAATCAGGGCTTGCGGATAGAAGCTATTTTGGGGACAGAAGGTTCAATACAGTCCCCGGCTGCTTTTTTGGGAGCTAAGCTTTAGGAATCTTCGTTGGATAATGTGCCTCAATCTTCCGCTTCGGGGCTTTTTAGGACTCACATCAGAATTAAAATTCTCAACTCGGCGGTCCAGTGTCTGGGAGAAAAAACACTGATCAACCTCAAAAGGGCGGCGACCACAGCCTCTTGCTGTTTTTTTCCCCAGACCTGGTTTCGGTGCTTCTAAAAGTTGTGGCTTTACAGGTCCGTAAGCTTTATGATTTCGGCATAGACCAGCCTTTTGTATTTCTTATAAGTCACAGCTGCCATGGTCCTGGCAGCGGTGTCGACCTCATCAGAGTTGAAGAGCTCATATTCGCGAAGAACCAGACGGCAGTCTCTGATGTTGACCCCCTTGGGTTTTAATTCCATACTTCCGCTCCAGACGAATGAGGCGCTTTCTCCGGCACCGGTTTTCTGGGGGTTAATAGTTATGGTATGACCCGGTAGCGGTTCCCAGCCCAGCTCCTCTGAGCCTTTGACCTTCTGGGCTTCCAGAGAAGCTTCCACGACTCCTGGTCCGGGTCCACCCTGACCCTGCAAGTATGAAATACCTGACAGAGAGATATTGAGCACTGGTCTGGCACCTGAAGTGTAGGACACAGTCAAACTTCTTTCAGGAAGTATCTGAGCAAAATTGGCTACGACCACCTTAGATAGGTGAGCACCCGGGACTGAGTTTGGCTGGAACCTGGCTAAGGCTAATCTTATAAACGGGAAGTAAGCCTGGCCAGGGTCAAGCTCAAGGTCGCAATACCACAGGCCTCGTTCCTCATCAAACTCAACCTCATGCCCGACAGCAATAAATTTGTTTTCGCCTGGCAACTCTAGAAGAGGCAAGTCGCCCATCACTTCTGCGGCCGAAGGAAAAGCATCAGGCAGTGGATACTCAGGCGGGGCTATTCGGCCGGATTTCCAGATGGGGTCATTTCCCCACATGGTCACATAGGGCTTATATTTTTCAGCCACTGGAGGAACGCTGATGGAGACCGAGGGCGCCATCACCCTTCTTGAAACCTGGGCCTGCGGCTGAGCCTGTCTGGCGGCAATGCCAGTTCGGGTAGAAACTGAAGCCAGGCCCGGGGCCGGCGTGGCTTTTCGGGGAGTTACAGTCAAGCCAGGAGGCAGGATTACTGCCAGGAGTTCTCCCTCTCCGGTTGAATACCAGGGTCGCTCCAGATAAACCCGCAGGCCAGTCCGCCTGACACTGGTAATCTTGTTACCGCTTTTATCTCTTTCCCATTTAAAAGAGGGTATGACGTAAACAATCTTGGGCATGGCCGGAGGAGCCGAATTTAAGATTTTTAATTCCACCGGTTCGCTGGTCCTGGTATAGCTGGTTTCTTCGGGTATTTCACTGGCAGGGAATTGTTCTTGATACCTGGTCGTGGAGACCAGACGATAATTCACCCTTCTAAACTTAGTGTCGCCAAATTCATGTTTGTAAACCGGAGTTTGTGGGGCTACAGCCAAGGCAGCGGTCGTAGCCCTGGCCATCTGAAATTGAGGAGCTGCGACCTGGGCCTGAGGACGTCCCTGTTGGGGTTTGGGAGTGAAGCCTACGGAGTTCATATCTGGGGTAATCTTGAAATCCAGAACCTGAGCTCGTCCTTCAATCACCCTTGGACCTTTTTCATTCAGGTAGTCCACCGGTTCTTTCCAGTCAGCCACCAGTTCCACCTTGGAAGTGCTTTGGCCGTGGATTTCATATTCGCCGTAAAGTATGGCCGCAGTTTGTCCATAAGATTTTTCAGCCTCAAGGGATTTGTTTATGGGCTTGCCCACTGGCTGCAGGGTAGCGTGAATCAGGGTAATTTCCCGGAAAGGCGTCATCAGCCAGTTCCTTCCTTGGAGCGAAAGATTTCTGATCTGAGTCAAATTAACTTTTGGAGGCTGGAGTGTCCTTAAGACTTGTACCTGTCCTTCAGGCAAACCGCGAGGCGGCTGTAAGACTTTGGGCGGGAGAATTCTTTCCGGCTTTTCCAGCCAGCGGTAAAGTCCCTGAAAAGGCAGAAATCTTTCAGGGAAATAGCAGCTGATTCTAAGAGTAACCGATTCTCCTTTTTTCAGATAAACGGTCAGCACCCTGGAATCGCCATCCCAGCGAGCTGGCTGGCTTCCTTCTTCCAATCTCAGGCGGAACGGTCTGAAATCCGGCCAATCTCCTGAAAATTCAATCATCATCGGGTCTGAAGCTCCGTAAGGCAACCCACGAATGCAAGCACCTCTGGCCCAGGGGTCAGGGAAATAGGGCAGTTCAACCTGGTCTCCAGGTTCCAGCTCAGCGAACTGGCCAGGGTCTTTCTGACAGATCAAGGAGTAAACTTCAGGTTTCAAGCCGGAAGGACTGTCAAACATTCCGTGAAGTTCAGATTCAAACTGAGAAATTTTAGGCGGGGCTACATGGCGGTCCGCTTTCTGGTCGGTGGGCACCGTATCTCTCTCAATTGAATCATTAAAACTTTTAATAACCACATGGTCCACTGTTTCGCCGGATTTGGGAGCTTCCCGTGGGATTATTACAGGCGAAGGCACCGGGTCAAAGCGGGAAAAGGTGAACGGCTGCTTTGATGGTGGAGGTATAGCTTTGCTGTCATCAGGATTATCCGGGGGGAGACTGTTCCCGGCCAGGTCCACTGCTCTGGCCCTCAGCCTGTAGCCTGCGCCGTAACGCAGTCTGGGTAATGAACCCGGCTTGGGCTTAAACCTGGTTTCCAGCAGAAAATCGCTCAGCGCTTTATTCTCAATCGTGCGAGGAGTGTCATCCGGGTCAATAGTCTTACCGGGCCTGGAAGCCACTAAGCTCCAGCCGTCCCAGTGGAAAAGAGCTTCATGAGCAAAAATCTCATCCGAAGATTCGTCGGCTGACTGAGTGACTGATGGCGAGATGAAACCTTCATCTTCCAGAGTTAATTCCTTATCCAGCCGGACGAACTTATAGGTTCCAATCCTCTGACAGATAGAATGCCATTGTCTTGATTTATCGTCCCAGACGTCAATGCGGTAACCCTGGATGAGGTCTTCAGAATAAAGAGTAATTTCTCTCCTGCTGAGCAGGTCGTTATTGAGTTCAACAGCCTTGACCAGGATAGCAGCGATGTTTTTTGCCTGGTCATTTCTGATGACTCCGAGGCCGCTGGACCTCAAGGCTGGAAGGTCGGCTTTTTCCTTGGTTTCAGCCGTATCAGCCAGTTCGGCGGTTTTGAGAGCCACAGCATCCACATCCAGCTGAACCACATCGTACTGCTCTTCATCGGCTAAATTCAGGAATCCATCAACCACCTCGGGCGGTGAATTTTTGGAAGCAGCTTCAAACACTCCCCGGGTCGGGTCATACTTGTAGGCAGTCCGAGGCGTCTCATCGCTCCGGCCTTCCGGGACTATTTTAATCCAGCCGGTAGCTGGAAAGTCTGCTGGCACATCCATCTCAAAATCAATGGCCAGGCCCAACAGCCGCATCAAAGCCGGATAATTGTTCAAGAAAGTCAGAGCTTGATGGAAGTCTATCTCAGGTTTGGTGATCGGAACTCTTTTGATTATCGGCTGTTTGGTCTTAGGGTCAATTGTTATCTTATTTTTTGGTTTATGAAAGTCTCGCAGCAGAAAGAAATCTTTTGGCGGCTGGGGCAATGGAGAAACCTGGACAGCCTTGAACTTCTGGGTTTCAGCTTCCTGCCGGACTGTTTGAGCCATGACCTGCCGGGTTGTCCTGAGCTGGACAGTCTTGGCAAAACGAACATCGGTGATGGGCTTTAAGCGGATCTGCGCCAGACCTTCGGAGTGGAAGACTTTTTCCATCGCCGGTGGTTCTTCTGGCGATTCGGAGGCAACATTCATGTACTGAGAAGCCACAAAGGTTAAAACGTTTTTTACAGGATAGGATACTACGATGTTTCGGCTCAAGTCAGCCATCTTGAAGGAAAAGACGGGAGATTCGGGTTTGAAAATAGCTTGCCAGAGTTCCAGTTCCGGGTCGGGAGAAACTCTCGTGACTTCAACTGGTTGGGCCGATTTTTTCCTATCATAAATCACTCCGAAGTTAATGGCTTTGACTGTTTCCGGCCAGTTTAGGATTTCAGGAAAAAGGTTGAGGCTTGGAGTCCGACCGCTCGCTTCGTCCTCTAAGCGTATGGAAACCGCAACTGAAAAGCGCAGTTTTCCATCCTTTATTCCGTTCGGTAAGAAGGTCCACATTATGGTTGATTTAGCCATTTTTTTCCTCCATTTCAGGCAAAGGCTTCACAGTAAGCCAGCCAGTCGTTCTCGGCCATAAGGTCGCAGAACAGGGGTGCCGGAGAATGTCCAAATTCTCTTTCCACTTTCAGGGTGACTTTGATGCTGAAAAAGATTATCTTGATTTTTACCGTGAGAGATGCCTGGCCCCAAACTCTATTCCTGGCTTCTTCATAAGTCAGGGCAAGGTAGAATTCAGCCGAGATGCTGATTAACCCCAGGACATCCAGCTCTCCGGTGCAGCGAACATATCCGGTCAGAGTCAGGGCGTCGTCTTCGTACTTGAAATAAATTCCGGCCATCAGAGTCACTCCGCCGCTGGCCACACCCAGGTTCATGGCAAAGCTGCCGCCGAATTCAAAAGAGCCTTCTATCAGCTTAATTCCTTTTGGCTGCAACTCAATAGCGAAGAAACCACCGCCACCGAACATAGCTACGGTAACCAGGAAGGGATTACTTTTTTCGTTGAAGGCAAAACGCAGAGTAACCGGGTCGCCAGTAAACGGCAGGTATATCTGGCCGGTAAATTTCAAGTTCTGCAGGGTAAAGACGCCGAAGCCCACATCGGGTATGGTTAAAGCATAACCCAGGGTAGCTCCGGAGGCATCAACTTTAACAATTGGCTTACCCCCAAAACCACCACCGTCTGAATCACTGGATCCACCTGGCAGAGGTATCTTATCCAGCAATTCTTTGATGAATTTCAAAGGTCCTTGGAAATCTATAGAGGCAATCTTGGGGTCAACGTCGGTCTTTTTACCTTTTTCTGCGGTAAAGGTGAATTTGCTGAACTTGACCAGGATGAAGGTGGTGATGCCCTTGATCAGGTCCAGGGTAAAATCTGTTAGTTCTCCTTTGACCTTATAGGTTGATTCTTTTTGGGGTCCCCCTTCTGAATTGAAGTAGGCAATGGCTTCTACATCAAGAGTAAGTTTAGATTTGGTGCCGTCCCGGCTGGCTATGAAGATCAGAAAATCATGGACGCTGGGAGTCCATTTCAACATGGTCTTGACCCCAACAGGTTTGCCGTCTTCTTGAACCTGCTCGGTCTTTATAGTGAGGGCCTTGCCGGTGTTAGCCGGACTGGTAAAGTCATTAACCTGGTCAATGACATCCTGAAGAAGTATTCCGCCCAGAATTTTGGCCTGGTCGCTGAAAAACTTTTTCGGGTCAAATTTACCGGAGATAACGTCGGATAGAGCATCCTGGAGGGTATCTCCGCCAGTCGTGGCCAGTGGACCAGCTCCGGCTTCTGGCTGAGGCTCGGGAGCGGAAGACAACCCGGCTCCAACCGGACCCAGGATTCTGGAAATACCGACTATAGAAAAACTGGGAGTGGCAATTCCACCAGATTTTTCTGCTTTGCCACCAGCGGCAAAGTCCAGGCGAGGCGGGTTCAGCACTTGGAAGAAAAGCTCGCCTTTATTGGACGGAGATTTGAAGCCGTTCTTGATGTAAACCTCAGGATACTTAACGACGGTGCTATCAAAGCCAACCAGATTTTTAAGAGCCGGGACAGAGATGGTAGCTTTTTCCAGGACTGGAAAACACATGGGCTGATCCTGATTAGCAAAATCAGTATCCCGATAGTTTGTCCCGTGTTCCCTTACTTGCCAGGTCAGTGATTCTGCTTCAAATGAAGTGTCGCCTTTTTTCTTTTCTTCTGCAAAAGAAATAGTCTGGCCGAGGAAAGCCGGCTGCCTTTTCTGAATCGGGGCCCCGTTGTAAGCAGCGGCGGTTTGATTGACTCCGCCAAAAGCATAGTTTCCTCCTACGTAAGCCATGGGCATACTGAACTCCACCTCATGGCCTTCAACATCCGTAGCCACGGCATGAAACAAAAAATCCTTTCCATCTACACTCGGCCAGAAAGCTTCCTCGCCGGCTCCGGAAACCAAAGGAGTAAGGCCTGGTTGGTCTATCGGTGGGGTGACCAGAGTGGTGAGTTTTACTTTGCTGAAGGGTATTTCTCTTCCTTCATATTGCTGGAAAGGCACCGGGAAAACTCTCTCCGGATCCCGGACCTGGATGTATTTTTTCTGGAAAAGATAAGCCACATTCTGTCCGTCTGGAGTCTTGTAAAACTTCCGTTCAGTTAAGGTAACCAGGGCTGCTCTGTGTCCAAAGGGCAGAAGATAGCCCGCTTTTACTATCTTGACATAATGGTCTCGGCCCATGGTGGCCAGGTGCTGCCAGGTGATTATCGGAGAGACGTGGGTGGCAAGGGGAGAGTTTGGTGGCCAATTACCGATGCCGTCAAACCAGGCACCCAGGGGGCTGAGCATCATTCGGTTCACTTTGACCGGAACAGGAGTATAGCGGGGAGTTCCGGGCAGGTTGAAATTACTGGTCAGATGAACTATCTGATGCCGGTCATTAGCATTCATGGCCAAGCGCGGCCTGTCGGAGGCAGGCGGTCCTCCTAAATTCGTCAGGTCCACATCCGGAGACCAGACTGCTCTGACCGCCAAATAAGGATTATCGGACTCGCTTATTGAGCCATCAGGATTCAAGGCAGCCAGGCGAGTGTGCCAGAGTTCAGTCCAACCGTTGATTGAAATCGGATTAGTTTTATGGAGCCAGACATTGTAGATATTCGGAGACAGGATAAGCCTGTATGGAAATTCAATCGCTGTCTGCTCTTTTTTGGGTTCGCTCGGGGTGAGGATAATCCGGCTGATCTGACTAGCCTGAGCCTGAGTGGCCCGACTTCTTTGCACGTAAAGATTCTGACTGGCCTGTCTGGATGGTGTTAGTAGAGACCTGGTGGCCACAGCCACATTACTGGTAGAAGCCAGAGGTGTTCTTCTGGCGGGCTGACCGGGAACCTCAGGTGGCAGGGCTACTGGGACAAGGCTGGGTTGATAGAGATGCCAGGCCAGAAAAGATTCCAGGTTAAGCGGGATCTCATTGAATTCAGCCGGGATTAAAAAGCTTAACCGAGTTCTGCCTGAGATCTTAGAATATACGGGTGGGGGCTTTGGTATTTCGGCGCCGCCGGTGACGCCTAATTCGGGAGAAGTCTCGTAGAAGGCCTCTTCTACGATGCTTTGAGGTGGGAAATGCACTACCATATAGGCAGGCTCAGCTTGGTTTATTTTTACCAGGCGGGGAGAAGGCTCGTTCACGAGCCTAAAGTTAATGAACTCAAAATCAAGGTAAAGAAGATCTTCCGGTCTGAGTACAGAAAATATCGGCGGGGTCTGAGGTAAGGCAATCTTCGGTTGGGGAATTATTTTTTTCTGAATGGTCTGAAGCTGCCCAACGAGCGGAGTGGCGCCGAGAATTCCGGCATAGGATAAAAATTTTCTTCTGGTCAGCCGGGATGGCTTTTGCCCTTTTTTTTCATCAACGGGATTCTTTGAATCGGGCATGATGCTCTCCTTTCCTTCAATAAGACTATTTCTTCGCCCTTCTTCGTTTCATCGGGGTTTTGGGGATGTAAATTCTTAAAACACCCTCCAGAAATAGTCTTGTTTTTTATATATTAAGTCGGTGTCTAAAAGTCAAGTTAAAAATTTTTTCGGGTTAGCACATGGTATCCAGTCTAAGGGCAGTATCTGGAAGCGCCGGGAAGGGCAGCCAGCCATTGGGATTGAGGTTGAGCAGGCCAGAGGCTTTTTAAGGTTGGTATTTGAAAAAAACAGGCGTTAAGGCAAGTGGATGTGGCAGGCACTTCGTCTAAAGGGGGCTCTACAATCAAGAAGACTCAGTTACATAAAACGACTACCACAGAATCTTGTATAAGGGATTCTTAAGGCCTTTAACTCTTATCATAGCTTTCCGATCCGATTTTTAGCTCTAATATCTATTTGTTATTTTTACAGAACGAATTTTCGCAAAGTGCTTAACCCTACCCCAGAATTAGCTTAAAATTTATGAAGAAGAATACTTATTTATGATGTCTTTATGATTTAACCTAACAAATTAAGAGGAGGAATAGGTGGGAAGAGAAATTATAATTGAAGATAAAATTTTTGAAATGTTTCCAGGATTTAAAAGAGGGCTGGTCATTGTCTGCAATATGCAGAACCAAAGTTCAAACCAGGAACTGGAAGCTATGTTAGAGAATGAAAGGTTAAAACAACAGGACATTTCTCTTGACCACGAATTTATCAAAGCCTGGGACGAAATGCATCGGCGATTTGGTTCCAATCCGAATAAATTTCCCCCGTCGATCAAGTCGCTCTTAAAAAGAGCTCATCGGGGAGATAAGATTCCTTTCATTAATTCTGTTGTTTGCCTTTTTAATTTTATCTCCCTTAAGTACTTAATCCCCTGCGGAGGAGATGATGTTCAAAAAATCAAAGGCAATTTCAGGTTGGGAATAGCTCATGGGGATGAAAGGTTCATGCCTTTAGGGGGAATTGAGATTGAATATCCTGAGCCTAACGAGATTATCTATTACGATGATTTGACAAAAGATGTTATGTGTCGGAAATGGAATTGGCGCAACGGAGATTTCTCAAAAATTTTAGAGAACAGTCGGCAAATAGTTATTAATCTTGACGGCGCGGAAATTGTGCCTTTGGAACATATTATCAAAGCCAGGGATGAACTGGCAGAATTGCTGGTTGCTAAATGTAAGGCCAAGGTGGAGCTGGGACTCTTGGATAATAACCAAAGACGCTTTATCCTTTATGGGGTCGGACCACGCTAAATATAATAATATCTTCATTTTACCTCATAATTTTACCTGCAAAATCAGCCATAAAAGCATTTTTGGGGGTATCAAAAAAATAGTTTTAGGTGACGATGATAGACTGATTATTGGCTGATTATACTTGCCTTAATGGGTTTTTGTTCCCCTCAAAATCACTTTTTAAGCTTATTCGAAGAGCTAAAACCAGCTTATTTTGTGAATATTCAGATAGATAGCATGGTCCAAACCCATAGGGATTTACTCGTATTCGTGCCAGGATTTGATTTTAAGGTCTTCCAGCCGGCGGAGCCTCAGGGCGTTGACAAAAGCTTCGGCTAACTGCAAGTTGGTGATAACCGGAAT
>Ga0207433_10011464_pt1 | contig 13506 bp, 14 predicted proteins | sample YelNatPaOPGAMG01_FD_187559 | JGI IMG/M metagenome (GOLD analysis project Ga0207433, IMG submission 187559) | Hot spring thermophilic microbial communities from Obsidian Pool, Yellowstone National Park, USA - OP-RAMG-01 (SPAdes) (version 3) | ecosystem: Environmental > Aquatic > Thermal springs... | reverse complement strand
AGTGGAAATAGAAATGAATTGAGCGCCGCAGATGGCGTAGACTTTGTAACAATGTTTGTGTGATCGAGAATAAGTGTTAACGTGGAAATTCTTTTACTACGACTATCTTCCTACAGCAACAAAGCTTACTGTTTGGTATGAGCATTCCTATCCTATCACATTCTACGAATACGATCAGTCTGTGTATCGAATAACACAGACAGCATCAGAATTACTATTTCCTTCAGCAACACTCTTACGATCTACTCACGCAGATATGTACAATCACTATCTTTGCACACAAACACAATCTACTGTTCGACTGTATGAGATTCCAACACTTAATCTACGTAACGAACTAAGCTTACCTACCGATCTTGTGCCGCTCATAGCTACTGATAGTAGAATAGTATGTAAGTACGGATATGGAGTGCCTACACTCTATTGTTTAGATTGGGCTAACAACATTATTTATACGCACGCGACTCCAGGTACTCTCTTAGCGTACGCACACACAATTCCTGCAGACTACTATGTTTACAAAGACAAGATTGTGTATCGCTCAAACGCGGACAATACAAGTATTATTCGTAAACTACCTTTTTGGTTACTTGCTGCTACTATCAACTTCATTCTCACGGAGCCATATTGTTTTGGTGTAAGCGAGAATGGTAGAATATTTATGGTAAATTTGTGGAAGTTGTTCTCATCAAGCCAACTAGGTTGTATGTGCCAACTTAGTATTTATAACTATCTATATAGAGCAAGTATTGGTTTTGATGTTTGGTCATCAGAAGATGTAAGTGTTATCATAGTCAGTAAAGCTTCACTCAAAGAAGCCATAGTTATACAGAAGACAGATCGTATGTTATCGTTTCCGATCTTTTAGTAGGTTAGCGGAGCTGTATATTGTAAGAACAACTTTATAGAGATAGAAATCATAGATAAAAGGAGTTCAGACTACGATGGAACCTAAGAGAGATCTCGAAAGTTTATTTTCATCTTATATAGTAGGATTACGGAATGCAAGTGCACCAGTAATGAAAGAGTTTGTCGTTAAAGCAGAGAAATCAATCCCAAAGACACTCCACTCTCTCTATAGGGATGTTACTAGGGATATTATGTCTATTTATTTGCTAGGTTATGCACTCAATTTAGAGTTTGCCACCCAAGTAGCACAAATACTGAAGCAGAAAGGAATCTCTCTTGCTCTGTGGGCTCGATTTGTTGCGCTTATGGGATATATAATTCCGCTCTATGCGGCTATCAAAGAGAATAGGAAGAAAGCTGAGAAAGCTCTGAGAGAAAACATAGACCAATTACATATATTTGTTGTCTCATTAAGACAAGCTGAGAAATCACCGTCTGTCAGAGAGAGCTCGGGTCATATTCTAGTGGAGGGTTTTCTGAAGAGTATACTTACGAAAGTAAAGAATGCATTCATAAATAGTGCAAAGAAAGTAGGATTAGCTATAATGGATGCAGCATCAGCAATCGTAAGTATATACAACGATATTTTTTCACTCATAACATTGCCAATTCGAAAGGTAGCGGATCGTATTCCTGGTGGTAGCTTTCTATTGCAGAGAGTGGATCCTAAATGGTTAACACTCATAAGTGGCTCTCCTGTGCTTGTCGGCGTAATCTCAATACATAAAACACTGACGTCTTCTATGGTAAGACAAAGTGCCCAACTAGTGAAAGATTTTCGGAGTGGAGAGCTCTTTAAGAAGATAGATAATATGATAGGTTCGTTTATGCAAGAGATACCTGAGAGCGATTGGAAAGAGATAGATGATCTTTTAGGCTCTGAATCTGAATCGTAGGCGTAGTATCAATCATTTTATTATAAATGAATGAAAAAACTCTTTGACATAGAGGAGGGGGTGTAAATGTGGAATTCCAACAAAGTGGTACCACACTAAAAGTAACCTTCCCGGAGCAGAATAATCATACTGTAGAACTGAGACTATCCACGAGAGTCTTTCGTAAGTTTACAAGAACTGTATTAGAGTGGGTACGCAAAATACTAGCATACGATAAATCATTCAACGAATACTACACAAACTTGATGTACGTGTTCTCCCAAACTAGAGACATACGATTGGTACTAAACGAGGAGTTTATACAAAGATGTCAGGAGATAGCAAAACAATATATAGCCGAGAAGATTGATATTGTTGTAACAGAGGGAGTCTTAACAAGAGAGCAACTTACACAGTTATACGAAGTTGCATTTGCTCTCAAACTTGTAGCACCTTTTCTCTACACAACAACACTTTTGGAAGAAGAAAGATCTGTGTTGTTCAAGAGGCTTGTGGCACCTCTTATCGATAACGGAGTCAACGAGTTTCTATTTGAGTTTGTCAGACTAAAGTTTCTTGCTAGAGCGGGAGCATCTCTGTGGTCTTGGATGGCAAACAATAGATTCCAAGACATTAACTATCACGTACTAAACACATACAATACAGTCCTCACACAGATTCTTCTACAGTTAGTACCATCCCACAACCCTATGGCATATATCAAGAGTGTTGTGGAGTACTCTATCTACTACTTACTTACGGATGTATATGATGATGTTAGACATGTAGAGAGTGAGCTCAAAAAAGTAAGATATATGTATAGCTATTCTCTCATACAAAAGCATGCCGTTAAACACACAATATCACATATTACTGAAAATGTAAAGCAAATGTGCGGTTTGATTAAGAAGAATCCTCACCGTACTTTTAATGTTAAGCCTATCATGTATATAACACTACCTTTCCTGACCAAACTAATGGATGTGTCGTACGTCTATTTTAGCTCTGTTAGGAATATCTACTATCTGAATGTTTACGTATCTGCTTTTCTTGAGAAGTATGCTTCCAATCTTGTAACTCTTCGTCAGTTAACCAAATGTTTTGCTACACCCACACAAAATAGATTCAAGATAACATCTTTGTTAGAGCAGCTAACACCGCTTTATGAGCTAGATCATCCATTGAAGAGTGTATTCCAAGAGACACGTGTGTATGATACCGTAGTGAAAGAACTACTAAGTTATGATTATTGGGATCTGTACACATACCAACCTGTACAGATAAATCATACAAAGTTAGTACGAGAGTTAACAAAATTCTATGAGACACTCTATACAGATAAATGGAAGTTGATTTTCGATACACTGAGAAGTAATAACTATGATCTCGAAGTCGGGGGTCTATCATGGAAGGTTTAGACAAAGAACTTAAGCGTGTCAAAGATGAGCTCGCTTCACAAATCTCTGACATAAAACAGATAGTTTCTCACCTCCAAACTAACTTGGAACGACAACTTACAAATTACGTAGAACCAAGAAGCAGAGTAGGAATAGCAGAACTGCTTCAGTCATACGCCCAACTTCATAGAGTACTGTTGGATCTTAATAAGCAATTAGTTGATATACCCGAGAAAGCACTTACCATAAAGAGGAAAGAGAAAGAACTGACTATGGATACAGATACAACGTCTATCAATATTCTACAACTACAGAAAGTGCTCCACCAAATAGGTATACCTATAGGACTCTCGATTCCTTCTGCGCCACAAGAAACACAACAGCGGGAAACTACGAAAGATTAGTTAACGATTAACATACGTAAGGAGAAATCTAGATGGACTCGAAGTTTGTAAAAGAAGCACTCGAACAGATACAGACACCAAACACTTCTGCTAACATAATCTTTCGTACGTATTTGTCTAACCTCAAGAAATTTCAATCAGACTTACTACTCTCTGACTACCAAACGGATAAAGTGTTGGCGACAGTAGATGTCGCTTTAAAGTTTAATGCTTTGATAAGGACGCTTGGAGATCTTACTACACAGTCATTTCTGATGACAGACTCTGATATTACAGAATGGTTTAAGTGTTTGGGATTCGCTCCTGCAAAGTATCAGACACTAAAAACAAAGCGAAAGCTGCTAGGCATTATACCATTTGTTTACAAATCAAAAGGAGCATACGCAGCACTGGAATCTGTGTTGAGATATACATTATTGAGTGAGAATGTAACTGTTTACGAGAGAGTAATTACGAGTGACAAAAAGATAAGATGTTACAAAGATGGTAGAGTTCTTGAGAATTATTTAGTAGAAGATATAAGTGTACTTGACAACGATCCTTATTGGTGGCTTCCATTGGATGAAATCAAAGAGCCATATCCGCACTTTCTACCTTATATTACAATCACGAGAAATGTAAACATCCTTTCTTCTCTTAGTAAGCCAGCGGTTACTACAGAGTTTGATATTCGGTCGTCTCTCTATTTATACTTCAATAGAAACAGAGCATTAGAGAGGATATATAAAATAGAAGGTATTCCTACATACGTTTCGTTAGTAGAGATATATTTGTTTCTTGTAGTTTTGGGTGCTAAACTTTGTACGCTCTTAAGGAGTTGGTATCCTCAATACTATAGTACACCGCTTTCTGATCTCACCTCTCTCGTACCTACTAACAATAGTCAACGTGTGTTAGCTATTAACGAGAACGATGATGAAGTAACGATCTCGTCTATCAGAAAGACACTCGCAGACTATTACGAATTTGAGAGTACATTGTTGTTAGATGCTCTTACTTCCTATATTTCAGAGAATTGGAATAACTGGAATAATCTGACTATCACAAGTTGCTACAATTGGTTGAGAAGTGAATGGGAAGCATACGATACATCAAAAGATGCAATGTTGTGGGAGTTAGCTCGTCTCATTGTAGAAAACAAAGATGATCTACGGAATCAGATTCTTTGGTACGAAGCTATATCTCTACTTCAGCCACCTCAAACTATCGTCACTCCTTTCACTCACCACAACTTCTACTACAACTATCTTCCAAAATATTACAATAAATGTAGTCACACTATAGGAGCATATATTACAAAACTGATGCAGTCTACACATTTCTCATTCACAACTGCTGAAGAGTTCTATAGATCTCTCCTCAGATACTTCAACCAAGATTTGGAAACTCTTGCGATCCGTATACACGAAGGTCTCTCAAGTGCAGCACCCACAGAAAGAGTGTCTTATTTAGCACAGCTCTTTACATGGTTGTACGATGTAATGTCAACGTTGTCTCCAGAACTTTGTAGCACACTTTTGGTGCCTCAAAGCTCTGTATCTCCTATGCTTGACTTTATGAAGCCTCACTATGTAAGAACACTTGAAGGTACAGTTGTGAAGACTTTCGAGATAAATAACGATAACGTGTTTCTCGTTGATTCTGAAACTGTTACACAAACAGAAGAGTTTGATCTTTGGTGTGGTCTCGTTGTAAGTCATTATAGATATCTTGCTGCACCTCTTACACTGACACGTATTACTAGAGAAGAGCTTTACAATCTCGATCAGGTATGGACAGCTCTTAACGAAGGCTACACACTCGATGAAGACTCATTCATCTTATTCAGACATTTTTGTGGAAAGACTTTTGCTCTCAAACCTCCACGTCCACACTATCAAGTCTACAACGCAGCTTGGGACATTAAACACGAGGAATACGCCCTTATCACACAATTACCTAAGATCGAAGATAGAAGAGATTATGTCATACTAAAACCTACATTCTGTCAAGAAGCAATGACATTTGCTCTTCAAAAGATTTATGTGCCTGAAGATATTAAGAATGAAGTGTTACCTCAAGTAGGTTATCTAAGAGTAGGAAGTCAAAACATACGAATAAAGGAAACTGTACCTCCTAACACACCAAAAAGTCCGATAAACGAGCGTACTAGACTGAGGAGTTTTGATTGGTGGAGTATTCAAACTCTACAAAATCTTCTTTCAGGTACGAAAGAGTATTATGCTAGATATGGAGACGATATGGTTATCATACAAAGTTACAAAAATGATGAGCCTGAGTATAACTATTTGATAACACAAAACTAGAGTAATAGAGGTGAAGAGAAATGGTTAAAGGTTACGTACAAATTTTTGATACTGATATTTTGTTGACACAAAAGAGGAATCTAGTTACGTTAGAAGGTCGCCACTTCTTTCAGCAGAAAGCAACAGATTTAGGAGATCTTGTCAACTTTAAACTTACGCATTTTGCTATTGGTGATGGTGGTGTAGATCCACATAACTTATTCCTTCCTGTGATGCCACAAGAAACAGACACTTCTCTCAGAAGCCCTATAATCTTAGACCAAGCAAATAATCTTACTTACTTACCTTTCACTTCAATAACACACTATGATAGAACACAAACTGTTATCGAGATTCGGATAGAAGCAGAACATGGACCAGAACAGTTCTTTTATAGTGAAGCGGGTTTGTTTGCGTCCAATCCAACTGGTGATGTGTTCAAACTTATAGCGCGTGTAACATTTCCGTCCGTCTATAAAGATAGGAGTAGACGACAAACTCTTTACTGGTGGCTGTTCTTCTGATAGGCGAACAATAGATAGTAACCAACTCAATAAAGGAGTTTTATTGATGTACTATCCTATCTTACTCGAATCGACGAAGTCACATCCATTTAGAGCTTTGGGCGCAAAGTTAGGACACATGTTTATTTCTACTAAAGGAGAAGCAGGTCTGTCATATTTCGCAGAAGTTGTGCTTGAGATTGCGTATGCGACGGTATCATTCTTAAGTATACAGAATGCTGACTCTGCTGCGATAGTACGTTATGCAGTACAATTCTCAAAGAGAGAGTTGACTCAATATCTGTTTTCAATAATCGGGCCTATACTTCAAAGACTTCAGCATTTCGTGTATAAAGTTACGGGTAGATTTACCAGACAACAAAAGAAGTATTTGGCTCCTAAGGTAGGCCCACACTTTGGTTTTATTTCTACGTTTATCTGTTTCCTTATTGGAGCATCTCTTGGCTATCTCATATGGAAGTTCATAAGACAGACATTAATTTCTAACAAAAAACGAACGACACTGTCTCTATTTAACAAAAAACGTGTAACAACGCCATCTAACAAAAAACTCATAAAACCAACGAATGCTTTCTACGTATTACTTTTTAGCTTTGTTGTTATAGGCTTACAAACGTTGTTAGCTAATTGGGCAATGATAACTACAGTTCATAAATATTCGAGGATTATTCCTTGGCGTACGATTTGTGAGACTTGGGCTACCTCCAAAAGTAAGATTCTGAATGCTACTTCTGATGCTTTTCGTATTGCGCTTTCAAAAGTACCAGAGTTACATAACTATAAGATACGTCTTATGCTCGTTAAACTAAGAAACAAAGCTGACCTGAACGCTTTCTACATGCCCTTAGGTCGTTCAGATACTCTTACATTCGGTATATTAGGTACGAACTTCTGGTCACGTTTTTTCACTACAAAGGAAATAACTGCTGTTTTGCTACACGAAATTGGACACGCACTTACACTCTCTAGAGTAGGTGTGTATACATATTTACTCTATTCTACGATCGTCTCACTCTTTCAGACGACTATAAGTGGAGAACAAGCAGAACGTGGGTTTATGCGAACGATGTTGGCTGATTTTATGTATGGCTTACTTGTCGCGTTTCGTAATATGCGAAATGAGATCTACGCTGATAGTTTTGCAGTAAGTTGTGGTTATGGTAAGCATCTCAAAAGCGCGTTAATACGACTTACCAATATGTACTCAGAATACGAAGGAGGAGAGTTCGGAGATGCTGTTATCAAACGATTTGTGCCACATCTTACGAGTATCGAAGACCGACTTAGACAAATCGATGACGAGATAAAAGCTTATCTCAAAGTGCAAGCCGAGCACACAAAACTAAAAGAGAAGCTTCAGCAGAAACAGAAGTAGAGCTGAGAGCACAATCTAACTTAATCGTTAGCTACTACGTATTTTTGTTGAGCTCCTGTTTTACTTTTTCTGTGGCCGCGTCCATAAATTTTTTGATCTTCAAGAAGTGATTAGGAGAGTTTCTAGCAATAAGATACATACAAATCCCACCAACAATTACGCCTACGATAAAAGCAATTATCATCACTTATACTCCTCCTTTAGAAGTTTTCTATAATGTTTGTTCTTTAGTAGATATTCCGGGATGATATGATCTCGACTGAACAAACTTATGAAATATATGCGCGTTCTAATGAAAAAGTGTAAGAAAAATGAAACCACTAATTGTATTCGAGCATATTACTTACCGTTCTTAGATAAGAGGAGTAACACAAGAAAGATTATAATGCAAATAGACTGTTAAATGGAGGACTATAATGCAATATCAACTATTATTTGATTCACCAGATAAGTTTACAATAACAGGTACTAAACTGTCGTTTTCATCGTCCAAACTACATCTCCTTCCGAATGAGTCTATAGATACGAATGCATCGTATTGTGAAGATGGTATAACACCGCCAGCAGAGAATGGCTACGCAACAGGTTATGAATACTCAACTGCCAATCCAATTACATCATTACCTTATACTTTAGGAACTAACAACGCACTTGTGATCGATCTTGGCGCAAAGTATGTGTTACAGCAGTTAACGATTACTACAGACGGTGGTATGCTTACAATCTCTTCCTCCCAAGACAATTCTACATGGACAGGTATTCGTCCTTACACTTCAGTAGCAGCAGGAACACAGACCATCAACCTTAATAATACGGTAGGAAGATATGTAGGAATTTATGCTCCAGGAGTTACTATCGAAGGACTACGAGTAAGCACTGGAATTACGTTTCCTACATCCTGGCAGTATGTAGTACCTACGGCTGCAAACAGAATTGTTGAAACTAGAGGTATCCGTATTGATTCAATGTCAGCTACACTATTTGAGCCTACAAATACAGAGCTCAGATTCTTAGTTAGCTTCAATAATGGACAGACTTGGAATTACTACAATTCTACTAATAGTACGTGGGTAGAGACGGATCTTAGCAACATAGGAACACACGGAATGACTTGGTCTAATGTAGTGACATATTTAAGTGGTAGAGCAGTTGAAAGCGGAAAGTTGGCTATAGCAACAGGACTTCGTTCATCAAATGGATCAACAACGCCATACATTGTCTCCCAGACTATTGATTATTCATATTTGAATACACCACCAGTACCCCCGGCAAATCTTCCTGATAGAATAGGATACACAAAAACTTTCTTCGGTGTGCAACTAGATCCGTTCACAGACGCAGATAATGATCCTGTGTCTCATTCTATGGAAAACTTGCCTCCGGGACTTTCATTTGATCCTAATACACGAATCCTGAAAGGCTATCCCACCACTACAGGAGAATACACAGTAGCATACAAAGGAAACGACGGTTCTGTAGTAGTTACGGCATACTTTAAGATCACTATCAACGAAAGTCCGTATGTATCTCATCTCGTGAGTCAATTATTTAATCCAGAATAGAGATCTATGCTGAACAACAAATAGATCATTCATAAATAAAGGAGGAACAGCATGCCAACAACTAAGATTAAACTGTACCAAATCCACGACTCCAACAAGATCATTTTGTCAGATGGTACTGTTGCAATGGCCGCTAACTTCAATATGGGCGGCTACAGAATCACAAATGTAGCAACTGCAACAAACGCTACAGACGCAGTGAATCTCTCACAGGTTCAGGATCTTATTGGTGCAGCAAGAGCAGTAATGGACTATAAAGAGTCCGTATTACGCGCTGTAGACACAAACATTAATATTGCAAGTGCACCTGCTACACTTGATGGAGCTGCGGGTGTCAATGGTGGGAGATACTTGTTATTTGGTCAGACAGATCAGAAAGAGAATGGTATCTACGTCTATAACGGCGCTGGAAATACAATGACACGTGCTTCAGACTTCGATGGTTCTCCAGAAGGAGAGATCTCCGCGGGTAATGTAGTTCCTGTAGAAGCAGGTACATATGAAGGCAAGCTCTTTATGTGTATAACACCGTCTGACAATGTTATTGTAGGTACAGATCCAATCATCTTCACACGTATTCCAGACCTAAGTGATATTGTAGCAGGCAACGGTCTAACTAAAACAGGAAACACACTTGATGTAAACGTCGACAATACTACACTTGAGATTGCTGCTGACGCTCTACGAATTAAAGACAGTGGAGTATCAACAGCAAAGATAGCTAATGATGCTGTAACCGCAGTCAAACTTAATGATGATGTAGTTGGTGAAGGTCTTACACGTACAGCAGGTGGGCCTCTCAAAGCAAACGTAGGAAATACAACACAGATCGCTAACAACAAGATAGAAGTCAAACCTAAAACTGGAACAGCTCTTGAAGCCACAGTAGACGGACTTGAAGTTAAAGTAGACGGAGTTACAGTAAAGATCGAGAACGGAATGCTCGTTGCTGCTAACGCAAGTACTCTGGACGGAGACGGCTTAATCGTTGCAAACAATAAACTCAACGTTAATGTCGACAACGTTACACTTACAATCGAGAACGATGTAGTTAAGGTAAAGAATAGTGGAATTTCTACCGCACAAATCGCTGATGGTGCAGTCACTGCAGCTAAACTTAATGATGATGTAGCCGGAGACGGATTGGGAAGAGCTCTCGGAGCACTCAAGGTCAATGTAGGACCTGGATTACAGATTCAGTCAGATGCTGTAACAATAAAACTCGCAACAAATGGTGGGCTTGAAGTCAACGCTAATGGTGAACTAAGAACTACAGTAGATATACCAAAAATCAGTAGCTTAGTAATCTCAGATTCACTTACGGGTATAATCGATGGTACAAACACAAGCTTCAGCTTCTCAAATATTCCATATGAAACAACTGTCGAGATCTTCCTCAATGGAGTTAGACTAGAGGCTGGTTATGATTACACACTCGTTGACAGTAACAACGATGGTAACTACGAAGGATTTTCAATGTCTTATCCTCCTCAGGTTGGTGACAGATTAAGAGCTAAATACTACGCAAAATAATCTAGACGTAGGCAGAAATAGATAAAGCTACTCCTTCCGGAGTAGCTTTATCTGTTTATATATCAACATACTACTTTAAGCAGTGTATCTGATAACAACAATAAGGACAGTATACAGAGTCTACGTCTTTGTGAGACTTAGGTGGTAAGTGTGATGGTACTATGATTTGAGTAGGCTGTGTTTGTTTTATCGTTGTTAGTTCTAGTGACTCAATCCAGAGAACGTTAAAAGGTGGTTCATATATTGCGGACTCATAGAGCACTCGACTATGTATTTTACTTTCTACAACAAACAGTGTCTCTCCTAGTTTAAAGTTATTATAACGTTGTATAGACGCTTTTCTATCTAAGCCAATATAAAACTGTAGGCCTAAAATGTTGCAATAAATATCAAACGCTTTTCTGCTGATTTGTTTAGGCGATCGATTGGACGCAAACCAACGATAACGTATACACGGATACTCATCATAATAGAAGTCTGATAAGAATCTATCAAATGTAAGTTGTAAGTTAAGAGTCTGAAGAGAAGTTGTAGGTAGTTCTTGTGAGAGTAGAGATAGTATCTCTTTCATCTATAGAAGAAGTAGTTAGAAGCCTGGAGGCATTTTTGTCTGAAAGTCGATGACAATAGCATCGAGTTCAATGTGTGAGGTTGCGTTATAGATTGCATCCCGAAGATTCCAGAACTCCCATTTGACTCTATATAGGAAACCTTGTCTAACTGATGCTTTTATTATCTGCTCCCACCTCAAGCGCTCATTCTCAGGATACATAAGAAGGACTTCAGAAAGAGGAACGTTTTGATCCATTATGAGAAATACTGCTTGTGCACTCTGTCGATAGATATACTCTGATGTGTAGTCAGATCGAGTAATGAGCAATAGTGATCCATTGGTGAGCTGATCTACCAAATCAGAACGTTGTTTGAGATCGGGATAGTAGGTCTCAATGTAGATACGCGTGTGCTCTTCGATATCTCGTAGCATACGTTGTTTTCTTTCTGCGAGCGTTTCTTCTTCTGTTTTAAGACGTAGAGTATTTTGTACGGTGTCATAAACAACATTTGATAACTCGCTTCTTCGTACAATAAGATATGCGTTTTGGTCTCGGACGAATTGCGGTAGATCGTCTATAGATGCTGCATAACGAACGACACTAGTTTGTGTATCTATGTACACATAAACAAACTCTGACATCGTTATAATGCCTCCTGTACGAATAGAGCGGGTACGTTACCCGTACCGTAAGATAAAAGTGCATTTGCTAAACTATTAGGCAGAGAAGTTGCGGTTGCATAGAAGTGAGTAGCGAACGTTGTGGCTGAAGGTGATGTTGAGTTCATAATACATGAGAGTGCTGTAGGTACTAATGCAGCAACAGTGATTGAGGATGAAATACATAAGAAAGCTGCCCAATATAATGTGCCTCTACTAAGGTTGCTTACGAACGTCGTAGTGTAAGTACCAGAACCTGTAGTTGATATAGTTGTAGATGTTATAAGACTGGAAGGTGCTTCTCTTCGTCTTACCGTATCGTAATATGTTGAGTACATACCTATATAGATAGTTCTAGCAGCGGCTGTTGTCGTATAGATAGAGACCGTAGAAGTAGTTACATTTCTTCCGAGTACAATAGGTGTAAGATATAAGCGGTTTGCAATTGTAGAGATCGTTGCTATGTCTACACTGGAACACGCTCCTAAAGCAATATACGTGTTTGCGTCTTTTCGTATGTATGATACTGGATTTAAGTCTTCTAAGTTGGCAACAGTTCGAATAGTTGTGCCATCATGGAAGTTCAATCTACCGTTGAGGATCGTGATATCGTATGGATTTGCTGGACTAATGTTATGTGGCAAATTGAGGACATTTGTTGCTTCGAATTTCCCGGAGCGTAAAGTAGGGATCGAAATGAGACCACTATCGTACTCAGCAGAAGTGGTCTCAAGATGCCCGTTATTTGTAAGGCCAATTAGCCGCGTCATTGTCTTTTTATCCGTTCAGGTGGAGCGTATTAATCAATAAGTATTATAGGTTGAGATGGCTGGAAGAATAAGCTTGTTGTGGATGTTGCCACTCCTACTTTTTGCACGATAGCATTTGCTCCTGTAGGTCTAGTAGTGGTGACCTGACCCGGAACTGTACTTAAGAAGTATATAGCACCCGGAGTTAGACCACTAAGTAGTGTGTTCTCATCTGAGAAATAAACGTCTACGTTGCTACCGGCGGTCGCACTATTAAGTACAAAGCCGTGGGCTTCCTTTCCTGCTGTAGCTTCTGCTTTTCTTACTTTTGCAACACCTCCTGCGTTGAAGATGTTAACGAAGTCTCCAGTATTAAGCGCTTCGGCTGCTTGTAGTGTTACGAGCTGTGGACCAATACCTGTAGGGAATAGTGAAAGATGAAGCTTACCGGTGGTGTCAAGTGCAACTATCTTACCTGCATCTGTAGTACCTGTAGATTGATCAGTACCCGCTCTCTCAGAGATCTGACCATCGGTTCTTAGAATTAGAAACTTTTCTGGCATTGTTTCTGACCTCCTTTATTGTTTGGTTTTCGTATTGCGTATGAAAATTAAAGTTAGTGTATATTCGTGTATTGAGTTTTTAGTGTAGAGTTACACAAACATTGTTACAAAGTCTAC
>Ga0207433_10011461_pt1 | contig 13506 bp, 16 predicted proteins | sample YelNatPaOPGAMG01_FD_187559 | JGI IMG/M metagenome (GOLD analysis project Ga0207433, IMG submission 187559) | Hot spring thermophilic microbial communities from Obsidian Pool, Yellowstone National Park, USA - OP-RAMG-01 (SPAdes) (version 3) | ecosystem: Environmental > Aquatic > Thermal springs... | reverse complement strand
AGCCGGGAATTGTTAAGAAAAGATGAGGAAGAGGTTATTTTTCCGTCAAGGACGCGCTCACACCACCTCGCTTTAAGGGTTCTCTCCAGGCGGGATCGCTTCTCCCTCGGACAACGCTTATCTTAAAGGAAACCTCCCCGCGGCGTCATTCCGCGCCGTCTTGCCCGCCCGGCCGGGGGACCGCCCGGGGATCCCCAATCGAAGGTTAGCCGGGAATGGTAAGGAAAGGGGGAGGCTTCGGGGATGGGCACGCGATGGAGCCGTCTCGGGCCGGGCATGTGATAGGCTTTTATTAATCCGCCGCCTGGAGGGATGCGGACCGGAGCGGAGAAGGATAGAGCGGAGGTGATGCGGATGAACCGCAGGGAAGAGCGGGGCGGGACGCCACGGCCGCCGGAGGGCGAGGGGGCCGCGCTCCCCGAGGCGGGGGCTCCCCATCCCGAAGGGGCCAGGGTGGTGAAAAGGAAGCGCAAGGTCAGCCTCGTCGGGGCGCTGGTGGTCAACGTGGTCACCGTCATTGCCGTGGCCATCATCATCGTGGCCATCCTGCTCCCGGGATACCGGAGGTCCTTCACGGCGGCCAAGGCCATGAAGGGAGCCGATAAGGTGTGGGTAGTGGTGCTCACCAGCGAGTCCAACATCCGCGCCAACAACACCGATTTCACCAGGGCCCAGGACGGCTTGAAGAACTCTTTCCAGGAGCTGGTGGGCACGGGAGGCGACAACGTGTTCGCTTACGTGCGTGACAACTACCCCGCGAGGTCCTGGATCGAGTCCAACCTGCCGGAGGAGATGCGCAAGTGGCTGGAGGAGCTGTATCCCAAGGAGACGCCGGCGGATCAGAACCTCCCCGAGGGGACCACCTCCGGGCAGGAGCAGGACGCGGCGCAGGAGGTGAGACCGTAAGGTGCAGGCGGCCAGCACGGTAACGGAAGCCTTTCGCCAATTCTGGGAGGGGTTTGTCTCCCGTCTGCCTTCTCTGCTCGTGGGCCTGGCCGTTCTGGCCTTCTTCTGCCTCTTTTCGCGACTGGTGAGGCTCATCGTCTCCCGCTCCCTGGCCAGGTTCAGGATATCCGAACACTCCTCGCGGGTCATCTCGCGCTTCTTTTCCCTGGTTTTCCTGGGCGCGGGGGTGATGGTGGCCCTGGGGGTCATGGGGATAAACCCCGGCGCCCTGGTGGCCTCCCTGGGACTGGTGAGCGTGGGACTGGGCTTCGCCCTCAAGGACGTCATCGAGAACTTCCTGGCCGGGATGACCATAATCCTCCAGAAGCCCTTCGTGGTGGGGGACGCTGTCCGCTTCGGCGACGTGGAGGGAGTGGTGGAGGACGTGCGGGTACGCGATACAGTCATCCGCATGTACGACGGGAGGAAGGTCTTCGTGCCCAACCGCTCCCTCTTCTCCGGGGTGTTGATAAACGCCACCGTGAACCGCCGCCGGAGGTTGGATTTTCGGGTGGGGATACCCTACGAGGTCGACCCGGAGCGGGCCATGCGCCTGGCGGAGGAGGCCCTGCGGGAGCTGGAAGGCGCACTCGAGGACCCTCCGCCCCTGGTCCTCGTGGACGGGCTGGGAGAGAGCGCGCTCGAGCTCAAGGCCTATTTCTGGGTGGACCCCGTGGAGACCAACATCCTCACCGTGAGGTCGGCGGCGGTCGAGAGCGTCAAGCGCCGGCTGGAGGAGGAGGGGATAAACATCCCCTACCCCGTCATCACCGTTCGGTCCGGGGAATGATCCGGGCGCCTCGTGGATCGGGAAGGCCTCCCGGCGGCGCACCTGAAGGACCGTTCCCGCGAAGAGGCCCTTCCCGAAACGGGGAGAGGCGCGCCAAACCCCGATCGGACAACGGTGCCGGCGCTCCACCTCGCGGGGGCGGGAAGGCCTGGCTCTTCGTGAAGGCGATGGGCCCCGGTGGCGCCGTCAGGAGAGGGCGATGCCAAGGCGGGAAGCCGCTTCCAGGGCCTGCCTCTTCTCCTCTCCCGAAGGCCTGCGGTCCATCTCGGGGTACAGCCCGGCGCGGTACTCGGGTCGGTACTGGAACATGAGGTTGAAGTACACGCCGGGGATGTTACGGGAGACCCATTCCATTATCCTCACCGTGCAGCAGGAGACGTGGCCCGGGAGCAGGAGCTGCCGGAGCATTATCTCGCCCTGGCGGTGGGCGGTGAGGAAGTTGCGGCTGACCACCCGGAAGTAGTCTTCCACGTCGGAGTAGCGGCGGGCGCAATCGTCGTTCCCGTAGCGGAAGTCGGCCAGGTAGACGTCCATGACCCCTTCCAGCAGGCGCATGGCCTCCTCCGAGGTGTACATGTTGGAGTTCCATATCATGGGGAGCCTCCGGCCGTCGTCTCCCAGGGCGATGATGGTGTCCAGTATGGTATGCAGGTTGGGGTCCGGGTTCCCCCCCACGAAGTTGGCGTTGAGAGAACCCTGGCGCATTCCGTCGCGCAGGCTCGCCGCCAGGCGCTGGGGATCGGCCTGGCTTCCCGTGCGCGGGTCCATGGCGATGTCCCAGTTCTGGCAGTAGATGCAACGGAAGGTGCACCCGGAGAAGAATATGGTATGGGAGGGCACGAGCTCGGGCTCCTCCCCGAAATGGAGGAAGTTGGAAGCCACCCTGGAGACGCTCTCCACCCCGCAATAGCCCGTCTGGCCGGATTCCCTGTCCACGCCGCAACGCCGTTCGCACATGCGGCAACTCCTGAGCATGAGGTGGGCCAGCCTGGACTTGAGGTCCAGGAGGGAGGGCCCCTCCTCGCGTTCGGGCACGCGTTTCTCCTCCCACAGGGCGCGGAAGCGTTCCATGGCCGCGCCGTGTAGCTCCCAGAGCTCATCCTCGGAGAGCCCCTCCAGGTTGGGCGCCCCGCAGGAAATGCGGGAGGAGAGCCAGTGCCGGGCGGGTATCCTCCCGGACAGGATGGCCAAGTAGTCGTCCAGCATGTCCTCTCCGTCGAACCAGGCTCCTGCCCTCATTCTATACCAGGCCCCGAGGTCGATACACCGAGCGCAAAGCCACCCGGAACGAGGCCGCCCGCCACCCGGCGCGCGAGGCTGCCGCCCTCCGCGCCCTCAATCGTATAATGCATTTGCGGCGGGAAATCCTCCCCGACAGGCGGCGGAGGCCGCGGAAGGAGGCGAAGCGGTTCATGGCGGCCTGGATGCTGATGGTGGGTATGGTCACCATCATCAACGTGACCATGGTGGGCGCCATGGTACAACTGGCGGGGAACATCCCCGACCGGTCGCTCCTGGCCATATTCTCCCGTTACCTGAAGAAGAGAGGGGAGCCGGAGGGGTCGCTCCTGCATCCCCTGGAAGCCGCGTACAGGCTGGGGCGGTTGAGGCGCGGCTCGCTGTGGTCGGCGGCAGCGGCGGCGGCAGCGGCGGCGGGCTTCACCTTCTGGGCCCTGGCGGCGGGATGGGGAGCGGTGGCCCTGACCGCCTTGACCTTGTGGGTCGCCGCCGCCAACCTGGCCTTCCTCTCCCTTCCCCTGGATTCCTGGAGGAGAAGGGCCAGGCGCATGGACTGGGAGGTCATGGAGGAGGGCTCGCCTCCAGGAGGGATGGTCCCGGGTGGTCCCGGGTCTCCGCCGGGGTGAGCCGCCAGAGACGGCCGCGGGATGCCGATAATGAGTGTGGATTAAGATGACCAGGGGGGTTGGCCCCCGAAGAGGAGAAAGGCCGGACGGTTGCCGAACCAGGAGTACCTGGACGCCAGGAGGAGATCGGAGCGCATAGCATCCGAGGTCAGCCCACCCCGCTTTTACGTGGAGAAGGCCGTGGAGGTACGGGCTTCGCGGGAAGCACTGGAGAACACGCCCCTCCTGAGGACCGTTCTCAAGATGGTGGAGGAGAGGGGCGACCCCTTGGGTCACGGCGTGTCCCACGTGCGCAAGGTGGCCGTGGACGCCGGGGCGCTGGTGCTCATCGAGACCGGGTCCCGGCTCGGCCCGGAGAAGCGGGGGAGGTACCTGCTCCTGGCGCAGCTGGCGGGCCTGCTTCACGACATCCGGAGGCAGGAGAAGGACCATGCGTTGAAAGGGGCGGAGGAGGCGGCGGTTATCCTGGCGGAGTTCGACCTTTCGGAGGGAGAGCGGGCGGCGGTGGTACAGGCCATCCGCAACCACGAGGCCTTCAAGCCGGAGGTTCCGCTGGAGGACCCCTCGCTGCAGGTCCTTTCCGACGCCCTGTACGACGCGGACAAGTTCCGATGGGGACCGGACAATTTCACCGAGACCCTGTGGTCCATGGCCGCCCCCTTCGATATCCCGGTTTCGGTCCTGGTCCAGAACTTCCGGAGGGGCATGGAGAGCATCCGCCGCATCATGGACACCTTCCGGACGCCCACGGGCAGGGAATACGGCCCGGACTTCATAGCCCGGGGCCTGGAAATCGGAGAGAGGCTCTACAGGGAGCTGGCCGAGCTCTACGGCGTGGCGTGAGGGGGCAGCGCCGCAGGGGTCGGGTTTTGCAGGGAGGGAGCAGTGGAGGTCAAGGTTCGACGCGCGTGCCGCCCGGCGAACCCCTGACCGCGGTACGGGAAAGGACAGGACGATGTTCGCAAGCGTGGAGGAGGTTAGGGAGAAACTCGCCGAACAGAAGTACATCTGCAGCAAGGAGATAGCCGTAGCCCTTTTCCTGGCCGAGAAACTCGAGAAGCCGGTCCTGGTGGAAGGCCCGGCGGGGGTGGGGAAAACCGACCTGGGGAAGGTGGCGGCCGCGGCCCTGGGGAGGGAGTTCATCCGCCTGCAGTGCTACGAGGGGCTGGACGAGTCCAAGTCCCTCTACGAGTGGGAATACGCCAAGCAGCTCCTCTATACCCAGATATTGAAGGACGTGCTCAGCCAGGAGCTGTCCGGGGCGCGCGACCTGGCCGAGGCGGTGGAGCGCGTGGCCCGGCAGGACGAGGTCTTCTTCTCCCGCAAGTTCATAGTCCCCCGCCCCCTGCTGCGGGCCATCCTGTCCGAGGAACCCGCCCTGCTCCTCATCGACGAGGTGGACAAGTCGGACCCGGAGTTCGAGGCCTTTCTCCTGGAGATACTCTCCGACTTCCAGGTGAGCATCCCCGAGCTGGGGACCCTCAGGGCCAGGCATATCCCCATGGTGGTGCTCACCAGCAACAACTCGCGGGAGCTGAGCGACGCCCTGAAGCGCCGGTGCCTACACCTTTTCATAGACTTCCCCTCCTTCGAACAGGAGCTGGAGATAGTGAGGCTCAAGGTACCGGGGATAGGGGAGCGCCTGGCGGAGCAGGTGGTGAGAGCGGTTCACCGGCTGCGGGAGATGGACCTCAAGAAGGCCCCGGGGATAAGCGAGACCCTGGACTGGGCCCGCGCCCTGGTGGTCCTCAACGCGGAGTCACTGGACAGGGAGCTGGTGCGGGACACGTTGAACCTCGTCCTCAAGTACGAGAAGGACATCCTCAAGGCCGGGGAGAACGTCCAGCAGCTGCTGGCCGGGTGAGCCCGGCGATCCCCCGGGGGAAGAAACGGACAGGCCGTTACCCTTTCGCCTCCTCAGGAGGAGGGCCGGCATGGGTCGCGGCGCGGCGCGGGGCCACTTGCAGGCCGGCGCGGAAGGAGGCAGATGGAAGAGAGGATCCTGGATTTCATAAGGGGGATGAGGGGCCGGGGAGTCCCCGTCTCCACGGCGGAGAGCCTGGACGCCCTGGGCGCGGCGGAAGCCGTGGGGCTGGAAGACCCCCAGGCCTTCAAGGCCGCCCTGAAGGCGGCGCTGGTCAAGGACCGCAAGGACGACGCCTCTTTCGAGGAGCTATTCCCCCTCTATTTCTACGGCCTGGAGCGTGCCGGTGAGGCGGTGAGCCCCGGGCGGGAGCTGGTCTCCCGCCTGGAGCAGGCCCTGGACGAACTGCCCGGCGGCGGGGAGGTGGACCCCCTGCTGGCGGCGCTCCTCTCCGGACGGGGAGGGGAATGGGAATCTTTCATCCGCGGGGCCTCCGGCCGGATAGGGACCGGCCAGCTGTCTACCCGCATGCAGGTGGGGATGTACGCCCGACGCGCCTTCGAGGCCTTTGACTGGGATAATATGGAAAGGCAGCTCGGGGAGCTCATGGAAATCCTGCGCCGGGCGGGCTGGGAAGAGGAGGACCTGCGGACCCTGCAGGAGGTCTTCCGCGCCAACCGGGAGATGCTGCGCCGCCAGGTGCGCAGGTACATGGAAAGGGAGCGGGCGCGCAACGCCGAGCGCGCCCCCGGTCCGGAAAGGCTGGAGAGGCTGATGGCGCGCCCCCTGTCCACCCTGGACGAGCAGGAACTGCAGCAGATGCGCAGGGCGGTGGATATACTGGCCCGCAAGCTTCGCAACAGGATATCGCTGCGCGAGAAGAGGTCACGCCGCGGAAAACTGGACGTCAAGGCCACCCTGCGCAGGAACATGCAACACGGGGGCGTTCCCTTCCGTCTGGTCCTGCGCCGCAGGCGGCCGGAGAAGGTGGACCTGGTGGTGCTGTGCGACATATCCTCGTCGGTCGCCAGGGTCTCCCAGTTCATGCTCCAGTTCGTCTACACGGTGCAGGACTGCCTGGCCAAGGTGCGCAGCTTCGTCTTCGTGGACGAGCTGGGCGAGGTCACCAGCTTCTTCCGCGAAGAGGACATCGAGAAGGGGATACGCAGGGCCCTCAGCGAGGCGGGCATAGCCTACAACGCCCGCAGCGACTTCGGCGGCGTCTTCCGCCAGTTCTGCGATTCCTACCTCCAGGACGTCGGCTACCGCACCTACATCCTCGTCATCGGCGACGCGCGCAGCAACTACAACGACCCCTGCACCTGGGCCCTGGAGAAGATGCGCGACCGCTGCCGGGGCATAATCTGGCTCAACCCCGAGACCAGGCCCTTCTGGGACACGGGGGACAGCGTGATGAGCGCCTACGCCCCCTACTGCCGCGAGGTGCGGGTCTGCCGCACCCTGCACGACCTCGAGGACACGATCAGCTCCCTCCTCCTCTGAGAGGGACCAGGTCTTGAATCCCGATATCCAGGGGAGGTTATCTCCCCCACCCCCGGCGCCCTTCCGGGCATGATCCGGGACAGCTCTTGCAGACGGCTTTGGTTTATAATCGAGAAATCGAGGGATAAGGAGGCTGGAGCCGGCAGGCGTGCCATGCGCGACGAACCTGGAGGCCGCGCTCCCCGCCCCGAAGGGCGAGGGAGAGAAGGCTTAACGAGGCGGTGAACTGCAGTGAAGGAGATGGAGGACAGGGTGCTGGACGTGGTCGTCGTGGGCGGGGGGCCGGCGGGACTCACCGCGGGCATCTACCTCGCCCGGGCCCGCATGGACGCCCTCCTGGTGGAGAAGCAGTCCCCCGGAGGGGCCCCGGCCCTGACGGAGAGGATAGAGAACTACCCCGGTTTCCCGGAAGGCATATCCGGCTTCGAGCTGGTGGACCGCATGCGTCGCCAGGCGGAGGGGTTCGGCCTGCGCATCGCCCCCTTCAACCCCCTCCTGGGACTGCGCGTGGAGGGGGAGGAGAAGGTGCTGGAGACGGAGGAGGGCACGCTGCGCGCCTACGCCGTCATCCTGGCCACCGGCATGCGCCCCGCCAGGCTGGGAGTGCCCGGCGAGGATGAGTTCCACGGGCGTGGGGTATCCTACTGCGCCACCTGCGACGGCGCCTTCTTCAAGGACGGGGTGGTGGCCGTGGTGGGCGGCGGGAACTCCGCGGTGGAAGAGGCGCTTTTCCTCACCCGCTATGCGCGCAAGGTGGTCATCGTCCACCGCCGCGACAGGCTGAGGGCCGGCAAGATCCTCCAGGAGAGGGCCCTTTCCCATCCCAAGATGGAATTCAAGTGGAAGAAGACGGTGAAGGAGATACGCGGCGACCAGAAAGTGGAGTCGCTTCTCCTGGCCGACGTGGAAGGCGAGGGGGAGGAGGAACTGCCGGTGGACGGCGTCTTCCTCTACGTGGGGAACCTCCCCAATACCGAGGAGTTGAGGGGCGTGGTGGAGCTGGACGAGCGGGGTTTCATCCTCACCGACGCCGACCTCCGGACCAACCTCGAGGGGGTCTACGCCGCGGGGGACGTTCGCGCGGGAGCCGTTTGGCAGGTGGCGGCGGCGGTGGGCGACGGCGTGAGGGCCGCCCTCAACGCCCAGTTCCACGTGGAGAACCTCAAGGGGACGGCCTATATCTGAAAAGGGACGGGAGGTGCTGGAAGGCGAGATGTAATAATCTGGAAGCGAGGGTATGGATTTCGCCGGCGCGGACCGGGGAATAATCTAACTGCTGGGATCGCCGGGCGCCGCGCGCGGCGTGCGGAGAGGACGGAGAGGTCTGGGGCGAGACAAAAACGGCCGGGAGGTGTCGAGATGTCGGGAAAGGTCATCGAGCTTAACGACGGTAATTTCGAGGAAGAGGTGCTGAAGAGCGACGTGCCCACCCTGGTGGACTTCTGGGCTCCCTGGTGCGGACCCTGCCAGATGATGGCACCGGTGCTCGAAGACGCGGCGGCGGAGTGGGAGGGCAGGATAAAGGTGTGCAAACTCAACGTGGACGAGTCCATGGAAACGGCGCGCAATTACCAGATCCAGTCCATCCCCACCATGATACTCTTCCACAAGGGGGAGCCGGTGAAGAGGCTGGTAGGCGCCCGGCCCAAGAAGGCTTTCATGGACGAGTTCCAGGAGTGGCTGTAGGGGGGAAGATGAAGATAGCCGTTATCGACGGCATGGGAGGCTCCATAGGCCACCAGCTGGTGCTGGAACTGAGGCGCAACCTCCCGGAGGACACGGAGATAATCGCCCTGGGGGCCAACGCCATCGCCACCGGCAACATGATGAAGGCCCGGGCCAACCGGGGAGCCACGGGGGAGAACGCGGTACGGGTGTGCATCGGGGAAGCGGACGTCATCATGGGAAGCCTCTCCATCCTCATACCCAACTCCATGATGGGGGAGCTCACCCCGGGGATGGCCGAGGCCATCGCCTCCGCCCGGGGGCGCAAGATACTCCTTCCCCTCACCAATCCGCGCATAGATATAATGGGCACCGCGGATACCCCTCTCCCCAAGCTCATCGAGCAGGCGGTGGAGCTGGTCAGGCAGATGTGCGAGGAGGTCGAAAAGGATGTGTGAGGCTGCGGTCTTCATGGATAGAGGGGGGCAGCTGGAAAAGATAATGGATGACGTGGTCGAGGTGCGGCCGGAGGAGGGAAAGATACTCCTGGTGGACGTCTTCGGCGAGCAGAAGCTGGTCTCCGCCCGCATCGGGGAGGTGGAGCTGCTCGATCACCGCATCATCCTGCGCGAGAACGAGGGCTGAGGGCCTCGACGGGCCTGGCCCCGGGCAGATCAAGCTCCCACTTGCCGCAGCGGCCTCCCCAGCGGGCCAGGGTCTCACCCTGAACCATTATCTTCACGATCTCGCAGTTGTTGGAACACCCCTTGCAGTTGAAGCTGGAGGTACGGTACTCGATCTCCGTGACCCTGAACCCCTTGAAGTTGGAGACCGGCGGGTCCAGTTCCCTGGCCAGGAGGGCGGCTCCGATAGCCCCCATGACGTTGTAGTGTTCGGGCACCACCACCTCCATCCCCAGGGCTTCCTCGAAGGCGCGCTTCATACCCACGTTGGCCGCCACCCCTCCCTGGAAGACCACGGGCGGCTCGATGTTCTTGCCCTTGGCCAGGTTGTTGAGGTAGTTGCGCACCAGCGCCTCGCACAGCCCGTAGATGATGTTCTCGATGGGGTGGCCCACCTGCTGCTTGTGTATCATGTCCGACTCGGCGAAAACGGAGCAGCGCCCCGCTATCTGCACCCCCGTCTCGGCACGCAGGGCGTAGTCGCCGAACTCCTCGATGGGGATGGCCAGCCGTGCCGCCTGGTGGTCGAGGAAGGAACCGGTGCCGGCGGCGCACACCGTGTTCATGGCGAAGTCCACCACGATGCCGTCCTGGAGGATGATTATCTTGGAGTCCTGGCCCCCTATCTCCAGCACCGTGCGCACCTCGGGGACCACGTGTAGGGCGGCCACGGCGTGGGCGGTTATCTCGTTCTTGACGATGTCCGCCCCCACGATGATGCCGCTCAAGTGGCGGGCGCTACCCGTGGTGCCCGCTCCCAGAACCTCCACGTCCGCGGGGAGCTGGGCCCCCAGCTCCTTGAGGCCCTCCTGCACGGCGCGGATGGGCTGTCCCATGGTGCGGCGATACACGGAAGCCGCCACCTCGCCGTTCTCGTCCAGGAGGACGAGGTTGGTGCTCACCGACCCCACGTCCACGCCCAGGTACCCTCGCATATCGGCCTCCCCCGACGGCTCCGCCTTTTCCTGTTGACGGTGAGGGATAAGGTCTCAGAGCGGCGCCCGTCCACCGCCTGAGAGCATTAAAGCATCACGTTTATATACTCTAACACACCGTTCGATGTTTTAAAGCCGTGCACCCCCGGACCAGCTCTCCAGGTGGCCGGCGTTGACGGTGAGGGACCTGGAGGCCTTGGGGTCGGGTCAGGGTGCCTTTTCCTGCGCCTGGCCCGGGAGGTGTCGGACGGGATAGGCCAGGGCGGCCGAGGTCACCGGTCGTCGTTTCGGTGGCTGAAGTTCAGGAAGCGGGCGTACTGGGACTGGAAGGTCAGGTTGAGCGGGCCAATGGGCCCGTTGCGGTGCTTGGCCACCCTTACGTCGGCCCTCCCCTTGTACTCGTCGTTGTCGGGGTCATAGACCTCCTTGCGGTGGATGAAGATGATGAGGTCGGCGTCCTGCTCTATGGCCCCCGATTCCCTGAGGTCGGAGAGGATGGGCTCCCGGTTGTGCTTCTCCGGCTCGCGGGAGAGCTGGGATACGGCGATGACCGGGATGTTGAACTCCCTGCCGATGACCTTCAGGCCGCGGGATATGGCGGCGATCTCCTGAACGCGGTTCTCCAGGCGGCGGTCGGAGCTCATCAGCTGTATGTAGTCGATGACCACCAGGCCGATGTCGTGCTGGGATTTGAGACGGCGGAGCTTGGAGCGCAGCTCCATGATGCCGATGTCCGCGCTGTCATCTATGAAGATGGAGGCGGAGGCCAGATCCCCTGCCGCCTCCGAGAGGCGCTCCCACACCGCGTCGTCCTTGAAGCTGGACTTCAGCTGCTGGCTGTCCACGCGCGCCCGGGAGCAGAGGAGCCTCCTGGTGACCTCCAGGGCGCTCATCTCCAGGCTGAAGATGGCCACCGGTATGCCCTCCTCCACCGCCACGTGGTCGGCGATGTTCAGGGCCAGGGAGGTCTTTCCCATGGAGGGGCGGGCGGCGATGACTATGAGGTCGGAGGGCTGGAGGCCCATGGTCAGCTTGTCCAGGTCGGTGAAGCCGGTGGGGATGCCCGTCTCCATCTTCCCCTCGGCAATCTTTTCCAGGTCCTCGAAGGTGACCTCCATCAATTCCTTGATGGGCTTGACGTTCTCACGGCGGCGGCGCTGGGCCACGCTGAAGATCATGTTCTCCGCCTCGTCCAGGGCCTCCGCCAGCTCCTCCGGCGCCCGGTATCCCACCGCGGCCACCTTGCCCGCGGCCTCTATGAGGCGGCGGTAGGTAGCCAGCTTGGATACCACCTCGGCGTAGTAGCGGGCGTTGGCCGGCGTGGGCACCGAGGACATGAGGTTGACGATGTAAGGACGGTCTCCCACCCTCTCCAGGTTGCCCTGGGCCCGCAGGGTCTCGGAGAGGGTGACCGGGTCCACGGGTTCGCCGGAGGCGAAGAGCTGCAGCGCCGCGCGGTAGATTATGGCGTGCGCTTCCTTGTAGAAATCCTCGGGTTCCAGTATCTCGGAAACGTCGATGATGGCATCCTGGGACAGGAGCATGGACCCCAGGACGGACTGCTCGGCTTCGATGCTGTGCGGCGGCAGCTGGTCGTGTCTGTCGAAGGCCTGGACAACCGTGCTCATCCCTTCACCCCCAGCCTAAGCGCGGCGCCTGAGACCACCGCGGCAGCACCGCCGGTCACGCGATATCAAGCCTCTTCGGGAACCACCTTGAGGTGGATTATGGCTTCCACCTGGGGATGCAGCTTCACGCGGGCTTCGTGGAACCCCAGGGACTTGATGTGCTCCTCCATGTGTATCTTCTTGCGATCGATCTCCAGGTCGAGCTCCTTCTTGATGAGCTCCGCCACGTCTTTGGAGGTTATGGTGCCGAAAAGCTTGCCTTCCTCCCCGGCCTTGGCGGTGACCTCGAAGGTGTGCCCGGAGATCAGCTGGGCGGTCTCCTCCGCCCTGCGCAGCTCGCGGTCGGCCTTGGCCATCTTCTCCCTGGCCACCTGCTCCGCTTCCTTGGCCTTGCCCTTGGTGGAACGCACCGCTAGCCCCTTGGGGAGGAGATAGTTGTTGGCGTAGCCGTCCTTGACCTCCACTATCTCCCCGCGCCTGCCGAGCCCATCCACGTCCGCGACCAGAATGACTTTCAAAGCGAACTCCTTGCCTTGACCTTTGATCGACTACCGGTTTTACAAGCGGCCGTCGCGCCTCCTTGTCCGCGCCGAGGGAGTCACTTTATCTCGCCCTGGCGCGAGGTGTAGGGGATGAGGGCCATCTCCCGCGCGCTCTTTATGGCCAGGGAGAGCCTCTTCTGGTGCTGCGCGCAGTTTCCCGTAACCCGCCGTGGCCTGATCTTGCCCTTCTCGGACAGGAACTTCTTGAGAAGGGCGGTGTCCTTGTAGTCTATCTCGTCCATGCTTTCCGCGCAGAAGAAGCACACCTTCTTGCGCTGCTTCCTGGCGTACCCCTCGCGGGCCTTCTTCTCCTGCTTGGAAGAGGACTTCCTGGATTGGTTCGGACTCATGCTACCTCCTGTCGACTATTTTACGTCTTCCTGACCGGGGCACAAGACCCGCGCCGGAGCCCGCTCCGCCGGGGGCCGCCCGGGACGCCCGTGCTTCGCGCCCGAACCGGTCCTCGCCCCGGGGCTCAGAAGACCACCTCGTCCTCCACGTGGGTCTCCAGGTCCACGGCGAGGTCGTCCTCGGCCAGGTCCACCTCGACCAGGTCGTCCAGGCCCTCCTCGGCCCGGTCACGGCGGCCCAGGAAGACCACGCGGTCGGCCACCACCTCCACGGTGGTCCTCTTCTGGCCGTCGTTACCTTCCCAGCTCCGGCTCTGGAGCCTCCCGGTCACCGCCACCTGGCGTCCCTTGCTCAGGAACTCCGCGCACTTCTCCGCCTGGTTCCTCCAGACCACGATGTTGAAGTAGTCGGCCTCGATCTCCCCCTGCTGGTTGGGGAAGTTGCGGCTCACGGCCAGGCGCAGGGTGCAAACGGGGACTCCGCTGGGCGTGTAGCGCAGCTCCGGGTCCCGGGTCAGGTTGCCTATCAGTACCACGCTGTTCAAACCGGCCATGACATCCTCCTTGTCGCTGTTCCCGACGCACAAGTAGATTGTAGGCCGGGACAGTGACATGCCGGGGCGGAAGGCGGCCCCGGCGGGAGCTGGTTCACTTGCGCTTGTCGATGCGGAAGATCTTGAAGCGCAGGAACTCGTCGGTGATGGAGAGGACCCGGTTCAGCTCCCGTACCAGCTCG
>Ga0207433_10011460_pt1 | contig 13507 bp, 13 predicted proteins | sample YelNatPaOPGAMG01_FD_187559 | JGI IMG/M metagenome (GOLD analysis project Ga0207433, IMG submission 187559) | Hot spring thermophilic microbial communities from Obsidian Pool, Yellowstone National Park, USA - OP-RAMG-01 (SPAdes) (version 3) | ecosystem: Environmental > Aquatic > Thermal springs... | reverse complement strand
CCCGGTCCAGAAAAGCCAGGAAAAAATCACCCAGCCAATAAAAAATTCGTTTCCGTAAAAATTGATTGTTGCTTCGCGGATTATGGTTAGTTGGGCAATCACCGAGGTTAGTCCGAGTAGAAAGACAGAGAAAATGATTGTTTTTTTCATTATTTTTATGGTATAATAAAAAAGTCTAAAAACAAAATAATTAGGTAAGTAAAATTTATGGCAAAGGTTATTCATCAAAGAGACAAGTGTATTGGTTGCGGAACCTGCGTGGCAGTATGTCCGGCTTTTTGGCAAATGGGAGACGATGGGAAATCTACATTAAAAGATGCAAAAGATGTAGGCAATGGAAAATTTGAGTTGGAGGTTACGGATTTAGCCTGTAATAAAGAGGCTGCAGGCAGTTGTCCCATTCAAATTATTTCTGTAGAAGAATAGTTTTTAAAAAATAAAGAATGCGCATTTTAAAGACCTTCTTTACAAGAAGAAGGTCTTTTATTTTTGGTTGAAATATGATAGGATATTTTTATTCGTTCCCGATAGCTCAACTTGTCCCGTCACCAATTCTCTCCCCGTAGCTCAATGGATAGAGCAAACCCGTCCTAAGGGTGAGATGGGGGTTCGATTCCTCCTGGGGAGAATAGTGGTGACGGGATGAAGATAGAGCAAGCCGTCCTAAGGGAGAGATCGAGGTTTGACTTCTTGTCGGGGCAACGTATTAAAGGGCCTGTAGCTCAGTTGGCTAGAGCGTTGGTATGGCATACCAAAGGTCAGGGGTTCAAGTCCCCTCAGGTCCACAAGGAGGAGTGCCAGAGCGGTCGAATGGGCTGGTTTCGAAAACCAGTATATCCGAAAGGGTATCGTGAGTTCGAATCTCACCTCCTCCGATTAATTTATGATTAATCTTTCTAATGAAAATTTAATATCAATCGTTTTAATTATTGCCGCAATTTCGATTGGTTGGCTGATTGCCTTGCAAATTCATGTATTAAGCCTAAGAAAAAAAATGAAGATATTTTTGAAAGGAAAGAAAGTAAAAGATTTTGAAGAGGTGGTTTTTGAGCATTTAAAGAGAATTGAGGGGATCGAAAAAGAAATGAACGACATTCGTCAGTGGAACCGGAAATTGCAGGATGTTTGCGATATTTCCATTACCAAGGTTGGAGTTGTACGATTCAATCCGTTTAAAGATACGGGCGGAGACCAAAGTTTTGTTATTGCGCTTTTAGATAGCAACAACAATGGGATTGTTTTATCGTCTCTTTATACCAGAGAAGGAACAAGGGTTTATGCAAAGCCGATCGAGAAAGGAATGTCGAGCTATAATTTATCAAAAGAAGAAGAGGAAGCAATCAAGAAGGCGATAGGCGGCTGAATACTCAGACATTACTCGCATAAAGACACGCGTCGGCGCCCCAGCGAGTCTCCGCGCTCCGTATCGGCCTCGCCTTGACCGTGCGCTCGGCCTGCGAAGGGCCTTTTAGCGAGTAAGTCTTCGTAAAGTATTCTATTTAAAATATGAAAGAAGAGAAAACAAATAAAAATTTAAACACCAGACCACCGATCGTGGTTGTTTTGGGCCACGTTGATCATGGCAAGACTTCGCTGTTGGACAAAATCAGAAAGACCAATGTTGCAGACAAAGAAGCAGGAGGCATAACGCAGCACATCGGCGCCTACCAGGTTGATTTTAACGGCAAAAAAATCACCTTTATTGATACGCCCGGACACGAAGCATTTTCCCAGATGAGATCGCGGGGAGCAAAGGTAGCAGATATTGCAATTTTGGTTGTTGCCGCAGAAGAAGGAGTAAAGCCGCAAACCAAAGAAGTTATTGATTATATTAAACAAGAAAAAATTTCCACAATTGTGGCTGTAAATAAAATTGATAAGCCTCAGGCAAATTTTGAGAAAACCATCGGAGAATTGGAAAAAGAGGGATTGGTGGTAGAGCCTCGCGGGGGGAAAGTTCCCGTAGTTAAGGTCTCTGCCAAAGAAGGAACGGGAATTAATGATTTGTTGGAAATGATTTTGCTGGTAGCCGAGCTTGAAGAATTAAAGGCAGACATTTTTAAGCCCGCATCCGGCGTGGTTATTGAATCTTATTTGGATTCCCGCAAAGGACCATTGGCTACCTTTTTGGTGCTTGAAGGAATTTTAAAGATTGGTCAATGGGTAGTGTGCGGAAATTGCTACGGAAAAATTAAAAATCTGGAAGATTTTCAGGGAAAGGGTTTGGAAAAAGCAGAACCGTCAATGCCGGTTGTAGTTTTGGGGCTTAATAGCGTTCCAATTGTGGGTCAGATTTTTCAAGTTGTTGATTCGGAAAAGGTTGCCAAAGAAACCGTCTTAAAGAATCAGGAAATCAAAAAAGATTTACTAATAAATTTAAAAGTAGAGCCAAACAAAGAAGAAACAAAGGTTTTAAATTTGATTCTTAAGGCTGATGTTTGGGGTTCTTTAGAGGCGATTTGCGAAAATTTATCCAAAATTGATTTGTCGGAGGTAAAATTGAACGTGGTTAAAGCCGAGGTAGGGGCGATTTCTGAATCGGATATTAAATTGGCGGGCGCCACAAATGCAATAATATTTGGCTTTCGGGTAAGGGCCGCAAAAAATATTTTTGAGATAGCGAAAAGAAATAAGGTAAAGGTTAGAACGTACGATATAATTTATGAATTATTTGAAGAAATTAGAAAAGAAGCGTCCAAGCTGTTGGGGCCGGAAATTATTAAAGAGGTACTGGGGAAGATGAAGGTCATTGCAATTTTTAGAAAAGAGAAGTCGCGGATGATTGTTGGCGGAAAAGTCATTGAAGGCAAGGCAGTAAATAAGGTTAGTGCGGATTTATATCGCGGCGAAGAAAAAATTGGTTCGGGAAAAATTGTTCAGCTTCAGCACAATAAAAATGATGTTGCCGAAGTGGAAAAAGGACGCGAAGCGGGAATTTTATACGAGGGCGAGCCGATTATTGAGGAGGGCAATTTGATTGAGTTTTATCGTCTTGAAAAAAGAGGAAAGGAAATATAGAATGAGAAATAGAATTGAAAGAATTAATCAATTGTTGCAACAGAAAATTGCTGAAATTTTAGCAAAGGATTTTTTTGTTGAGGGCGCGTTAATTACCGTACAAAAAGTTGATATTAGAAAAGATTTAAAATATGCTAGAATTAGAGTTAGTATTTTGCCATATCGCGATTCCGGAAAAATAATTAAAATCTTAAAACAACAGACACCCCGAATTCAGGAAAAATTGGGAAACACCCTACGAATGAAATTTACTCCGCAAGTCAAATTTGTGGTTGATTCTTCCGAGGAAAACGCAGACAGGATTGAAAGGATATTAAAACACCTTAAAGATTAATACTTGCCGCGGTGGTGGAATTGGCAGACACGCAAGACTTAAAATCTTGTGGCTGAATAAGCCGTGAGGGTTCGAGTCCCTCCCGCGGCATTAAATGGGCAGTTAGTTTATCGGTAAAACGTCTGCTTTACACGCAGAAGACGGTAGGTTCGATTCCTACACTGCCCAACTTTACAAAATTGGTTTTTTTGTTTAATTTAAAAACGTGAGTTAGAACCAGCCGACTAAGTACCAAGAGCGTATAATTTCTAGAAACGGCCCGATGGCGAAGAGGTAACGCGGCTGTCTGCAAAACAGCTATGCGCCGGTTCAAGTCCGGCTCGGGCCTCAGGTATTTGGATTAAGCTTCCCATCTTGATTTTAAAGTTTTGTTCATTGTATTGACGGGTTGAGCCGAGGTAGCTCAGTGGTAGAGCACACGACTGAAAATCGTGGTGTCGAGAGTTCGATTCTCTCCCTCGGCATATTGTAAAATTTGTTTAGTTGCGGGAGTAGTTCAGCAGTAGAACGTCTCCTTGCCAAGGAGAAGGTCGCGGGTGCGAGGCCCGTCTCCCGCTCCAAAACAAAAAATCCCGATATCGGGATTTTTTGTTTTTTATATATATGCGCGAGGAGGGACTCGAACCCTCACGCCATTACTGGCACAGCCCCTCAAACTGTTGCGTATACCAATTCCGCCACTCGCGCATTTTTATTCGGTTATACCGCAGTTTCCTTTTGTTTATTTTCTGCCTCAGCTTCTCCTGCGTTATTTTCGTTTTTTGAAAACCATTCTATGTTAATGGTTTCTTTATTTTTCATTCTTGCTTTCTTGCCTGCGCGTTCGCGCATGTAGTAAAGTTTTGCACGTCTGACTTTTGAGCGTTTAATGGTTTCAATTTTTAAAATATTAGGAGAAAAGAGAGGGAAGATTCTTTCTACGCCGATACCGTCAGAAACCTTTCTTACGGTAAAGGTAGAATTGATGCCCTTGCCATGCTTTCTGGCAATAACCAAGCCTTCAAATGTTTGGGTTCTTTCCGCCCCGCGTTTAGTTTTTTCTCCCAGTTTTAGCTGTACGCGAACAATGTCCCCGGGCCTAATATCGGGAATTTCTTTTGGGGTTTGCGCCTTATTAAATATATCCAGTTTCGTGCTCATAATGATAATTCAAAATGCAAAGCAAAAAGGATTTGCACTTCGATATTTGATTTTTAATTTAGTTTTTCCAAAATTATCTCAAGTTCTTTTGGAAGTTCAGAATGGAATTTTACTATTCTACCATCTGGTAATTGAAACTGCAAGTAGTTGGCATGTAAAAATTGCCTGTTTAGCCCTTCAATTTTTGGTTGCCTTTTAAATTTATATTTTTCGTCTCCGGCCAAAGGATGACCGATTGCTGCCAAATGGACCCTGATTTGGTGCGTTCTGCCGGTTTCCGGAGAAACTTCTAAGAGCGAATAATTTCCGCCTTTGGCGGAAAATTCTTTAATCACCTCATATCTGGTAAGCGCTTCGCGCATTTTTCCAATCGGTGCAGTGGTTTGACTCCCCCCGCGCTTTCTGGACTTGGAAATGGACTTGGCAATGATTCCCTTTTTATCTTTTAAAATTCCATACACCAAGGCAAGATATTTTTTGTGAACTTTGCGGTTTAAAAATTGGCTTTTCAGCCACTGGTAAGTTTTTTCGTTTTTGGCAACGACCATCAATCCGGAAGTATCTTTATCCAGACGGTGTACCAGTTTTGCATTCGGGTAATTAGTTTTTATGATATCGATCAGAGTCGGTTGTTTTGGAATTTGGATTTTGGAATTTAGATTTTCTGCCGGATGCACCAGCAAATTTGCGGGTTTATCGATTACAATCAAATCGTTGTTTTCATAAATGGTTTTGATATCCATATTGGCGGGCCAAGTCTGACTTGGTGGGCGCGAGAGGATTTGAACCTCTGACCTTTTCAATGTCAATGAAACGCTCTAGCCAACTGAGCTACGCGCCCATAATTTAATGGATTATTTCTTGATAAAGCAGATTTTTAATTTTTTCTTTCAACCCATCTTTATCTGTCATATATTCTTGGGTAAATTGCGGATTTTCTTCAATAATTTCTCTGTATTTTTTAGAGTAATTTTCTGTCCAGCGCATTTTATTTTCTATTGTATTTTCCAATTCGTTTTCTTCTAGCCATTCAGAAATTAACTCTCCCTGAAGAGAAATCTCCCATCCATTATTTGTTTCTATTTTTTCGAGGCCTCCTTCCATAAATATTGTGCTAATTATTTTTTGTTTTTATAATATAAAATATCTAATAATTAATCAAGCTCTTTAAACAAGCTTTTGGGGCCTATGAAGTACCAATCTCCGGCAAGGGGAAATGAAATTTCCTGTGTTATGCGCGGCATTAACGCAAAAACCTTAAACGACCACAAGAAACTTGAGAAAGCGCTATTGTGGGCCTTAAAAGAAGACAGGTTTACGATCTTAAAAAAAGCATCTCATGTTTTTGAGCCCAATGGATTTACTCTGGTGGTTTTATTGGCTGAGTCGCATGTTTCCATTCATACCTATCCCGAGCATGGTTCAATGTATTTTGGCTTGTATAGTTGCCGCGGTGAAGGCGACGGAAAGAAAACTTATGAAATTTTTAGAGATGCGGTTAAGCCTGTCTCAGTGGATTTTATTCAGAGACCAATTTTGGTTGGCAGAGAATAAAAATATAAATTTTAAAACCCTCGCTTAACGGGGGTTTTAAAATATGCGCGTGCTTGGATTTGAACCAAGGACCCCAGCTTTATAAGAGCTGTGCTCTAACCAACTGAGCTACACGCGCGAGAATTTATCGATAAACTTTTTTCTTTCATTTGTGTTGCTTTTTAATGCATGTTCGCGCCACCTCGATTCTTTTCTTGTTGCATATGCTTCCGCGCCGATTAAAACAAATGGCCTGCGATTTTTTGTTGATTTTACCCTGCCTCGATTGTGGTATTCTAGTCGTGCTTTAGCATTTTCCGTTTGGCCGATATAATAATTGCCATCTTTTAAGCTTTTTAAAAGATAAACGTAGAACATATAAAGCTGTGCTCCCTCCGGGCCTTCGAGCCCGTAGGGCCGGAGGCTAACCAACTGAGCTACACGCGCAGATTATTTTTTTGTTGTCAATTTAAGAGTCTTGCTATTTTCCCATCAGTTTTTCAAACTCTTCTTTTTCAATGGTTTCTTTTTCAATCAATTTTTGGGCAATTTGATCAAGTTTTTTTCTTTTTTGCTTAAGAATTGTTTCTGTGGTTTTTTGCGCTTCTTTGATAAATTTTTCCACTTCAGCATCAATTTCCGCTGCCTTTTTTTCCGAATAGTTTTTGCTTTCGGCAATTTCTTTGCCTAAAAATATCAGCTCTTCGGTATCGCCGAAAGTAATTGGACCGAGTTTTTCGCTCATTCCGTATTTGGTTACCAGAGCGCGGGCAAGCTCAGATGCTTGTTTTAAATCATTGGAGGCGCCGGTGGTTAATTCATTAAAAACCAGCTTTTCTGCGCAATATCCGCCAAGTAAAACCGATAATTCGTCAATAAATTCCGAACGACTTCTTAAATGTTTGTCTTCGGACGGGATTTTTAGAGTATAGCCAGCAGCTCTTCCGCGGGAAACAATTGAAACCTTGTGTACCGGATCAGCATGTTTAAGACTTGCTGCAACCAAAGCATGTCCGGCCTCATGATAGGCGGCAATTTCTTTTTCCTTTTTAGAGAGAACATGACTTTTCCTTTCCGGGCCTAAAAGCACTTTTTCAATGGAATTAAAAAGGTCGTTTTGGGTAATGGCTTTTTGATTTTTCCTTGCTGCCAAAATCGCTGCCTCATTGATGAGGTTTGCCAAATCCGCTCCAGAAAATCCGGCAGTTCTTTCTGCCAATCGATGAAGGTCTACGTCTTTATCCAGTTTTTTATTGCGGGCATGAATTTTTAGAATCTCTTCCCGTTCTTGAATATCCGGCATGTCCAAAACCACTCTGCGGTCAAACCTTCCCGGCCTTAAAAGCGCGGGGTCTAAAATATCCGGTCGATTGGTGGCGGCAATAACAATAACATTGGTGCTGGTATCAAATCCGTCCATTTCCACAAGAATTTGATTTAGGGTTTGCTCCCGTTCATCGTGGCCACCGCCCAATCCTGCTCCGCGATGCCTGCCAACAGCGTCAATTTCATCAATAAAAATAATTGCCGGCGCAGACTTTTTTGCCATCTGAAACAAATCTCTCACCCTTGAAGCGCCAACGCCAACAAACATTTCCACAAATTCTGAACCCGACATATGGAAAAAGGGGACATTGGCTTCACCGGCAACTGCGCGCGCCAAAAGGGTTTTTCCGGTTCCCGGCGGGCCCATTAATAAAACTCCGCGCGGAATTCTTGCCCCGATTTCAATAAACTTTTTGGGATATTTCAAAAACTCAACAATTTCTTTTAGTTCTTCTTTTGCCTCAGAAACTCCGGCAACATCTTTAAAAGTAATATTTTGTTTTTTGTCCGGCGGATTGATTCTGGCCTGGGACTTTCCAAAAGATAAAGCCTGGGTTTGTCCTTTTTGCGCTTGGCGAAACATAAACCACAATAATCCGCCAATCATTAGAAAGGGCAAAAGAAACGGCAAAAGATTAATAATCCAGTAAGTAAGGCCGTATTCGCTTTTTACTTCCAGCGACACTGCCTTTAATTTCTCCGCATCAACACCCAGATTTTTTAAAGATTCTGTAAGCCCGGCCTCTCCTTCTTTTTGGCTGATTTTTTTGGTTCCGTCTTTTAAATCAATTTCCAGTTTATTTTCCCGAATAATGATTTTGGTTACATTATCGTTATTAATCTCGGTTACCACCTGATTTAAGGGAATCGTTTCTTTAGATTGCGGAGAAGTATAATATAAAGAATAGATTGCCGATAAAACAACCAAAAGAATAAAAACAATCAGAAAATTTTTGAAAAAGTTTTTCATTATCTTTAATATAGCACAATTATTGTAAATTTCAAATAAAAAGCCCCAAACATTTTAGAACGTTTGGGGCGTCTCGGGAGGCTTAGGCTCTGGCGTGCCGCTTGCTGCGGCCGCCGTTTTTCCGGAGTCCGTGATCCATCTGGGCCTCGGCAATCGCCTTTTTTGTGGCGTCGTCGAGGTCCTCGTCCTTGGGCCGGTGGTTGTCGCCATTGAGGTCAGGTGGTATGGGAAGGGGCTGAGACAGAGGTTTGTCCTCTGTCGGGCGGATTTTGTTCTTAGCCAGGTCAAACACTACCCGGCCGGAGAACATTTTCCAGTGGGAAAGAGTCCATGATTCGGACTCTTTCTCACCTTTGATGAGCAGCGTGAGCGGCTGCTCATATTCCCACACCCGAATCCCCTTTCCCACATTTACGAATGTGGGATTGAGCTCTTCAAGGAGCTTGCGCTCCTTGAGGGAGCTGGAAAAGACCCCGATCGAGACCCTACCAGGATCCCCTGCCACAGATATGTGGTTTTTAGCAGCCACGGTCCGTCCCGTGGGACACTCCCACGGATTCCAGAACAAACCCACATAATAGTGGGTTTGCTTCCCGCGCTCATCTTCGGTGGATATGCATCCACCGAGACTAATCAGGGCTTCGCCAACCCGAATCTCCCTGAGAAGCTTTTCCACCTTTACACCTCCGAAGAAATTAGGCAAGATCCATACGGATCTGCCAGCTCTAAAGAGCTATTATCATTATATAACTAAAAGCAATTTTTGTCAATATTAAAATTACCCCAAGGGTAATTTTAAGTTTAAAGATGGTTTTCAATTAATCATTTCTTTTCTTCTTTTTCCGCGGTTTTTGTTTTTTCCAGTATTGGTTTTAAAGCCATTCTATATTCTGACGGTTTAAGCGAGACAATTTTAAATGTGTATTTTTTGCCGATTTCTAAAGCTTCTTTCATTTTCTTTTCCGTGTCAAATTCAGAAATATGCGCCAGTCCCTGAATGTGTTTGTCCACTTTTACAAAAGCGCCAAAAGGATTGAATTTGGTCACTTCTCCTTTGACAATTTGTCCTACTGCATATTTTTCTTTGACTTTTTCCCAGGGATTTTCTTTTAAGGCTTTGGTTGATAAAGAGACCTTATCTCCTTCAATTTCTACGATCTTGGCCGTGACCTCGTCGCCGACTTTGAAAAAATCAGCGGGATTATCAATAATTTGCCAGTCAATTTCCGAGATATGGATTAGTCCTTCCAGTTCGTCAAATTTTATAAATGCCCCGAAATCAACAATTCCCGTTACCTTGCCTTTTACCACATCTCCCACTTTGTATTTTTCCAGCGCTTGCTTGAGTTTTTTTTCTTCGGTTGCCTTTTCGGAAACAATCAATTTCTTTTCGCGCGGATCCAGATCAATGATTTTTAAGTTTAGCGTTTGGTCCACGAGTTTATTTAGTTCTGCGAGAATTTTTTGTTTATTTCCACCTTCAACACGCGGATAGTGCTCGGAAGAAAGCTGCGAAACCGGCAAAAACGCTTCAATTTTTTCAATCTCTACCATTAACCCGCCCTTATTTGCTTTTAAAACCTTTGCGGAGATAACTTCTCCGTTTTCCATTTTTTCTTTAAGTATTTGCCATTTTTTGTCTTCTCCTGCCTCAAGCAAAGAAACCTCGGTATAGCCATCTTCATTTTCGATGTTTACGATTTTTACCGTAATGATATCGCCGACTTTAATATTTTTGAATTCTTTGGGATTTTGCTTGATTTCTTTTCCCAAAATAACTCCTGATTTGAAATTTTTTAAATCCAAAAAAATCATTGACGGTTTAATGCCGATAACCGTTGCCTCCACCGCGTCGCCGATTTTCGGTACGCTAAAAGGATTTTTAGAAACCAATTCCCACATCAACGTTATTTTTTTATCGTTGGATATTTTTGCTGTTTTCATAGTAATTCAAAGTATAAACAATGAAAAATTTTTTGGCAAGTATTTTATTAAATTTATTTTCGTGATAAAATAAAAGCATATGAAAATTGCTTGGTATGGCCAAAGCTGTTTTCGGCTCATAATTAAAACAAACGGAGCTGAAAAAATTACGCTTTTTATTGATCCGTTTGATAAGAGCACGGGATTAACTCCTCCACGGGGAAATGCCGATATTGTGATTTGCTCGCATAGCCACCCCGATCACAATAATGTTCAGTCATTAAGCGGCAATCCGTTTGTGATTGACGGACCCGGGGAATACGATATTAAAAAAATTTATGTTCGGGGAATCTATTCTTTTCACGACGATAAAAAGGGAGCTGAGCGGGGCATTAACACCATTTCCGTAATTGAGGCCGAGGATTTAAAAATTTGTCATTTGGGCGATTTGGGACAAAAAGAACTTTCCGATGCGCAATTGGAAAAGATTGGCGATGCAGACATTTTAATGATTCCCGTGGGCGGAGTTTTTACCATTGACGGCAGCGAGGCGGTAAAAATCATTAATCAAATTGAACCAAGGGTAGTGATTCCCATGCATTATAAAATTCCCGGTTTATCATTAAAGATTGACGGAATTGACAAATTTTTAAAAGAAATCGGAATTGAACAGGAAGTTACCGAAGAGCTAAATATTCAGAAAAAGGATTTAACCGAAGAAAAGATGAAGGTGGTGGTGATGAAACCAATATGAAGATTAAAGAATTGATTGAAAAAATTCAAAACCAACCGCGCAGAAATCGGCTGCTCATTTTGTGGTGTTCTACCGTTTTATTAATGGCAATTATTGTCGGTATTTGGTTTTTGTCTTTTCATCAAACCATAGAAGAGGCAAAAAGCAAAAAATCTTCATCAGAAGGATTTCCTTCTCTATTTGAGAGCATTAAAAAAGATTTTTCCGTTTTTAAGCAGGTATTCGGCGCGAGTATTAGACAACAAATAAACAATATTCAAATTCAAAATCCAGCGCAAACCAATGAAACGCAACAACAACAATAATAACGGCGAAGACAATAATGAAAAAATCATTGCTGCCAAAGATTCGGAAGATATGAAAAAAATTCAGTTGCGAGAGATTAGTCGGGAAATGAGAGAATCTTATTTGGACTATGCAATGAGCGTCATTATGTCTCGCGCCATTCCGGATGCTCGCGATGGACTTAAGCCGGTCCACCGCAGAATTTTATATTCTATGTATGAAATGGGATTGACCGCAGGAGCAAAATACAGAAAATCAGCAAATGTTACCGGTTTAACTATGGCATATTATCATCCGCACGGGGACATGGCAATTTATGATGCTTTGGCGAAAATGGCACAGGATTTTTATATGCGCTACCCCTTGGTTGATGGACAGGGTAATTGGGGAAGCGTAGACGGCGATGCGCCTGCTGCGCAAAGATATACCGAATGCCGTTTATCAAAAATTGGCGAGGAAATACTCAAAGACATTCATAAAGAAACCGTAGACTGGATTGATAATTATGATGGTACAAGAAAAGAACCGGCAGTTTTGCCTTCGCCGGTGCCGAATTTGCTTTTAAACGGAACATTGGGAATTGCCGTGGGTATGGCCACCAGCATCCCGCCGCACAACCTGAATGAATTGGTTGATGCAATTTGCTATTTAATTGATGAACCCAAAGCAACCGTTGAAGATCTTTTTCGCTTTATTAAAGGACCCGATTTCCCCACCGGTGGAGAAATTTACAATAAAAAAGAAATTATTCAGGCATATGCTTTTGGCAGGGGACCAATTTTAAACCGCGCCAAAGCAGAGATTGTTGAAGAAAAAGGGAAACTAAAAATAATTGTTTCCGAATTAACCTATCAGACCAATAAATCTGCTCTTTTGGAAAAGATCGCCGAATTGGTTCGGGATAAAAAAATTGAAGGAATTAAAGATATCCGCGACGAATCTGACAAAGAAGGCATCAGAATTGTGATTGAGTTAAAAAGCGACGCAGTGCCGCAAAAAGTTTTGAATAAGCTTTACAAATATACCGAGCTGCAAAAAACGTTTCATTTAAATTGCATTGCCCTTGTTGACGGCATTCAGCCCCAGACGCTTTCTTTAAAACAGCTTTTAGAACAATTTATTGAACATCGCCGCATTGTGGTTACGCGCCGATTAAAATATGATTTGGCACGCGCCCAGGAAAGGGTGCACATTTTAGAAGGACTCGCAAAGGCATTAAAAAATATTGATCGGGTGATTGCCTTAATTAAAAAATCAAAAGATAAAGAATCGGCAAAGGAGGGACTGATCAAATCATTTAAATTGAGTGAAATTCAGGCTTTGGCAATTTTGGAAATGAAGTTGCAAACTCTTGCTGCGCTGGAGAGGCAAAAAATCCTTGACGAACTGGAAGAGAAATTAAAACTGATTAGAGAAATTGAAAGCATTTTGGCAAGTCCCAAGAAGATATTAAGAACCATTAAAGATGAATTAATAGAAATAAAAAGTAAATACGGAGATGAAAGAAGAACCAAGGTTTTTACGGCAAAGGTTGGCGAATTTGCCGAAGAAGATTTGATTGCCGACGAAGAAACAATTGTTACGGTCACAAACACCGGATACATTAAAAGGGTTAACCCCAAGGCTTATAAGGCCCAGCGCAGAGGAGGAAAAGGCATTTTGGGCATTAAAACAAAACAAGAGGATTTTGTTGATCATTTTTTTGCTTGCTCTACGCATGATGATTTATTGTTTTTCAGCAATAAAGGCAAGGTTTATCAGACCAAGGCCTATGAAATTCCCGAGGCGACCCGCGTTTCTCGCGGCAGAGCCATTGTCAATATTTTGGGTTTGTCTTCCGAGGAAAAAATTAATGCCGTGGTTCCTTTAAGAAAAGATAAAAACAATAACGGACAGGTGAAGTTTTTGGCAATGGTTACAGAAAGAGGTATAATAAAAAGGACGGAAATAGAGAAGTTTAGAAATATCCGCAAGGGAGGAATTGCAGCCATCACTTTAGACAGCGGAGACAGTTTAAAATGGGTAAAAGTTACAAACGGAAATGATGAAATTATGCTGATTACCAAACTCGGTCAGGCAATTAGATTTTCGGAAAAAGATTTAAGGCCAATGGGAAGAAATGCGCGCGGCGTGCGGGGAATTAGGTTAAGGCCAACCCCGAAGACCAAATTAAAGCAAGAGTTTGTTGACGGAGTGGTGGGAATGGAAGTAATTAACGCCGATT
>Ga0207433_10011458_pt1 | contig 13508 bp, 11 predicted proteins | sample YelNatPaOPGAMG01_FD_187559 | JGI IMG/M metagenome (GOLD analysis project Ga0207433, IMG submission 187559) | Hot spring thermophilic microbial communities from Obsidian Pool, Yellowstone National Park, USA - OP-RAMG-01 (SPAdes) (version 3) | ecosystem: Environmental > Aquatic > Thermal springs... | reverse complement strand
CCGCTGGGACCCTGGAGAGGACGGGCACGCGGGTGGGCGACCCCCTGGATATTAAGAGCCTTTAAAGGGCCGAGAAGCCCGCGCCCCGAGGCCTGGGGATCAAGGGGCAAGGAGTCCCCCCGCCCTGAGATACGCGGATCAAGGCGGGGAAGACGGTCCGACCCGCCGGCCCTCGTTTTACGTACACGCCCTCCAGGCCGTATCATGAAGGCATGATCGGTTGGAGGATAACCCGCTTTTTCCCCTCCGGGAAGGAGGAGGCCGATGACCGCGTGGTGATCGAGCTCCCCTTGGAGATCGCGGTCAACGGCATGCCCCTGGTAGCCCTCATGCGCCTCCCGGGGATGGACAAGGAACTGGCGGTCGGGTTCTGCCTCACCGAGAAGGTCATCGACGACGTGGGCCAGATAAAGCTCCTCAGGCACTGCGGTTCCCTGGAGGAGGAGGCTGGCAAGGGAGGTAACGCCGTAGGCAACGGCTTGGACCGCGGGAATGTGGTGGAGATCGAGGTGGAGGATCCCAAGGGAACGGAGAGGTTCTCCTCCACTTACGTGGTGCGTACCGGTTGCGGAGGGGCGGACCTCTCGGCCGTGGAGGATTACCACCGGGGGTGGGTGACCTCGCACCTGCGGGTCCCCTCGAGGGTTCTCTATGGGCTGGAGGAGAAACTGACCGCCAGGCAGGACGTCTTCCGCGCCACCGGCGGTACCCATGGGGCGGGCATCTTCGACGCCGAGGGCGAGCCATTGGTGGTGGCCGAGGACGTGGGCAGGCATAACGCCCTGGACAAGGCCGTGGGCTGGTGCGCCCTGCGCGGCATTTCCCTGGAGGATAAGATCCTCGTGCTCTCCGGGCGGGTGAGCTTCGAGATGGCCTTGAAGGCGGTGAGGGTGAGGATCCCGGTGCTGGTGTCCGTGGCCGCCCCCACCTCCCTGGGTTTGCGTATAGCCGATGGGGCCGGCCTGACCGTGGTGGGGTTCTGCGACGGGAGGAGGTTCAACGTCTATACCCACGGGTGGAGGATACTGCCGTGAAGGACTTCGGCGCACACGTTTCCCGGAGGGTGGGGTGGAGGACCGTTCCGGCAATACGGTTGGAGATGGAGGATGGAGACCAGTAGATATATCATCATAGAAGCGTGCCGGTCCTTGAACGAGGGTTCCGTCGCGGTGGCGGAAAACCCCTCCACGCCCCGCTTTCGCCGGGGGCCGGGAGCCGCCCCTGCCTTACCGGAGGTCCGTGAACGTGGATAATAAACCGTCCGCGGCGAGGAAGGAAAGAGGTTTCCATGCCGCCGTCCTGGCCGGGGGGAAGGGCAAGCGCCTGGGAGTGGACAAGACCGTCCTGAAGATAAACGGCGAGAGCGTGCTGGGGCGCATCATCGGCGTGCTCAAGGACATCTTTCCCCTCATCTACCTGGTCACCCAGGACAACAACCGTGCCCCGGAGGCCGTGGTTGACGGGATGGTGAAGGTGGTCGGTGACCTGCTGCCGGGCAAGGGCCCCCTGGGGGGCATATATACAGCCCTGGAATATTCTTCCAAACCATATGTCTTTGTCATGGCTTGCGACATGCCCTACCCCAACCCGGGGCTGATTCGCCTCCTCCTTTCCAGGGCCCCGGGATGGGAGGCAGTGGTCCCGCGCCGCGGGCCCTACATCGAGCCCCTATTCGCCGTGTATTCCCGGGAGACGAGGGAGAGGATCAGGAAAAAGCTGGAAGGCGGGAGGCTGAAGATCCACGAGGTCCTCGACGAGCTGCGGGTGCGCTATGTCGAGGAGGAGGAGATGGCGGAACTCGATCCCGGTTTCCTCTCCTTCTTCAACATCAACACCCCCCAGGACCTGGAGGCGGCCCAGGGGCCCATGGGGGCCCGCTCGAGGCCACACGCCGCCAAGTGAGCCGCACGGCCTTTTGGGGGACGGCGTAGAACGGGTGCCTTGCCCCTCGCCTTGCGCCTCCCGTGGGCGATGGGCACCGGATGGGAGATGGAAAGGGATCTTTCGCCGCCGAGGAGGGATGAAAATGACCGGTAGGGAGAGGATGCTCACCGCCCTGAGGCGGGGCGAACCGGACCGCGTCCCGGTGTGGGAGATGGCCTTTAACGAGGAGTCCATCATCAAGCTGGGGGCTTTCTTCACCGAGGACCTGCCGCCGGTGAAGTCGGCCCAGAAGATGTCCATGGAGGAGAAGGTGAAGCTCCTCAACACCCTTTTCACCGTGGCGCGGGAACTGGAACTGGACGGCCTGACCTCCATCACCCTGCTGGGCACGGAGGCGGTGGACGAGGAGCACGTGCGGGACGGTTGGGGCAGGATACTGCGCATCAGCGAGGAGGGGGAAGCGACCGCGGTGGGCGGACCAGTATCCGAGCCCTCCGACCTCAAGGCCATAAAACCCTACCATCCCCAGCAGACCGATTTCCTCATGCTCCTGGCCTCCAAGGGGAACCTGGGGGAGGATTACGCGCAGGTGCTGGTGCAGCCGGGGCCCTTCCGGGAGAGCTGGAGCCTCCTGGGGAGCATGGAGAAGCTCCTCTATTACTACGTCAAGAACCCCGGCTTCGTGAAGGACCTGGCGCGACTGGTCACCGACTACATCCTGGAGGTGGTGGACATGGCCGCTGACCTGGGGGCGGACGTCATCGCCCTGGACGGGGACCTGGCCTTCTCCCAGAGCACGTTGATGTCCCCCGCCCAGTACGAGGAGTTCGTCTTCCCCTTCCACCGGGAGATCACCGAGCAGGCCCACCGGCGCGGCATGCTCATCATCAAGCATTCCGACGGCAACATGTGGCCCATCCTGGACGGGATAGTGGAAGCCGGTTTCGACGGCTTCCACCCCGTGCAGCCCCAGTGCATGGACATCGGGGAAGTGAAGGCCCGCTACGGTGACCGGCTGTGCATCCTGGGGAACATAGACTGCACCTACCTCCTGCCCTTCGGGAGCCCGGAGGAGGTGGAGGAAACGGTGAAGGAGACCATAAGGGTGGCGGCTCCCGGTGGGGGTTACGTCATCAGCTCCTCCAACTCCATCCACCCGGGATGCAAGCCGGAGAACTACCTGGCCCTGGTACGCGCGGCCAGGAAGTACGGGACCTACCCCATTTCCGTGGATTGACGAGGAGGCGAGATGAGCGAGCTCTTGGAGTACCTGAAGCAGGCCGTCATGCAGGGGGAGGAGGAGCAGTCCGCCGAGCTGGTGGGCAAGGCCCTGGAGGCCGGGATTTCGCCCCGGGCCATACTGGAGGAGGCCATGATGCCGGCCATGGAGGAGATAGGGGAGAAATTCTCCCGCAACGAGGCCTTCATCCCCGAGCTCATCGTGGCCGCCGCGGCCATGGAGAAGGGGATGGAGGTGCTCAAGCCGGCCTTGGGCGGGGAAGAGGTGGTCAGGGGCCTGGTGGTTTTAGGGACGGTGCATGGGGACATCCATTCCATCGGGAAGAACCTGGTGCGGATGTGCCTGGAGGGATCCGGATTCCGAGTGGTGGACATCGGCGAGGACGTGCCCACGGAACGTTTCGTGGAGGCCTACCGGGAACACCGTCCGGACATCCTGGGCCTCTCCGCCCTCCTGAGTTCCACTATGCAACGCATGCCCGAGGTCATAGAGGCGGTACGCGCCGAGGACCCTTCCGCGGTGATCATGGTGGGCGGGGCGCCGGTGACCCAGGACTTCGCCGACCGTATAGGCGCTTCCGGTTACGCCCCCAACGCTTTCGAGGCCGCGGTGAAGGCCAGGGAGCTTTTGAGGATGGGCGGGTAGACGAGGGGACGTGATCGGGAAGACATGGGTTCGCGTGGGACGCGGAGGGTCGGGTTCGGATCGTTCTTTCGCCAGGCGCGCTTCTCCTTTGCGCTCCCTTGCGTACCCCAGGCGATAAGCGCGCTCTTGCCGGCGTAGACCTTCCTCGACGCACTTGCAGGTTTCTCGGCAATCTGCGTGCGACCGGAAGGGGCACGATTCCGCATCGCTTGGGCATGGTGTTTCGAGACGGGTTTTCCAAAACAGGCCGCATAGCGGTCAATATTCCAGTTACCCGGTGCGTGGCGAGGCCGCCGTTCACCAGAAGAGGCTTACCGCTCCGAAGGCCAGGAAAACCATGCCCGAGATGCGACGCATCCACGAAGGAGAGATGAGCCTGGAGATGCCCGTGCCCGCCAGGGCTCCGATGAGGGAGGTGAGGCACAGGGCCAGCGTCCCCCCGAGGAATATGAAAAACGGGTAGGAGTACTTGGCGGTCAGGGCCAGCAGGGAGAGTTGGGTCTTGTCCCCCAGCTCCATGAGGGAGATGAGCAGGAACGTGGAGAGGAAGGGGTTGCGCGAAGATATCCTATCTTCCTCCGCCTCGTCCTTATCCCTCCCCAGGAGGGTGAGGAGGCCGAAGAGGATGAACAGCGCGGCCACGGCGTATTTCAACACCCTTTCCGGGAGTATTTCATATAGGGCGGTACCCACGGTCACGGCCAGGGCGTTGAGCAGGGCGAAGGCCGCCGACGCCCCGGCGAAGACCACCTGCCACCTGTGCCGACTGGCCAGGGCAAGGATGACCAGCTGGGTCTTGTCGCCCAGCTCGGCGACGAACAGGAGGCCGAGAGCGGCCAAGAAGGCTTTCCACCACATGGATAGAGATTACCATGTTCCGGCTCGCTCCTTGCCCTTTTCGGGCGACAGTCGTAAATGGTCAGGTCCGGCGGTGCATGGATCCTTGTGAATATCCGTATTCGAACCACGAGCGATCAAGTTGATCATTGCCTATAAAAGGGTGGCCTCGTTCAACAGGCCGGGATGCCCGGGTTGCCGTCGAAGTCCGTACGGTCGAGGTGATCATTGCGCCGCGCCACTTTTGGCTTATCCGTGCTGGCGTAACGAAAATAGATCATTCCGGTTTTCGGACCAGCTCGAGCAGGGGGGGGATCCTTTCTGACCTCCAGGTTGGATTGACTCCGTATCTGTCCAACCGATGATCGGGAAAACTTGGGAAGCTTTGCTTCTCCCTCCGTGGAAAGGTCCTACCCGATTTATTCCTGCCTTTTAAGTTGTGACAAGCATTGTGACACACTACGGGTGTCTTTCCAGGATTTGACCGCCCACTAACCCGGAAGTGGGGATTCGCCTCATCCATGCAAGTAGCCGTTGCCGTCCGTCTTGGGCAGCTCTTCGGTTACCACTCACGCGGAAGTGGTGGTTCGCATCATCCGAGCACGGGTTAGAACCTGACTTCTCCGGCTCCATTCGGTCATCAGCGACGAAAGGGAAAGACCCCTGGAAGCGGTCGGGGACTGACCCCAGATTCTTTCTCGGGCCACGGCAAGGGACTGACCCCAAGATATTTCCGGTCAGGTACCGGCCCCGTGTCTTTCCAGGAAAGCGGCGATGCGCTGGGGGTATTCGACTCCGGCCACCAGGGAGACGTCGTTGTGCCCGGCGCCGGGCACCAGGTATAACTCCTTGGGTTCCGGGGCCGCCCGGTAGAGCTCCATCCCTTCCTCCACGGGGATGAGCTCGTCGCGGTCGCCGTGGATGACCAGTACCGGGCAGCGTGCCTTTCCGATCTTTTCCAGGCTGGCGTAGGATTCTCCCAGCGGAACACCGCGGGGCAGGAAGGGGAATAACTTCCGGGCCACGGAGGAGAGAGAGGTGAAGGTGGACTCCAGGATAAGGGCCCGCAGGCGCCTGTCCCGGGCGATCTCGCAGGCCACCGCTCCGCCCAGGGATTTTCCGAAGACGATGACCTCCCCTTCGCTTATGCCTTTCTCCTTCAGCCATCCCAGGGCTGCCTCCCCGTCGAGGTAGAGGCCTCTCTCGTGAGGCTCGCCGCCGCTCTTTCCGTACCCGTGGTAATCGATGAGCAGCAACCGGCATCCCAGAGGCTCCAGCTCCCGGTGGACGAGGGACCAGCTGTAGACCTCCTGGGCGTTGCCGTGCAGGAAGAGTATGGCCGGGGCGCCCTCCGGCTCCTTCCACCACAACCCGTGGATGCGCACCCCGTCTTCGCATTCCATCCACACCTCCTCCGCGCCGTCCGCCCAGGCGGGCGGCGGGAGGTCCGGGGGAAGGCGGTCCGGGTAATACAGGAACCTCCGCGCCAGGTTTTCCAGGCCTTTCATTTCCCGCCTTTCCGCTTACCGAGTTACTCCTCCTCGCGATCCCTCTCGATCCTTAGGCGTTTCGAGGATCCAGCACCTCCCGTTACACCTTCGAGTGGGAGATTTCTATCAAGAGTTTACAACCTCCGGAACGATCCTGCCCGCGGAAGGCGGGCAAACATACTGCCACGACTTTACAAGCCGTATCGACAGTTGCGATATCTCTGTCGTCATGTTGACGTATATTAATAGCATTGGAAACTATTTGTTTCGGAGGACTGGGTAAGATTAATATAATAAGATTAATATAATAATTTTAATCCCCAGTCTTGTTGGGCGAGAAGGGAGGTTCACCGGAAATGGCCAGGCTTTTGAGCATACAATGCGCGCGATGTGGAAACAGGGTCGAATTCTACGAGGGGCAGGGAATGTTCAAGTGCGGGAATTGTGGTGCCCTTTATGAAAGCGTGGGGGAGGGAGTATCGGGCGTAAAAATGGTAAATGCTCCCGAGGAGCAACAATTTTCCACTGCGGGAGCGGCCTCGGGATATCAGCCGGGCGCTCCCGGTTATGGGTCTCAGCAAGCAGGATGGGAGAAAGGTTATTACGTTGCGCCACAGCAGCCCACTTATCAATACGGGCTGCCTGGGGGAATGCCTCAGATTGGGGTTTATCCGAAAAGGGGTGGCTATGGTGGTGGAAAGGGCGTGGATTTCCTGAAATTCAGGCTTTTCATAACCCCGGTTTTTGTCCAGATTCTATTCTGGATTGAAGTGGTGCTGTTCTTGGCGGCAGGTATAGCCATAATGAGCATAAGTTTCGACTATGGAGGACCTTCCGATTGGCAGATCGTGACGGGTGTGTTCCTGATACTCTTGGGCCCGGTTTTCGCCAGGGTATGGTGTGAAAGGTTGGCGGTGCAGTTCCGGAGCTACGAGGAATTGAAAAGCATTAACGCCAAGGTCGGGGAGGCGGGTTCCATGTGGAGCTCGACTGAGGCGAAAAAGTGAGCCGGTTTCCAAACGCGATCCGTACAGGCATAAGGGTAGATCATGCGTAGGTTATATAACACGCGTACCGTGATAATCCAGAGTTGAAAATGGACGGCGAGACCCGGAAGCCGAAATTTCCGTCCCATTGCCGCCTGGTGCGTGACCCACGGGAACGGGATTCTGGGGGCTGGCGAGAGGCCCTGGTGTCCGGTGGGAAGCACCTGAAGAGGGTTCTCGACGAATACGGGGAGCTGGGTTTCGAGTGCCTCCTCGAGGAGTTGGGCGAGGAGGAGCTCCCGGGATGCACCCATTGCTACAAGTGCGGCGGGGAGCCCGTGTACCGGGTTTTTATCCGCGGGGCGCGTTGACGGTTTTACGGAGCGAGGTTTTACCTCGTGGCGCGCCTCTTGGGGACGGCTGGGTCAACAGCGGGATGGACCTCAAGAGGGAGCGGACCTTTGGCGTGAGGATTAGAGTTCCGTGGACAAAGCATTCCACGGCGTAATGTCGTGACACATTTTGAACAGGCCGTATACTGCGTTCGCCTGATCCGGGAACATCCCGCCGTCCTGTGAAAGGATCCCGTGGTAGTGGGGGCGGGAGGACGGCGCATGAGAAAAGCGCATTCCTGCACAGGCCGCCGGCCCGTTCCGAGCCGAGCTCGTTTCCGCTTATAACCGTCGAACCGCTGGGCTGTTCCTCGGAAGCGTAAAGGATTGTAGGTATGCGAAGAATCTACTGAAAGCCGGAGCTTTCGCCACTTTCATGCCCTTGAACCGGCCGGCCTCCTGTGCACTTTTTTGGCGTCCCGTGCAACGTCCGCGGCCTTTGGAGGGGTTTATAGGATGAACGGCGTGACGGCGGAAGCGGACCGCACGTAAGGCGCTTTCGTCGCCAATAGATGGAGGTGGCAGGAAATGGCAAGAAGTTCCATGACCCGCATTACGCCCCTGGCCAACCTGGGGAGCCTGTCCGCTCCGAGGAGGGCGGTACTTTACCTCGTGTTGCCCTTCTCTTTCCTCGCGAGCGGTAGCCGCAGGCGGAGATCCTCCAAGGAGGTTGCCCTGTTGGCCAATGTGGGTCGGGCGGAAGAGGCTCACAACCTCTCTGGAATGGCCTGACCACAGGATGGGTACCCTTCCAGGCGGGGAGATGCGAAGGGGCGCGTAGCGTTCCGTATCGGGGAGACCGTATGATGCCCCTGGGCGTGGGTTTCCTGGACGGTGAAGGCCGTGGCAAGGAAGAGGTTCACGGTGAGAACATGGGGTGAACACGGGAGGGGAGAGAAAGGGATCGTGAACCGGCGGAAAGACAGAGGGGGGTTACGAAGCCACGCGGAGCGGCAGAGGATGGCCTCGTACCGGAATTGATTTTTATTTCCATATGATTAACATATGAATAGGTCTGACAAGGGCGGGATTCCCCGTGCGACAGCAGGAAGGCGCTGTTTTCCCGCTTCCCGTCAGGAGGAATCGAAGGGGTCTGTCGGGGTGCCGCGGGCGAGAGGCTGAGGGGGGAATAGAAATGGGCATCACCTGTCCGGCTTGCGGGAGCGAGAACCGGGAGGGAGCCAGGTTTTGCCTGGAATGCGGAAAAGCTTTTCCTCCCGGTGAGGGTTTTGACGCTCCTCCTTCACCCGAGTTTTCCCTTCCCGAGCCGCGATCAAAGGAATCCGGTTTAGCCGAGCCTTCCATGCCCGGCCACGTCGAGTACTCGACGCCGGTCCAACCCGGGGCCGCGGGATTCCCCGCACCACCGCCGGGAGGAGCGCCTCCTTCGCCCGGCCAGACCCGGGAGGCGGTCCCACCCGGCTACTTACCCCAACAACCGTTGATCACGGGATACCCGGCTGCCCCTCCGCCTTTTTCCCAAGAGGCCGCTCCCGCGGGGCCCGTTTACGCTCCTCCGGGCGAGGTGGACGCTTCCCCGGAGATGGCCGCGCCGATGGTCCTGGATGTCCCCCCACCGCCGCCGGGAAGGGTTTTTCCTCCGTCCGGGGGGGGCAGGTTTTCCGGGGAGAATGGAAATGCCTCCCCCTCCACCCATGGTGGGTTACCAAACCCCGGGGATGGGTCGGCCTTTCCCCTCCCTTTCCTTGCGGGCGAAGGGCCTGTCTGGTTTGGGTGGCGCGCGGCTGCGCCTCTACATCGGCGCCGGGGTGATTCTCTTCTGCGCGGTGATGGTCCTGGCGAGCACCTTCATGCCCTGGATCGGAAGGGGATATCTTGGGTACAGTGGCGAATCGGACTCCGGCTGGGAGGTATTCGAGCTGTACAAGGAATCGGACCTCTTCCCCTTGTACGACCACCGGTTGATCAATCGTCCTATTTTCACCGGGCTCACCACCCTGATCATGGCCCTCCTGTTGCTGTTGATAGGCGCCCTGATGGCAGCCCTTACAAGGAAAGGATTCGCCGTGGCCACCCTGGTCCTCTTCTTCCTGACCATGGGTTTCGCCATCACCAACATAGTCAGCTTCAGCACCACAGGTGAAAGTGGAGTTGGTCCTGGAGGAGGCATAATCACCATGGTGGTCTTCTCTTTCCTGGGGATGATGGGGAGCATAATCGCCCTCACCGCTCCCCGTAGAAGCACCAACACGGGATTCGAGGAGAACACGGTGGCTCCTCGTTTCTGATTCCGATTTAAGGGAGCCTGGAGATGTGCGTGAGCTGCGTGAATTGCGGCAAGGAAAACAAGGTCGGTTCCCGTTTTTGTACCGGGTGCGGTGAGCCTTTACCATCGCATGGTCCCGCTTTACGGAATGGTGTGGATGCGCATTCGCGTATTATCCCGGCGGCCGATTCCCTCGAGGAAACCGGATTGAAGGGGAAACCGGCGTCGGAGGCACATGATTTTCAATTTGCGCGCCAAGCAGAAATGGCGTCCGAAAGCCCTGTTTTGCCTCCCTTCCTGGTCGACTTTATCCGGAGACGTTTCCCCGGCGGTGTTGTCCCGGTGGTTGGAAGCGTGGTCATCGTCGTGGTGGGGGTAGTGGTGGCTCTTTTGTTGTCCACCAGGGGTGGAGGGCCGGAAAAGGTAAAGGTTCCCCATGTCGAGGGGCTTTCCCTGGAGGAGGCCGAAGCCAGACTGGAGGAAACCGGACTCGATGTAGGGGAGATCAGTAGCGAGGAGAGAGAGGATGCGGAGCCGGGGACGGTTCTTTCATCCAGCCCTCCTCCGGGAAGCAGCTTGGAGAGGGGCTCCGCGGTCGATCTGACCATGGCTTCCGGAAAGATCGAATCCGGAGAGGTAGCGGGAAGGGTCACCTGCCCGACTTGCTTCGGGCGGGGATATATCACCTGCCCCAAGTGCCATGGCCAGGTTTATCTTCCGGGCGGCGGGATATGCGACCTGTGCCACGGCAAACGCGAGATCGTGTGTCCCACTTGTGGGGGGACGGGTTACGTCAACAAGTGAATCCCAGAACGGTCCTCTGGGCTACGGCTGTTTTCCTCGCGCCGGCGATGGGGATGGTGTTCTATCCTCTTCCCACCCCGCGCCCTTATCCTTTCCCTATTCCCTTTCCTGCTCCTTGCGCTTGGCCATCTCCTCCTCGCGCAGGGCGCGGCGCAGTATCTTGCCCACCATGGTCTTGGGCAGCTCGGGCCGGAACTCCACCATGCGGGGGACCTTGTAGGGCGCCAGGCGCTCCCGGCAGAAGGAGATGATCTCCTCCTCGGTGCACTCGCACCCCGGCTTGAGCACGATGAAGACCTTCACCGTCTCCCCGCGGTACTCGTCGGGGACGCCCACAGTGACCGCCTCCTGGACCTTGGGGTGCTCGTAGAGGACCTCGTCCACCTCGCGGGGATAGATGTTGAACCCGCCGGCGATGATCATGTCCTTCTTGCGGTCCACGATGTAGAAGTAGCCGTCCTCGTCCACGGTGGCGATGTCCCCGGTGTAGAGCCAGCCGTCGCGCAGGGTCTCCGCCGTCTCCTCCGGCTTGTTCCAGTAGCCCTTCATCACCTGGGGTCCCCGGATGATCAGCTCGCCGGGTTGGTTGAACCCCAGCTCCGTCTGGCCCGTCTCCACATCCACGATCTTGGCCTCCGTGTCCGGGAAGGGGATACCTATGGAGCCCACCTTCTTGAGTCCGAAGACGGGGTTGGAGTGGGTCACCGGGGAGGCCTCGGAGAGCCCGTATCCCTCGGCGAAGATGCCCCCGGAGATGCGGCTGAATTTGCGGATGACCTCCACGGGGATGGGCGCGGATCCCGAGTTGCACAGCCTTATCTTGTCCACGCCGTAGGAGAGGGCATCGGGATGGTTGAGGATGGCCACGTAGAGGGTGGGCACGCCGGGGAAGAAGTTGGGCCGGTACTTCTGGATCACCTGGAGCATCATGTTGATCTCGAACTGGGGGATGAGGACCATGGCCGCCGCGTTGGCGATGGCCGTGTTCATGCCCACCGTCTGGCCGTAGGAGTGGAAGAAAGGGATGACATCCAGGTAGACGTCCTTTCCGCGCTCGGTGAACTCCTTGGCCCAGAACATGCACTGGGTGGCGTTGGCCACCAGGTTGAAGTGGGTCAACATGACCCCCTTGGGAAGGCCGGTGGTGCCGCCGGTGTACTGCAGGGCGGCCAGGTCCTCCTCGGGGTCTATCTCCACCTCGGGGACCTCGGGTTCCGCCTCGGCGATGATCTCCTTCAGGAAGTAGACGCCGGGTCCCTTCTCCACGTTGGGAGGCGTTGGGGTCTCCATGTAGTCGGTGATGCTGGAGGCGATGAGGCGCTTCAGCGGGGTCTTGTCTTTCACCGCTTGTATGCGGGCGTCGAAGAGGTCCAGGTAGATGAGGGTCTCAGACCCGGAGTCGTTGAACTCGTACTCCAGCTCCCTCTCCACGTGCAGGGGGCTGATATTGACCACTGTGGCCCCGGCCTCCAGGACCCCGTAGTAGGAGATGATGAACTGGGGGGAGTTGGGGAGCATGATCGCCACCCGGTCTCCCTTCTGCACCCCCATGCCCCGCAGGGCGGTGGCCAGACGGCGGACTTGATCGCGCAGCTCCCCGTAGGTCAGCTTCTGGTCGAAGAATATGGTGGCCACGTTGTCGTCGTACTTCACGCAGGTCATCTCCAGGAGCTGGTAGAGGGGAACCCGGGGGTAGCGGATGCTCTCGGGGACGAAGTAGTCGTAGTGCTTGAGCCAGACCTTCTCCATGTCCTTCACTCCCTCCTTCGCCGATTCACCGCGCCTTTTCACCGTCGGTGACGCCGCCTTGACTGCCTTTATCCCTATTTGACAATAGTTTCCATCTACCCAACGCTTTCCGGGCCGGGGACGTGTCTTCTTGGCGTACCCGAAGGTCCCCACGGTCATCCATGGCCCGGTGCCCTCGCTTGTCGTTTTCCTTCGATTCCCGCAAGGCCAAAGCCTACCTGGCATGGAGCCGGGTTTTAAAGCGTGTTGTCTTGGCCTCCTCCGATCGTCTACTACTCGTCGCTGGTATATTCTTCAAGTAGTCACGGCGATCACCAAGCGGCCAGGGCCTTCCTGGTCCCCATGGTGGATTCAAAATGGCGTGGAAACGGGGCTGAAAGAGCCTTTGCCAGTGTGCACGCATCCATTCCCACTTTCGATCCCCGGCTTGTAGGCCGCTTTGCTTCCATAGACGGTTAGAGAACAGCCATCGATCTACGAGTATTAAGCCCAAGAAAACCGCCGAGCACACCGATATACACTTAATAAGATATATGCTCGCCGGATGGGAGTCAAACCGAATCGGGCTCCACCGATTTTAAAGTGCGGGTTATGGTGTTGCCGTGTACGATTTTCGAGGGCATGGGATTATCCTGGTATCCAAACCCGTGTCCGGGGCATCAGCCCTTTCGTCGGCGTCGGTTGCCCCAGGAGGTTCAAAATTACGGGCCCCGGTGACGTAGGCCACGAAGCGCTCGTCCTTTCATCGGCGTCGGTTGCACCAGGAGGTTCAAATAGTCCTCCCGCCATGTGCGGAACACCTACCTTTGTATCGGCGTCCGTTGGGCCGGGAGTCGCAAGCCGTTCTCCCACGATGTCCGGAGCACCAACCCGAGGATCGACCCTGGGCGAGCTCGACGTCGAGGATCGTTCCCCCGGCCGCCGTGCGTGCGCTTGCCTCAATCCGCGTAGGAGTGGAAACCGCGCCCGGACTTGCGTCCCAGGAGCCCGGCCGCCACCATGCGCCGGAGGAGGGGAGGGGGGAAGAACTTGGGGTGCCCGGTTTCCCGGTGCAGGGCCAGCGCGGTCTCCAGTACTGCATCCAGGCCCAGGCTGTCCGCCAACTCCAGCTGTCCGAAGGGCAGGTTGAAGCCCAGGCGGGAGGCCCGGTCCACGTCCTCCGGAGTGGCCACCCCCGCCTCCACCACGGCCACCGCCTCCAGCACGGCGGGAAGGAGCAGGCGGTTCAAAACGGCCTGCATGCGTGCGGCGCGG
>Ga0207433_10011443_pt1 | contig 13530 bp, 7 predicted proteins | sample YelNatPaOPGAMG01_FD_187559 | JGI IMG/M metagenome (GOLD analysis project Ga0207433, IMG submission 187559) | Hot spring thermophilic microbial communities from Obsidian Pool, Yellowstone National Park, USA - OP-RAMG-01 (SPAdes) (version 3) | ecosystem: Environmental > Aquatic > Thermal springs >... | reverse complement strand
GTGCCCGATCCAATGACTTTGTTCTTGGGGAATCCCGAAAGTTTATACGTGAGGTATGTGAGAATATCTACGGGATTAGTCACTACTAACAAGATACATTCTCGATTATAACGGGTGATGTTGCCAATGATGTCTTTGAAAATAAAAGCGTTTTTGGTTATCAAGTCAAGACGGGTTTCTCCTGGTTTTTGGTTAGCGCCTGCTGTGATAATAACAATGTCAGCATCTTTACAGTCGCTATAAGTCCCTGCATAGATTGTCACCGGTCGTACAAAAGGCATACCGTGGTTCAAGTCCATTACTTCTCCTTCGGTTTTGTCCATATTGACATCGATCAAAACAATTTCAGGAATCAAGCCGCTTAACATAAGGGTGTAAGCTGTAGTTGCTCCCACAAATCCGGCCCCTATAATTGCTACTTTATTTACTGTGTTGGTTGTCATATCGTAAAGTTTTATGCGTTTATCTTGAAAAGTAAAATACAAATATACAACATACGAAGGCTGTTTCTTCCTTATGTCTCAATTAATCAAACCATCCAGTAGAGGAACATCTAAAAGGAAATCAAATTAAATGGCTATTTTTGCTCTGGTTTGGAATGCTTGGAATTTTATCTACATTCTCTATCCAATATGGCTTCACTTAAAAAATCACGTTCTGACAATAAGCACTTGTAGCTTTTGATCGCGTTTTTCATCTGATAATGGTGGGGAAGTAACGTTATTATACTTTCTATAATGGTTTCGATACGAAATGAAGTCAGTTACTTGCTGATTAGGTAGATACTTCAATCCCTTACATTTTCATTTCAGGTAGTTTTTTGAGTTCATACATTGGATTGCATGTCACACTGGTAAGTTGATTCAGTTTCATTTCTTTTTTATGGCCTCATAACGATGGAAGCAAAGAAGCTTTTTGTTGTTTGATCAACGAATTTACTTCTTTTTGATGTTAATTTTCAGTTTGCATCTTTCATGTGTCGTGATCTCAACTTCTTGTTTCTATTTTGACAGACTTGTGTCTCCTCTGTAATCAAATGTATCCAATTCAATGTCATTACTAATTTGTAACGGCTATTTTTGTTTATTAAAAGGAGAGTTTGATATTCTATGTCGTGAAGTGTATTAGGACAATATCTCTGTTAACATAGAACCTGTTCTTTTTCTTCGTTTTTTTTGCATTTTGTATGAGTAGAAATAGTTGAGAAATCATTTAAATAAACAATATGGATAACGAATTTGACATAAAAGGAAAAGTAATTGTGGTAACCGGAGGAACGGGTGTTTTGGGAAATTCTTTATGCGCTTATTTGGCTTCAAAAGGAGCGCGCATGGTGATTCTCGGAAGGGATGTTCATCGGGGAAAAGAGTTAGAAAATCGCATTGTAGAAACAGGCGGCGAAGCTTGGTTTCTTCAAACGGATGTGTTGGATATTGCACTCTTAGAACAAAATTATGCCGATATAATGACCCGTTATGGTGTGATTGATGTGTTGATTAATGCAGCGGGAGGCAATCGGGCAGGTGCAACCGTTGCACCTGATCAGTCATTTCCCGATTTGGATATGAATGAATTACGACAAGTTATTGACTTGAATCTTTACGGGACCATTTATCCGGTGTATGTATTTTCCAAAGCGATGATAGGTCGCAAAGAAGGAGTGATTCTCAATTTTACTTCAGCTACTGTCAATCGTCCTATGACGCGTGTGGTAGGGTATTCGGCTGCAAAGAGTGCCATTCAAAATTTCACACAATGGCTTGCTGTTGAGTTTGCTCAAAAATATGGAGATAAGTTACGTGTAAATGCTATTTCCCCCGGGTTTTTCCTTACGGAACAAAATCGTTCGCTTTTGACGAATAGTGATGGAACATGGACAGAACGTGGTAAAAAGATTCTTGCTGCTACACCATTTACAAGATTAGGCGAAGCACAGGAATTACATGGCGCTATCCAATGGCTTTGCAGCGATGCGTCACGGTTTGTCACAGGGCAAACCATTATTGTCGATGGTGGTTTTGACGCTTATTCAGGTGTTTAATATTAAAAATAGATTCATGAATAATACTTTTGAGCAGTCATTGCGGTGGTTTGGGCCAAAGGATCCGGCCACTTTACAAGACATTCGGCAAACGGGTGCTTCAGCAGTTGTGTCGTCATTACACCATATACCCACAGGTGAAGCCTGGAGTGAAAATGAGATCAAGTCATATAAACAGATGATTGAAAACGCCGGTTTGACTTGGCATGTAGTGGAAAGTGTCAATGTGCATGAGGATATCAAGCGACGCACGGGAGATTTTGAACAATACATCGAGAATTATAAAACCACGTTGCGAAATTTAGCCAAATGCGGTATTGATGTGGTGACCTATAATTTCATGCCGGTGTTGGATTGGGTGCGGACTGATCTCGCTTACACACTTGCGGATGGTTCGAAGGCCATGTATTTTGATCATTTCGATTTTTGGGCTTTTGAGTTGTTTATACTCAAACGAGCAGGTGCACGAGCCGAGTTGACGGATGAAGAATATAAAAAAACCGAAGCGCGTTTTATGTCGATGACAGATGATGACAAGCAACGCATTTTGGGAATCATTCTGTCAGGAATTCCCGGCGAAGAAAAGGGATTCACACCGGAGTATGTGCAGGCTCAATTAGCTACTTATCGCCATATAAATGCAACGGTCTTGCGGGAACATTTGATTTTGTTTTTGAAAGAGATTATTCCCGTGGCCGAAGAAGTAGGCATCAAGATGGCGCTGCATCCCGACGATCCTCCTTTTGCCGTGTTAGGTCTTCCGCGCATTGTTACCTCTGAAGAAGATTATGATTGGTTGGTGGAAGCTGTGCCTTCCAAAGCCAATGGCATCTGTTTTTGTGCCGGTTCTTTGAGTATTAACGCATCGAATGACTTAGTCAGAATGAGTCAGCGTTTTGCTGACCGCATTCATTTCGTTCATTTACGTGGCACACGGCGACTGTCCCCTTATCAGTTTTATGAAGCCGATCATTTGGAAAGCGATGTGGATATGTTTGCGTTAGTTCGTTCGTTTGTAAAGATCATGCATCAACGAGGCATTTGTTTGCCGATGCGGCCAGATCATGGGCACCAGCTTTTCGGAGATTTTGATAATAAACAGTTTCTGCATGGTTATTCATTGCTGGGCAGAATGAAAGGATTGGCGGAACTGCGAGGAGTCGAAATGGGGATTCAAAAAACATTGTTTCCTTCAGAATGATTGTTTATGTCTGGCATTCATCAAGATGAAACTTTCTGAAATAAGAAAATTGCAATCCGGGCATGGTAAAATTACACAGTTATATAAAAACCAGATGATTATAAATGGACGCCAAGAGCATGAAAATAGGGAGTAGTATATGAGGTGTTTCATTTGATTGTTGTTGTGGGTTTAATTGGTAACGTAACCCGCAAATAGAAAAATATTTAACTCTATTGTAAGATTAGACGTTCGTCATTCTTAGAAATTTGTGGAATAATATTGTTGTTCCAATTGTTTTTCATCACCTATGTCTTTAGTCAGGATATCACAGTTCATGGCCATGTGAAAAACATTTTCGATCGTTCAGTGAATGGTGTAAGTGTAAGATTAAAAGGAACTAAAATAGAAGTTTTTACTGATTCGATGGGTGATTATCAAATCACGGTACCTGTGAAAGGGAAGCTTATCTTTTCTCGCAAAGAATATCTTACTCAGAAAATAGCTCTAAAAGGACAAACAACCTTGAATGTTTCTTTGAATCTTGACTTGAATGGCTCTAATGACCCGGAGGTAGATACCGGTTTTGGTTTAGTAAAAAAGTCAGAAACATCCCAATCACCAGCATCTGTTGATCAAAAATTAATTCACCGAAACAAAGAAGTTAATATTGCCCAACTTTTCGAGACAGTTCCCGGTGTCAAAGTTGTTTATGATGGTTCTGAAATGAAACTTCTGATACGAGGAATCAGAAGCATAACTTCAGATAATTATGCGCTAATTGTTCTCAACGGTTCTGTGTTTTATGGTTCGCTTAACGATTTGGATAGAAACGCTATAGAATCGATTGAAGTATTGAAAAATGCTGACGAAATAGCGAGTTATGGTTCGCGAGGAGCAAACGGTGTTGTTCTGATTTCAACAAAAACGCAAAAATAATGCTACGATTACAGGTATAACAGAACATCAAACAAGTATGCACTTTGGCATTGCACGTTGTAAATAGAAGCAAAACAGATTTGCTGAGTTCAGAGATAATAATTATTCAATTGTGCAGTTGTTTTATATGGTATAACATGTCGAAAATCAATGATTTAAAATAATAAATGAATAAATGAAAAAATTACTTTGTGTTGCTTTGGCATCAGCTTTATTTTTGATCGCCTGTTCTAAAAATAATGAAATTTCAATTGTATCTAAACCAGTAACTGACACAATTCCGACCGTGACGGCTTCAACTGTTGCGGTGGATTTATTGGGGACAGAACAAACAATTGACGGTTTTGGAGGCAGTACTGCCTGGAGTGGTGCATTAACGGATGGGCAGGCAGATGCGATATTCGGAAATCAGAATAATTCGCAGATGGGTCTAACTATTTGTCGTTTGCGTATTGATCCAGCACAAAATTGGACTGATGAAAGATCCAATGCTCAGAAAGCGTATGCTCGCGGTGCTACAGTATTTGCAACACCATGGTCTCCACCCGCCTCAATGACTACTAACGATAGTACTATGCATGGAGAATTAGACACGACAAAATACAATAGCTTTGCTCTTTATTTAAAGAGTTTTGGCGATTACATCAAAAATGCCGGCGTTACTTTAGCTGCTATTTCGCTGGAAAATGAGCCAGACTATAAGCCAGATTATGAATCCTGTTCTTGGACAGGTACTGAAATAGAAAAATTCTCAAAAGAGAATGCTCCGGCGATAGGTTATCCTTTTATGATTGCTGAAAGCTTTAGTTTTAATATAGGTATGACAGATCCGACCTTAAATGATTCAACTGCTTGTGCAAATATTTCTTACATAGGCGGACATTTATATGGGGCTTCTCCTTTTTACTATACCAATGCGATTAATCATGGCAAAAAAGTATGGATGACAGAACATTATTATGACAATGCAAATAATGAAATTTCAATTGCTTTAAAAGCAGCTAAAGAAATAAATGATTGTATGTGCGATAACATGAATGCTTACGTTTGGTGGTGGATGTTACCATTGAATGGAAGTCAATGTAATTTGATTAACTCCTCTAATGCTTTAACCAAGAATGGATGTGCTATAGGTCAATTTGCAAAATGGATTCGTCCCGGGTATAAAAGAGTTAATGCAACCCAAAGTCCTTACGCAAATATTTCTGTCAGTGCATATACGAATGGAAATAAGATCGTTATCATCTTAATTAATGCTAACACGATGTCAATTAAACAGCCAATTACAATTCAAAACGGGAACATTACATCAGTAACTCCTTATGAAACATCAGAAAGTAAAAACATTGCAACTCTTTCCAATATTGCGGTTAGTAATGGTAGTTTAACAATTAATTTGGATGCTCAAAGTATCACTACATTAGTGTCAAACTAATAATTAGTTATAGAAATTTGAGTTAGTCTGATACTTCAGAAACGTGCAAAACTCATACGAAATGATGTTAGTGGTAATTTCAAAGAATTCAAATATGTTTCACATGAGAATTTATTTAAAACTATAATGTAATATGAAGAATCTTCTAAACTTTATGATATTGATCTGTGTACCTTTTCTTCTTCATGCAGAGAATGGACACAATCTTTGGCTTCGCGGCAAAAGTACAGCTCCGGTCAATGTAGTTTGTTCTAAAAATTCAGCCACCATCGATATTGCCAAACAAGAATTGCAGCAAGGCTGGCAAGGAAAGGCAAATGCTACTATTGTTTTTACGATTAAACGCAACAAATTCATTAGAGACGATGGATACATGCTGAGTGCAGATGGTGTGCAGGCAAATACCGATTTAGGAATTTTATATGGTGTTTTTGCCCTTCTACGTCATCAGCAAACAGGAAGCCCTATTCGGGATGTCATAATTAGTAACCCATCTTATGAGCGACGCATATTAGACCATTGGGATAATCTGGATGGAACCATTGAACGTGGGTATGCCGGACGTTCCATATTTTGGCACAACGGGAAAGACTCTCTTGTCGTAACTGAGAAAGATAAGAAATTATGGCAGGAATATGCTCGAGCTGATGCGTCAATAGGAATCAATGGCGCTGTGCTTGATAATGTGAATGCTTCACCGTTGATATTGACTACAGAATACCTGAATAGGGTCAAAGCGATTGCCGATGTTTTGCGTCTTTATGGAATCAGAACCTATCTTTCGGTAAATTTTGCATCTCCTTCTGTCATTGGAGGGTTAAAAACGTCTGATCCGTTAAATCCTGAAGTGCAAAATTGGTGGAAGAATAAAGCGAAGGAAATTTATAGTATGATTCCGGACTTCGGCGGATTCTTAGTGAAAGCCAGTAGTGAAGGGCAGCCTGGGCCACAGGATTATGGTCGTACACATGCCGATGGAGCTAATATGTTGGCAGATGCAATAAAGCCTTATGGAGGTATTGTAATGTGGCGGGCTTTTGTTTATAGTTCCTCCGGCGATGACAGGGCAAAACAGGCATATTCGGAGTTTATGCCACTTGACGGCAAGTTCCATGATAATGTAATCATACAAGTAAAGAATGGCCCAATAGACTTTCAGCCGCGAGAACCTTTCAGTCCTCTTTTTGGCGCCATGAAAAAGACATCTGTAATGCCTGAATTAGAAATCACGCAGGAATATCTCGGACAAGCTATTCATCTTGTTTTTCTGGCGCCGATGTGGGAGGAATTCTTGAACAGTGATACTTATCAGGATGGTGTAGGCAGTACTGTTGCCCGCTGTACTGATGGGAGTATTTACCCGCAGAAGTATACTGCAATTGCCGGTGTGTCTAATATCGGGTTAGATACCAACTGGTGCGGTCATCCTTTTGCACAAGCCAACTGGTATGCCTTTGGACGTTTAGCATGGAATAACCAATTGTCAAGTAACCAAATTGCTGATGAATGGTTGAAGCTGACTTTTAAACCTACTTCATCAGAAAAGGGAATTGAGGCAACGGTACTTCCCATTGCATGGGATCATAATTTTCTGATTCCGGTAAAACGAATGATGCTTGAAAGCCGTGAGGCGGCAGTAAACTACATGATGCCGCTGGGATTGCATTGTCTTTTTGCCCCGGACAACCATTATGGTCCGGCACCTTGGTGGGCTCCCAAAAATGTCAGGAAGGATTGGACAGCACCTTACTATCATCAAGCGGACACTGCGGGTATTGGCTTTGATCGTACGCAAAGCGGCAGTGATGCAGTAAGTCAATACCATGAACCTCTTCGTTCGTTATTCAATAACGTGAAAACTTGTCCTGAAATTTACCTGTTGTGGTTTCATCATCTTCCATGGACGTATAAAATGAAAAGTGGTCGCACGTTATGGAATTCATTATGTTACCATTATCAGGAAGGATTGGATCAAGTGCGTGCGTTTCAAAAAACATGGGATAAGGTTCAGCGGTATGTAGATCCGGAACGATTTCATGTAGTTCAGAGCAAACTTCGTCAACAATGCGTGAATGCTCAAGTTTGGAAAGATGGTTGTTTGCTTTATTTTCAACAGTTTAGTCGAATGCCGATTCCTTATAACATAGAACGTCCGGTGCACGAGCTTGAAAATATAATAAATACCAGAAGTTTTTACTGAAAAATATGGGAACAAGTAAAAATATGAATCTATTACTAAAAGTAATTCCATTCATTTTCAGCGTAGTATCGTTAGTGCTGTTTTCAGCTTTCACTTCGGACATCCTTACTAAGAATCAAAAGATCGAGGCTGAATCTGCTGAACTTATCGGAGGTGCAATAAAAGTAGCTGATGATGCAGCTTCAGGAGGTTATATAGTTAGTATGAACAAACCGGGTGAAGGTATGATGTTCACAGGCCTTCATGCTGCAAACACATTAGCGATTCGATACGCATCGTTGAAAGTTGGTTTGATTAGTGTTGTTGTCAACAATCAACCGGTTAAGACAATTAATATTCATTCATCCGGGGATCTTAAAGATTCCTTCCTCCATGCTAAAATTAATATTTCAATTCCCGCGGGTGCCGTGCTTACCGTTAGTCTTGTTACCAATAATATCACTGTGAACATCGATCAAATACTTGTCGGCGACGGTAATTTGGAGCTTCCTCCTGATATTTGGAACTTACCGCCTTTGCCCGTGGCTGCAGGTCCATACCCTGCGGATTGGAAAGGACTGAGCAAACTTTATACTGTGCCCGAATGGTGGCGAGATGCAAAGTTTGGCGCATGGGCGCATTGGGATCCACAGTCCATGCCCGAGGATGGCGATTGGTATGCGCGCGGGATGTATATTCAGGGCAGCCAGCAATATAATTACCAGGTTCAACACTTCGGTTATCCGTCGGTCTATGGTTACAAGGACATCGCCCACAACTGGGTAATTGACAGGTGGAATCCAAACGCATTGATGAAGTTATATATTCAAATGGGCGCGCGGTACTTCATGGCGATGGGCGCTCATCACGACAACTTTGACTGCTTCAATTCAAAATATCAGCCTTGGAACTCTGTGAATGTAGGTCCGAAGGTGGACATAGTCGGCACCTGGGAAAAGGTTGCTCGCAAATACGGAATGCCTTTCGGCATCGGTTTTCACGACACTCCGGCGCGAACCTGGGGTCAGTTTATGCCGGTGCGTTATACAAGTGACAAGTCTGGTCCAATGAAAGGCGTACCTTACGATGCGCTGCAAACGATACTTGATGGATATGGCAAATGGAGTAAGCAGGACATCTCGGCACTGGCAAAGCCGTCTATATTGCCAACCATTATGAACGGGAAAGACAAATGGTGGAAAGGCATGGACCCTGTAGACCTTTATGGGTTACAGCACACTATGGACTTGAATGAGCCACGCTCACTTCCGGGGAACGATCCGTTGCGCTCACCCTTTGCCAACCAGTTCATGTGGCGGGTGGACGATGCCATTAATAAATATCATCCTGACATCCTTTATTTTGATGAGCACGCAGGCGATTCACAAGTGGATTTAGGTGTCCATATGGGGTTGGGTTTTCTCGCTCCGCAGTTAGCCGCTAATTACTACAATAAATCTTTGCGGTGGAACAATGGGAAAATGAAGGTGGTGTTGAACCTTAAGGGCGTGGGCGGGCGCTACAACAGCTTTCAAGATCATCCTGAATTACTGTCCTTTGTTAAACGTTCTCTGGTGCGAAGCACCGAGGCAATCATCGAACAAGAAATTTCAGCCTATCCCTTTCAGACAGAAGTTACCAGCGGAGATTGGCACTACCAAAAGGGACAACACTATCTTGATGCAGGTGCCGTAATCAGGTTGCTGATGGAGAACGTCTCGCGCAATGGGAGCCTGCTGCTTAACATCAGTATGCATGGTCGCGGTAATCTTGACCCGCAGGCGATCCGGATTTGCACAGACGTCGGCGCCTGGTTGAAAATTAATGGCGAAGCTGTTTATAGATCGCGTCCCTTTGAAGTTTATGGCGAGGATGAGGTTTGCTACACACGCAATAACGGCAATGTCTATGCTACACTGCTGGATTGGAACGGAGGTTCAATCACTCTAAAGGCATTGCACACCGGTGGTTCAACTTTGGGTAAAGTGTCCAAAGTTGAAATGCTCGGTTCTAATATTAAGATGAACTTTGTACAAAATGAAAATGGATTGACTGTTACACCAGAAGGAGAGGTTCAACCATTGCATGGGATTGCTGATAAACATTTAGCTTCCGGAGTTCGTGTCCTTCGCATAACAGATGACAAGGACTGGATTAATGATGATGATCCCGGTACTAGTGCTCCCGGATGGATTCGTCAATGCAATCTTGGTACGGGAGATTACAATAATGACCTTACAATCAGCGATACACCTGGCGATATCTGGAGTTGCACATTTATCGGGAATAATATTTCGATCATTGCCCCAAGAGAAGCAGGCTCTGGAAAGATCGAAATTAAGGTTGACGGTGTAATCCGTGGAATGGCGGATCTATCTACAGCAGGTGCACGCGAAGCCCAGCAATTGGTTTATAAAGTATCTGGTTTAAAACTGGGCAAACATATTTTAATTATTGTCAATAGCGGTCCGGGGCCGGTAGCTATTGATGCCGTGGATGTACAAAAATGAAATTCAAGCAAATGAATATGTCCCTTAACTTTCAGATGAGCACAATTAACGCATAAAGCAATATAATCGGATTATTTGTCATTGGATGCTTTAGTATATTTCTGATTTTATAAAAAATACATTATAGTTATGAAAATGAAAATTAAATATTTGTTTTTAGTCTGTATGCTGCCTTTGTTATGCTTCGGGCAGAATGTGGAAAATTTTAAACTTTTGTCAAATGGAATAAACATTACTCTGAAAGCGGGAACACTTAATATTTCTCCATTGGCAGACAACGCCGTAAGAATAAGATTCTATGAAAATATCGAAGCCAAAGTACCTGAACTTATTCTTACTTCAAAATATAGAATTCCGAAATTCAAGGTTGCAGATTCACATTCGAAGCTTGAATTAAAGACGAATAAAATTATTGTTGTTGTAGATAAGCAAACCGGTAATTTGTCTTTTGAAAATAATACTGGGAAAATTTTTCTGAGTGAGAAAACAGGTACAAGGAAGTTAGTTCCGGATACTGATATGGGTGAACCTTGCTATATTGCAGAACAAAGTTTTAACTCACCTAAAGATGAATATCTTTTTGGACTGGGTCAGTTTCAGGATGGAAATTATAATTTAAAAAATGTTACCCGCCGTTTAACACAGGTCAACTCTCAAATTTCGCTGCCGTTAATATATTCAAGCAAAGGATACGGATTACTTTGGCATCAATACGGGCTGACTGATTTTAACCCTGTAGATAATTTTATAACGCTTGTAAAGCAAGAGCAATCGTCCGGCGGCAATAATCAGGTGTCTGAGGTTACAACTACGTCCGGGACGCAAAGGATATTGCAGCAACAGTCGCTATACTCAGGGCATTTTAAAGTTCCGGCGAACGGAGAATATTCTATATTTCTTAACTTAGGCGATATGGGCAACCGCCAATATGTTGCCATTGATGGAAAGCCTTGTATCGACATTACTAATTTTTGGCTTCCGCCTACTGCAGATGCCTTGGTGAAATTAGAAGCCGGTGAACATCAAATACAAGTGGTCTGCAAATCAAGTAACACGCCCAAAGTATCGTGGAAACTAGCGGATGACGAAACAACATTTCGTTCTCCCGATGCCAAGCAGCTTGATTACGTTGTATTTTACGGTCCATCAGCTGATAATGTAATAGCAACCTATCGGAAACTTTCAGGGAACGTACCAATGCTTCCGCGCTGGGCATATGGCTTTTGGCAATGCCGAGAACGATATACATCGAGTACTGATCTTGTAGAAACAGTTAAAGAATTTCGAAAGAGAAAAATTCCAATGGATGTTATAGTGCAGGATTGGCAATACTGGGGAAATAACGGCTGGGGTGTTCCGGAGTTTGATACAACCAATTATCCAAATCCTACAGGATTTATCAAAGAATTACATGACTTAAATGCCCATTTCTGTATTTCCATTTGGTCAAACCCGGATAAGAACTCTGCAATTGGGAAAGAATATGTATCAAAAAATCTTTATATATCGGATAGTAAATGGTTAGATTATTTTAATCCGCTTACTAGGAAAGCATACTGGAATACATTAAATCAAAATTTATTTAGTCATGGAGTTGATTCATGGTGGATGGATGCTACCGAACCAGAAAACGATGCTCTGCACGGTACAAAAACATACCTTGGATTAGGAGATTTTTACCGTCTTACTTATCCGTTGTTTGTCAGCCGGGCAGTATATGAAGGTCAGCGTAAAACAACTTCCGCTAAAAGAGTCTGTATTTTAACAAGGTCAGCTTTTGCCGGTCAGCAACGATATGGCACAATAAACTGGTCGGGTGACATTGATGGTACTTGGGATTCCTTTAGAAGACAAATTGTTGCCGGGCTAGATTATACTATTACAGGTATGCCTTATTGGACGACTGACATTGGCGGATTTTTTCGTCCGGGGAAAGCACAGTACACCGATAAAGGTTACCATGAGTTACTTATTCGTTGGTATCAATGGGGTGCATTTAATCCTATTTTCCGTATTCATGGATACCAATCCGAAACGGAACCATGGAGATATGGAGAAACAGTTGAATACAATATGCGAAAGATGTTGAACCTTCGCTACCGGTTAATACCTTACATCTATTCTGATGCATGGCAAATTACCCATAATGGATCAACTATGATGCGTCCGTTGGTGATGGACTTTAATGGTGATAGTGCTGCGCTAAACCAGCAATTTGAATACATGTTTGGTAAATCTTTCCTCGTGGCTCCGGTGACCAAGCCTGATGTGTCTGAATGGTCAGTTTATTTACCCAAAGCGACTTCGTGGTACAATTTCTGGACAGGTAAACAATTTAAAGGAGGACAAACCATAAGTGCTGCTGCTCCGTTGGATAGAATACCTTTGTTTGTTAAAGCAGGCTCTATCGTGCCGTTGGGAAAATTTCTGCAGTATGCCGGACAAAAATCTGCTGACACGCTGGAAGTCCGTATCTACAGGGGGGCAAATGGCAACTTTGATTTATACGAAGACGAAGGGAATAATTACGACTATGAGAAAGGTAATTATACAATTATTCCATTCATCTGGAACGAACGACATAAAACCTTAGTAATTGGAGACAGACAGAGAATTTATCCGGGATACTTGAAGAAACGGGTTTTTAATGTTGTTTTTGTGAACGAATTTGGAGGAACAGGTATAGCTGTGAGTAAAACTGGGAAGCATGTACTATATTTCGGAAAGCAAATTAAGATACAAATGAAATAACGCATCCTATGAAGTGAAGAAATAAAAATTACCCGTTCCTTTTCACCATATTTTTTCCAATCAAAGGAGGGGTCGCATAAAATCCGATTATTACGACCTTGTTTACTACTGATCTAGCCCCCATGGCCTATAATGATACGGTATTTTATATATAGGGCATGATACTGCGTTCGTCAGTGCCACTAATTATAAAATGCCTGATTGGCATGATATTAAACCTCCTTCGGATGGAATAATAGTGTAGCCGAAATAAAACTCGAAGGAGGAAATGAGAATAGAGATAATTATTTTCGATGCGTTAAGAATAACGGATACTGTACAATATCAATGCTTCAACTCCAATTTAAAACTTGACCAATAACTACATAAAATTATTCAAATGAAAAAACATTTTTTTTACCGCTTAAGTATTGCCTGCTTAATCGTTGCAGCTACATGCGTTTCAAAAACTTATGCACAAAACAGAAATCATTCGTTGGAACATCACTTGAAGGT
>Ga0207433_10011441_pt1 | contig 13531 bp, 13 predicted proteins | sample YelNatPaOPGAMG01_FD_187559 | JGI IMG/M metagenome (GOLD analysis project Ga0207433, IMG submission 187559) | Hot spring thermophilic microbial communities from Obsidian Pool, Yellowstone National Park, USA - OP-RAMG-01 (SPAdes) (version 3) | ecosystem: Environmental > Aquatic > Thermal springs... | reverse complement strand
GCATCCCCGGGACGGTGAACACGAAGGGCCTCGAAAACGAGTATAAAGGGCGCGTGGTGACGGTCCAGAGGTGGGACGGGAGGAGGGCGGACTTCTCGAAGGCGAAGGCGATACCCAAGGATGTCATCAGGAAGGCGCACGCTGAGATGAAGAGGAGGATGGAGTACGAGTCCGGAACCCTGCGCTACTACGTCAGGAAGATAATGGAGTACGGCGAGGCGGTCCGCAGGCTCCCGCACAAGCACAGGCACATAGTCGTCTGCGAGATGATAGCCCGCGGGCGGACCGACGAGGAGATACACGCCTTCTTCAGGCACATGGACGACTACAATGCGGAGAAGACGCAGTACCAGATAGAGCATGCCAGGAGGATGGGGTACAGGTACTCGGACGCCGTAATAGAGGAGGAGTACAGGAACCTGGTCGGGGGCTGAGCGCGAGCGTGAGTAAGGTGCAAGTGCGAATGCGAATGCGCATGCGCGCCTCTGCTTCCCCCCTTTAAATATTCACTCCTACTGTAACTTTTTGGGTGAAACAAATGAAAGGGGACGAAGCCGCAAAGGAGAAGGGAGTGAAGATATTTATAGATTCAAGGGAAGTAAGATTCCTAAAGCGGAGGGGGAGGCTCGACATATACCTTGACATACTCTCCTCCATCCACAGACTGGGGGGGATGGGGTGGGCCAAGACCACAAGGGTAATGTACTTAGTCAACCTCAACCTCAGGAGTCTTAAGGAGAAGCTTCAGGAGCTATCATACCTCGACATGATAGTCTGGAACGAGCACGGGGTAAGGCTTACGGAGAAGGGCTACTCGTTTCTGAAGGAGATGCGTGCCGTTCTCGAGAAATACGAGGTACTGAGTATACGTAGTTCATAAAGATGTATGATTGATATATTTTGGTATATATTTTTAGTATATATTTTTGATACATATTTTTAATACATATTTGAAATTCATATACCTTAAAAAGTCAAATGCTGACTTTTTATACGGAAAAACAAGAGAGGAGGGGAAAATGCGCAGATTAAATAAAAAAGGTATTGTAGGTATCGAGGCCGCCATCGTACTCATAGCCTTCGTCATCGTAGCCGCAGCCTTCGCCTTCATGGTCGTGAACATGGGTCTCACATCAACGGAACGGAGCAAGGAAGCCATTCAGCAGGGACTCAAGGAGGCGAGCTGCCCGTTGGTCCTCGACGGAAACCTGATGCTGAAGTCCGCCGACGTCCCTAACAACGTCTCGACGATAATCATACCGCTGAAGACGCTCGGCGTCAAGTACGTGCCGATGTGGACCAATGAGACGGTCGTCAGCGTCAAGATAGGGACAAGAGTGGCCTTAGCCAACATATACATGGGAATAAACCATTCCATAGACCCGACAGGGATGACATTCGACACCATAATAGAAAGACTTGGTGGTGTGCCATCTGAAATAACCGAAAGTATAACTATAACAAACGGAATGGGAACATTGACTAAGACACCGATACTCCCAGGCAGCGTGACCATAAGCAACACATCCACAAACACAACATTAAAGGATAAGGATGCAGATGGTAAGCTATACAATGGAACTACTTACGCTGGTACCATAAACTACGAAACTGGCGCGATAAGTGTAGACGCAACATACAATGGAGGCTATACCGCCGTATATATGCGTAGAAGTACTGCCACTCTCGTTATCGAAAATGACAACAGTGACGACTCGCTTGACTTCTTCGAGAAGGGCTACCTAATCGTTGGGCTTAACACCATTCAGAGGGCCATTCCGAGGGACAACATCCTTATAGAGATCAGGCCTGAGAAGAGCGCTCCACTGACCATAGAGTTTACAGTCCCCGAGGCAATACCCGCCAATGCCTACGTCACCATCCAGTAGTCGCCAGGGGGATAGCAACATGAGACGCCACAGAGCCTCCAGGGCCCGCAGGGGGACCATAGGAATCGAGACGGCCATCGTGATGATAGCCTTTGTCGTCGTGGCATCGGCGGTCGCCTACGTGATCATAAACATGGGCTTCTATGCCGCCCAGAAATCCAAGGAGACTATCGGGCGGGGGGTGGAGTCGGCTTCGAGTTCACTGGAGCTCGACGGCTCGGTGATAGGCAAAGTCGATAGTAAAGCCTCATCTGTGGAGTATCTGATCATACCAGTCAGGCTGTCGGTGGGCCGGTCGCTGGTGGATCTAGCCAACAATACTGTGATGGTCACGGTCTTCTGCAGTAACTTCACCATCGCAGATATATACGAAGGGGTCCTGACGGAGAATGCCACGTGGACAGACCCCCCGCTGGAGCAGGTTATTACCTACCTGAATAATACATATTATGACTCTACAACCAATACTACTAAGGATGTGGCTTTCAGCGTAATCTACAATGATGATGGCGACACCCTTCTGGAGCTCAACGAGAAGGCGTTTATAGTTATCCAACTGAACTCAACTGCACATCCTCTGAAACCATACGACCTAGCCAAGGTTGAGGTGAAGATCGGAACTGGTGCTGCCTTGACGGTTGTGCGCCAGATGCCTCCTGGATTCACGGCTAATGAGTACGTGGACCTCGACTAAAATGCCTCTTTTTTTTCTTTTTTCTCTAATCATGGTGGTTCCACATGACTGATGAGATTGACAGGCTTGGTAAACTCGAGAGGGAGGTCGACGAGCTCAAGCAGGGCCTCAAGAAGGCTACCCAAGATCTTAGCCAAACGGTCGACGAGCTCAAAAAGGCCATCACCGACATCAGGTCTACCGTGTCCGAGATAGAGAACCCCTTCAACCTCCTCAGGGTCATATCGAGCGAGGAGGACCTCCAGCGCGCGCGGAGGCTGGCAGAGGAACAGCCCGCCGCGGGTGAGTCGAGAGCTGAGAAGCCCCCAGAGGGACCTGAGAAACCCCTCGAGCTCCAGGAGGCGGTCAAACGGATCGTCGAGTCCAGACCCGCGGGCTTCGAGACCGGCTTCTCGACCATAAAGTGGGTCTGGGCGCTCCTGGACGCAGGCTTCGACAGGGACGACGTCCTAAACCTGTCCAAGTACTGCGAGAACGTCGGCTACCTCCCCCCCAAGTCCAGCGAGTACGTCGGGTATGTGGTGGATGCTATGAGCAAGGCAAGGCTCGGGGGCCTCAACATGGAGGAGTTCATGCTCATCATATACGGGGCGGCGAAGGCATCGGGGCTCAAGCTCGAGATGAAGGAGCTCGAGGAGATAGCCTTCACGCTCCTCAGGAAGATCCTCAAGAAGATAGGCACGAACTTCGAGGGGAAGCAGGCTTGAGCGCCTCAACAATAAGCGAGACGATCCTTGTCCTGGCGTCTATAATCCTCGCAAGCGGCCTCTCGGCCTATGCGACCTACACCGCTGGCGTCCTGAAGAACGATATGTCCCAGGCTCTGAGCGACACGAGGAGGACTTCGGACCTGCGGGTCGAGGTGGTGTACGCCTGCGTCAATGGCAGCACGTTCGTGATATACGCCAAGAACATCGGCTACCTTCCCATAACGGACTTCGACCTCATCGACGTCTACGTGGGGCCCTACGGATCAGCCGCGCTGTACACATACGATCCGTCGTCGCCCCCCTCCGCCGGCCACTTCACATTAGTCGACGTTGGCAGAGACGGCTCCTGGGACCCAAGGGAGACGGCGGAGATAACAGTCTACCCTGCCAGCATGCCGTCTGCCTCCATGTACGAGGTCCTCGTAAAGCCCTCGCGCGGCACAGGGAGTAGCTACCTATTCCCCCCGCCTCCCTAGGGGGTGCAGGCATGCGCGGGCGCAGCAAGGGCCTCAGTAGCACCATAGGCGGGGCCATAGTCCTCTTTGGCCTCCTCACCATAATGGGAACTTCACTCTTCTCTTTTTACCTCCTGTCGGAGGGGAGCATGGAGGCGCTGAGACGGTCCGCCCAGGCCGAGAGGGCGAGGATGGAGGTCTCGCTCACACTGAACGTGACTGGCGTGGAGGAGAGGTCGCTAACGGCAACCGTCAGGAATGTTGGGTCGAGGGCGGTCTTCCTGGAGCCAGGCTGGAACGATGTGATAGTCTACTACAAAGCCGGCGACTCATGGAGTTCCTGCCTGGCAGACTTCAGCGCCAGGGTCAGGGTCATAGGTTCGGATACCTTCTTCCAGAGCACCCACACGTACATTAACCCGGGGGAGGAGGCGGTCCTCGACGTTTGGTTGCCCGAGGGCGCCCCGGAGATCCCGAACGGCACCGTAGTCACAGTCATCTTTGTCTCTCACTACGGCGTCTCGGCAGTCGGGGAGGGTCTCAAACCATGAGGACCATCGGACTCGGCGTCAGGGAGCTCGACGAGGCCCTGGGCGGGGGCATCCCCCACCCGTGCCTTGTATCTATCGAGGGTGAGCAGGGGGCCGGAAAGACGATCTTTGCACAGCAGATAGTCCACTCCATGCTGAGGGAGGGGATGAGGGCTTGCGTGATCACGGGTGAGGCAACCGTCAAGGAGTACCTCGAGATGATGAGATCCGTGAGGCTCGACGCGACGGACCACTTCATCGCAAGCAGGCTCACCATATACCCGCTCCACATCAAGGGCGGGCAGTGGAACAGCCTCCTCTCCACACTCTTCCTCCGCGTGGTGTGGGGTTTCCTTGAGCTGAAGAAGGAGAGGTTCGACTGCGTTGCAATAGACAGCCTCAGCACCATCTCAATGGATACCCCCCGCAACGAGTTCCTGACCTTCCTGACGAGGATAAAGAACATAGTCTCGGACGGGAAGACGGTCGTGATCACATTCCACCCAAAGAGCCTCGCGGAGGAGAACGTCACGAGGCTCAAGTCGGCCAGCGACGTCTACTTGAGGCTGCTCAACACGAAGTTCGCCGGAACGCCTGCCAAGATCCTCGAGATCGTGAAGCTCTGGGGGAGCGGCGGGCGGAAGAGCTCGGTGATGCTCGAGATCCACCCCGCAATAGGGCTTAGGGTGCTGCCCCTGGGGGGTGTCGTGCTTTGAAGATCCCCTTGAGGATCCCGAAGCTCGACCTGAAGCTTTGGAAGAGGCGCGTAGACGTCCCCGAGGTCAAGCTCCTCAAGATGGGCAAGCCCAAGACCCTCGAGGAGGCCATCAGCCAGTGTCCCTACCTTCGGGAGTACTTAGAGCAACTTGAGAGGAAGCCCGCCTACGTACCAGATCTCAGCTACAGCGCCAACTTCGGGGAGGGTGTCAGTATAATCTACCCCCTCGGGGAGGGGATATTTGTCCACATCGAGACTGGCGGGGAGGTGGGCCACTACAACGTGGTCGAGCCCCCAAAGCAGGACCCAAAGACTATGGAGGGCGTTGAGGCGGCCGTAGCGCTCATGATCACCAAGAGGGAGAAGGTGGAGGGCGATAGGGCAGAGGTTCTGACCGAGCTCTTCAGGGAGGCGGTGGGCAAGGGGAGGCTGAAGGTCGGGGGCGATCCGGGCTGGGTCCTCTACTACTTCCTGAGGGAGAAGGTCGGCCACGGCTTCCTGGACCCATTCCTCCTCGACGACTGGCTCGAGGACATAAGCATACCCGGCGGGGGAAGGATCTTCGTCTACCACAAGCTCTTCGGCTACCTAGAGACCAACGTCCGCGTCGAGCAGACGGAGGTCGACAGGCTCCTGAGGAGCATAGCCGAGCGGTACGGGAAGGTCCTGAGCTTCTCAAACCCCATCGTGGACATCCACCTTCCCGACGGGTCGAGGTTCAACATCGTCTTCGGCGAGGACATAAGCCTGAAGGGGAGCAACTTCACCATCAGGAAGTTCAGCAAGGAGCCCATATCCGTGGCCCACCTCATCAGGTGGGGCACTCTCTCCCCCGAGATGGCAGCCTACCTGTGGATGCTCCTGGAGGCTGGCATCTCGTGCTTCGTATGCGGGGAGACCGCATCGGGGAAGACGACGACCCTCAACGCCCTGACAGCTTTCATAAAGCCCAACGCCAAGGTTGTGAGCATAGAGGAGACGCCCGAGGTCAGCATCCCGCACAAGAACTGGGTGAGGGAGGTCACCAGGCTCCATACCGGGAGCCCCGTGACGATGTTCGACCTCGTCAAGGCAGCCCTGAGGCAGAGACCGGACTACATAATCATAGGCGAGATACGCGGGGAGGAGGGGCGCGTGGCCTTCCAGGCGATAGAGACCGGCCATCCGGTCCTCTCGACGATGCACGCCGGGAACTTGGGCCAGCTCTTCCAGAGGCTCACCTCGGACCCGATAAACGTCCCGAAGAGCCACGTGGACAGCCTGAACCTCGCGATCTTCCAGGCAAGGGTGGAGAGGAATCACAAATTCATAAGGCGCGTGACCTCGGTGAATGAGATAATAGGCTTCAGCGGCGAGAGCGGGCAGCTGAACTTCATGCAGTCATTCAACTACGACTTCGACGCCGATGAGCACAGGTTCACCGGCTCGAGCTTTCTCGTGGAGGCCAGGGTCCTGCCGCTCAGGGGGATGGACCTCAACGACCTCGAAAAGCTCTACGATGAGATGAAGATGAGGGCTGAGATACTCAAGTGGCACGCGAAGAACGACCCGGCGTACACCAGCGTCTGGAAGACCGCGATATCTGTGGACAACCACGGGGTGGAGTGGGTCTGGAGCAGGATCGGGAGGGGCCTCAAACCATGGAGCGAAGAGTGAAGATAGCATCGCTCCTCTTCGCCCTCCTCTGCTCCCTCTCCTCGCTCCTCCTCATTCAGGGGGGCACGGTTCTCGCCTGCACCCTCCTCCTCGGCGCCTCCGTCCCTGCGGTCTACATGCTCATAGCCTCCAAGAAAAGCCAGAAAGGAAAGCTCGAGATGCAGCTGGTCATGGGCATAATACACATGTATGCCGTGAGCCTGGGGGAGGCCGGGCCTGACGCCCTCATCGAGGCGGTGGCCGGATCCCCCGAGTACGGGCTCTACAGCAGGATCTTCGGCTCCGTGAAGAGGCTCGCGAGGGACTTCGGCTACGGGTTCAGCAAGGCCATACTCTACGTCTCCAAGACCGTCAAGCCGCCCCTCAGGGATATCCTCATCCGCTGCTCCGAGGCCTTCTCGAGCGCCAAGCCGAAGGAGTTCCTTGAGCTCGAGCTCTCGACCATCATGGAGGAGTACTCCGGGCTCTACACGAGGATGGTGGAGTCCATGAGGCTCCTTGGGGGGATGTTCTCGACGTTCCAGAGCGTCTCGGTCTTCGTGGTCCTGACGGTAGCGATCCTGACAATATTCGTCACGGATGCGACTGTCGTCCCGGTCTCCTATGCAATAGCCGCGATGGCCGTGGTCGCCATGTTTTTCGGCTTCAGGATGGTCTCAATGAAGGAGCCAGTCATATACGTGGGGATGAACCCCGCTAGACTCTACAGGCTCTTCAGGACGGTGCTCCTTATGGCGTTAGCCCTCCTCCCGCTCTCCATCGCAGTCGCCCTCCTCATAGGGACCCCCTACGGCCTGATCACGGTCGGGGCAACTTTATTGGTCCCAGGGATACTTGCCCACAAGCTCGAGGCATATGTCACCTCCGTGGACGAGAACTACCCGACCTTCCTGAAGGCCCTGGGAGAGAACCTCACATCGACCTCAGACCTCAGGTCTGCACTCAACTACGTCCTTTATATGGAGCTCGGCCCCCTCAGGAACCTCGCATCGAGGACCTTAGCCAGGCTGAGCCTTGGCGTAAGCGGCGAGACCGCCTTCAGCCTCCTCGCCTCAGAGTCTTCCTCCTACAAGGTCTACATGTTCAACAAGATCTTCATGGACGCCTTCAGGAGCGGGAGCAACCCCTTGGAGGTCGGGAAGACGCTGGGAAATAGCCTGATAAGGTTCCAGGAGTTCAGGAAGAGGAGGATGGCGGTCGCGAAGAGCTTCGAGGGGGTTGTCATGATCCTCCAGCCCATAACGGTTGCCCTGCTGGTCATCCTGGGCAACCTCTGCCGGTTCTTCTCATCCATGCTCGTCTCGATCCCATACTTCGAGTTTGGTCAGGTCCCCTTGGACATTATAAACCTGGGAAACATCATACTTATAGTGCTGATAACGGTCTTGAACTCGCTCGCGATAATGGAGGCCCGGGGAGGGTTCTGGGGGTCCAGCCTGCTCTACGCTGGCCTGCTCTTCATGATCAGTGGGGGTGTCTGGATAGGGTCCGAGCTCCTCGTCGAGCAGATGTTCGGGCAACTGCAAGCCCCCCTGCTAGGACCATGAAAGAAGTTAAATAAACCAATACAACAACTTCTGAACATGAGCGCAGGCAGCAGCCGGACGCGCCTCTGCTTCCCCCCTTTAAATATTCACGCCAACTGTAACTTTTTGGGTGAAACAAATGAAGGGAGACGAAGCCGCAAAGGAGAGAGGAATGAGGATACTTGCAGGATGCGTCGTCTTCGGCCTACTGCTGACGTTCGCACAGCCCCTCGTCTCTTTCATAACAGACATTAATTTTGCATCTCCACCCCAAAACTTTCCACCAGATCTCTTCAACAAGATGAATTTGCTTCTAGAAACCATTAAATGGGGCGGCGCCTTCCTCGTTACAGTCGGCCTGATATACGGCGGCTACCAATACGTCAAGAGAACGGCGCATCCATGACGTCAGCTACTCCACGGCTGGAGCCGGGAGCTTGCGATGGTGGTAGCAATGCGAGAGCTGACTAGCCTGAGTCCTTCGGGGACTACGCCTGCGGGGCTAGAAGCACGGCAGGGTGCCTCCCTAGCCCTGCCCTCTGCGGGAGAACCACTCAATCCCATGACCAGCACAAGAGCTGGTCTAAGCCCTGCTGGCTTTGGCGAAGGGAAATCTAACCCAGGCTCCAGACCTGGAGGGTCTAATAGGCTCAAAGTTCCAGTTGTTGACGCAAGGGGAGTGCCTCTGATGCCGTGCGCGCCAGCAAGAGCTAGGCTTCTGCTGAAGAAGGGCAAAGCTCTGGCCAGACGGAACAAGCTCGGAGTCTTCTACATAAAATTAAAGTATGCTGTGGAGCCGAGGAACCAGATTCTGGCTGTTGGGGTCGACCCGGGCAGCAGATACGAGGCAATATCCGTTGTCGGAACAAAGGACACGGTGCTGAACATAATGTCTGAGGCTGTTGACTGGGTCAAAAAGGCGCTGGAGCAGAGGAGGCAGATGCGGAGGGCGAGGAGGTACAGGAAGACGAGGCGCAGGGAGTGCAGGGGAGACAACAGGCATCCTGAAGGCAGGATTCCGCCGTCAACTAAAGCAAGGTGGGATGCGAAGCTGAGGATAATTACGCAGTTGAAGAGGATCATGCCGATATCACATGCCGCCGTCGAGGACATCAGGGCCGTAACTAGGAAGGCGTGCAGAGGGTGGAACGGCAACTTCAGCCCTATTGAGGTCGGGAAGCAGTACTTCTACTCAGCACTCGAAGCCATGGGTTTGGAGGTCTCAACGAAAGGCGGCAGTGAAACCAAGAAGCTCAGGGATAGTCTGGGCTTGAAGAAAATAAGGAACAAGTCTAAGCCCGTCTTCGAGTCGCAGTGCGTAGACTCGTGGTGCCTTGCAGCAATGGTGACCGGGGCGGAACACCCGACGACAAAAAGCCTGTATTATATGGTTCCGCTGAGGTGGCACAGGAGGCAACTTCACAGGCTGGAGGCGGAGAAGGGTGGGGCGAGGAGGAGGTACGGCGGAACAGTGTCTCTCGGGCTGAAGAAGGGGACGCTGGTGAAGCACGTCAAGTACGGGCTGTGCTACATAGGAGGTAGTTTAAAAAACAGGTTAAGTCTGCACAATCTGAAGACTGGGAAAAGGATTACACAGAACGCAAAGCGAGAAGACATCAAAATCTTAACAAGAATAGCTTTCAGAACCCAATTCCTCTCCACGACTGAAGTCGGGAGTTTCCTTGGGTGATTTTTATGACACAACATAACGCGAACGTAGAGACGATCACGGAGCCAGACAGCGCGTTTGGGAGCGGATGGTATAACATGGAAGGGGCGCAGGGCGAAGGCACACGCGAGAGCCGGCAGGACGTGCGCAGTGCGGAGAGCGGGAGCGACCGTAGGTACGACGCCCTGAAGGCTGCCGCCCTCTCAGCGTCCTTCCTTCTCTTCTTCTTCGACGGGGTCCACCAGCTCCTGGCGCCGGCTGCAGCCCTCTACGCGGCGGCACTGTCCGCGGATCTCTACTCCACCCGCCACTTCCTCAGGAAGGGGGAGAAGGAGAGCCATCCCGTCATGGCGCACTTCCTCAAGCGCTTCAACTCCTTCGGGAGGGCAGCCACCGCGACGCTCCTCACCTGGGAGCTCCCGGGGATAGCGCTCCTGACCGCCGTCCTGATGGCAGGCGGGCGCCCCGCCTCCGCATCGCTTCCCGTCATTCTCACCGCCCTCGCATCCGTGCACGCCGCGGCGGCAGCACGCAACTTCGATCTGCTGGGGTGATCGCAGTATGTGGGTGGAGCTCCTGCCGAACCCGACCGTCATGAACGACCCGACGTACTTCCCCCCGAAGTACTTCGCCCAGCTCTTCACATCGCTGGGGGAGACGCAGTTCCGCCTCTTCGTAGAGAGGGCCTCCGCGGAGGCGATCGGCGGCGATAGCACAACTGAACCCACAGCCGCGGGCAGCGCGGTCCGCCTCCTCATGGAGCTCGACGACTCCATAGCCCCCTCCGCCGTGGAGTACGCCAGGACGCTCCTTAAGGCGGACGTCAACCGGTGCGAGCCTCCCGTTCTGAATTACAGGTACAGGCTCGAGGCGACGCTCGCGAAGCCCTGCGCCTTCCCAATCTCCTACGTGACCAGGCAGTGGATCGACAGGTACGCCCCCTCCTCGCAGAGCCAGATGCACGCCCCGGTGCCGGCGGACAGCCTCTTCACATCCATACTGACCCGCGGGACGGCGGTCGAGATCGTTGCGAGGGCGAGCCAGAGGGCAGCCAGGGAGGTCAGCTCCTACGTGGCAAAGATGCAGCGCGGGAGGAAGATGAAGGAGGGGCTGCCGATCCCCGGCGGGGACCTCATAGACAGGGCGGGCGGACTCATCTACGACGGCGGCACGGCGAAGCAGACCACCAGGTACGCGGAGCCGGCGAAGGACAAGAAGCTGGATACCGCGTCGGAGAAGGTCCTATCCACGGTATTCGAGTGCAACGTGTTCGTATACGGGGACTCCGAGGAGGACGTGAAACTCACGCTCTCGTCCTTCGTGAACACATCCATGAACTCACTCCGGACCCACTCCATCAAGCGCATTAGAGCGCCATCAGCCGTCGTGGAGACGAAAAAAGCTGGCGATAATGGAGGCAGCAGTGCCGGTGAAGAGAGAACCTCGAATGGAGATGAGAACGGTGATGGGCGCAGCAACAGCAACAGCAACGGCAACGGCAAAGACACCAGTAACGCCAACAGCGGCAGCGAGGGCGGAGATGCAGGGGCGGAAAAGCAAGAGGAAGATGAGGATAAAGAGGAAGAAGAGGAGATCACCTTCAGCGACATATCCGAGGGCTGCCTGGGACACGCGGATGCCGGAAAGCAGGGGAAGTCGTCGTTCTGGAAGTTCAGGGAGAGGGTCTCGGAGCACTGGATCGGGAGGCACAGGATGCAGCTTCTGAAGTACGTGCCGGCGGGAACGGTTCTGGGCACTGCGCTGGTCCACATGCGGCTGCTCCTGAATGAGGGGGTCACCCTCGCCGCGATCATCAGGCAGGGGCTGGACGTTCGGGTGTTCGCGCCGGAGATCGCTGCCTGCGGGGCAGCCGCCGCGCTTGCCGCCCTGCTTCTGGTCATGAAGGACTACAGGACCGTGGGGCTCAGCGAGTACGAGCTCGCGTCTGTATTCTCCTTCCCGAGCCCCGGGGTACCCGTGAGGACGTCCGTCTCGGCTCAGAAGGCCGGCGCAGTCCAGGAGCTCAGGGACGGATCTTCAAGTGAAGGGGGTGTCAGATGGTGGTTTGGCCATCGCTGATAGGCAGGATAAGGATCGGGAAAGAAGGAAGAGGAAGAGAAAAAAAGAGCGAAGGAGAAAGAGAGAAGGATAATGATAAGGAGAAGGAAGCACTCCTGGCAAAAAAGCGGGAGTACATCAAGCTCCTCCTCAAGCCCCACACGCTCCCGCCGGACTACGCCTCGGTGACGGGCTTCGACCCGAGGGACTTCTTCATCCTCTGCAGGGCATCAGACAACTCCGCCCTGGTCATCAGGAGGAAGGACAGGGTACACATGGCCGTCTTCGGCGAGCCGGGCATGGGCAAGTCCACGTTCCTCCTGCTGCAGATAATCCAGCACGTGAGGAACGACGAGGGCTTCTGCGTGATCGACCCCCACGGAGACCTGGCAAAGAAGGTCCTGTCCATCATCCCGAAGGAGAAGTGGGACCGCGTCGTCTACATCGACCCGACGACAGCCGAGGAGTACCGCAGGGTCGTGAAGATAGCCCTGCTGGAGTGCACGGACCCCTCGAAGAGGGGGCTGGTCGCGATGGGGTTCGTGGACTCGCTGAAGAAGATGTACGAGGACTTCTGGGGGCCCCGCCTGGAGAGGATACTGATGAACGCGGTCTACGCCATCATGGAGCAGCCGGAGATGAGGCTCTCGGACCTGTACGACATAATCATCGACCCGGTGAAGAGGGAGAGGATACTGGCGAACGTGAGGGACGAGATGGTCATGAGGTACTGGACCAACGAGTTCCCGCTCCTCAAGGACGACGCCCCCACGGCGGTGACGAACAAGATCTGCAGGCTGATACAGGAGAAGATCGTGGCGCCCATGTTCGACTGCTCGAGGTCCTCGGTGGACTTCGGGGAGGCGATGAACGAGGGCAAGTTCGTCATCATAAACCTCTCCGAGGGCAGGCTGACCTCGGACGTGGCGAACTTCCTCGGGGCACTCATACTGAACAAGATCTACCAGGAGGGGATGGCCAGGGAGGACATGCCGGAGAGCGAGAGGAGGCCCTTCTTCATATACATCGACGAGGCGCACAGGTTCGTCACCACGTCGATTAAGGACATCCTGCAGGCCCTGAGGAAGTACAAGGTGTACATGGCCCTGGCAGCGCAGTACCTGGGGCAGTTCGACAAGCTGGGGGGGAGGGACAGGACCCTCACGGAGGCCATCCCGCAGCTCTGCGACGCCTTAATCGTGTTCACCGTGGGCGCGGAGACGGCGGCCGCGCTGGAGCCCTACTTCAAGCCCGTGGTGAGGTACATCACGAGGGACACCCTCACGACCCTCCAGAGGTACCAGATGGCCTTCTCGATAAAGCGCGGGTCCGAGAGGTACATAAACTGCGGGACGTGCGTCGACGTCTCATCCCGCAGGTACGCGGACCCGCGGGAGGTGATCATGCACTCCCTGGAGATCTACGGGCAGGAGGTCGACGTGAAAAAGTACACGACCGCCTTCGACCCGACCCCGGTGCCGGACCTGGAGCCGATCTCGTTCTTCATTCTGTCCTACCTCTTCTACAAGAGGGACTGCAGGCTGACCCCGCTCTCCCTCATAGAGGGGGAGATGAGGAAGTACGGCTTCACCGAGCACGAGACGAACAACGCGATAAGGTCTCTGC
>Ga0207433_10011435_pt1 | contig 13540 bp, 15 predicted proteins | sample YelNatPaOPGAMG01_FD_187559 | JGI IMG/M metagenome (GOLD analysis project Ga0207433, IMG submission 187559) | Hot spring thermophilic microbial communities from Obsidian Pool, Yellowstone National Park, USA - OP-RAMG-01 (SPAdes) (version 3) | ecosystem: Environmental > Aquatic > Thermal springs... | reverse complement strand
GGATGAGATCCGGATGCTGGAGGAGCAAGCCAAATCTATTGAAACACAGCTTGAAGCAACGAGAAAGAGGCTGGAAGATTTGAGGAAAAGTCCTTCGATTGAAGAGTCTCAAACCTATTACCCGCCACCTTACGTGGAGCCGTCACCCCGGGAAGAACTGGCTCAGCTCGAGGACTATAGAAGGCACTTGGATGAGGAGATTAAAGGCGTGGAAACGAGGATCGAGGAGCTGAGAAAGCTCCTGGAAAAGGAGCAGTCTAAGTAGAGGTGAGCGCGTTGTCATACGGTATGAGACCATGGGGATGGTTCGCATACCCGTATTGGGCTTGGTGGAGGTGCAGATGGTTCCCCTGGCTTCCAAGATGGTGGTGGACAGGAATATATGGCCCAATAAACCCCTACTGGATGCCTCCGATGAGGAAGGAAGATGAAATAGCGATGCTACAGGAAGAGGCGAGAATGCTCGAGCGGGAGCTGGACGCGATTAGGAAGAGGCTTGAAGAACTTGGGAAACAGTGATATGGGATGAAGATAGCAGTGTCCGCGGCCGGTGGAAGCCTGGATTCTCCGGTAGACCCTAGGTTTGGCCGATGCCAATATTTCATCATCGTTGACACGGAAACAATGTCGTTTGAAGCTGTCCAGAATATGAGCGCGGATTCGATGAGTGGTGCAGGGATTCAAGCGGCGCAGGATATGGCAGGCAGAGGTGTTGGGGCAGTGATAACTGGGAACATTGGTCCGAACGCGTATCAAGTGCTTTCCTCCGCAGGAATCAGGATCTTGATCGGAGCATCAGGCACGGTAAGAGAGGCTGTCGAGATGTTTAAAAGAGGGCAGCTCCAAGATGCCACCATCCCGGGTTCTCCCGGGTTCGGGCCAGGCTCAGGCAGAGGTAGAGGGTTTGGAACCGGGATGGGTAGGAGCATGGGGCGCTTCTTCCCTCAGCCTTATCAACAAGCACCCGTGAGCCGACCGATGCAAGCTACATTCTCATCCAGAGAGGAAGAGATACTGATGTTGGAGAGACAAATGGACTTCTTGCAACAGCAACTGAACCAGATAAAGAAGAGGCTTAAAGAACTCAAGGGCGCGAATCAAGAATCTTCCCAATCCGAGTGAAGGTGATAAGGATGGGGAAGCTTAGGATCGCGATCTCGACGAAAGGGGAGAAGGGTTTAGAGGACGAGGTTTCAGAAATATTTGGTAGAACAAATACTATTACAATTGTAGACGTTATAAACGGGGAAGTAAAGAACGTGCAGGTGCTTAAGAACCCAGCCGCGTCTTTCAGGTTCGGCGCCGGCCCTATTTTGGTCAAGACCCTAATAGACATGAATGTTAATGTTGTGGTATCAGGTGAACTTGGCCCAAGCGTCTCAGAGCTGATTGAAGACCATAAGGTGTCCAAAGTCATTGTAAAGCCAGGCACGCCAGTAAAAGAAGCCATTAAAACTATTGAGCTGTAGTTCAGCTGACATATGTCAAGTAGTTCGCAAATTACAAAGACCTGTGCGTCAAAGGCAGGAAGGTCCTTCTCGAAATTCGGAATGCTAACTTTCGGCCCTGTTCCATCAAGACGATTAGGCAGGAGTCTAGGAGTAAATAACATTCCAGCGAAAACTTGCACGTATTCATGTGTCTACTGCCAATTGGGAAAAGCCAGGTATATAACCATCGAAAGAAGGGTTTTTCATGAAACGGAGAAGATTTTCCAAGATGTCAAAAAGAAAGTCGATGAAGCGATGCTAAGGAATGAAAAAATCGATTATTTGTCTTTTGTTCCGGACGGAGAGCCGACGCTGGAGCTTAAATTAGGCGAACAGATCTCAGCCCTTAAGGTGTTGGGCATTCCAATAGCTGTCTTGACCAATGCTTCATTGATATGGAAGGAACCTGTTAGGAAAGATCTAATGGAAGCGGACTTGGTTTCCCTAAAATTGGATGCGACCAGGGAAGACTTGTGGAGAAGGATAAACAGGCCTCATAAGGCCCTGAGGCTGAAAGCTGTCTTAGAGGGGATAGAGAGGTTTTCAGAGGAGTTTAAAGGCGCGATCATAAGCGAGACGATGTTGATAGATGGCATCGACTACGGAGACCAGTTTGAAGAGATAGCGGAATTCCTGAGAAATCTGAAGAGGCTGGATAAGGCCTATGTTGCTATTCCAACTAGACCGCCGGCGGAGGAATGGGTTAAACCAGCCGAGGAGAAAACTATAAACTCGGCTTTCCAAATCTTTTCCGAGAAGCTTGGCGCCGGCAGAGTCGAATATTTAATAGGCTATGAGGGAAACGCCTTCGCCTTTACAGGAAAACTTGAAGAGGACCTGCTAAGCATAACAGCAGTGCATCCCATGCGGAAAGAAGCGGTTGAAGAGCTTCTAAAGAGGGCAAATGCAGATTGGCGAATTGTAGAGAAACTCTTACGAAGAGGCAAGCTTAGAGAGCTTGAATATGAAGGGAACACGTACTACATGCGAAGACTACCACCGGAATAAAAGCTAAGATGAAGGGCGTTGAAGCGCGCGTAAAAAATGCTTAATTTTTAGGATTTATGAGCATGACATGCCGCTAAACCACTTTAGTGTTATAGCCCCATCTCTCTATGTATTTCTCTCTACAGTCAATCCTATCAATCTTATAGATAACGTGCTATTCTTGGCTCCAACATTCGTCTCCGCATTGCGCCGACGATCCTGTCTACAAGTTTTCCATTTTTAAACACTAACAGTGTTGGGATGTTCATTATTCCATACTGTGTGCTAACTTCTGGATTCTCATCCACGTTAAGCTTTCCAAATAGGATTTTTCCGGAATAATCTCGTGCCAGCTCCTCTATAATAGGTGCAACCATATGGCACGGGCCGCACCAAGGCGCCCAACAATCAACAACTACCAGCGAATGATTTTGAATCGTTTCTTTAAAGGTTGCATCAGTTATCTCAACAGGTTTTTCCAAGGATGCTTCTCGTTTTTCGAGAGAGGGCGCGCTAGTCATTTTCTTCATCATTTCTCGCAATTTTGCTTGTTTAATTCTCTCAAGCTCCCTGTCTTCATCTTTCTCCATTTAGATGCACTGCAGTTGATGCATAAAATATTAGTATAAAAACTTTAAGGAAAAATAAATAAATACCCTTTTCAATACGGGCCATATTGTCTGTTTGTCCGATTGCTATATGGTTGCACCTTATGCGGCTACCCGTCATTTGATCAAAAACCTTATCTATCTCTTAATGGCTTTTACACATAGAAAACTTCCTTGATGCGGGTCGCTTCTCGGGTCTTCTACAACAGGGGTGGATGAAGGCGGATGGGTTAGAGTTGATTTATAATCTACAATTTTAAAACCATGCTTTTCAAGTAGTTCTTCAAGTTCCGGTAAACTATAAAAATGTGCATAACGGTAGAAGCGATGACCTTTTTTAGCCTTCTCAACATAAAGCTGACCCCAAGACGAATCCCTGACGCTGATACACGCCGCTAGAACGCCATTAGGTTTCAAAATCCTATAAATCTCTTTCAAGACTGTTTCCGGATCATCGAGAAAACACAAAGTAACTATCATCAAAACATAATCAAATATTTTGTCTGGAAACGGTAAAAACTCTGCCAAGGCTCTGATAACTTGTATGCCTCGTTTCACAGCGATTCTTAGCATCTGATTGGAAGCATCTATCCCGATTTGCACTTCCGCTTCCTCAGCGAAATATACCGGTGCCGACACCTACATCGAGCCCTAACCCATTAAGATCGAGGGCCTTAATTGCCCGTATTTCCGACTCAAGAACTTCAGGGTGCTGAGAATACCAAGAATCATAGTATTCTGAAAATTGTTCAAACACTCTGTATGACATTCAGCACTCTCCAAAAATAAAGCTTCTATAAAAGGGTTTTGAACTTCTCTAGCTTTTGACTACGCCAGAAAGCCATTGCAAACCCCTCCTTTTAATCGTATGAGGAAAGACTTTCTATTCGTTGTTTCCACCACGCTTAAGCCTTTCATGTAGAATCCCTGTGAGCTCAAGGCAAAAAAAAATAAAAATCTTGGACACGCCCCCGACAAGTAAAGCTTAAAATATTACAAAAGCTTGTTCGAGGTTATGAAAAACGAGAATAAGTATGACATAGTGATTGTTGGCGGTAGTGCAAGTGGGTTTACAGCAGCACATACAGCTAGAATGCTTTATAAAGACAAGTCCATCCTTCTTGTAAAGAGTGAAGGTAAAACACTCATACCATGCGCGATACCATACTTAGCAGCTACGCTAGAAAGTTGCGATAAGGATTTAATGCCGTATGCACTTCTAACCAATCAAGGAGTAAAAGTTGTGATTGATGATGTTGTTAATGTTGATAGAAATAGTAAAAAAGTCATTACTGCTTCTGCGAATTCTTATGAGTATGAAAAACTAATTTTAGCTACTGGCTCTTTGCCTTTTGTTCCATCTTCAATAGAAGGTGCAAACTTAAAGAATGTATTTAAAGTTCACAAGAGATATGAAGAAGTTGAAGCTTTACAGAAAGCATTACGAAACGCAAACAAGATTGTCATAATTGGTGGTGGTTTTATAGGAGTAGAGCTTGCGGACGATTTGTCAAACATTAAAAAAGATATAACAATAGTAGAGATGCTTCCACATTGCCTACTTTTAAATTTTGGTGAAGAATTTGCAATTAAAGCAGAAGAGAAGCTGAAACAAAGGGGAATAAAAATAATAACAGGTAGAACTGTTAAAATGATCTATGGTAAAGAGAAAGCGGAAGGAGTAGAGCTTGAAAATGGAGAGAAGATACCCGCAGATGTAGTTGTTGTTTCAATTGGTTATCGTCCAAACATAGAGTTAGCTAAAAAAATTGGTTTAAGAATTGGGGACTACGGCGTTCTTGTCGACGAGTTTATGAGAACAAACGATCCTAATATATTTGCAGTTGGAGACATGACCGAAAAAAGGCACTTCCTCTTTGGAAAGCCCATGTCAATTATGCTAGCTTCAATTGCCTGTCAAGAAGCAAGAGTTGCTGTTATGAGCTTATATGGTGCAAAGGTGTGTAAAAGGATAAGTGGTCAGGTTGGAGCTTTTTCAACAAAGATTGAGGACTTAGCATTAGCATGTGTTGGTGTTACTGAAAGCTTAGCTAAGAAAGAGAACGTTGAATACGTTGTTGGAAGGTCAAAGGTTGTTAATAGGCATCCTGCTTACTTACCCGGTGCAAGCGAAACAGAATTAAAACTAATATTTCTAAAAGATGGAACCCTTATTGGAGCACAAGCGTCTTGTGCATGCGATGAAATTGCAGAGCTTGTTAATACCATTGCAATAGCAATCCAGAATAAGATGAAAATTGACGAAATCATTACAATGCAATATGGAGGCCACCCAAGGCTATCAGCATCTCCTGTAGTAAATCCAGTTATAATGGCAGCTCTAGATGCATATAGACAACTTTAGCTTTAGTTTACTACTAATTATCTTCTTTTTACTGGAATGCTTTCAATCAAAATTGCTAATCTAGTTAAGTATATTTCTTTCGAGAGGTGACAAACCTGAAAGTAGCAACGGTCAATCATGAGGCCTGGAGACACTTAGAACCGTAAGATTTTCGCTCTGGCTTAAAATTAGGATGTTCTTCATATTCAGATGCTGAAAGAGTAGCGTGCCCCCACTCCTGCTTCTATGTAATCCTCCCCGAATTTTTCCTTGAAAAGCCTCCTAGCTAGGTCTCCACTACAATGGCAAGGAGCCACTTTCTTTACCCCTAATCTCTTAAGCTCTTCTATAATTGACAGGATCGTCTTTTCAGATTTCCTACCCAAGTGAAAGCCTCCTATTGCAAGATAAATGTCTCTGCCTGTTAACTCCTTTGCTTTCTTCAAGACGTTTACGATCCCCGGATGGGCACAGCCAGTAACCACGATAAGGCCCTTTGACGAGGAGACAATCAAAGATTGCTCCTTGATTCCGTTGAGTTCTCCTACTGTTGCCAACCCGTTACAAATCTTCATCGCATTCTTTATCTCAATCAGCTCGCAACCATATTCTCTGACCCTCTCCTTGAATTCAATGGGGAAGCTGGTTGGCAAATAAACCTTGACTTTGCTATTCAACTCTAGAACTTTGAAAAGCCCGCCGGTGTGATCCCCATGTATATGAGAAATAACGACTATGTCTATTTCTTCCAAAGGCAGATTTAGCTTAGCCATGTTACTAAGTAGGATCCGAACATCTCCACCAGTGTCGAAAAGAACAGTTACGTTATCAATCTGAATATAACAACCGAATCCCCAAGCGGTTTCTAGTTTTCCATCACATGCATTATTGTCATAGACTATGGTGAGCTTAACATCTTCAGCCATTCCTATTTTCATCCTACTTGAGTTAGTAATAGCGTTTAAAAAAGCTTTTATCGCGGCGCTCAGCTGGAGGAAATAAAAAAGGTATGATATAAATTATAGCAAAGAGAATCACAAGTCTTAATCACGAATCCTTCGCGGAAATAGATTGCGGGAATCTTCGCAGAAAGGCGATGTTAAGAGATAATCACCTTCACGGTGAACCAGAATACTTTCTGTATATTTATTCAAAAGGTGCATCATATTCCTACTCATCCTACGGAGACTACCACCTGAATAAAGCTATGGCAAGAGACACGTAGAAAGGGAAGCTTCCTTCTATTAGAGTTGAGGAAGGGAGCTAGGATGAGTGAACTTTTTTTACTATTTTCAAAATACGCTCTCCCAGCATTCGCGCTTCTTTTAATGCCTCCTTGTCTTTTAAAATATCACCTTTTCGGAATGCGTAACCTGAGCATCCCGGAACCTTTATTACTCTCAGTCTGTCCAGATACTCGTTCATCTCGTTTATAGCACCTCCAATCCTTCTTCTTCCGACAACAATCCAAGTCCCAATCTTATTTTCAAGCTGTCCTTTTCGCAAATACCAGGTTCTTTCCATGAAAGCTCTCATACGTGATGTTACGCCCCCCATGTATGATGGACTAGCCAAAATGATGACGCTGGCTTCCATAATCTTTGGATACAGCTTTTGCATATCATCTTTAATTATGCATTTGTGACTCTCTTCGCAGAAACAGCATCCTTCGCACGGCCTGATCTCATAGTTTTTAAGAAAAATCATTTCGGTTTTTAATTCCTTTCCCAAAACTCTCAAAATTTCCTCTAATAAATAAGCCGTATTTCCATCTTCATGCGGAGAACCAAGAATCCCAATTGCTTTCATTTCCTTATTGTTGGCATCTATATTGTTTTTGCAAGATGCGCTCTCGCTCATCCTATAACTTCCTCTATTGTATTCCAGATCTGCTTTATTGCTTTGCTAATATTGCTATTCGGAGCATACTCGATCACTGGCAATCCATTGACTAGAGCGTCTACAGTAATCCTGTCAAACGGTATTAGCCCAGCAACCTCAACAGCATTCTGCTTACAGTAATTCAGGATTTCCTTTGCATTCTTCTCATTAACATCATACATGTTCACTATAACAATCGGTTTGATTCTAAAATGTGCAATAACTTGTATTAACCTATTCAAATCATAAATCCCAGACATAGTTGGCTCAGCAACCGCAATCGCCATATCTATGCCTGTCAGTGTTGCAAATAACGGGCAGCCTAATCCAGGAGGGCCATCGATTAGAATCAAGTCAGCATTTTCTTCTTCAGCGATTCGTTTCGCTTCATTCCTAACCATTGTCACGAGCTTGCCTGAATTCGTTTCAGCGGCATTCAGTCTTGCGTGAACCATCGGGCCGTAATTAGTCTTTGAAGTAAACATATAACCCGATGTTTTTTCACGCATTTTTATCGCGTTTACTGGGCAGACATAACAACATACGGCACACCCTTCACATAAGAACGGATCGATTTGGAAATTCCTAATAGCATTAAACCTGCAATGGGACTCGCATAGACCACACTTTTTACATTTGCTTTCATTGATCTCAAAGAGCTTTAAGCCATGAAACTCTCTACTTGATATGATTTCCGGTTTCAACAGTAGATGTAGCATGGCTGAGTCAACGTCACAATCCACGATTACTTTATTCTTAGCCAGGCATGAAAAGCTTGCAGCTATGGTGGTTTTACCAGTTCCGCCTTTCCCACTGACAATCGCAACCTGCTTCATTCTTCAATCATCACCTTAATATTCTGAAACAGTTCTTGAAACCTGGGTTTCCATTCCTTCATTTCTAATGCGAACGGTATCCCCCTGGAGTAGAGCTCTGCAATCCTCCTATCATAGGGTATCTCGAGAAGTATAGGAATATCCTCATTTCTACAATATTCGTAGACGCGTGTATCTCCTATCCCCGCCCTGTTCACTAAAACCCCGAAAGGTATTTTGATCTCCCTCAACATATCAGCCATCAATCTAAGACTGTGTAAACCGAATGGCGTGGGCTCCGTTACAAGGATGCAAAAATCGCTACCATAGACGGATTCTATAACCGGGCATGAGGTTCCAGGGGGACAGTCGATTATCACGTCCTTTCCCTCTTCAATCTCATCCTTGACTGCATGGATTAAGCGTCCCGCCACTGGTTCTTCCAGATTCAATACTCCGTAAACGAGCCTAATATTATTCTGTTCAGCCATCCGTATGACTCCTATCTCCCTGCTTTCTTCGATGATCGCTTTTCTCGGGCAGACTATGCTGCACAGGCCACAGCTGTGACAAAGCTGGTCGAATATCATGATCTTGTTAGGCAGCACTGCAATCGCGTTGAATCGGCAAACCTCTGCGCATTTACCGCATCTGTCACAGAGCTCCGTATTTACTCTAGGTGTAGGAGAATATATCCTCTTTTCCTCATAACTATTCATCTTGAAAAACAGGTGGTCATTTGGCTCTTGAACATCGCAATCTAACAATTGGATCCCGTCCTCTAAAGAGAGAGCCATGTTTACTGCCACTGTGGTTTTTCCTGTTCCCCCCTTACCGCTTGCAACAGAGATTATCATATCACCTCCCACTCCTGCATTAAACTTAGTGATAAAGGTTTCGCTTCCTATTAAGGATTAATTCAACATCTATTTCTAGACAGATATGTGCTGACAGTAATTCGGAGGAAGAACGGGCCCGCTGGGATTTGAACCCAGATTATTACAGCTTTCTTCATATACCTATATATTTGGATAGTTTAGGAGGCTGCCGCCATGTCCAGGTTAGGCGACGGGCCCAAGAATTCCTTCCCTACAGGCCTTTTTATATTTTCTGTTTAGTTCTACTTAAAGAGGGTTTTGTAATGTTTTTGTTGATGGGTAACCTAAACACTTCTTAACTTGATAATGTAAACATGCACTACAGCTTATTCCGCACGACGAATTCTCATTCTTCTTGGTGGAGGTTATCCTGATCGACAAATACTTGAATTATTGGTGTCTCGCCTACAAGGCTTAAATATCCTGCTTGTTCATGTCTATCGAGATGCTTTTTCTGCGAGACTGAGCTCTAAGCTGAATGTTCGCAAACCAGGGTGTCTCCACCTTACCCTTCATATTTGGTAATGAAAAACTTATGTATCCTATTCGGCTTGACTGAAACCTTAATGAGTCCAAGCTTTCCAAACCATTTCTATTACTGTATACGGCGAATCAACCTTTTTGTTTCCGAAATGCATCCGAATAGTCTCCTTAGAGGGTTGACGTGATCCTCGTAAGTCGTTGATGCGTAAAAATATTACATTTAAACGGTAATATTTATATAGTACTACTACTTTTACGTAATAAATCATGGACATAAGGGGGTTAAAAGTGTTAGAGCTACTTATGGGCGGTGATTTCAATATCCGCGAGTTAGCATCTAAACTGGGCTTAAGCTATTCTAGGACTGCAACTATTATAAGGCATCTTGTAAAAGGGGGATATTGCGAGAAACAAGAGGGTAAAATAAGGCTTGCACGAAACGCTAAGACAAGCCTCTTAAAGGAACTCGCCTATCGGTACGACATTTCATCATTATTAGGAGAGGTACGTGAAGACTTGTTACTCGCCATCCGAGAGGCCTCAAGCATTTTGGAAATTCAGCGGAAGACCGGGTTTGCACAGTCTACTATTTATCAAAATTTAAGAGAGCTCATGACGATAGGCGCTATCCGGAAACTTAATGACCATTACGTTGTAGCTGAAGAAACTAATCTCAAGAGCTTCCTAGAGCTTCTGAGTCGAGAAAAGGAGGCTAGAGAAATCGAGCATGAGGCGGTTCTTCTATATTCGCATCATGGAATAAAGCTGAAAATGGTTCCTGCTGGCAAAGAAGCTGTTGGGAGCAAGACGGCGTTTTCCCTTTTCCCCAACTATGGTCTTGACTATTTCTCACCATACGATTATTACGTAGAGCCCCCGATGAGAGTCTCGATGGAGGAATGCTTGATTCATGCGTTAATAATGGCTAGGAACAAATTGGAACGCACTATGTGCGCAATTTTCTATTTAAAAAATTATAATAGGATTAACACAGAGAGGATCAAAACGCTAGCGAAAAAATACGGTGTTCTCCAATTATTGACGAGGCTTCAAAACTATGTTAGGGGTTCAACTATCGAGGCGGATGTTTTCCTACCTTGGGACGAGTTTAAAGAGAAGGCAGGCATCTATGGTGTTCGTGTTTCTCCCCCTCCGGGATATGAGAAAATCATAACGGTGCTCCGTATGCTTGGAGAAAAATTAGATGCTCCCACCACCGTGTATCTTTTCGGAGGTGCAAACTTATTGTTAAGAGGCTTGAAGAGCGCCACCAAGGACCTAGATATAGTTGCTGAGGACTCTACAAGCTTCTTCAAGTTAAAAGACACACTGCTAAAGCTGGGCTTCCGGATGTTAACGGAGCACGAAATGACTTCGACGGACAGAAAGCTTAGTCCAAGCGGGATTCTCGTATCCCCGGAATTGCCGCGTTTCGACATTTTCACAAGAAACATCTGCAATGCTTTTTCCCTAACGGAAGAAATGAAAAAACGTTCGGAGCCTCAAAGCTTTGGAAAACTCGAATTGCGTCTCCTCAGCCTAGAAGACGTGTTTCTACTTAAATCCATTACAGAAAGGGAAGGCGACATAGAGGACATGACTGTTATAGTGCGACATGGAGGAGGCTTAGATTGGAATGTGATTCTAGAAACTTACTTCAAGGAGGAGAAAAAGATTAAACGGCATCTCTGCTTTAAAATACTGGACAGCATAGAGATTCTACAGGAAAGGGAGAAGATTACTATCCCAATCCGCAAACCTCTCTTAAGACATTGCATCGACATCGGGATACTTCAGTCAGTAAAACAGGGTGCTAAAAGCGTTAAGGAGGTTCGTAAATTAATAGATTTTCCAGAATACATGATTAGAAACCGGATAACAAGGCTGGTGGGCGAAGGGAAGATTTCAAAAAAGGTAGAAGGAAAACGCTTTATTCTAAGCCTTACAGCTAAGGGGAGGAGTGAACTATTCCATTGAAGAAGGGGAGCCGCAGAGGGCGTTGGATGTTCTTCTTAGGCACTAAAAGCGTATTGCCTAAGAAGAACTTACCTTACACAGCATTTTCTAAAAAATATAATCTCTCGTAAACAAGTCAAAGGCTACTAGAGCCATCTGGGACAGAAGCATTAAACCATCCGAAAATCTTAAAAGCCGTCTTCAAGACTCTATTAGTGTCAAAAAACCGCGGGGGTAGCCAAGCCAGGTTAAACGGGACCATGGACTCGAGGCGCCGGACTTAAGATCCGGTCCCGTAGAAACAATGCGGAAAGATTTAAATATATCGCGGAAGGGTTCGTGGGTTCGAATCCCACCCCCCGCACTTCTCAGACAAGCCACACCAGAACTTCGTCTTTCTGGATTTCAATGTCTCCGATCTTAAGCTCGTCGATGTCCTTCCACCAATCATAACCTAAAATTCGTTCTGCCAAGCCTCTTTCAAGCATCCTGTTGCTTAAGGAATATAGTAAATCCTTCATGGATGAGAGGTCTTCATGCATTACCTCTATAATTATCTTGTTCGCAATTTTCGAGCTTAATTCGCAGAGAAGATTAGTTTGAGGAATAAACACTATCTTTCTCCCTTGGGCCGCAGATTTCACCTTCGGGTCTTCACTAAATTTTTCAACGATGGCTTTTTCGCGTTCCCTGAGTTCTTTTTCCACGTCTTCCATCGATTTCCGATATACTTCTTCACCTGAAAGCATTTTGTCAAATAAATCGATTGAAACAAAAGTGACTTTAACATCGTTCTCGTCAAGCGCTGTGTAGAATAAGCCTTCAGCCAGATCTCCAACGCTTTGAGGTTTACTCGTATACGCAACTAGGTAGTAACAAATATCCTCATCCCTTTTTCTGGCAGAGATCTCTATGCTGCATTCCTTTACGTTCCCTCCCCATTTTTTACTAATATATTTCTCACAATTCTTCCTAACATTTTCAAAATCATCGCCCCATACCCAAAGAGTAGCAGCCTTCTTCATTCTAACTAGTCCTCCTCTTTTTTCTTCCTTCCATTTATTAACTTTATTAGTTCAAACCTTCTTTTATGCTCAGACTTCTCTGAACCTATCTCCTCTATGAACTTTAAGTGGTCTTCTTCTGGAATGCTGAAATAATAGTTATATTCTTTCCTATGTCGCCCAGGAGTGAGTTTCTCATGTTTCTCATGAATTTCGCTCGGACGGAATCCTAAATCTTCAAACATTTCTTTTAATTCTTCTAATCCTTCTTTGTAAGATGAGTAAATACGAATGCGGTGTTCACCTTTCCTTGTCATAGAGACATTGCCATCTCCAGAAAAGAAGCCCCTCAAATAAGCCCTCTTACCCTCATCATCAAGATATTTTGTAGGTGGATGAAACTCATAGGGCTCCGGACCCTTAATGTCAAGGCTCCATAGGTCATATGCTACTCTCCTATCGAATATCGCTATATGATAATGCTGTTTCTTCCCCTCCTGCGTCTTATGCCATTTAATGTGTTCATGAGGAGTCATACCGTAAGTGTCTTCGGATACCTTCTTAAAAATCTCTATGAGCGCATGATCTACATTCCCTAGAGAAACTTCGTATCCGCCGCTTCGGTATTTGCAAATAGTACCATCTGAGGATATCAAGCCGCATAACTCAGCCTTTTCTTTAGTAAGTATTTCCCTAACTCTCTTCTCAGATACTTCAAGGTTTACTCCATGGCTTAGCTTGAAGATGACTCTGCCCTCCTCAATCCTGGCCTCGGGGAAGATTCCAACAACCTCTCCGCTCTTGAGCAACTCATACCCGCCTCCCTTGGATTCGCGAACCTCATACTCCCCGAAGGTTCCTACGGTATGAAATGCTTCCTCTTCCCTCTCCCCGCGTTTCTGCTCTCCCTCGAAGAACCTCCGTTCGTATTGTTTTATTCTTGAGCCGCTGCCCATTTAGCTTCCTCCCGCTAGGGACCTCTTCACGTCGAGTAGATTATGCAGGACAAGAATTTTGAAACCCTGCTCTTTATCCTCCAGCATCAGGTCAATAATCTCTTGAGGCATTAACCCTTTACAAACCTCGCAATCACA
>Ga0207433_10011428_pt1 | contig 13542 bp, 12 predicted proteins | sample YelNatPaOPGAMG01_FD_187559 | JGI IMG/M metagenome (GOLD analysis project Ga0207433, IMG submission 187559) | Hot spring thermophilic microbial communities from Obsidian Pool, Yellowstone National Park, USA - OP-RAMG-01 (SPAdes) (version 3) | ecosystem: Environmental > Aquatic > Thermal springs... | reverse complement strand
AAGTCAAACCGAGTGAAAATATCTGCTCGAGATGTTTGCTATATTCAAGTTTTTCAACGCTGGCGCAAAGAAGATAAGCGCAAAGAAACGCTTACCGAGAACGATAAAAACCGATTAAAAGAACTTGTCAAATCACTCAGTTCGGACGAATGGCGTGAGCGTGAAGAAGCGGAAGAAAAGTTGAAGAATGAACCTCCAAAGTCACTCAAACTGCTCCGAGAGGTTTTTTCTTCCGACATAGAGATTGAGACGCGACTACGGCTTAAACGGGTTATTGAGGCATTGGAATTTAAAGCCCCTCTTCCCGCAACGCAATCTGTCAAGGACGACATCGTTGAATCAAAAGTAACCGAACTCATCAAATCTTTGATAACGCTCATTCGCCGTCGGAGAATAAATAGCGAGCCTGCGGACAGTCTTAAGTATCTACCTCCGTCAACGGTTGAGAAGTTGACCCAATATGTTAGAGACGAATCGCCTCAGGTACGGATTGCAGTTGTCAATGCTGTCTTAGCAATTGACAAGCAAAAAGCCAAGAAGATAGCGTTTGAATTGACTGAGGATGCTAATCCGCAGGTGAGATTTGTTGCTGTGAACATCCTGAAAGATTTTGCGAACGACGAGGAGGTATTGAAACGGCTTAAAGTGCTGGCCGAGAATGACGCTTCCGAGCAGGTAACAGTAGAAGCCTGTAATGCGTTGAACCAAAAGAGTTCTAATGAGCAGCACAAGTAAGTATGATTTGTGTCTTGTGCCTGAATTAAGTTTTAGTTTCATTCTTCGAGGAACAGAGTAAGTGCAAGGAATTCATCAGTTTTTATCGGAACGGTTCTGATTGATGGCTTAAACGAGTCGAGAATCTCTTTCAGCGAATGGTTGCCCGCCGGAAGAGAGGATGACGGATTTCGGTTCCAAAGTTGTCTTGAAGGGTATATTCTCGGCGCATTCTTGTTCTCTGAAAGTGCCTTGTAAAACTTAATGAAATCCGTCTTTTCTTCTATCTTGACGACTGATGAGAGTATCGTTTCGAAACTGCGGTTCTTTTCGTCTTCCTTTCTTATGAACTCGTCGTGGTTGAAACGGTCGCAGATGACGAGTATTCCGTCAAAGATGTAGTATTCGACTCCAAAATGGCGGCAGACAACTTCGAGCATCTGTTCCGCTATGGTTCCTCTCTCTACAAGACTGAACCTGATGGTTTTGTCGTAATTGGTTCCAGGAAGTATGGTCATCGGGACTTCGAGCGCCTTTCCTATGTGTTCGACAGTTTCTTCAAGTGTCGCCTCAGCAACTTCAATATCGATTCTCTTTTCTTTCAGAAGAGATAACAACTTCTCGCTTGCAGTTTTGTTTTCTAATTCCTCTTCTCCGAGAACGAGCACCTTTACTGCTCGTTCAGACTCACTTTCTTTTATTTCATCTTTATCTGCTATGAAGATTCTTCCCACTCTTATAAGGATTCCCAAATCCTTGCCGCTTTCCCCAAGAGAATCAATCAATTTCAGAAGGGCGTCTTCCAATTTTGATGTTTCGATTTTCAGACTCAACTCCTGTCTTGCAAGACTTTTTACTCTCTCGCTTAAGTCAATCGGAACGCTCGCCTGAGTCGATAACTCGTTTAAGATTCCGTCTAATGTTATGTTTCCCGCGTCCAAGCTCACCTCGACCTTTCTCAATAGTTTAGCCATTTTGAAATATCCTTCGTCGATGTTGAATGGGTAAGGCTCCTTTTTGTAGGGTTCTTGAATCTTCGGCGGTTCGGCTTTCGGCTGAGTCTTCGGAGGTTTCTTTGTTCCCTCCTGCTTTATGTCCTTGACAGCAACACCGCCGCCAGGCACCTCCTTGCGTTCTTTAAGAACGATGAACTTGATGATTAAAGCGAAGATGATGAAGCAGGCAGAAACTATTACGCCTAAAATCACCTTCTTGACCATAAGATCCTCCCCCTATTTCCCAAATAATGCCTCAACGAAACTAGCGACATCGAACCTCTCGATATCTTCAAGTTTTTCACCGATTCCTGCAAACTTTACAGGAATCCCGAGTCTTTCCTTGATTGCCACGACGATTCCGCCTTTTGCGGTGCCATCTAATTTGGCCAAGAAGATTCCTGAAACTTTTACTGCCTCTCTGAATTTCTCTGCTTGTGAGATTCCGTTTTGTCCTGTCGTTGCGTCAAGGACAAGCAGACATTCGTTTGGAGCACTCGGGATTTTCTTTTGAATAACTCTCACGATTTTGCGCAACTCCTCCATAAGCGGAATTCTCGTATGCATTCTTCCTGCTGTATCGATGATAAGCACATCTGCGCGTCGTGCGATAGCGGCTTCAATCGCATCGAAGGCGACTGCCGCAGGGTCGCTTCCTGTTTCTTGTTTTATTAAACGGCAGAATCTATCGCCTTTCAGCCGCGATTGCACTCTTTCGCACCACTTTTCTAATTGTTCGATAGCAGCCGCACGGAAAGTATCACACGCAGCAACGATAACATTCTTTCCCTGTTCTGTTGCCAGATAATGAGCAAGTTTTGCTATCGAAGTGGTCTTACCTGAACCATTTACTCCAACAACCAAGATAACTGTCGGAGGCGTATCGGAGAATTTCAGTTCGGTTTCTCCTTCACCCGATTCAAGAGTTTTTACGAGTCTTTCTTTAAGTGCCTCCATAAGCGCTTCTGTGTCCTTAAACTCACCTTTCTTGTAGCGTGCTTTCAAATCGTCAATGATTGATGTCGCAAGCGAGACTCCGATATCCGCGCTGATGAGCGCTTCTTCAAGTGCCGCGATTGTTTCGTCGCTCAATGAGCGCCCGAAGATGTTTGAAAACAGCCCGCGCGCTTTGCTTAAACCACCTTTTAACTTTTCAACTACACCTTTTAAGAACTTGAGAACCATATTATCGCCGCTTTCTTATTACTTTACCGTACCCTGTATAATATTATAGTCATCGTCGCTCGGTTTCAAACAGGGGGATTGGATATTTCGTATAATATTTTGACCACAGAATTGGAGGATGTTCTATGAGACATTGTTGGATGATTGTCTGTTGTATTGTTGTGCCGTTTCTTGTCGCAATGGCGCAAGAAGCGGCCCCTTCTTCCGAAAAAGCGCCATCTGCGGACGAGATAGCGAAACTCATTAAGGAGCTCGGCGCAGAGGAGTTCGCCACACGGGAAGCGGCGACGAAGAGACTTGTCGAGATAGGAAAGCCTGCAGTTGGTGCTCTTCAGGAAGCGTTGAAAAGTGAGGATGCCGAAGTCGTCTGGCGTGCAAGAGAGGCTTTGCGCAAAATTGGTGAAAAAGAGAGAAAAGATTTTGAGCCGCAGAGAAAGACGCAATCTCCTTGGGGTGAAGAGGAGTTTCCGTCTGAGGATTGGATGAACGAGTTGCGGAGACAAACCGAAAGCTTGCGAAAATGGAGCGATGAATTCCGCAAAAGAATGGATGAAATGCGCAAGGAGACGATGGACGAGCTCAAACGAGTTTTTCCTGAACTTGCGGAAGAGATGGAAAAGATGGAACGACGGTTTGAGAACTTTCCGCGCTTAGATTTACCTGAAGACTTTGACGAATTCTTTAAGAAGATGGAAGAGACGAACAAGGCCCTCAAGAAAATGCTTGAGGAAGAGTTCCCCAAGAAGTCAGAGGATGCTAAATCTTCGGTTGTGGTCAAAGTAAGACAGATGACATCGAAGTCGGGCGAACCTCCAAGAATAAGGATTCAGGTTTACGAGTGGAAGAATGGAGAGTTGGTAAAGAAGGAAGAGACTGACCTCCTTGGAGGAGAGGAGATACTTGGGGTTTCGGTGGGTAGAATCTCTGATGTTTTGCGGTATCATCTGAAGATTGAAGAAAATGAAGGAGTGATAATTACAGATATCAACGAAAATGGACCGCTTTATAAGGCAGGTTTGAGAAAGAACGACATAATCCTGAAGGCTGACGGACAAAGCGTAAAAGACTATGACTCTCTCCTTAAGGCGCTTCAGGGCAAGGCAGAGGTAAAGTTGACGGTTCTTAAAGCAGGGAAGAAAGAGGAGATTGTTGTGACCTTACCGAAAAAAGAGGGCAAGTAAGGTTTTTCGGAAACTGTTTGGAGGATTTTCTATGCGTGTCGTTGGTGTAATGACTGTTTTGGTTTTAGCAGTGCTCTGCTTTGCAGACGAGATAGACGATTTACTCGCAAAACTCGGTGCGGAAGACTGGAACGAACGAGAGACGGCAAGCAAAGCGCTTGCAGAGAAAGGCTCTTCTGTTATTCCGCGCCTACTCGAAGCCTATGGAAAAACCGAAGATTCTGAGATAAAATTGAGAATAAATCTCATTTTGAAGCAACTTGGGCATCCAACAGCGGAGGCACTTGCCGATATTGATAAGTATCTCTCGGAATATCAGAAACTCGTTGAGGCGCCTTTAACGAAAGAAGAATTCACAAAGCAGACGCAAGCTCTTGTTGAGCAGATGAAAAAGATTGAGAATGCGGCTACCCATCTTGCCGCTCGTCTTGGCGACGCGAAGGACGAGAATCTTTCCCTCGCGCTCGCGTTTTTCTTGAAGGCTATGTTAGGCGACGAAACTGATGAGGGATTTGGTGGCGGGACGAGTGTGGTTGAGAGAGGAGGGCAGGTGATTGTGCGAGTTGGTGCCAAGAAGATAGTTATGGGAGGTGGTGGCGGTGAGGAAGAAGAGGAAGAAGGATTGGAAGGACAGACGCCTGCGAAAGTGTTGTTAGATATGGCGAAAACTGGTAACGAGAGTTTGAAAGAGGCGGCATTGAAGGCGCTCGCCAAGCGTAAAGAACTGGTAGCAGTCAAAGAGTTGATTGAGACTCTTTCTGCTCCACCTGAAGAAGATGACAATTTACAGCGGATGTTGAGACGCCAATTAAGAAAAGCCAACCCGCCTGCCGACGAGGAGGCGGAGAAGAAAGAGGCGGAGAAAAGAAAAGAGAAAGAAAAACAGTTGAAACTGCGTCTTGCGGCTGCGTTACGCGAACTCACAGGCCAGAGTTTTGGTCCAGACGATAAGACCCAAGAATCCGATTTCGTCACAGAAATCGGAAAATGGCAGGATTGGTGGAAGACCGCCAAAGATGCTGCAGAATATAAGGAAGCGAAACTAAAAGAGCAGATGCTTGTCCTTAGACTAAAGGAAGCAAACATAAAACGGCAGTTACGGGCATACGAGAAGAAAAAGGAAGAACTAATGAAGGCTTTGGATGACCTGAAGAATCCGAAAGAATCTCCTTATGAGAAGCAGCAGGAAGAGGGAAAATAAATTACAATTATGATAACAGTGTTTGGAGGATGTTTTATGAGGGTATTTAAGATATTGCTGGTTGCTGGGATTTTGTCTATAAGCGGGGTGTGTTTTTCGGACGAGATAGACGATTTGCTTAAGAAGTTGGGCGACGAGGAGTGGGCGGAGCGCGAGGCTGCCTCTAAGGCGCTCGCTGAGAAGGGAGATTCTATCATTCCGAGACTGTTAGAGACTTATAAAAAGACGGATGATTTTGAGGTGCGTTCGAGAATCGTAACGATTCTCGAAAAACTCGCTTGGCCTTCGCCCGAAGATATCGAAAGAATCGAAAAGTTGATAGCGGATTATGAAAACTTAAGATTCAAGGAATCGTCCAAAGAAGAACCGAAGGAAGATAAGCCTAATGAGGAAAAGGAACAGGAACTTACTAACAAGGAGACGACGATTATAGAGGAGTTGCAGAAGATAAAGAATGCTGCTGATTACCTTGTTAAGAAACTCGAGAGCAAGACCGAAATTGAGAAGCACTCGAAAGCGGTCGCTGAAGTTTTGAGCGGTCTTGTCGGCGGCGGAGTATCCGATTTTGGTGGCGCTGTGGTGAAACTCCCGAAGGCGCAGCCTGGTCCGAATGTCAAAGTCCATGTAAAAATCGTTCAGGTTGGTCCAGACGGTAAGAAGAAAGAGTTTGAAATGAAAGACGGCAAGATTGTGAAAGGTGGCGGAATTAACCATAACGCCACACCGCTGACCGCCCTCCTTGATACCATAGAGAACGCTGAAAATAATACTCGGCTTAAGATTCGCGCTATCGTTGCACTTGGCTTGCGCGGAGAAAAGGCCGCCGTCTCTACGCTCCTTAAACTCCTTACATCTGCTGACGAATCTGTTCGCGATGCTGCTGCTGATGCACTCCGCAAAATCACAGGTAACGATTTCGGGCCAAAAACTGGTGATACAAACGAACAGGTTGAAAAGTCTCTTAAGAAGTGGGAGGAATGGTGGAACGCCAACAAAGACAAAGAAGAATTCTATCCGCCCAAACGCGGCGATACAAAGGAGCGGGATGGCGAGGAAAAGAAGAAGAGTGATAACGAGAAAGAGAAAGAAGGAGAGTTTTAAACTCCGGTAGTTAGGAGTGGAAACCATTTTCTATTCTCAAACGAATAATTGTCTGGTTTGGAGGATGATGAAATGGTCAGGATATTTGCTTTTATTGTGATGTTTGTCGCTATTGTAGGCGTGATGCTTGCGCAGGACGAAGGTAAGGAAAAACCGAGAGGCGGTGGAATAGTGATTATGGAGCAACCTGTTGGTGGAGTATCTGTTGAAGTGCGAGATGGAAAGGTTCTCTTGAATGACAGAGAAGTTGCGAGAGTAAAGGAAGGAGAACCTGTCACAATAGTCGTTCTTGATGGCAAGGTTTTCCTAAACGGTAGGAAAGTCGAATTGCCAAGGCTGCGTGTAGCGCCACAGGAAAAGGAACGCCCTGCTCAGCCTACTGCCCGCTCAGAAGAGTTGCAGAAACTCGCAGGACCTAACTTCAACAAACTGATGGAACTCTTGAAAAGCCATTACGAGAGTCTCCCTAACGACATCAAAGAGTTTGTCAACGACTATCTACGCTGGCTTGAAGAGTTCAGAAAACGAGCGGAACAGGCGCGTGGTCGTCTTGAACAAGCGAAAGAACCAAAAGAGCCACTTAAAGAGCGTCAAGGAGTTGGGAGAACCGAGCTTGCTGTGGAAAAAATGTCTGATGAGTTCAAGCGGATGATGAGTGAAGTTGACAGACGGCTTCAAATGCTTAAAAAAATGATGGAGGAAATGGAGAGGGAAGGGAAAGAGGAGAGGAAAGGCGAGGAGGAAGGCGAGGAAGTTCCACCTCAGGCAAATGAAGTCCGCAAGATGGTCGAGGAGTTTGTCAAAAGCGTTGCTGACAGAGTCCGCGAGAAGTATGGGGAACTTCTCGCCGAAAAAGGCAGAGAGTTAGTCGAGCAGATTCTTGAGAATCTTTCTGACGAGGAGATTGACCGCATAATTGATGCGATGGAACAACTGACCCGTGGAGAGAAGGGTCAGGAGTTTAGAAAGAGGATGATTGAGAAGATGGTTGATAGATTCCTTGAAAGAGTCTTTAAAGGCAGGCCGGAAGAAAAGACACAGCCGAGACAGAAACCTTCAAAGGAAAGAGAGCGCGAATTCTAATAATAATGTACATCTGTTGAACGGAACATCGCCTAAAAGGCAGAAACAGGTTTAACACTACTACTTTATATATAAGTTATATAAGTCTTGTCAAGACAGTAGCCTTCCTTCATATTGTCGGTCACTTACTTTCCTGTTTTTTTACGCTACTCGACTCGAAGATGGAGTTCGGTTGTATTAACTGCGTGGTCGGTGGCTTCAAAGAGAAAGTTGCGAGTATGTGTTGTGGAGAAGTCAGCAGTGAAGGCGCTACCAATGACAGTGATGTTGGTGCTGTTGATACGCAGTTTGGGAGAATTATCGAGGTTGTCAGTAACGGTGCCCTGAACGATTAGATTGTCTACCGTGAGTGAAAACGGTGGCTTCACCTTTTTCTTCTCGCCTTTTTGAGTGGATAAAAGGACAAAAAGAGCAGTTCCACCAGGACCGCATCCTGTCACAAGAAACATCGCTACAAACAGGGAAATGAGTATGAAGATTCGTCTCATTGTTTTTCTCCTACCAGAGTCTGATTGTGCGTTTTACGGTCTGTCCCTTGCTGTTCGTTGCCTCAATGACAATCTCGCTCAAAGCGGTGCTCACTTCGGCTTCGTATTTACCGCTTACAATAGGCACAGACACACCGTTGACAATAACTTGTGTTACCGTTGCATCATCTACGCTACCCTTAACCGTGATTTTTTGAATACTGATGTTAGGAGGTATCTGGTCGTCGAAGAGCACAACCGAGGCGTAGTAATAGCCGCTGCCGGTGTCAACTATGATAAAAATCTGATGGCGCTGATTATCGGGTATCTCCGCTTCGTAAATATCCGTCTCAATCGGCACATTCGCTGAACAAACACCAGAACTGATGAGTACGCCTGAACCCGGCGCCCCGTTACCGCCTAACTCAATGTAGTAGTTTCCGTTGATTTTGGAATGCCATCGTATAACACTAACCTCTTTGGTGGTCAACGCTCCCTTCGAAACGCTTTCGACGACGACTGCAGATTCGGGAGGCTGTTCTGTGTGCCGCAACGCACCTGAATAAACGAGGAAACTCGTGCTTCCAGACGAACCGCCGACGGAATCTCCGATTGAGCCCTTCGCATTAAAAGAGGTACTTGCTGTCAAGCCTCCACCACAATCCTGGACGGTTCTTGTGCCATAACCGCTCGATGTCATCGTCGCAGCAAGCGCTACAGCCGCGATAAAACCAACTATCAGAAATTTCCTGTTCACTACATACCTCCACAAAAAATTATATTCTGACTTTAAGGCGCAAGAGTCGTTATCGTATATTTTATCCTGCAACCGTAGAACATCAGGTTGCCACTTACGTTAGGTACAACCCAGTGAAGTGCTAATGTGTATTGGTTGTCCTGGTTATTTATCGTCGTATTGGCTGTGGTTGACGCAGTTTGAATATTGGTGCTACTTCCGGATGAGGTGATACTAACTTGGGCTATAGTGAAACCACTAGTTGCTGTGTTACCTCTGCAAAACAGATATAAGGTTGCGGTAACATCATAAGTAGCGTCGTTGTCGTAATAATAGAGGTCGAGTCCTGTTACGACTGCACCTTGCGGTAAAGAGATGGGAGCGCAATGGAGCCACATATCAAAGGGGCTGGTGCCTCCTGATATGTATCCATAAGCCCAGTTATTCCACCATGTATCATCGGATGCGGACGGGTTGAATGCTGCGGCAGAGATACTGAGGTAATATGTTTTTGCGGATGAATATGTAAAGTTACCGCCTGCTGTCACATTACCGTTGGATGTTATATTGTTTGCATTGGTTAAATTATTATTGCCCAGATTTAATGCCCCCGTCATATTACGAGTGCCGTTGACGAGAAGATACTGCGTATGGTCGTCATTGCTTAGTCCTGTGAGGGAACTGTGAGAGTGAGTGTGTGAAGCGTCTGCGAAGTCTGCTGCGTGTTTACCATCAACGGTATCAGCGTTGACTGCGCTCGCAACAGCAGAAGTAATGTCACTGCCTGCGTGAGTGTGTGAGGCGGGTGCATAGACGCCGGTGTGATTATGGTTACCGAGAGCGCAGGTTGTTCCAGTTGTCCCGGTTGGTATTCGTGCTATGTCGAGGATGCCACTTGTTATTTGCGCCGCTGAATGAGTATGTGAAACCTCTGCAAAATCTGATGCATGTTTGCCATCAACAGTATCTGCGTTTACCGCGCTCGCAACGGTGGATGTAATATCACTACCTGCGTGAGTGTGAGAAGAAGGCGGAAACGAAGATGGAACATTGGTAAGGTTGTTGTAGTTGCGGTAGAATGCTCCGTCTTGACCATTAAGTTTTGCGGCGTCGTCCGAAACTGCTGAGCGGAGAGCGTAAGGCGCGGCGCACATAGGATAACGCGGGCTCATCTCTCCGTCCGAGTTCACATTGATTGAAAGGTAATATTGTGTGTCAAACGGCAGACTTAAAGTTTGAAACTTGCCTAATATGACATCGTAATAACCGTTCGTGACGGTAACACTATTATGTGTCTCTTCCCACAGATGTGAGCCACCTGTTTCCACATCGTAGATTCTGAAAGTGATGGTGTATGTGCCGCTCAACGGATTACCACCGCTATCTGTCAGAAACCCTTGAAAGTGAATGTAGCGCGGCACATCTGCATTCAAAACCGCACAAAATACGAGCAAAACCAGTCCGACTATGACTCCCTGTTTCATCATTTATCCCTCCTAACAGGTTCTGTTGCTTTCTCTATTGGATTGATGAACTGAATATCCCGAACTTTATGCCGAAACTTAGGACTTGAACTTTCCGATGGGTCTTTATCGGGATTTTGGGACATAACTAACCCAAGAATAAGCGCGCCTATTATTGCTGCGATAATGAGTATTGCTGTTCTCACACCGTAACCTCTCTTCGCGTTGTATGCGGGAATTTTAGGGAGTTGATGGTACAGCACAACTTACCGATAAACATATTTCGTCCTTTTTTATTTTTAATTCCGCATCCGTTACCGACCTACCGAAGAATCTGACTTCGCCAGGAGCAATTATATGAAGTAACGGAAATTTGTCAAGTTAAAATCCTCTTGTTAAGGGGAGAATGTAGTTCGAGAGTTGTCGGATTCCCAGATGGAGACTTCGCACAGAGAGATGCTCTTTGGGAGTTTTTGTTTCACTTTACTTGCGATGTATTCTGCGATGAACTCGCTTGTGATATTTTTGTTTTCGAACTCCGGGAGTTCGTTCAGGTATTTATGGTCGAGAGCGGATAAAACATCAGAAAGAATCTGTTTCATATCGGCAAAGTCCATAACCATCTGATTCTCGTTGAGGCGATTTGCACCGACTACGATTTCAACCTTCCAGTTGTGCCCGTGTAGGTTTTCACAGGCGCCTTTGTAGTTTTTGAGATTATGCGCCGCACTGAAAAAGGCGGAAACAGCAGTGCGGTAACGGCAACAGTGACCCTCTTCTCTCTTCGTTGTTTTTTTTGAAGGTCTCTTTCCCAAAACACTACCTCCGTGTCCAAGAGATATTGACAGAACAAAACCCAACAAGAAACCGTTTTTGGTATCTGCGACGGTTTTTATTTTGCGGTACTACTTCTGGAATTCCGTTGCGTAAGTCGGACCGAGTTGTGAGCGTTCGGGTAGAGCAACTCCTTCCCAAGCGCCTGTCGGTGACTTCATAAAACCGCCTTTTTCAGGCCTGCGCATCCGGTTAATCATATCATCAGCCATAAAGTCAATCGTAAGGAGGCCGAGCAGAGCGTCAAAGAATTCTTTGGGTCTGAAGCCAATCTCAAAACCAAAGAAGAAAATATGAACTGTAACGCTGATGTCCCAGAAGTCTCTATCCGTGTTGCGGAAGATGTCTATATCGGAGACCTCGTCTTTCTTGGAGTCAACGCACCAGTCATAGAGGAATTTATTGTATATAAGAGGTTTTCTGTGAGAGTTCGAAATATACGCAAGCGAGACTCCAATCTCTCCGCGCTCTTCCCACCATCTACCAAACGAGCGTCCAACGAATCCATATTTGTCACAGTCAGCCATTATTCCGATTCCTGCCTGTCCGATTTTCGTGCCCATTGCGTGAACAAGGATTCCTTCTCCTGCGGCGAAGTTGAGGATGAAGACATCGAGAATGTCAAGTAACCTATCTTGGAAATAGCGCGAAATAGGAGAAATCGGGGGACGAACAGGAGGTAACGATGCTGTATCACGGCTTAAGCGGAATGCCTCACAGCCGGATGAAAGAAACAGAATGACGAAAAGACCGATAAAGACAAATTTCTTCATAGGCGTCCTTCCTAATATCATTGTCAAAAGAAATGTTAACTACGAGAGAGGCGGTTGTCAAGAGTTTTTTCTATAAAAACGGTCTAAATGGTTCTAACCCTGTTTTCTATTCATTCGTATAATCGAAAGAAAAGGTTTGTTTTTAACATAGGGTTGTTTTTATAATGTCACGAGAGTGTCTGTTGTTATAAGGAGGATAAGAATGGAAAAAGAAGAGGTAAAAGCGTGCGCGCCTTCTAATGTGCAGGAAAGCGATATGGCAGCCGTTAAGCGCCTTCAAGAGGCGTATGAGAAGTTGAGAAAGCAACTTGGGCACAACATCATCGGTATGCAGCAGGTCATTGAGCAATTGCTGATTGCAATCTTCTGCAGAGGGCACTGCTTGTTGGTCGGCGTTCCGGGTCTTGCGAAGACTCTCCTTATCAAATCGCTTGCGATGTGCCTGAATCTTAAGTTCTCACGAATCCAGTTTACTCCTGACCTGATGCCTGCTGACATTACAGGAACGGAGGTGATTCAGGAGGATAAGACGACAGGTGAGCGGCAGTTGGTATTCTTGAAAGGCCCTATATTTGCGAACATCATCCTCGCTGATGAGATAAACAGAACACCACCGAAAACCCAAGCGGCGCTTCTTGAAGCGATGCAGGAATATCAGGTGACTGCAGGTGGCAAAAAGCACGACCTCGATTTGCCGTTCTTCGTTCTGGCAACCCAAAACCCGATTGAGCAGGAAGGAACTTATCCTCTACCTGAGGCGCAGTTGGACAGATTTATGTTTATGATTAATGTCGACTACCCCTCAGAGCAAGAAGAGTTCGAGATAATGAAACTGACGACGACTGTTCAGGATATAAGGCTTGAGAAGGTTCTCGACAAGGAAGAGATTTTAAGGGTCCAGGATATAGTCAGACGCGTACCCATAGCAGACCATGTCATCAACTATGCAATAAAAGTTGTGCGCGCAACGAGAGTAGGTAAGCCCGAAGCAGCGGATTTCGTGAAGGAGTGGTTGTCGTGGGGCGCAGGTCCCCGTGCAGCGCAGTATCTAATCTTGGGAGGCAAAGCGAGAGCGCTTCTTTACGGTAGATATTATGTGTCTTGCGATGATATCGCGGCGGTTGCACATCCAGTCCTTCGCCATCGCCTTATCACCAACTTTAACGCGGAAGCGGAAGGAATCACTTCGGACAGAATAACCGATAAGTTGTTGGAACTTATTCAGAAAACGCAGGAATAGAAATAGTAAGGATAAGAAAGTTCACACAGACTTTCGATGTATTTTTCTACTTATTGGTTAAGAAAAGAGAAAGGAAGTAGGGGATGATAGATGCCTGAAGAGGTTGGTGCAGAATATAAGAAATATCTTGATGCGAAGGTTCTTTCAAAAATCTCTCGTCTCGAGTTTAAGGCGCGTCAGATAGTCGAAGGGTTCATTACAGGCTTGCACAAAAGCCCATATCACGGGTTTTCTGTCGAGTTCGCTGAGCACAGGGAATATGTTCCAGGCGATGACATAAAGCATCTCGACTGGAAAGTCTGGGGGCGTTCGGACAGATTCTATATCAAGCAGTATGAGCAAGAGACCAACCTGAAAGCGTATTTGGTGCTTGACACCTCGGAGTCTATGCGCTATGGCGGACAGAGTGCTGGAATGACCAAATACGATTATGCTTGTTTTCTTGCTGCTTCGCTTTCATATCTCGTGCTTCAACAGCAGGACGCTGTTGGTGCTGCGCTTTTCGACTCAACGATTCACAAGTTCATTCCGCCATCCTCTGTCAGCGCCCATCTGCGCCAGATCCTCTA
>Ga0207433_10011417_pt1 | contig 13550 bp, 10 predicted proteins | sample YelNatPaOPGAMG01_FD_187559 | JGI IMG/M metagenome (GOLD analysis project Ga0207433, IMG submission 187559) | Hot spring thermophilic microbial communities from Obsidian Pool, Yellowstone National Park, USA - OP-RAMG-01 (SPAdes) (version 3) | ecosystem: Environmental > Aquatic > Thermal springs... | reverse complement strand
AATAATAAAATCCGATTCTGAACCAAGTTCAATCCAAGCTATTCTATAATCAGAGAATCTAAAAATACTATCTTCCCATTTTTTCCAATCAATTTTTAATTCTCTTTCAATTTCCTTTAAATTATAAGGTTTAGCTATTTTAAGATTTACTTTCCATTCATTACGGCAATTTAATATAGGATCATTAAAATATTTTTCTATAATTTCTTTTCCAAATTTTTCTTTTTCATAATTTAAATGAGTAGCCCATCTTCTATAATCATTAACTTTTTCTTTTCCAATTTCTAATGGAATTCTTATGCAGGGGATAAGAAAAATTTCCACACTTTCATCTTCTTCCAATTCTTTTATTACATTAAGATAAATTGGAGAAAGTTCATTAAAATCATGAGAAGAAGAAGCAAAATATTTTATTTCATATTTAAGAGCAACCTTCATAACTTTCTTTATTTCATCTTTATTCGAAAATCTCTTTTTATATTCTTCATCTTTTTGTTTACCTTGATAGCTTATACCAATTAAAGGAAGATTTCCAAGAATAATTTTTTGTAAGTCCAACCTCTCCATAAAAATATGAAATAAAGAATTAAAATTTAATCTTTTACTATATTAATAAATTATTATGGAATAAAATGAATAAAAAATGTCGTTTAATCGAACAAGGTTTTGAACCAGGAAGTTGTTTAACATTTTATAATGGAAAAAAAGATTTAGCTTGCAGAATTAATTGCTCAAGTAGATTTAAATATTCCATTCACTATTTTAGCATTCTTTCCAGAATATAGGTTAACCAATGTTTCTTCACCAAATTTTAAGCAAATGGTTGAAGCATATCAAGCTGTAAAAGATATTGGATTAAAAAATATTAAACTTGGGAATATTGGAATATTTGCAAGAAAAGAAAAAGATTATGAAATTCTAAAAGAACTTAAATGTTTTTAAAAGCTTTATTATATATAACTTTTTTCTTTATGTTCTGAATTATTTTTTTATCGTGAATCTAGTGTTTAGGCTCTTCTCGTGAATTAAAGCGTGTATAACGATTCTTTGGTTAGAAAGAATTGTCATTCAACTATACAGACTCTCTGACTTGAATTCTAGTCTCGATTAGACTTCTTCATTCGCCTTACCGGCAATCTGAGGGGTTCACTAGGAGCTTGTCGGGTATATTGGGGGTTTAGCTGCTCCGGACTAAAAGACGCTGAATACAGTGTTAACAAGCTTGAATTGAAGATAGATGAAGCTTTATTCAGCTCAAATGAGCCACCCTAATAGCCTAGACCCGACTGGATCAATGTTCATATAGCCATGAACGTTAAGACAAGGCTTGAGAAGCTTGTGGAGGAGTCTTCGGGAAAGTTAAGGTAAAAGGCATGATAAAATATTAATGCAACAAAGCATTTTTTTAAATAAAAATTAAAATTTGTTATTTTTAATAAAAAATAAAGGCTAAGAGCAGGTACCGGTACCTGCTCCAGCTTCTGGGGGTTTTTCTTCTTTCTTTACTACTCTCTTCCTCTTTTTCTTAGGCATATCACATCGTTATAATAATTTCATTAGAAGTTAATAAAGATTTCGTCATACTTTAAATCCTTATAATCACTTTTTACTTTCTATTGGAAGGTTTAACAAAATAATGGTTTAAAAAATAGCTTGAGCTTCCATCTTAAGAGAAGCTTTCTTTTCATTAAAATAAATATTAAATTTTTATCAAGAGACTTGTTTTTAGCTACCCTTAAAATAGAAGGGTAAAAAAAGCCACTTTTTATAAAAGTTTATAATTGTTTTCCTTTTTAAGAGATCAATATTTTTTCATTAAAAGTTAATGAAGCTTTATTGTATTTTTATTTTTTAAGCTTATAAAAGAAGTAATAAAATAAACATTTAAAATGATAATGGATAAATAAAACTCTTAAACAATAACAATATTAAAAATAAGAAAACCTAAAAGTTGGGATATAATCAAATATAAGGTTGATAAAAATGAAAAAAAGTGCATCTCAATATGAGAGAGAATTTTGTGAATATGCTGAAAGTAAAGGATTTCATGCAGAAAGGGTCGCAGGTAGCGGTCTTAGAGAAAAATCTGTTTGCGATGTTGTTTTAATTAAAGATGGACAAGGCTATCTTGTAGAAATTAAATCTATAAAAGATAACACTTATTATGTTTCTGATAAACCTGGAATAAAAGAAAGATTAATAGAATTAATTAATGTTGCTGAAAAATGTGGTGCAATCCCTTTATTAGCTATAAGATTTAAAGGTAAAAGAAAAATATGGATTATTAAAAAACTTTCATTAGATTTATGGAAAGTTTCTATAAATGATGAATCATTATTTTAATTTTTAAAAAATGAATTTCGTAAATAAAAAATAGCTTAAATTTAAAGGTCTTTAAATAAAAAGCGTTAAACTTAAAATAATAATTTAAATGCTAATATTATAAAAGCTATTCCTGAGAAAAATGATAAAAATCTAAGCCCTTTTTCTCCAAATGGTTTACGACTATAAGCAGCTAAAAATATTAATACTAAGGAAACTATTGATGACCCCCCAATTATAGAAAAAATAAATATTAAATGTGCAATATTACCTAAGATTTCTATTCCTTTATTAAGAAGCGAAAAACCAACTGTAATAAACCATATTATAAATGGAGGATTAAAAAGCGTTAAAAATAATCCACGTATATATGAACTTTGGTATGAGCTTTGAGCAATGCCTATTTTAATACCCTTTATACTTGAATATATAGCTGAAAAACCAAGCCATATTAATATTATAGTACCAGCGATATTAATGAAAAAGATATATTTATTCAATAAATATATTGCTCCAATTTCAAGTAAAATTATTAGAGAAAATTGAGCAGTAATTACACCTAATAGCATTAATAACCCATTCTTAATACTTTTCATTCCTTCATTTAAAGAAAGAAAAAATATTTGACCAGGAACAATAAATATTAAAAGACAAACACTTAAACTATATAAAGTATATTCTAACCAATTTAACATTTTTTAAACACTTTGCTAAAAGTATTTTAAAGAATCTATAAAAATTTTTATAATATTTAAATATAAAATATACATTATTTTTAACTATGGAAAAAACTAAAAATGTGGAAGTTTTCTTAATAAAAACTAATGATAGAAATTTTGGGATAAAGAAAATTTTTGAAAAATTTGACTTAAAAGATTATTATGGAAAAACAATTGCCTTAAAAGCAAACTTTAATAGTGCTGACCCATTTCCAGCTTCAACTCATATTGATACTCTTGAAAATATTGTTAAAATACTAAAAGAAGCTGAAGTAAAAGATATAGTATTGGCTGAAAGAAGTGGGATGGGAAAAACTAGGGATGTTTTAGAAGGAATGAAAGTATTCGATCTATCAAAAAAATTAGGTTTTAAAGTTGTAGTATTGGATGAAGAAAATAAAGATAAATGGGTAAAAATTAAGAAAAATGGCACTCATTGGCTAAATGGCTTCTATATTTCAAAAATATTTCTTAATGCTGATAAAGTTATTCAAACATGCTGCCTTAAAACTCATAGATTTGGAGGGCATTTTACAATGTCTTTAAAAAATTCAATAGGAATAGTAGCAAAGCGAATCCCAAAAGGTTTATATGATTATATGGTAGAATTACATACATCTCCATTCCAAAGGCTTATGATAGCTGAAGTAAATAAATTCTATAAAGTTGACATAATAATTATGGATGCTATAGAAGCTTTTTCAAGTGGAGGCCCTGATCATGGAGAATTAATTAAACCTAACCTTATTTTAGCAAGTAAAGATAGAGTTGCAATAGATGCTGTAGGAATAGCTATTCTTAGGGATTATGGTTCAACAAAAGAAGTTATGAAAGGAAGAATTTTTGAACTTGAACAAATTAAAAGAGCAGCAGAAATTAATATAGGTGTTAAATCTGCTATAGATATAAAAATAATTCCTTTAAATAATGAAAGTATAGAAATTGCAAATAAATTAGAGAATATACTTAAAGAGCAAGGATAAAAAAGTTTAAAAGTAAGTTTTTTATTTTATGTGAAGGGTTTTCTGGAGTTAAAAATTTGCCCTCAGAAAAGGGAAATCAGTGAAGTTGGAAAAGCAATTCTCGTTTTAGAAGATGGTTCAATTTTTCTAGGCCAAGGTTTTGGTGCTATAAAGAAAGTTTCAGGCGAAGTTGTTTTTTCAACATCAATGGTTGGCTATCCTGAATCTTTAACAGATCCATCTTATTATGGACAAATCTTAACGCTTACATATCCATTGATTGGAAACTATGGTGTGCCTCCATATCATACTAAATTTGGCATTCCAATATATTTTGAATCTATTGGTATAAAAGTAAGAGGCCTCATTATTCAAAATTTATGTAATAGACCATCTCATTATCTTTCAAATAAAACACTTGATGAATGGCTTAAGGATGAAGAAATTCCTGGGATATTTGGAATAGATACTAGAAAATTAACTAAAAAACTTAGGGAAAAAGGAGTTATGCTTGGTATTTTAGAAGTTTATGAGAAAAATGATGAACCAAATATTGAAAATCTTTTAAAAGAAGCAAAAAACATTCCTGATCCAAATAAAGAAGATATTGTTAGTAAAGTAACAATAAAAGAACCAATTTACTATGATCTTAATGGAAATGAGAAAATAATATTAATAGATTGTGGTGTAAAATGTGGAATATTAAGAAGTTTATTTAAATATAAAATCGATATTATACGTGTGCCGTACAATTTTTCAGCAAAAGAGATAATGGAATATAATCCAAATGGTATTCTTATAAGCAATGGTCCAGGTGATCCAAAAAAATGTGAAAAAACTATTGAAACAATAAAAGAAATAGCCAATGAAGAAATACCAATAATGGGGATATGTCTTGGAAACCAAATATTAGCTTTAGCATTAGGTGGAAATACTTATAAATTAAAATATGGACACCGTTCTCAAAATCAACCAGTCTATGATCTTAATACGAATAGATGCTATATAACAACTCAAAATCATGGATATGCCGTTGATCCAAAATCTTTAGAAGGAACAGATTTAGATATTTGGTTCATAAATGCAAATGATAAAACAATCGAAGGGTTAAAACATAAGAATAAAGAAATATTTGCTGTACAATGGCATCCAGAAGCTTCTCCTGGTCCATATGATACAGAATTTCTTTTTGAAATATTTTTAAAAATGTTAAGGTGAAAAAATATGCCAAAGTTTGAATGGATAAAGAAAGTTCTAATCCTTGGAAGTGGACCTATAAAAATTGGTGAAGCAGCCGAATTTGATTATTCTGGAAGTCAATGTCTTAAAGCTTTAAGAGAAGAAAATATCGAAACAATTCTCATCAATCCAAATATAGCAACAATTCAAACCGATCCTCGATTAGCTGGAAAAGTTTATCTTTTGCCTGTAACACCTGAATATGTTGAAGAAGTAATAAAAAGAGAGAGACCTGATGGAATACTTCTTAGTTTTGGTGGCCAGACAGCACTAAATTGTGGCATACAATTAGCAAAATCTGGCATACTTGAAAAATATGATGTAAAAGTCTTAGGAACACCAATAAAAGCGATAGAGGAAACAGAGGATAGAGAACTATTTAGACAAGCAATGATCAAAGTTGGAATTCCAATTCCTAAAAGTAAATCTACAAATAATGTTAAAGAAGCTATTGAAATTGCAAAGTCTATAGGTTATCCAGTTATTGTTAGAGTAGCATACACTTTAGGAGGGAAAGGTTCAGGTGTAGCACATAATAAAAAAGAATTAGAGAAAATAGTTAATAGAGCTTTAGCACAAAGTATGATTTCTCAAGTTTTAATTGAAGAATATCTTGAACATTGGAAAGAAATTGAATATGAAGTAATGCGAGATTATGAAAACAATTGTATAACTGTATGCAATATGGAAAACTTTGATCCTATGGGTATTCATACTGGTGATTCTATAGTTGTAGCTCCATCTCAAACTTTAACAAATAGAGAATATCATTTGCTTCGTTCAGCTTCAATAAAAGTTATTCAAAGCCTTGGAATAGTTGGCGAGTGTAATATTCAATGGGCTCTTCATCCAAAATCTGAAGAATATCGTGCTATAGAAGTTAATGCTAGAATGTCAAGAAGTTCAGCTCTTGCAAGTAAAGCAACTGGATATCCTCTTGCATATATAGCAGCTAAATTAGCAATTGGTTATTTATTACCAGAATTGATAAATAAAGTTACTGGAATTACAACAGCATGTTTTGAACCAGCTTTAGATTATATTGTTGTTAAAATTCCTAGATGGGATTTAAGGAAGTTTAAAAATGTTGATCCACATCTTGGCCCTCAAATGAAGTCTGTTGGAGAAGTTATGGCAATTGGAAGAAACTTTGAAGAAGCTCTTCAAAAAGCTATAAGAATGCTTGACATAGGGAAAAATGGATTAGTTTCTAATAATGATGAAGAAGAATATGAATCTATTGAAAAAATTAAGGAAGCTATAAGAAATCCAACTGATAATAGAATTTTTAAAATAGTTAAAGCAATAAAAATTGGTATTCCTATTAAAGAAATTTATAAATTAAGTGGAATTGATCCTTGGTTTCTATATAAAATTGAAAATATTATTAAAATGGAGGAAAAATTAAAAAAATTGAATATAGAAAGCAAATATGCAATCGATATCATTAGAGAAGCAAAACTTTTAGGTTTTTCAGATAAACAAATAGCAAATTATATTAATAGGAAAGAAGAAGAAATAAGAGAATTTAGAAAAATGCATGGCATAATACCAATTGTTAAACAAATAGATACACTTGCTGCTGAATGGCCTGCTCTTACAAACTACCTTTATCTAACTTACCATGGAGATGAAGATGATATATTTTTTGATTCAAGAAAAAGGAAAATTATTGTTTTAGGTGCAGGAGTATTTAGAATAGGTTCAAGTGTAGAATTTGATTGGAGTTGTGTAAATACAATATGGTCACTTAAGAAAAATGGAATCGATGAAGCTATCATAATTAATTATAATCCTGAAACAGTTTCAACAGATTATGATATTTCGGATAAATTATACTTTGAAGAATTAACATTAGAAAGGATTCTTGATATATATGAAAAAGAGAAACCTGAAGGTGTGATTATAAGTGTAGGAGGACAAATTCCAAATAATCTAGCATTAAAGCTAGCTAAATCAGGTGTGAAAGTACTTGGCACATCAAGTGATAGTATAGATTTAGCTGAAGACAGATCAAAATTTAGCATGCTTCTTGATAAATTGAAGATTCCTCAACCAAAATGGAGCAAACTTACAAGTATAGAAGATGCTGAAAGATTTGCTGAAGAAATTGAATATCCAGTAATTGTACGTCCAAGTTATGTTTTATCTGGTTATGCTATGAGAATTGCTCATGATAAAGAAGAGCTTAAGGAATGCCTAAAATTAGCAATTAAAATTTCTCCAGAACACCCTGTTGTTATATCAAAGTTTATTGAAGGTGCAAAAGAAGTTGAAGTTGATGGTGTATCTGATGGTGAAGACACTTTAATAGGTGCAATAATAGAACATATAGAACAGGCTGGAATTCATAGTGGTGATGCTGTTATGAGTATTCCCCCTCAAACACTTGATAGTAAGATTATAAAAATAATTGAAGAATATTCAAATTTAATCGCTAAAGCTCTTAAAATTAAAGGGCCATTCAATATTCAATATCTTGTAAAAAACAATACTGTCTCAGTCATTGAATGTAACCTTAGAGCTTCTAGATCATTGCCTTATGTAAGTAAAACTATAGGGATTAATTTAATTGATATATCTACAGCAATAATATTAGGGAAAAAAATTAAAGAAATTGGAATTGATCAATCCCCTCCTTTAAAACATGTAGGTATTAAAGTTCCATGTTTTAGTTTTATGAGACTTACTGGAGCTGATCCAATTCTTGGAGTTGAAATGTTAAGTACTGGAGAAGCAGCTTGCTTAGGTGAAAATTTTGCAGATGCATTTTTAAAGGCACTTCAATCTGTTGATTTTACAATTCCAAAAAATGGAGATGCAGTTTTAATCACTATTGGTGGAGAAAGAATGAAAAGAAAGATCATCCCTATTGCAAAGATTTTAAGAGAAATGGGCTTTAAAATTTATGCAACTGAACATACAGCTGAAACATTAAGAAAAGCTGGATTAAATCCTATAATTGTTCTTCATAAAGTTAAAGAAAAGAAAGAACCAAATATTCTTGATTATCTTCTTAAAAGAAAGATTAATTTAGTAATCAATATACCTGAAAATAAAGTTGATAATAATTATAAAAATATTCTTGAGGATGAATATACAATAAGAAGGCTTTCTATCGAATTTAATATTCCAATATTAACAACAATAGAATTAGTAAGAGCTCTTGTAAAAGTGTTAAAATATAGAGAAAATAGTAAGATTACTATAAGATCATTAAATGAATATATGGATAGCCTTCCATTTAAACATTGGTGAAATAATATTTTTCATTAACATATGATTTTTCTAGATTTTTAAAAGAAGTTTGTCGATAATTTTTATTATTTAATTAATAATAAAAGTTTTAAATTCATTGAACGAAAAGATTAAATTTTAAACTTTAATAAATTGTTAACAAAAAAATTGTGAATTAAAAATTAATAAGATAAGCAAAAAATAAGGATTTATGGAATTGTGCAATATATCACTTTTCATAATGGTGCTATTAATTCTAAATTCTTTGCTAGTTGTTACTCCATATTGTATAATAAAAACAAAAACAATAAATATGCTTTTAGGATGTGATGTCGCTATTACTTTTCATGAATTGATCGAAGAACATAAATTAAGTATTATTATCTCTTTTATACAATATAAAATTTTTCATACAAATACCATTTTTGAAAAATTGAAAATAATTGAAAAATATCATAATAATTTTAATAGATCTTCTCAATATATTAAGGAAAGTATGGAGTATATTGCACAAGATTATAAAAGTGGCACCATTCCTTTTAAAGTTTTTTTAATAGAAATGAAAATATTAAATGCTAATATTAATTCCTACTTATTTTTAATGGATAATATTGGTTTCTTTCTTAAAGAAATGATTAAAGAAACAAATGAAGAAGAAATTCTATTAAATATACAAAATATGATTGAAAATAATAGGAAAATTGAAAATGAATTTAAAGATATTTATAAAAAAATATCTGAACAAATTGAAAAATATGAATAGAAATTTTTATTAAATTTATAATAAATAAAGTTTATTTATTTTTCATAATATTTTATATATTAGGTGAATTGATTGGTTAGAGAATTTATTGAAATTAAAGATTTAGAAACTTTTAGAAAAGTAGCTGAGCAAAGCCCATTGATTATTCGTAAAGACCCATTTCTATTAAAAATAAATAAAAAATGAAATTATAAAATTGTATAAAGAAATAATCGAATTAAAAAAAAAGGGGGAGAAAGGAATTATTTGATTGCTTTGATTAATGTTTGTTGCTTTCGTTTTATTGTAAATCCTATGTATTTATAGAAATTTAATAGATTTTTCGCACGAATATAGATATAATAGTAATCTTCATTAGCCTTCGCAATTTTACCATTTGGAAGATGTCTAATGCTACCTTTCCTTGTTTTTAAATGTGGGCCTGTTGTTTTAATGCCAAAATATTTTTTTAGAAGATATTGAGTGTAAATTAATAGCTCTTTGTTTGTATTAAGGAGTCTTAGTATTCGCCTCCCCCCTCCTCTAATAAATTTTACATAAATACAACCATCTCCATCAAATAATGCTCTTAGAAAAGAAGCAACGCAATCTTTGCAATGCTCAATGTATGGTTTCAGTTCCTCTAATGGTTTATCCAAAATTTATAAAGTTGAATGCTATATCCTACTACTATCCATTGTTTCTTTATCTTTAACTGCTAATCGTAAGAGATAATTCCCGTTGTTAAAGTATTTATAGCCATCACTAAATATTGCTCCTTATAAAACTTCTATTAAAATATGGAGAATATTAAATGAAGAATATAAGAGATAAATTATGTTTTCATATAAAAAAATCTTCTTATTAATCGTATTATTTATACTTACTCTACCATTCCTTTTTCAGCAACCCTTTTTATCTTATAAAAATAGTATATTAAAAATTTAAAATTATTTAATATATGTTACATCATCTATATCAAAATCTTTTACTATTTCTAATTCTCCGGATTTTTTAAAGCCTAAGTAAGTTAGTTCAGGATAAAGTTCAAAGAGAGATTTATTTACCATTTTTGTTGCAATATGATCTGGGCCGAAAGCAAATTCTGTTATTTCTTTTATAAGAAAATTTACTTCCTCTTCTCGAATATGACCTAAACTATGAAGATATTCATGAAGAAGTATATTAAAAATATAAGAATTAAATTCTACTTTAGATTTAGTTAATAAAGCCATTGCATTTAGGATTGTTTTATTCATTACAATAGAATTAGAGCCTATTTGATGAAAAGCACCTATATAACTTGGCAATTCAATTAATATTAAAGATAACCCTGACCTATGCTCTCCTAACTTAATTTGAACTACTTTCTTTACAATTCTAAAAATATCATTAAAATTATTTGCTTGATTTAATTGATCTATGAATTTTTCCATTACTCGTTTTTTAATAATATACTAGTATAAATATATTTTCATCATTCTTTATTTTTAATCATTGCTACTAAAAGAATATCTTTTAAAAAAGAAAATTTATGAAAATATTCATGCTTATATACTAGAATAGTAATTATATTTTAGGATTATGAAGGAAAAAAGTATTTCTTCAAAAGAACATAAATATGTTTACTTAGAAGATTTACCAGGTGTTGGAGAAGCTACTGCTGAAAAGCTTAGAGAAATTGGTTACCATACTATAGAATCCCTTGCAACCGCTACTGTTTCTGAGCTTGCCGCTGCTGGTATAGGCGATAAAAAAGCTGCTGAAATTATTTCGATTGCAAGAGAAGCTATTGAAATATCTTTTGTAACTGCTAAAGAATTATCTTCTCTTAAGTCTTCTATTGGTAGAATTACTACTGGTAGTAAAATGCTTGATAGTTTAATAGCTGGAGGAGTTGAGACACAAAGTATTACAGAATTTTATGGAGAATTTGGCTCTGGTAAAAGTCAATTATGTCATCAATTAGCTGTAAATGTTCAACTTCCAATAGAAAAAGGTGGATTAAATGGTGCTGCGCTTTATATAGATACAGAAAATACTTTTAGAACAGAAAGAATATATCAAATGGCTAAGTATTTAAATTTAGATCCAGACGAGGTCGCAAGTAAAATAATATATGCAGAAGCCTATAATAGTCTTCCATTTAATGAACAAGTATTCATTATAAATGATGGAGAATTTCATAGAGTGCCAATAGGTGAAGTCGTAGAAAATAGAAGTAGTCATAATATTATGACTTTTGCTTTTGATCCAAATAATGGAAAGATAAATCTTTATCCAGTTAGCAAATTATTAAAACATACGATATCTTCAGGTTCTTTTTATAGAATAGAAACAGAATATGGAAGAGAAATAGTTGTAACAGGTTCTCATAGCTTATTTATAGGTGAACGTGTTCCTTATCCATATTTACGAAAGAAAGGGAATATGAGACCATTCGCATTCAGAGCATCTCTTCTTAAGCCAGGTGATAGAATAGCTATTGCGAAAAAGGTAGAAATACCATTAAAGGATGTTAAAGAAATAGACTTAGGAGAAGTTTTTAAAGAAAATTCTGAAGTTTATATAGATAAAAAAGAAGTTTGGCTTAAGCATACAGGTAGGAGAAAAACTCCAAAGGTACTTAGGAAGATGATTATAGATAAAGATCTTCTTTGGCTTATAGGATTATTTATTGCTGAAGGAGATTATACTATAGATAAAAGAAATAGGCTTATGGGAATAAGGATAACTAGTGACAATAAATCATTAATAAAAGCTATGAAAATTATAAAAAGAAAATTTAATCAATTACATGTTGGTTTATCTAAAGATAAAACACTTTATGTAAGAAGCAGACTATTAGCACTAATATTTGAAAGAGCCTTTAAAATTCCTAAAACTGGAAGAGGAAGGGATGCGCTAGAAAAGAGGGCCCCAGAGTGGATACTTACACTTCCACATAGGAAAGTGAAATATTTCTTAAAAGGACTTTGGGATGGAGATGGTTGGCATACAAATCCAAAGAAAGGTAGAATAATATTTACTACCTCTAATAAAGGATTGGCAGAAGATATTTCACTCCTTTTACTTAGATTTGGAGTAGTTGCTTCAATACAAAAACTAAAGAATGTTAAATTAAAATCAAATTGGAAACAACCATATAGAGTAGAGGCAGCTGGATTGAATATAAATAATCCTATAAAATTGGATAAGGTAAAGCAAAATCTTCATGCACCTACATTTGGGGATATAGTTTTTGCAAAAATCAAAAAGATTAAAGAAATACCGATTACAAGAACTACTACAGTTTATGATTTTTCAATTAAACCTGAAGGAAAAGAGATAGAGAACTTCTTAGGAGGGTATTGTGGAGTATATTGCCATAATAGTGATCATCAAGTTCTTTTACTTGAAAAATGTGATGAAATAATTAAGAAAAATAATATAAGATTGATAATAGTAGATTCTTTAACATCACATTTTAGAAGCGAATATGTTGGAAGGGAAACATTAGCAATAAGACAACAAAAATTAAATAAGCATTTACATAAATTAGTAAGACTTGCAAGAGCATTTAATGTAGCTGCAGTGATAACAAATCAAGTAATGGCTAAACCAGATGAATTCTTTTCACCATTTGCAGTATCACCAATAGGAGGACATATTGTAGGACATACAAGCCATACGAGAATATTTTTAAGAAAATCTGTTGGAAAAAATATTAGAATAGCTAGATTAACTGTAAGTCCATACTTACCAGAAGGAGAAGCAATATTTAAAATAACTGAAAATGGAATAGAAGATGTAGAGGAAGAAGAATTAAAGAAAAAGTAAATAATGAATACTAACTTTAAATCTATAATATTAAATCAATATTTTAAATTCTAAAAATAATAAAAAGGAGACCAACTTAATTTTTAATTAAAAAATAATTTTAAAATTTTTCTATTACTTTTTTTCTTATCACAGTTATTCCATATTTATCTTTCTTTAATTTGTATACATATCCATCTTTTGATAAATATCCTTTATCTTTAAGTTGTTGAATAAAACTTGGTGGAAAATTATGTATATAAGCATATTCCCATCTTCCAAGTTTTTTCCATGGAATTTCTTCAATTTCTTCCTTTTCTTTTAATTCAATTCTAGGGAGTGTAGTTTCTTTGCTTAATAATTCATCTATTAATAATAATGCTTGTGATAAATATCTTCTAATTTCTAAAAGTTTTTCTTTTGACATATTTTTTCATCTTAAACCTTATTTTCTTTTCCTAATACTTAAATCTTTATTATCGCATTTTCTTATTCACTAAAAATTAAATATTAAAAAATATTTAGCGATGT